>ENA-OZHI01000011-OZHI01000011.1-human-gut-metagenome-genome-assembly--contig:-NODE-11-length-86692-cov-26.820758_pt1 | contig 86692 bp, 67 predicted proteins | sample MGYA00244041_ERZ653676 | MGnify/ENA primary metagenome ERZ653676 (study PRJEB26926, sample SAMN06165238) | human gut metagenome | biome: ENVO:00009003; feature: ENVO:2100002; material: ENVO:00002003... | reverse complement strand
TCTACAGTCTCGTCCTCGACTATCCCGATGCCGAGATCCTAGGTCATCGCGACCTCCCCTGGGTTCGCAAGAGCTGTCCTTGCTTCGATGTCAAGGAATGGCTGAAGGAAATCGACTTCCATCTCTAGAAAGCCCAAACAGTTCCCAGATATTCGTGTTATTCGAGTTATTCGTGTTCAAAATCATCCCAGCTTATAAGTCCTAAAAAGCTTATGGGTTGGGATTTTTTCTTTGTTTATTCACATCATTTCCCCAACGCTTTCTTTACCGCCTTTACGCCAGCATCGCCTAAGACTTGCTTTACGACAGCCTTCGTCAGCATCTTCGCCTTGCGTATCACCCTTCGATACAGAGGTATGTGCAAACAGATAGCTACAGCTTGTCTTACAGTCGCTCCCTGCCAAATCAATTTAAAGAATAAAGAGCGTTTAGGATTCAACCATGCATAAGGAGAGAAACCACCATTTGCCCTACTAACCAAAGCATACGACGATTCCCACTTTTCCATTTTAACCTTTTGCAAGAACTCTTTACCCTTAGGGGTATTTATGAGAACCAAACTCACACCTTTATCATCATCGAATGAAGGATTAAATTTATCAATACCCCAAAAATCTCCCAAGGAGATATCACTATGATGCTTTCCATCTTTACATTTGCAATCATGACAGGAAGGCCTCAAATAGAGGTTTGAAAGAAATCCCTTCATATATACATTATCATAATGTATATCAGACGACAAAACGGAATTTTTGTCCGCCTTAGAGGCGGACTTTGACCGGACGACAAAACGGTATTTTTTCCAGCCACTCACCGTCTTATCTCTAAATTTAATGTCCCCTATGGGGGACTTTGCATTTAGAGATTGATACAAAACGGTATTTTTTCCAGCTGCCGCCTTCAGGCGGCTTTTGATAAATTCTTCTTCACTATAAGTCTCGGCTAGATATTGTCTCCAAACTCCTGGGCTAGGAGCTCCATGACAAACAACATCTATTGTCAATAAGTTAGGATATACCTTATGCCTGAGAAATCCATGTAAACCTGCTATTTGGCAAGGAGTGCCAACAAACATCACTTTTCGACCGCATTTCAAAAACTTTTCAGCTTCCTTATATGTGTTTTCTATTCTGCTCTGCAGATATTTGCTCATCATCAAAGCATAAAGTCCTGATATATTTTCAACGCCGACATGATGCACTTCCCAATTTGAATCATATTCTGCGCCAAAAACAATACCACCTTCATTGATGATACTTTTAGCTAATGGAAGGAATAATCCACCCGAAGAACTACCAAGTCTTTCCTCCGTATTTGTGTTTTTTGCAGCAATTACCTGTAAAGGGAAAGTCTCCTCTTGCGGATTAAGAATGGGACAAATCTTCTCACACAACCCACATTCCACGCAACTCTCTTCATTTACATAAGGATAGAGGAAGCCTTCTTCATCTTCAGTAAGAGAAATGCATTGTTTTGGACAACGCTGCACACAAGCCGAACAACCACAGCAGTTTTTTTTCTCTGAAATATGAATCATTATTTCAAGATTGTATGTTTAATATTGCGCAAAAAACAATATATTCTGCCATAATACTTATAATAAAGAGGTCTTAGACCTGTTTCATAAGAAGCAATAAGCTTTTGATAGTTCGTATCATCACAGAACTTTTTAATCGTTGGAAGTTGCTTTATAAACAAAGTCACTTCAGAGCGATACATAGCATGCTTTAGCTTAACTTTAAGAATCTGACGAGTCATGTCGGTAATTCGTCTAGCAGACAATCCAACAAGATTAGCAGCAATTAATCTTAGTCTGATGTACTTGAAATCAAAAAGTACTGCTTCTTCTGATGTTTCAAAGTGACATAAAGAACGCTCCAAAACGCGATAAGCAGTAATAATATCCGGTAGAAATGCAATCTTTCCAGCCATTCCCATTGTTACATTCAATATAGTTCCCTCACCAGCTGTATCTTTAACGGTAATCAGATCCTCGTATTTTCTACAGCCTTCAAGATAGACCTCTCTTCTGAAACATGAAGAACTACCTAAAGGGTAATAGCTATAATCCTCGCACAATAAGGCATAAACGCTATCCTTACCATAAGTATGAGCCATAGGAGAATCCCATTTTGTAAAAGTATGAATGGTTAAACCTGTTTTATCATTGAATGACTGATATCCTCCATGCACCAAACTAACATCCTCATTCTTCTCCAGAACATCAACGAGCTTGACAAGGGCATCTTTGGCCAAGTAATAATCATCACCATCCAAAGTGGCAATATACTTGCCTCGTGCCTCATGAATGGCATTCACATAGTTGCGAGTAACCATCATATTCTTATCATTAAAGATAAGTTTTAAGTTCTCCGGATATTTTTCCTGTAACTTTTTTAAGAGTTCACGCTCTCCATCATTACTGCCGTCATCACCCACAACAACCTCGAATGGGAATGGACATTGCTGTGTAAGAGCAGACATGACAGTCTGCTCTATGTATTTCACCTGATTGTATGTAGCTATGACAACAGAAACCAAAGGATTGGCTACTAATTGGGAAGATGCAATAATCATTTGAAAGAATTTAATGTGTTAATAACTTTATTAATTTCCTCATCAGTCAATACTGATGACATAGGGATAGACAAGATTTCACTTTGAACCTTATCGGCTACTGGACACAATGCATCGGCATATTGCTTATAACACTTTTGCTTTGGTACTGGTGTAGGATAATGGATCAAACTTTCGATACCATTGTCTGCCAAGAACTGACGAAGTTCATCACGACGCTCACAACGAACAACAAAAAGATGGAATACGTGGCCGTCTGCTGTTTCATTTACCAACTTAGGCAATTTTATCAAAGGATTCTTAATACCCTCGAAGTACTTCTGGGCATTCTGACGACGGATTTCATTACGCTCATCAATACGCTGAAGCTTGATATCAAGGAACGCAGCCTGAAGTTCATCCATACGGCTATTCAAACCTGCATATTCATGAACATAGCGGATATGAGATCCATAACTACCCAAAGCTTCTACAATATCAGCCAGTTTGTCATCATTGGTAGTAACAGCACCGCTATCACCTAACGCTCCAAGATTCTTTCCTGGATAGAAACTGAAGCCTGCAGCATCACCCAAATTTCCTGTTCGAATACCATGCCATTTAGCACCTATTGCCTGAGCATTATCCTCAACTATCTTGAGATTATATTTTTCCTTCAATTCGTTGAGTTTTTCAGACCAACATGCCTGACCATAAAGATGAACCACAGCAATCGCTTTAGTCTTTGGAGTGATGGCAGCCTCAATCTTGTCAATATCAATATTGAAAGATTCCTCAGATGGATCAACAAAAACTGGGGTAAGATGATTATCTGTAATGGCAAGAACTGTAGCAATATATGTATTCGCTGGTACAATCACCTCATCACCATCTTGCATTACACCCATTTCCTTATAAGCACGGAAAATCATGCGAAGTGCATCCAAACCATTACCGCAAGGAACTACATGCTTAGTACCTATGAAGTTTTTCAAATCATTGGCAAATTTCTCATTGTATTTGCCATGCAAAAACCAACCATTATCAATAATCTCACTAGCAGCAGCCTTCATATCTGCAGCATACAGAGCATTCACTTTCTGTAAATCTAAAAATCTTATCATAGTTATTATTTTATTTCTTATTAAATTTTGCCAAAACCATTTGTTTTGCTTTTTGTCTCTCTTCTTTATTCAAGATGCATAAGGCTGAAAGTATCGAAGTAAACAGACTTGCAAAACATACAACTATTAATCGAATAAAGCCCTCATCCAATTGTGTTTTTGCAGCTAGAGTAATTACATAGAAAGCAGCAAATATAACGGCTGCTTTAAGTATTACCTTTTTGCAAAATCCTACAAGAGAAAATTCTTTCATTTGAATATGAAGAATCGCAGCATTGATAAATATACCTATTATCACAAAAATGATATTCAATACAAATGAAGTCTCAGGGGCAAATCCCATCTTATACAGAATATATGCAATAGGTATAACCGAGAGATAAAGGCATCCCAATATAGACGACTGTCGTTTGATGTTACCCGTAGCTTCTATTCCTGTACTTACTAATCTAAAAGAATTTGCTATTACTCCAAAAATAAGAGTTAGCTGACACAAAGAAACAGCATAAGCAGGGACTTCTTTCAACCAAATACCCAAGATATAATTAGCTTCCTGAATAATTGGCATCGACAATAGAAGAAGCAAAATAAAAGTAATCAATGTGAATTTATGCAAGAGATAATTCATTCTGTCATAATCCTTCACTGAATATGATTTTATCAGCTGAGGTGTGACAGCCATAAGTACATTATTGCCAAATCCCATCACTGCTCCCTGCACTTGATTGGCAACTCCAGCAGCCGCATTCAAAATAGTTCCAAAGAATACATTCAGAAGTAGATTAATGCCTTGCGTTCTAGCAACAACACTTAAATTACCAAACAAATCAAACGCAGCAAAACTTGTCATAGTCTTGAACAGAGATTTATCCATTCGGAAAGCATAATGCGTTTCCTCAAAATGCCTGCTGCAATAATTTCCGTAGATAAAACGAATAAAAATCTGAACTACCAATACCAACACTGCATAAAGTATTAACTTGTCAAAAGGTGAAACCATCAACAAAAATACAATAAGCAACTTTAATGTTACTTCCAATATAGATATATAAGCAAAAGCAGACATCTTTTCATGCGCTACAATAGAAGCATTGTATGGGACAGACATGACATTTACAACCGTTGCAAGAATACTACATTGTAATGTCCAAAAGGCTGCATTTATTCTTTCATCAGGAATCTGCATCTTATTATACAAAAACCATAATCCTACTGTTTCCACCAAGAGAACTATGATTATAGATATAATAGCATGAATATTTAAACTTGTACAAAATACAGTATGTAATCTATCTTTATTACCTTGCCCTAACTCGAATGTTATAAATCGCTGAGTAGCATTAACCATAGAGGAATTAATGAAAGTAAACATGGCAACAACGCCACCCACAACATTATATATACCATAGTCTGAGACTCCCAGCGTTGACAATACTACTCGTGAAGTATAGAGACTCACAGCCATTGTAAAGAACATTCTGATATAGAGCATCAGGGTATTTCTGGCAATCTTTTTGTTTCCTGTATTATTTGCCATTTTCCTTTCTAAATTGTACAAATTCATCATAGGATCTGATATAATCAGATGCCTTATATACATCAGATGCTAATACCATACAAACTGCTCCTGAAGAAAAATCTTCTAAGGTTCGCCACATACCAGACTTTACATAAAGACCTTGATATGGACGATTAAGGAAGAAGGAACGCTTACAGTTACCATCATCCAACGTTACAGTAAAAGAGCCTGAAACAGCAACTATCAATTGCTCTAATTCACGATGAGCATGGGCTCCTCTAGATTCACCGCCAGGGACATCATAAAGGTAATATACACGCTTCACATCAAATGGCAAGGTCTTTCCATTTTCAACAACTGTCAGGTTTCCTCGTCTGTCACTATGATGCTTGTCAAGTTCAACGATAGTACTATCAAAAACACCATGAAGTTTGATTTCAGAATGTGACTCTGTTGGTATGTTCGGCTTCTCCGTATTACAAGTAGAAACATTCTCTACTGACTTTGCATAAGCCTTGAAAGCTTCATAATTACGGATGTAATCATTGACATCATAAGGAATACTGCCAAACTCCAACGCAACTGCATTTGTAGAGAACTCCTTTATTTCTCTCCATAATCCTTTAGGAATATAAAGACCATAATAGGAACGATTAAGTGTAAATGTCTTACGCTCCTTACCATCATCTACTACAATATCAAATGCACCAGAAAGGGCGATTATCAACTCTTCATTATTGATTTCGGCATGACCACCACGATTCACACCACCTGGTACATCATACAACCAATAAGTTCTCTTTACTTCAAAAGGTATTTGAGTAAAGTTTTCGGCAAAAGAAAGATTGCCTCTCGCATCTAAGAACTTAGGAAGTTCTATTATTCTACAATCATTTATCGTCATAATAATCAATAATTAATTTTCGTTTTCATGAACTTTATACAGGCTATAATTTATCAGAATCTTCTGCTAAACTTTCCTTTCCTAACTAATCAACATTAGCTACTTCGCTACCATCTTCACCATAAGCTCTATCCTTCGCTTCAAAGATTACGGTAGGTTCAAATACCTCAACGGTATGCCAAGCCCCTTTAGGTATAGAACAGCCGAAGATACCTTCTGCAGGACACAGTAATACTCTATCTATCTCGTTATATGAGACTTGGCTAGTCGTTTCTTCACCATTCTGTACATACGCCACAACCTCTTCATAGATAACAACATCCATTCTACCACAAAGGCAAATAACACTCTCTGAAGAATCAGGATGACGATGTATAGCTACTTCTGTACCAGGCATTAAGGCATTGAGCATTCTCTGACTCTTATCCTCTTCACAGGTACGAAGATCATAGTTCTGGCGCAATCGAGAATTATCTTTAGCTTGGGATAAAAGAGATTCTAAGAATTCCTTATTAATTTTCAATGTATCCATAATAATTGATCTTTCGTAATACAATCTATAACTAATAAGACATCTTCACCTTCAGTGATAGTAACATTCACTAATACTCCAGGTTTTTTCTCAATGTTTCATCAGGTTCGCTGAGAATGGAAAGCAAATACTTGCCATAGTCGTTCTTCAACATAGGCTGTGCATTCTCTCTCAATTGCTCTGCGGTAATCCAACCCTGACGGTAAGCGATACCTTCCAGGCAAGCCACCTTCAAGCCCTGACGCTTCTCCAGGACCTCAATAAAGGTGGAAGCCTCTGAAAGAGAATCATGGGTTCCGGTATCGAGCCAGGCAAATCCTCTTGCCATGGTCTGTACCTTCAGCTTCTTATTCTTCAGAAACTCCTGATTCACCGTAGTGATTTCCAACTCACCACGAGCAGATGGCTTGATATGCTTAGCTACTTCTACTACCTTATTAGGATAGAAATACAAGCCTACCACAGCATAGTTGCTCTTTGGATGTTCAGGCTTCTCTTCAATGCTCAGGCAATTGCCTTGCTCATCAAACTCTGCTACACCATATCGCTCCGGATCACTTACACGATAGCCAAAAACGGTAGCCTTGTTGTTCTGCTCAGCATCTACTACTGCTTGATGCAGCATCTGATTTAATCCTGCACCATAGAAGATATTATCGCCTAATACGAGGCAAGCAGAATCATTACCAATGAATTTCTCTCCGATAATGAAGGCTTGGGCTAAGCCATCTGGTGATGGCTGCTCTGCATACTCAAGCTTCACACCTAACTGGCTTCCGTCGCCTAAGAGACGTTTGAAACCAGGCAAATCAAATGGTGTTGAAATAATGAGTATCTCACGGATACCTGCCAACATCAATACTGATATTGGATAATATATCATCGGTTTATCAAAGATAGGAATCAGCTGTTTACTGATACCTTTTGTGATGGGGTACAAGCGTGTACCGCTTCCACCTGCTAATACTATTCCTTTCATAAATGTTATCTCCTAATTAACTTTGCTGCAAATTCCAAGAAATCTGCAACATTTTTGAAATCATCAAATTGTTGACAATACATACTTGCATAAGGTTCGGGAAACCTGGTGCGTATATCTGCCTTTATCATGCTTGCCAAAGCCTCCTTGGTATAGGCTTTCAACAATTCGTTGTGTTGTTGTTCCTTCATAATAATCACGAATATTTCAACATCCTTGCTATATCAACACAACCATCATAAAGAGCATTCGGAAGTAAAGCAACAGCGTATTCTTAGCTATTCGATTGTTGTTATTTGATGAGTGAGATGAAATAAAACTACATATTTTCTAATTTATTACCGATTTCCTTGTTCATTCTCTCCATGACAGCTTGCGATATTACAGATTCTCTTTTTGCTATTCTATCCTTTATTTTATCAGTCAATACCTTAACTCGGCTATACCAATTATATACGACATTGACAACAAAGCCAATTCCAAAAGATAAAAACGAGCCAACAGTATCTGTATTGAAAAAAGCAAAAATAAATGCAATTACAGAAATTATGAAAATAACTAAAGGATATATTATTTGATATTTCTTCTTTATTCGTAAAGTCTCCTTATCATATTTTTCACTTTCAGATTTCTTAATATTTCTACGTAAAGCATCTGCCAGATTATGATTTTGCTCCTCCTGCCTTTTTAAATTCTTTTCAGACAAGCTTAAAGCCTGTTTTGTACTATCCAAATCTGAGACAACCTTGATTTTGCCCTTCGTTATTTTAGACTTCAATTCTCTTTGCAATTCCTTTTCGCCAGTTCCCTTTAACATCATTTCATGCATATCCTTCACTATTTTTTCAACCTCCTCTTTAGGCAACTGAGCTACTTGTTCGTCCATATCATATAGGCTATACAGTTCTTCTTGTTTAAAAGTATCTTTATTTGGAATTAAGCCAGAACGAACTATGTTGGCAAATAATGGAACATAATCTGCTGCATTGAACGTATCTCCGTCATTATTAGCAGCCAATATATTGATGAGAGTATCTATGCGAATTGATAATGGTAAGTTATCTGACAATGGTCGATTCTTGGAGTATAAATTTACACAAACCTCCTCAGACACGACAAAATATTTACCATTTTTCCTCAAATACTCGACACCTTCCAATAACCCGATGTCATGTATCAAAGCATTAGAACGTTTATCATGACCTGTGCAATTATGAAATATCCCATTAAGTATATCTATTTTACTTTGATTATGCTGTGCCTTCTCTATAACGTTGGCTAATTCTGAATCATTATCCAACAAGCATATTGGAAGACTTTCATGCACAACCTTTGGCATCTTATGCTTTTCCTCAAAAAATCGCTCAAAATCCTCACTTGTTTTGCATTGTAATTCTTTTGCATTTGTCGTAAAGGCATCATTAGGAATGGAAGCTATATCATAACCAAATTTTTCAAGATTGCGCATGGTCATGCTCTTTTGGTTATAAACTTTGTCTTGATATTCCTTTTGCGTGATATACAAATATCCTACCTTAACATTTAGGCTGCTAAAGACTTTCTCTAATGCAATGATTCCATCTTTAAATCGGCTATTAAGAGCTATAAATAATAGAACATTAGTATCTAAGATGCAAGTGCTATTCTTAAATGAATCTATTGTCAGGGAATCAACTCCATTTTGATTTCGAATCAATTTTGCAGCAAAGGCAGATGTTCCATAATCCCAAAGATAATCATTAACAATCCCCTTGTTATCATTTACAAACTCAAAAAACAATCTTGGCAATTCTTTTTTATCACGATTGTCTATTTTTTTGTTATTTAGAGTTCTTCTATCAACCATATCCCTGATACTTGACTCACTCTTATAGACATTTTTGTGTCCAGTCAACAAATCAGAGATCCATTCGTCTGAAAAAGATTCAAAAAACTTGATTGTGACATCTTGCAACCATTCTGCTATCAGAGCCCTATCAGAGAAAACTTTTGAAAAATAATTCTCTAAAATTTCTTCTTTTCTATTTTCTGCTATATCAACAGACTTTGCTATTTTAGCCTTTTTGCTAGAAGAAAGATAATACTTTCCACTTCGCTTTTTAATATCCTTATCTACTAATTCTTCTAATATCTCCTCTAATTGCTGTTCATTAGTCTTGCCTATGCCATTAATTTGGGCATAAGCTTTAAATATGTCTTCTTTGGAGACTAGACCATCCAAAGAATATATGATTTTTACCAATATCTGTCCTATAGCACTACGAGTTAACGTTGACGTATTTGCATCCAAACGCAGATATAAAGATTTTATTATTTCATCCATTGTTGTTTCTTAAATTTATCCATCACCATATTTCCGAAGTACTCCGCTCCCAACGCATTCAATACGACTCGGCTCGTGTACAACGACACCACCATCATAAAGAGCATTCGGAAGTAAAGAAGCAATGTATTCTTCGCTATTCGCTTGTTGTTATTAGAGCGAGGAGGCATAATGAGTGGAACTTTCTTAGCTCGACACTTCTTTCTTTTTCAAATAGTTCAAAAAAGAACAACAAGACACCAACATGAACAGTGCCTCTTCTTGACCAGGGACATATTTTCCATCTTCATCCATCAAAGCATGTCTTATTCCTGTATCTGGTTGATTTGTATAAGTATACAAATTTACAAATGCCGTTTTCAACATCTTTGGGAAAACGAATCCTTTACTCTCCATAGAACTTAATGCCTTACCTAAAGTACTCTCGCCTGTTTTCTCTCTACAATAAGCCTCAACAGCAGAAATTGACTCTTTTATCGAATTTCGATAGTCACCAATAGGCTTTTTAGCATATAATTCTAAAGCTGATTCAAGATGCTCCTTAATATTATCTTTAGAACTTTCCAATGATATCTCAATAGCCTTAATTTCCTCTTCTGCTGTTACCTCAACTATCAAGCCATCTATTACCCTATAGGCAAAATGCAAATCTCCAAAATAGCTATTTAGTCTATTGACAAAAGAAACATATGCATCACGATATCTATAATCTTCAGAAAAAGCAGACTTTAGTAATTGAATCACATATTCTACTAGGTTTAACTTCTCATACCATTTTACATCCAAATTTTTGATATAGGACACCAAGATATTCTTATTCCTCTCGTAAAAGAAATCATTTTTCCTACGAAAAAAATAATGCATCCAAATATGTATTTGCATATTTTCATAATCATCAATTGACACTGTGCGCAAATCATTCTCAAGTTCATCTATACATGAGCAGATACAATCTTGTATAGGCTTTGTCAAACCTTCTTTAACAAAAATATTACTTGGCTTCGTATAACCATATCTATCTGAAAATCTTTCCATAATTGTTGTCTTTAGTTTCCTTGAACTGATAAATAGATTATATCATCTGTAATCTACCGTTCGAAAGTAAGTAAATCACCGTTAGAACGTAACTACTGATTTTCAGCAGTTAGCACATCCAACATTTTTCAAAAAAAGCATATTATTAATTGGTATTGCCAGAGCTGCCAATTAGGCAGCCTTGACATTCACCTTTTTATTCGAGTTATAATTACATGGGATTAGGGACATGAAGTCTTGCTCCCCCTCCATCAGTCGGGTGAGTATATCTTCTATATAATCGCCAAAATTAATGTCATTCAACTTGCAGCTCTCAGATACTCTATTGGGGCAGACTTTGCCCTATCATTCTCTCCAGATACCCATATAGTTCATCTTCCATATTGCTATAGTCGCAATAGGGACTATCGTCGTTAAGCATATCTTCCATACGAGAATCACCCCAGGCTAACTCCAGGTCACCAAAAAGACGATGATGCTTATTGGTCAGCAACAGATGGAAATCCATTGCTTCCTTCGTCTGCCAAGGAATATCTGGATGTTGGCGCAAATGACAGTACAGATGACGCAGTACATCTAAGAATAGAACGACACTTGTCTGAACTCCACCACACCAATATGAATCAAACCACCTTTCATGTTTTCTACATGCCTTACCTAAGTGGTCGAACAAACAGAAGATTAAAGAAATGGCTTCCTGATATTGCTTGTTGCGGATATACTCATGTACATTATGAATGAATGGGAACAGACTTCGGGAAACTTCCCGCTCTTCTTCATGAACTATTGCTGCATCAAAAGCGGCAGAAACTTCGGCTTGATGATCTGACTCAAACTTATTCCATTTGCAACTACACCATTTCTTGATGCTTTCCATCGCTGGTCGATATTCCTTATAGCCTCGCTCCTTCCACTCTTCCAGAATCTCAAAAACCATCTGATTCAAATCATAAGGGGTGGTCTTGCAGTCATAGCGATACCAATCGTTATAGCATTCGTAGTAGCCATCCACAAACCATTCATTACGGAACCAGAAATGGCAATCCTCCATGTAGTTCATCTCAAAAAGGAGATGAAGATACTTGAGCTGGTCTATATCCAGGTCATCCAGTTTTGATTTCAGGTTTCTGAGATAGAAACGTGATTGAGCTGGTTTTGATTTAGCAGCCTCCACGTTCTCTTTTGCCGTAGCATATCGCTGCTCGATATAGGAAGTAAATGACTCGCTTATCTCATCCAGCATCACAAATCCATCCTTGCCTCTGTTTGCATTATTGACCACTACCCAAACCATACATTTCAAATGGTGATATTTGAGCAAGTGACGTTTCCAAAGAACATTTCCCTTGCCACCTGATATGATATCGTGAGCAAGGACAATTTCCTCATCATCTAATATCGATACCATTTCTTCGGGATGGGATACGACATAGGATGATATATAATCTGCCATCTTCTCCTTCGACCAAGACATTGGAATCTTCAAGGCTATATCTTGTCCAATAGCCACAAGATTGTCTTTAGAAAGGATCTGTAAACAAGAAGAATATCTCTTCGTTGTATCGTACGAAGATGAATGAAATGTAATATAGTAACGGGTAGCCATTTTTTATTATTTTTGTTCCTCATTGCAGTATCGCTCTGCACTTGTCGCCACTCGAATGAGGAATATAATTTTATTCTACTCTTGACAGGATAACCGAGGCAGTGTAGGCAAATTTTGCCCAAACTGATTCTTTCTACAATTCTCCTTCGTTAAAATAGGGATTAGGGATGTAACCGCCCTCTGTGCTGTTTTTCTACCTCTCCGTCTCTCCTGCAAGGGAGGGCACTGAAAAAGTCCCCATTTTTAAGGACCAAAACGGAAAATGCTTACGATTTACAACTTCTCCTTCCACAAATCGCCTTAGTAAGGCTATGTTAGACAGAAAAAGAAGGGTAAAACTACGATTTCTCCGCCATTAACTTTCAATCTGAAAGTGGATTTTACTTTTTCAGTGCCCTCCAAGGAGAGCTCCACCTTTCTCACCAAGCCTCTCTTCCCTCAGGGACGAGAGGATGTAACCGCCCTCCGGTGCTCAGAACCGCTACGCTATAAGGTTGGCGAGGCATCAAAGCACTCGCCAGGTTGTGCGGGATGGGACCGCCTGGCTATAACTTGCTGATTAGGAACGCCTGGCTAATGTTCGGGTTTCAACATAAACATATTAACAGTATTGTTGAATTCTGATACGTAATCAACAATAACATCATACGGCGAAGAGGAATTGATAGTTTTCAAAGAAAGCTGTTTCATGTCACCAAACATTTACAAACTTTGGCTCTTCTCCTGTACGAGCTAAATAATCCTGACGGAGCATCTGCTCTAACTCTGCCATACGCTTTCTTTTTCTTTCCTTTGATGCCATGAATCTTTTCATCGCAGCATCACGCTTCTCCCAAAATTCTTTATTCAATATTTCCATAAAACCTCCTATTTTTTTTAATTCAGTGCAAATATAAGGGTTTTCTGTGAAACCACCAAATTTTTGGGGGAGTTTTTACAACTACTCTTCTACAACTTCGAAGTCTTCCTTATGCACGCCACGGATAGCTACAGCTCGTCCACCGAAGTCGAAGACGAGCTGGCGGTCACGGTCTATGCGGACAATGTAGCCTTCATAATCTTTGAATGGTCCTGAAAGGACACGCAACTTCACGTGGTCTTTGGCAAATTTCTCGAAATCTTCACGAAGGAATGTAACCTGCTCTGGATGGGTCTTCATCACATTCATAAATGGTTGCATGATGGAGTCCTTTATGGATGCAGGTCGTCCTAAACTGCGGTCTTTGACTAAATGAAATTGGGGAAAATAATCTGCAAGAAATTCTTGTAGGTCCTTCACCGTACCTTGCAAGAAGACAAGTCCGCTGACAGATTGCTCCAAAGTTTTTTTCACTCCTTGTTGCTTTTCTTCATCCTTGTAGGAATAACGAAGGGTTTTATGAATGAAAAAAGGTTGTTGGGTATTTTTCTCGTCAGCATTAAAAGCTTCAAGCCATTTCTCCATCCCTTTAGCTGCCATGTGAAGAATAAATATATAACTCCATGAAGTTGGGTCAGTGGAAGGGTCTTCTTTCTTTTTTATCCGTTTACGTCTGGATATTCCTTCTACACTCGGATCCGAAAGTCTTTCAGCCCCGATAACGTGGATGCCCTTTGGTAAGCGCTTGCTTACGTCGGCTGTAGAAGGTGAATTCAAGCAATCCTGCGTCATATTCTCGTTCTACTTTATGTCCTTAGCTGCAACCATATATGATGGTTGTGGAAGCCTAGTCCATTTGTTCTTGTTGTGCATAATCTTAATCGTAATATGAGTGCTTGGCATGCAGCCTCTGCACATGTATCTTTATCTTACATTTGTTGCACACTCTTATGGTAAGAGAGTGAAAACGGTCGAATTGAACGCAAATCTGCCATTTAGAGAGTTCTCCCGAGGCAGATTTGCTAAACATTTGTGTTAAATTTGGGGAGTGTCATATAGAAAATGATAAAATCTGACATGTAATCCAACTATTTTTCGTACTTTTGCATTAAGTTGTATCTCTTACCATAAGAAAGGGCGAAGTTTGCTAAACATTTTACCCTATCATTTCTGGGGGGGGGTGTAAATATAACTATTTATTTACAACTCTTTCAAAATCTTTCGTATAATCCGCTCGTTGGCTTCATTGATGGTTGCTACGTCTATTGACTGCAAGTAAATCTGAGTGGTTTTGTAGGAGTTGTGTCCCATACCCTCACTGATGGTGGCTATCGGAATGTTCATGTGCAAGGCTACGCTTGCCCATGTGTGGCGTGCCACGTAGGTGGTCAGTGGTATCTTCAAGCCTATCATTTTTCCGATATTCTTCAGATTGTAGTTCGTGTTGTGCTCCACCTTGCGGTATGCGGTGTATGGAGAGGATTCCTTGCCTGTCAAGATGGGTAGCAGATAAGGTGAATCCATGGTCTGCTCGGCGTACTTGTCGATGATGGCTTGCATCGGTTTCATCCACTCGATATTGATATTTTGGTGGGTCTTGCGTCGGTTATAGCTCACCATGCCACATTTCAAGTCGGTCTTCTTCAGAAATGCCATATCCACGAATGCCATGCCTCGGAGATAGAAGCTGAGCAGAAACAGGTCTCGTGCCTTGTCTAAAGATGATCCTCTTGGCAAGTCCAACTTCTCTATTTTGCGAATATCCTTTACTGTAAGGGCTCGCTTGGCGGTTCGCACGTTACTTGTTTGAACATGGAAAAAAATGTCCTTGGCTGGCGCATGGCCTACTTTCACTGCTTTATTGTAAATGGTGCGCAGGGTTCGCAGATAGAAGGATACGGTGTTTTGTCCAACACCTCTGTTCCATAACCAAGCCTGATACATTTCCATCATCTCGCTTGTCATTTGTGAGAAGGCCAGGTCTTCATTGCCACGAAATTCCATAAATCGGTTGGCGGCACTGGTGTAGTTGCTCTTGGTGCCGATACACTGCATCTGCTCCTTCTTGGCTATCTGTTGGCGAAAGAAGGTAAAGACGCTCTGGCAGGGTGGCAGCTGCTGTATCTCCTTGGCTATGTCGTCAATGGTATAAAGGATGCCCTCTGCATCCTTGTCACGGATGATACGCTGCATCTGCTTCATCTCCCAATCTATCTGTGACTGGATGAGCTGCAGATGTGCCTGTCGGTTGTTGCGGTTAGAAACAATGATAGCCGACTTCTTGTCGTTCCACTCGTCTGGAAAGACATGATAGTCGGTACTGATCCAGCGCAAGTTGCGCTGGTGGATGAGGTGATAATACAATGTGCCTTCCTTTCCTGGCACCGAGGATGCTCTGAATTTTACTTTTACTGTTGCCATAATACTTTAATTTAAATGGATGAATTATTGTTTGCCATTTATTAAAGCATCGGCATGACCAAGTATATAATGTGTAAAAGTAGATGAAGTGAAGTGCTTTTGGTGATATTACCTATTATAGGTATAAACAATAAGAAGGGCTGAGTGTTTAGCTTTGCCCTTCTTCAATGTCTTATGGAGTATATTACACTTCTTGTGCAATAGGTACTCCTATACGATTGCTAATTGCTGTTTCTACAGCGTTGTATATGTCAGTCTCTTTGGTTTCTATTGAAACTATGAGAGAATAGGGAACAGAATTGTCCACATTGTCCAGTTTTCTTTCTTTCCACCATCCTTGACCTGGAAATACTACTATCTTGTCCATTTCAGCCAAGTCTGCTGCAGTACATTCAATCCAGTCGGATTGTACAGTGCCTCTTTCTCGCTTTTGCTGTTTCACGTTCCATCTGGTTGCATCGTTTTGGGTGGTCTTTTCTCCTTCTTGCCTGTTCCTACGACACAGAAACTCTTCTTCCGTTTCTGTTGCTGTCTTTAGGTCAAAGTGCAATGTAGCAGATGGGTAGCGGTACTTACTTGTCCTTCCGGCATAGCCAGGGGATGGCTTCACATAATATGATAAGGTGATGCGGATTCTTACGTATTCGTCTCCCATATCTTCCAACAGTTCTTTTGGCCATGGCAAATCGTAGTAGTGCATCTTGCCATATATGTTGCCACTGTCACCTTGTGTGTAGGGCTCCAGTTGATTCTCAAAAATATAAGTGGCGCATTTTTCGTTGCTATATACGGCTGCGTTCTCATCTGGAACGCCGTATCCGCAGAGTGTCATACGCTCTTCAACGTTATTTATACGCATCATTTCATCTGTCCATCGAGCAGAATGCACCATCAAGCCTCGGATGGAGAGCATTGACAGTTGCGGATTCTCCACTTTTATCTGTGCGGCAAGCCTTGCCGCCAATCCTGTAGCAGCACTTGTCGCATTGAAAGGTTCCAATGGCTCTTCTTGCTCATTGCTGGTTGTTACAAGACTCAGGTCGCTATGTGAGGTTTCTCTGAGCAAGTCATGATAAGCTACATTTCCTCCTTCCATCACAATTTCTGGCTTATTGCGCTTCTCATGCCATGGGTATGAGCTACATGAATATGGCGATACACCACCTGGGGCTGCCAATGGCTTGAAACTCTCATCGCCTACAAGAGTCTTTTCGGTATAGGCCCCTACAGTTAGGGCATTCCAAGCCTGTGCAGGGCTCTGCACTGCGTTTGCCTTACAGGATTCTATATAGTTGTTATGGTCTACATCGGATGTCTGTATGTTTCCTGCAGAAACCAAAACCAATCTGTCACATTGTCCCTGATGGTAGATGCTTTCATCAAGTGCTGCAGAACTGGAGGTGGCTATGCCGTTGTAGGCGCTTTCGTCTGTAATGGCCATGCATAGAATGGATGCACCCATATCCGAAGCTTTGCCTATGGCTTCTTCTATGACTGCTCCATAAAATTCCTTTGGTGTTTCATACCCAGCCTCGTAAATTTTAACCGACGACAGTGCATGATGCACAGCTACTGGTGTTTCTCGTTGGTAGGCAATATTTGTCAAGTCACCAAGCAGGGCTAATCCTGCCATACCAGTACCGTGGTCTGTCTTGTCGGTTGCTTCCAGCACACCAATGGCTACATCCATTCGCTCATCTGGCAGTGCTGGCTTTAATAGTTCGTGTGCATTGTTCACACCCGAATCCAATATGCCGACTATCACATCCGCATCTTGGTCGTAGGTGATTTCTCCTTTGATGAGTTCACTCCATTCTCTTTTCTCTGTGTTATTGCTTGTCAGAATGGATGGCTTATGATAGGGACGTATGCCTTCAATATATCCCAATGACAGTGGCAGGGTGCAGAGTTGTTGCTTGGTTGACTTAATCAACCATACATCAACACCATCAAAAAGCAAAGGCTCTGCCATCTTCTCTATGCCCAGTTGATGCAAAGTGTTCTCTATGCGCTCTTGGCTGTTTTCTTTGCTATGGCTCATCCACAATTCGTAAATGTATGAGCCTTCTTCTGGTATTGTGTCAAATTCTTCCGCTGACACGTAGAGTGTGCGAATGTCTGTTGCTTCTACACCATTGATAGGGGCGATCAACCTTTCATTGCATGGCTTTCCCTTTGCTGTGTTCTTGGAAGAATAGTCATCAACTTTATTTTTAAGCCAATCCTTCTTGTCCTTCTTTACATATACAGTAACGTCAACATCATTTTCGTCTCCGTTGTCAGTTACTTTCATGATGGTTGCTCCTTTTGGACTGTCTTGTTTACCCAAAGAATTTGGTATGAAACTTTTGTCCATTTTCAAATCGACATAGATTCCGTTAGCCACAGGCTGTCCTTGATTTTCTCTTTCTTCCAAACGGGCAATGGCTTGATTTACGGCTGTTTCGTATTGCCCTTTCACCATTTGGGCATGCACAACCCTATCTCTTGTTGGTAGGGAATGTCCTCCAAAGCCCTGATTCTGAGGTGAAAAATCATGGGCTTCGGCTATATTGTTGCTTAAAAAGAAATGTTTTTTATGCATATAGTTCCATTATTTAGCTGGTTTGACGATTTAACTGCTGACGCATATTTACTATGGTCTGAACCAGTGGAAGGTCTATCTTCCTGTCATTAAGTAAGGATTCCTTAAATATGTCTGAACAAACCATCTTGATTTCGGCATGGCTCATGCCATCAAACAAGGATTCTGCTGATGAGAAATCCAGGTCCTTTGCTGTATAGAGATATTCACGCAGCAATGCTAATCGCTGTTCTGTATCTGGCAATTTATACTCTATGACATCATCAAATCGCCTAAACATGGCTTTATCTATGGATTCTATGCTATTGGTGGCAGCTATGATAAAACTGTCAGAATCATCTCGCTCCAACAGTTGTAGGAACGTATTGAGTATTCTTCGTTGTTCGCCAACTTCGTTGTCCATTCCTCGCTGAGAGCCTATGGCATCAAATTCGTCAAACAGATATACAGCTGGTACTTCGTTGATAAAATCAAAGATTCTACCTAGCTTCTGACCTGTTTCTCCCATGAACTTGGTCACAACTTTTTCAGTTCGCACAACAAAGAATGGCAAATTGAATTCTTTTGCAAGGGCACTGGCTGTCATCGTCTTTCCTGTTCCCGATGCTCCATACAATAGGAGCTTTCGGCGATTTGCCAATCCGTACTTACTTAGGGTTTCTTTCTTTAGATATTCTTTGATGACTCTGTCCAGTTTCTCTTTCAACTCCTGACTGAGTACCAGACTTGTCATGTCACCATAGGTATCTACTTGCAGCAGCAAGTCATCTATATCCTTGTTTTTAGACACCAAACGTACCGTACCCAAGGATGTTTTCTTTTGGTTGAGCAATTCTTGTATGGTACGTGCTACTATGGCATGACCACTCCTTGCCTCCACAGCGGAAATCTGCAGGGCAACCTTTCTGAATTGCGTATCATCGTTGTTCAGATGATTTCGTATCAGAGATAATATTTGATCAGCTGTAGCCATTTTTCTGTTTATTTACATTTTTTGCTATGCAAAAATATGATTTTTTTTCCAGATTCACGAATTTTTACCTTGCAATAGACGTATATTTACGTTTTTTTATTACGTTTGTCGCAATTTTATTACAAATATGCGTATTTTTCATCTGCCACACTCATATTCCCGGCAGTTTTTTCTTTTTCTCATAAATTGTGAGTACTTTTGCAGAAGATTTACAAGTGGGATCCTCAATTACAGGCAAGACGAATCTACAAACATAAATAAGAGAGATGGGAAAAAGAAGATTATACATATTTCTCCATCAGCACAAAGGTGATGAAGCCCAGGAGAAGGGCATAGGTGGCTTGCTTCTGAAAGCCATGGGCATGGGTTTCGGGAATCATCTCGTCGCTCGTTACATAGAGCATGGCGCCACCGGCAAAGCCCAACATCACGGGGAGGAAGGTGGAAGAGGCTGAACCCAAACCGAAACCTAACAGAATGCCTACCACTTCGAGCAGGGCGATGAAAATGGAAATGAAGAAGGTACGGACTGCTGTAACACCAGCCATCATCAAAGGAGCGATAATCACCATACCCTCAGGGATGTTCTGCAGAGCAATGCCGAAGGAAACACCCCACTCCGTTGCTCCCTCTGCCGAACAGACACTCACTCCAGCAGCCATGCCTTCGGGCAGTTTGTGCAGGGCTATCGCCATCACGAAGAGCATCACATGACTGAGTCGGGCATTATTGCGATGCTCCTCGGGGTCTAGTCCCGTGATATGATGAAGATGGGGAGTTACCAGATCCAGCACATTCAGAAACAAGGCTCCTGCCATCACGCCGATTACTACCAGCCACCAAAGACTGGTCTGTTCGAAGGCTGGCACTATCAGTCCCAACGTGGAAGCTGCCAGCATGATTCCGGCACAATATCCCAACACGGCGTCGTTCCATTTATGAGGCAACTCCTTGACGAAGAATCCCCAAATGGCACCTATAATCGTGGCACCGCAAAGCCCGGCAGCACTAATCAATACGTTTGTCATAATCAATAAAATATATCGAAGTTATCCAGTTAAACACATGAAAATGCAGATACATCATAGAAGAAAAAAAGCATGGACAACCCTCACAGTCATCCATGCCCATCTATTTCGTATCTGATCTATTCAGTTATTACTAATTATGTTTTGTTATGGTGAAATTGGTGTTTTCCAATTTCATATCATCGCTTCTATTTCAACTTCTTATAACCGTAAACTGCGTTATTGCCCAACTGCTCTTCGATGCGGATAAGCTGGTTGTACTTAGCCATGCGGTCGGTACGACTCATAGAACCCGTCTTAATCTGACCAGAGTTTGTTGCTACGGCAATATCAGCAATTGTTGTATCCTCGGTTTCACCAGAACGATGGGAAGTAACGGTGGTGTAACCATGACGATGAGCCATCTCGATAGCATCCAGTGTCTCGGTAAGAGAACCAATCTGGTTCACCTTGATGAGGATAGAGTTGGCAGCACCCATCTTGATGCCCTTCTCCAGGAACTTCACGTTGGTAACAAAGAGGTCGTCACCTACCAACTGGCAACGATCGCCGATGGCAGCAGTCAACTTTACCCAGTTGTCCCAATCGTTCTCGTCAAGGCCATCCTCGATTGAATCGATAGGATATTTGGTAATCAGTTCTTCCAGGAACTTGATCTGCTCAGCAGCAGTCAGTTTTTTACCATTAGGATCCTTCTTCTTACCATCCTTCAACTGGCGATAATCGTAGTACCACTCACCATTTTCCTGAACGGCAAACTCGCTGGCAGCACAGTCCATGGCAATCTTCACATCCTTTCCTGGCTCATAACCGGCATCCTTGATAGCCTGGCAGATGCTGTCGAGCGCATCCTCTATACCATCGAGTGCAGGAGCAAAACCGCCCTCATCACCTACGGCAGTAGAAAGACCGCGGCTTTTCAGGAGCTTAGCCAAAGCATGGAACACCTCAGCACCCATACGGATAGCCTCCTTCTCGGAAGGAGCACCCACAGGACGGATCATAAATTCCTGAAAGGCGATAGGCGCATCAGAGTGAGCACCACCATTGATGATGTTCATCATAGGAACAGGAAGGGTGTAAGTATTGCAACCACCGATATAGCGATACAATGGGATATGGAGATACTCAGCAGCAGCATGAGCCACAGCCAAAGAAACACCGAGGATGGCGTTGGCACCCAGGTTTGACTTGGTCTTGGTACCGTCGAGTTCCAACATCTTATAATCGATGGTACGCTGCTCCAAGGCAGAAAAACCTACCAAAGCCGGAGCAATCACCTGATTCACGTTCTCTACTGCCTTCAAGACACCCTTGCCGCCATAGCGGTTCTTGTCGCCATCACGAAGTTCCAAAGCCTCGTTCTCACCAGTTGATGCACCAGAAGGAACCGATGCACGACCAACGATACCTGACTTCAAAGAAACTTCAACCTCTACTGTAGGATTGCCACGAGAATCCAAGATTTCTCTTGCATGAACATTTTCAATAATCATAATACTATAATACTTTTAATTACATTAAACATTTTTTCCGAGTGCAAATTTAGGTATTATCTGACAAATCTCCAAATTTCGGGCATCATCAAAAGTAGGTATCGCCCGAAAATACCTACATATAGGTAAGGAGAGGCATGGAAATTTGAGATGCTACCAAATTGTCATTTTATTTTAATTTTATCAATCAGTCCTTCGAAATCCTCCTTTTGCATAGCACCCATCTGCACAGATGGTTTGCCTTTCACGGGGATGAAGAGGAAGGTAGGGATGCTGCTGATACCGAAAACAGAAGCAAGTTCGGACTCCTGGTCGATATCCACCTTATAGAAATCTATCTTGCCGGCATATTTCCCGGCGAGAGATTCCACTACGGGAGCCATCATCTTGCAAGGACCACACCAGGTGGTATAGAAATCGATGACAGCAGGACGGGAACCGGCAAAGACCCACTCATCCGGATGAGCCTCGTAATCCATAATCTTTTTTCTGAAATCAGATGTGGTGAGATATTGCACCTTGGCTGTTTCAGTTTTCTCAGTTTTCCCTACAGCCGTTTGAGGAGAAACAGCAGGTGCTTTCCTGTTCTGAGAACAAGAAACAAGAAATGGTAGAAATAAAATAGCTGCTAATATGATTTTCTTCATAGTTTTTCGTTGTTTTAATTTGAGAGGGTATGCCATTAGTCTATTACACACCCTCTTATTACAATTAATCACTAATAAATAATCACTACTCCTAATCCTTCAAAGAATAAGTAACGGTAGTAACAACCCTTACCTTTTTTATATATGGGGTATTGGAATCGCGGTCTTCGATAGAGAACTGCCCCTGGTCGGCATTCATAATCTTGTCTATCTTACTCTTGCTGTTCTCAGCAAACTGGGCAGCAGTCTGCTCAGCATTCTCTATCGCTTCCTGCATCATTTTAGGTTTCATCTGACGGAAGGCAACATACTCATACTTCACCGGATTCTCGTAACCACCATCCACAATAGCAACCCCCTTCTGAAGCAGATTACCCTGACGGGCAATGATACTGCGAACCAGTTTCACATTCTTCGATGTAACCGTGATGATGGAAGTAATGTTATAACGATAGCCCTGTCGGTTCTCGCCATACCGTTCAGCATTGAGGTCGATGACCACAGGCGCATTCACGTTGATTTCATTAGTCTTTACACCATTCTCCACCAGGAAGTTTCTGATGGTTCTTGTGGTGGCATTGATTTTTTGATAGAGTTCAGGCAGGTCATTGCCTATTTCCTTGGAAACGATAGGCCACGTCACCTTATCAGCCTCCACCTCCTTTTCGGCAAGGCCTTTCACTACAACCTTTCGGTCTTTACTAATCACACTTTCAAGTCCCGACTTGATACAAAATCCAAGCACGATGATGCCGATGGTTAAAATCACGGCTTGCTTAATACCAGAATTGATGTTCATAATTAGTCCTCCATTATTAAGTTGTTAAAATTGAATTTCCATTCTATCTCAGATTGAGTTGCAATTTGAGTTTTCAAAGATACAATAAAAATATAGAAAAACGACACTTTATAATGATAAAATATGCTAAAACAGCCCATATCAACCCATAAGCACCATTTTTCTGCCCAAAAGCTTGCATATATTACCAAAAAAAACTATCTTTGCAAAAGATAGGCTGCACCTCAGCAAAATATTTCTAACCCAAAAACAATAAAATGGATTACAACATGATTGGGACCGCATGGTCGTTACTGCCTCCTATCGTCGCCATTGCTCTGGCGCTGAAGACGAAGGAGGTCTATTCTTCTCTTTTTATCGGTATCATACTGGGTGCCGTTCAATATTGCATTTCGATGGGAACAGGTTTCGACGGATTCCTCGTTCACCTGACAAACCACACTGTAGGTGAAGGCGATGATGCCAAGGCATACGGTTTGATACATTGCCTTTCCGACCCATGGAACGTGGGCATTTTGGTATTCCTGGTGGTATTAGGCAGCATCGTTTCATTGATGAACAAGGCGGGTGGTTCGGCTGCTTTCGGCCGTTGGGCTTCCAAGCACGTACACTCGAAGATTGGCGTACAGATTGCTACCATTCTGCTCGGCATTCTGATATTCATCGATGATTACTTCAACTGCCTTACCGTGGGTTCGGTGATGCGCCCTATCGCAGTGCGCAACGGTGTTACCAAGGAGAAGCTGGCTTATCTCATCGATTCTACAGCCGCTCCGGTCTGCATCATCTCCCCTATCTCGAGTTGGGCAGCTGCGGTATCGGGCTTCGTATCAGGAGGTGAGAACGGACTGGCACTTTTCTGCAAGGCGATACCTTTTAATTTCTACGCATTCTTTACCATCCTCTTTATGTTTGGCATCGTGATACTGGGCTTCGACTTCAAGGCGATGAGCAAGTATGATGCAAGACTGAAGGAATGGTACGAGCGAACCAATGGCGGGAAGCTCGATGAGGTGAGCGATACCAAACTGCAGATTGTTGAGCATGGTGTGGGAGCCAAACAGGAAGAGGATTCCAAGAACAAGGGAACCGTGAGCGACCTGGTGATACCAATCATCATGCTGATTATCTTCTGCATGGTGGGTATGGTATATTCAGGCGGATTCTTCGATGCCGATAATGCCAACTATCTCAATTTTGTGGATTCCTTTGCTGCGAGCAATGCCTCTGTAGGCTTGGTAATCGGTTCATTGGCTGCCCTGATTCTTACCATCATGATGTTTACCATTCGCAAGACCTTGCCTTTCGACGAAGCGATGAGTAGTCTCATCAAGGGTTTTGAGGCGATGGTACCAGCCATTCTGATTCTTACTTTGGCATGGACGCTGAAGAGTATGACCGACTCGCTGGGTGCGGCAGAATATGTATCATCGGTTGTAGCGAGCAGTGCCTCAGAACTTCAGATGCTTCTTCCGGGCATCATCTTCCTGGTAGCAGGCTTCCTGGCATTTGCAACGGGTACCTCCTGGGGAACCTTTGGTATTCTGATTCCTATCTGCATCGCCGTATTCCCTGGTGCTGATCCTTTGCGTATCATCTCTATCTCGGCATGTATGGCTGGAGCGGTATGTGGCGACCATATCTCTCCTATCAGCGATACCACCATCATGGCGAGTGCGGGAGCGGAATGCAAGCATGTACATCATGTATCATCACAGTTGCCTTACGCCCTGACTGTAGCCTGTGTGAGTTTCCTCACCTTCGTTGTAGCGGGATTCACTCATACGCTGGGTATGGTAACGAGTGCCATCATCTCGTGGATATTCGGTGTTGCCATGCTTGGTTTTGCTTTATTTTATTTAAATAAGCGCCAAAAAGGTAAATAGTTCTTAATTTATTTGTATATTTGAAATATTTTCAATATCTTTGCGTAAGAAAAGCTGCACTCGGCAATTTGAAAGCAAGCTTTCATTGCGCTCGTTTGCATTTTCTTTGTACAAGAATTTAATAAAGAACATATTAATAACTTAATACAGAATACATTATGAAGGAATTAAAAGGAACAAAGACAGAGAAGAACCTCCAGGAGGCTTTCGCTGGTGAGTCACAGGCTCGTAACAAATATACCTATTTTGCAAGCAAAGCAAAGAAAGACGGTTTTGTACAGATAGCTAATATCTTTGAGGAGACAGCTGCTAACGAGAAGGAGCACGCTAAGTTGTGGTTCAAGTATCTGGAGGGCGGTGCTATCCAGGATACAGAGAAGAACCTGGAAGCTGCTGCCAATGGTGAGCACGATGAGTGGACCGATATGTATCCACGCATGGCAAAGGAGGCTCGCGAAGAGGGTTTCGAGGAGATTGCTGCTAAGTTTGAGATGGTTGCTGAAATCGAGAAGCACCACGAGGAGCGTTATCGCAAGCTCTTGAAGAACGTACAGGACAAGCTCGTCTTCTCTCGTGACGGCGACTGCATCTGGCAGTGCTCTAACTGCGGACATATCGTAGTAGGCAAGAAGGCTCCTGAGGTTTGCCCAGTCTGCAACCACCCACAGAGCTACTTCCAGATTGAAGCACAGAATTACTAATTCTTGCTTGAGACGAAATATCTAACAGAACATATATAAATAAGAGAGGGTGTGTCATGGCCTTATGACACACCCTCTTTTTTATGATTTAGCTTGAACCATTTCCAACATGATTTCTATCAACCTTGGAACACCATACTGTTCTACCTCGTCCTCTTTCACCCAGATATAATCATCAGGGAGCAGGGGGCGGGTTTCTGTTTCCTGCAGATAGAAGTCGGCAAGGAGGATGCGATGGGTAAGTACATGCTTCACATCCTTAGCCAGGAGAAGAGGATTATGGACAAAGGCAGGCAGTTGCGGAGCATCTGATGCGTTATATAGTTCCCACAATCCTTGCCAGATATCACCCTCACCGCGACGGTGGATAGCCACTTCGCCTTTACACCTTATATATATATAGGAGAGATGGCGCGTTTTCACCTTCAGTGTCTTGTTCTTCACCGGCAACTCCTCTACCCTTCCTGTTCTCAACGCCTCACAGGTTTCGGCAAGCGGACAGACAAGACATTTTGGAGATTGAGGAGTGCACTGGATAGCTCCGAAATCCATCATACCCTGGTTATAGGCAGCAACAGGCGATAATGCTGTATCAGAAAGTTGCTGAGCAGACGAAGCAGGCAAGAGTGATTGAGCCAACGCAGCAAACTCTTTTTTTCCCTGCGTTGAGTTGATAGGAATATCTATTCCGAAGTAACGTGAAAGAACCCGGTACACATTGCCATCTACTACTGCCGCCGGAATATCAAAGGCAAAAGAACCGATGGCTGCTGCAGTATAATCGCCCACCCCTTTCAGGGCTTTGATACCTTCAAGTGTATCAGGGAAATGACCGAGCTCTACTATCTGTCTGGCAGCAGTATGAAGGTTGCGGGCTCGCGAGTAATACCCCAATCCCTGCCAGAGTTTCAAGACATCATCCTCGCTGGCAGCAGCCAAGTCTTCAACCTTGGGATAGGTCTTCATGAACCGCTCCCAATATTCCCATCCCTGTGCGATGCGGGTTTGCTGAAGGATGATTTCGCTCAGCCAGATGGCATAAGGATCCTTGGTTTCGCGCCAAGGCAAATCCCTACCATTCTCACGAAACCAATGGATAATGACAGCCGAAAAACTATTCATAAAATTCAATGTTCAAATCTCAATGTTCAAAGTAATCACTGTTCCGGATATTGCTCGTAAATCTTCAGACCGAACTCATTCGCCAAGGCATAGGCATGCTCCATGATATCGGCGAGAATGTGCTCGTAATTCACCCATACCTTATCCTTAATGAAGAAATAGAACTCGATAGGGAGACCGCATTGCGTGGCTTCCATGTGGCGCACCATCAATGTGAGATCGGTATTGACCTCCGGACGCTGGCGCAGATACTTCTCCATAAATTTACGGTAAAGCTGGAGATTGGTAGGGGCAAGGGCTGCAGGATTCTTTAAATCCTCAATATCCTTCCCTTCTTGTATATCTTTATCTATCGCCTTCTGCAACGACTCCTTCAACTTAAACGAATCTTCGGTGGCGAAATGCTTGGCAAGCAGATTACGTTTTAATGTCTCATCCACCAGACGGACACTACGGAAATCGAAGTAAACCACGCGCTTCACTCTTCGTCCACCACTCTTCTGCATACCAATCCAATTCTGGAACGAACCATTCACCAGGGTAATAGGCGAAATGGTAACGATTGTGTTATCAAAGTTGCGCACCTTCACGGTCGTGAGTGACATATCCTCAACGATACCATTGGCATCCACCGACTTCACCGTAATCCAGTCGCCCTTATGCAACATATCATTGCTGGTAAGACGCACACCAGCCGCCAATCCCGTGATGGTATCCTTAAAGACCAGCATCAGGACTGCCGAGGTAGCACCCAAACCGGCAAAGAGGGTCATCGGGTTCTTGCCCAACAGGATGGCAACCACCACCACGCCAGCCACAAAGAGCATCAATACCTTGAGAACACCGCAGAAAGTATGGAAATACTGCTGAGCCGACGAGCGTCGTTCCTGAGAATCCTCCAATCCTTTGAAAGACCCGATGAAGACCAGAGCCGTACGCACCGACATCACCACGATATAGATGCCCGTAACCCGCTCCAATATCTCCTTGAATATCGGATACTCCAGATAAATCAGCGGCATGAGCGACCATATCACCACAGCCGGCACAATATGGCAAGCCGAGGTGAGCACCTTCTTGTTCAGCAGAATATCATCCCAAGCGATAACCGTCTTATCAGTAATCTTACTGATGAGCGGAACCAGTATCTTGCGACACAGGAAATCGCTCAATATTGCCAAGAGGATGGCAGTAATGGTGAGCAAGATATGGCGCAGCATCGGCACGAAATCACCAGTGACTCCTGCCCATGTTATCATTTCATCTACAAACTTACGAATTTCCTCCATAAAACTATTAACTATCAACTATAAACTATCAACTAACGCTCACGGTTGGCAGAGCAAAGTACATACTTTATCTGCAAAGTGTCTGGCATTATTGCCATGCATGATACCATTGTTAATGATGGCGAAACAGAGTTCATGACCATTGGCTGCGGTACAGTAACCCGCCAATGAGATGATGCCCGTCAGCGTACCCGTCTTCGCTTTCACATTGCCATGCACAAAACTGTTTTTCATACGCTTTTTCAAGGTACCGTCAACCCCACCGATAGGCAGCGAATGCTTCAGATGGTCCATGATATTACCGTTAAGATAAGCATAACGCAGCAGTTTCACCTCCAGTTCGGCACTGAGATAATTATAGAGCGAAAGCCCCGATCCGTCAGCCAGTTTATATCTTGCCGGATCGAGTCCTATCTTGCGGATAAGCTGTCTTTCCACATTCCGGGCACTCTTGGCACTCGCCCATTTATTGCCCGTAGAAGCCGCAATCTGATAATACATGCTCTCGGCATAGAGATTATCACTCTCCTTCATCATCTTGTGCAGAATCTGATCCATCGTATGGAATCGGGTACAGACCGTAAAGGCACTCGCAGGGCAAGTCTTCTCTGAAGCCCCAAAGCAGGAATATTCGATGCCCTCCTCACGGAGCTTGGCAAGAAACTTATCCATAAAGATATCCTTGCGCTGGAACACCAGTGGCGAAAGCACCGGATTGTCATCATCCCAGCACCAGCCTTCACCCAACAGGTCGGCATCCTTCAAAGAGCGGTCGGCATAGATGCTGCCACGGATGGTGTCAACACCCATATCCTTCAGACTATTAACAAATGCCGACATATCATCGCTGTTGAAACGGGGATCCATGCCGCCTATACAATAGACATCACCCGTCAACACCCCATTCTCAATGGTACCGGTATATTTCAGAGTGGTTTTAAACTGGTAAGAACCGCCCAACTTATCGAGCGCCGTAATGGCAGTCAGGAGCTTCATCGTACTTGCCGGACGCATCAGCTGTCGTTCATTTCTCTGATAGATACAAGAGTCAGCAGACAGGTCCCAGACCATCAGTCCTACCTGTGATGTTTCGAACATCTTGCTCTCAAGGAGTTTATCAATACCCACCTTCACCGATTCGGGCCAAGGCAATTCCTGAGTCAGCGTATCCGCTGTCAGGGAATCAACGAGTGTAGAATCGGAAACATCCTTCTCATCAACCGTTTCTATTCCCTCATCTTCAATCACATTCTGGGCCTGCACCGGTACAGAGATCCATACCATCATCAGACCCAACAGCATATATATTATCTTTTTCATCACAATCAGTTCACCGGAACATAAAAGAAATTATTTATTTTTGATTCTCTCCATAAACGCCTCTTCATTATCCGGCTGAACGGTCACAATATTCTTATGTCCGTATTCGATGACCACACAATGGTCTAATCCGAAGAAAGTCTTGGCTATGTGTACATCAATGACATCACATAGCGGCACATTTCTGTTGGAAGAGAACCTGCCCTCATTGATGATGAGATATTCCATCTCCTCATCCAGGTCTATCGGTTTTACCATCTTAAAGGTATAGGTTGTATTCAGTATGCGCTCAATCATGCCCACGATGATGATAGCCACAAAGATGCCGATGATAGCCAGTTTGACCCAGAAGAAGTAGAGAGCCAGAATTGCAAACACCGCCACACCGATACGTGCCGTCAGCGTAAAGCGCTTATGAAAAGTTCTATCTGCCATAACTTTGATTTATTACCTTATATTATTGTCGTTTTTACGACCGTTTGATAGTCTAAAAGACTATATAACCTTAAATTTCGCTGCAAAATTACAAAAAATCCCTCTCTTATTACTCATTTTAAAGATTAATTATTACTTTTGCAACGAATTAAGAATTAATTCTGAGAGAATGGGGTTGTTTTATAGATAAAAACATCTGTTCTTAATATTGAAATTAGATAAGAATAAACTCAATGGTTTATAAGTATGATTTTCTGATTATCGGCTCAGGAGTTGCCGGTATGAGTTACGCCCTGAAAGTAGCCAGAGCGCATAAAGGTAAGGTGTGTATGATTTGCAAGACCTCGCTCGACGAGGCTAACACGTCATTCGCACAAGGTGGTGTGGCGTCAGTTACCAACTTGGAAGTGGATAACTTCGACAAGCACATACAGGATACTATGATTGCTGGTGATTATATCAGCGATTATAAAGCAGTGAAGCAGGTTGTCACTATGGCACCGGAGCAGATCAAGGAGCTCGTGCAGTGGGGCGTCAACTTCGATAAGCAGCAGGACGGCAAGTTCGACCTACACCGTGAGGGCGGTCACAGCGAGTTCCGCATCCTTCATCATGCAGATGATACGGGTGCAGAAATCCAGCGCGGTCTGATGGAGGCTGTGCGCAACTGTCCGGATATCGATATCAAGGAAAATCATTTCGCCGTGGAGATTATCACTCAGCACCACTTGGGTGCCCGTGTTACTCGCCGCACTCCTTATATCAACTGTTACGGTGCATACGTATTGAATCCTGATACCCAGAAGGTAGATACCTATCTGAGTAAGGTTACCGTGATGTGTACCGGTGGATGTGGTGCCGTTTATCAGACTACCACCAACCCTGTGATTGCCACTGGCGATGGTGAGGCGATGGTATACCGTGCCAAGGGAACTGTAGCCGACATGGAGTTTGTCCAGTTCCACCCAACCGCTCTTTATCATCCGGGCGAAACCCATCCTGCCTTCCTCATCACCGAGGCTATGCGTGGTTATGGCGGCATCTTGCGTCTGCCTAACGGCGAAAGTTTCATGGAGAAATATGATAAGCGATTGAGTCTGGCTCCTCGTGACATCGTGGCTCGTGCCATCGATAAGGAGATGAAGATTCACGGATTGGATCATGTCTGTCTCGATGTAACCCATAAGAATCCAGAGGAGACCAAGCGTCACTTCCCTAATATCTACGCCAAGTGTCTGAGCATCGGCATCGACATCACCAAGGAGTATATCCCTGTTCGTCCTGCCGCTCACTATATGTGTGGTGGTATCAAGGTTGATTTGAACGGCTGTTCAAGCATCAACCGTCTCTATGCTCTGGGCGAGTGTTCATGCACCGGTCTGCATGGCGGTAACCGTCTTGCCAGCAACTCGCTCATCGAGGCTGTGGTTTATGCCGAGACTGCTGCCAAGCACAGTATTGAACATGTAGATGAGTACGACTTCAACGAGAAGGTACCAGCATGGAACGATGAAGGTACTTTGACCAACGAAGAGAAGGTGCTGATTACACAGAGCGTGAAAGAGGTTGGCGAATGCATGAGCAACTATGTAGGCATCGTGCGCAGCGATCTCCGTCTGAAGCGAGCATGGGACCGCCTCGATCTTCTCTACGAAGAGACAGAAAACCTCTTCAAGCGTGTAAAGGTAAGCAAGGAACTCTGCGAGCTCCGCAACATGATCAACGTGGGTTATCTCATCACCCGCATGGCGATAGAACGCAAGGAGAGCCGTGGTCTCCACTATACCATCGACTACCCTGTTCATGCTTACGACAAGAAGTAATCAATAATTATCAGAAAATAAAAAAAGCTCGGATGCTTGTGATGCATCCGAGCTTTTTTATTTTCAAGAATTTGAGAATTAGAAAATTTTTCTTTCTACCTATTGGTTCTGGTGAATTTTCTTTTTATCTCGTCAGCGAGAACTTGATGCTCAGGCCGAAATCCTGTGTGGTGGTAGGATAACTGCTGCTCGAGAGGAGCGGGGTGTTGGTCTGACGGTCATAATAGAAACTCATGGTAAGGAGTTTGCTGAAGGTATAATCGGCAGAGAAACTCAGTTTCAGAGCATTGTTGCCGCTGCTGGCACTGCTTACCATTGAGGCAATATCACGAACGATGGCTGCCTGCTTGCGGAAACTGAAGTCAAGACGTAGATTCAGATCATGGTTGGTACCATTCTGAACCGTCTTGGTGGTCGACGCATTCTTATTGGCTGCATTCTTGTTGCCGCCCTTCGACTTGGAACGGGAGGCCTTGGCGCCCCAACCGAAAACATCGAAGTTGTTGATGCGGTAACCCATACCGATTACCCAGTCCTTACTCAATGCCTCGTTCAGCTGCACACTCGTCATACTGAGGTTCAATACACGGGTCTGGCGATATTCTGCCTTCACCGTCATATTATTGTTGAATGTGACATCCATACCCAATAATGGCGAGAACGACTCGTTGATACTTACCTGCGAAATGTTGAACATGCTACTTGGAGATGGATTGCCCGTAGTGGCATCACTCACGAAGCCGAGACCGTTCATATACTCCTGGAAAGTGCTGTAACTGTTGTAGCTGCCAACCGCAAAGACGCTTTTGTAAGAGTGGTTGATGTTGACACTCTTGAAGTGCTCGTTGAACCAAGGCAGACGTCCCAGTCCGCTGTAACGGATGGTCCAGTTTGGCAACATCCGGCTCAATGCCGGGAATACCGAAAGCGAATTGCCACCCATCGAGGTATAAGCCTTGAGGAAGGCAGGAATCATGACATCGCTGCTATACTGGTTGACCGGCGTGCGGGAAGCATCAAACTTGCCGCCAGCCAGAGCCGAACCTGTCGGATAAACGGTACCTGCATACTGCGCCTCTACCCTATCTCTGAAACCAGCCAGCGAGTTGACAAACTTCTCGAAGGTCTTGCTGCGATAACCCGAATTGGCATTGCCCATTCCCTCGAAAGCCGACCCCAGCGAGATGGTAGTCATCTGGAAGGCTCCACTCTGGGTAGTTGGCGTTCCTTCATACATATACTGTATGCTCTTCTGCGTGGTCTTGGTACGTGTGGCTGAGAGATCAATCTTGAAATCCTTGATAGGCTCCAGGGTGGCACGCAACGTAAGATTATCCGTTCTGCTGGTAGTAGCAGGTGTTGCGATACTGTCGTTGCAGAGCAGCCAGTCGTTGTTTCTAGCCTTCTCGATATAATCGTCGCCAACCATACCGAAGGCGAAGTCAAGACCCGGTGCCATCTGTCCCACCTTCTTCTGTCCGAAGGCATCACCCACACTAGGCAAGAAGCCCGGCAGGGTGAGCTGATAGCTGCTGCGATAGTTGATGCTCACATTGCGCACCATCATTGCCAGGCGACTAGCCAACTGCAATCCCTTATACCATTTCTTATCATCAAGCGGTTCCTTAGCCAGTACGGAGAGTTTCACCTTCATGGCAGTATCTACCTTTGAGATGATTCTGATCTGGTTATTATCCACCTTTTTATATTTAAGCGGGAATACCTTGCCGTCTTCCGTCTTGGCATTCACAATCAGTCGCTTGGTATTTTTGCCGTGGCGTATCTTGAATGTGGTATCAGGCAGGAGGGTGATTTCCCGTTCGAAGGCACGCTTGTTCTTAGGCAGCGCCTTCTTCGGATCAGCCGCCTGTTCCTTTGCTTCCTGCTTCTTTTTCTTTTTTTCCTGCTTCTTGCGCTGCATCTGTGCCCTACTCTGGGTACGGTCAAACTTATCGTTTACCTTCTTCAGGAAAGGCACATGGTTGTAGAGTTTCACCAGGTTGAAGTTTCCGTTCAATGTCAGTTCGCGCTGGGTATTGATGGTATTTCCATACGAGTTGCCCTCCTCATCCTCTGTACCGCGCTCCCAAGAATAGTTGGCATTGTAAGAGGCATCGCTGTTCACCCAGTCGAAGACAGGCAGCAGATTGAGAGGCAACCTATAAGATGCCTGGAAATTCTGACTATAGTCGAGCGGTGCACCCCAGTGGCGGATGCTGGTCCATACGGAGTCCTTCCAGGCATGATACTGGTCGGCATAAAGATCCTTGTTGACCGGTGTATAAGGTTCCTCTATCTGTGCATGGGTAGCACTCTGGAAGTTCATGTGCAGGTTCTTGGTCAGATCCCAGTTGATGGAGAACTCACGGTTCCAAAGGAACTGTTCACTGAAAGTGAGCGGCAACTTGGAGTCTACTCCGGCAGATCCACTCATCAGGGTTTCCATATCGCGCTCCTGCAACTCGTAGTAGTCGCGCGTCATCTCGGTATTGAAGGCTATGTTCTGCGGCAGCCAGTTCAGTCCGAAACGTTTCAGTATGTCGAGCCACTTACTCTTGTTCTTCAGTCCCTTGAATGGTTCCCATGCCTTATAAACCGGGCTCCACGAATAATCCAGGGCTCCTCGCCAGTTGTCCTTGCGCTCATACATCGTCGTTTCACCCGTAGTATACTGATGCTGATGACTGTAGGTGAATGAGAAGTTGGCTGGATCGTATGGCATCGGCTGGCGCTTGGTAGCTATACCCACCCGGGCATTCGAGATGGAGAAGTTGGTCTGCGTAATCTTAGTGGCAGCGATATTCTCGATAGAATCGCGCTCGTGCTTAGAGCCGGCAGCATCGAGGGCATCCTTCAACTCCATATCGGTATCCAGCGGATTATACTTAGGAGTGGTCTTCTCCTTGGTAACACTATAATATAAAGGTATGCTCACCTTCGCCTTGTCAGGGAAGAACTTACCCATTTCGAGCGATGTGGTCACACTGTAGGTACCGTAATTATCGGTGGTGCGACTTGCCACGCCATCTTCCAGACCGCCGAATCCCTCGCTGATATATCTGCCGGTGGCATTTACGCTACCCAGATCGGAGAGTTGTATGTTGAGGTTGGCATTGGCAGCCCAACCACCCGAATTATTATGTTCCTTGAGTCGGAGTTCGTTTATCCATACCTCACCACTCTTGATGTCGACAGAATTGTTTCTCACACCCAGCATCATGGTCTTCACCTCGCCGAGACTCGGATTACCCACGATGGTAATCTTGTTCTGCGGATGTTCTGCATCCATCATGGAATAAGGAGCGAGATAAGAAGCCACACCCTGTGCCTTCGCCTTGTTACGGTTTTTCTTCAATGCCGTAAAGACACTCAGCGGCACATCGAGCATATTCTCCTCAGGCCATACCGCCTTACAGTCGGCAAGCACATAGCGGTTATAGTTGGAGCGTGGCTCGGTGAGCTTCAGTGGGATTTCATACTCGTAGTAATTGTTCTTGTAATCACTACCCAGACGGATGAAGACTGAGAGATCACCATCCTGCAGACGGGTGGTATTCTGTTCCAAAGCATTGGCATGGGCAAACATCTGGATGCGCTTGTACTGGCGCAGATCAAGGGTAGAATTCTTATAAACCGCCTTCGCCTCGCCTGTGCTCATATTCTTGACCACCAGACTCAACGCCTGCTCGTTCGCCTCAACCAACTGAGGCTGACTAGGATCCTGTTCGCGCCTGATACCCGGAGGCAAGACATAGTTGACCGGTGTCTTCTCGCCGTTCTCTTCCAGACTCACACTGCTTGCATCGAGGGTTCCGCCACTGGCTGCGCCGAGCGGCTGATCATAGGTACGCCACTTGCCCATCACGAGGTCGAAGGTACCGAAACGCAGCACGATAGGTTTCTTGAAACCGGTGAGGAACATACGCATGAAGCGGATGCTGGAGAAATCGTTGATGTTGCCCTGACGGCTCTCAAACTCATCGATAGGTATGCGGAACTGATACCAGGTAACGGTAGACTTGGTATTATCACGCCAGGTCTGGCTGTATTCACGCTTATCTACAATATGATTATTACCCACCACGAGATCTTCCGGACGGATGCTGACACGGTACTGGAAGTATTTCTCATATTCGTTGAGCGTATAATCCTGGTTGATATCCTCGACATCCGGCGTTGACTTATAAGAAGTATCATAGCTCTCAGAACGGCTGTCGCTGTCAGGCGAGTTGCCCTGAGGATTGTTGATATACTTATATCGCTGCAAGATAGGAGCACGCATCTCATCCCAGTCGGAACCGCGGAAATAGTGGTAGTCATCACGTGCCGGATCGGCAAAGATACTGTCGAACACCGCCTGGTTCACCTTACCCTGAATCTGGTCGAGATAAGCACTCTTGTAGAATTCCTGCTCCTCGGCATCAGTCAGTCCGTTGAAACCCACATCCTGCAAGGCTCTGCTGCCACTGGTGGTAGCAAAGGCATAGGTCACGGTGCTCTGGGTAGGAATCTTACCCCACTGGGTATAGGTGTAGCTCTTGCTGCCATCTACCGGCATGCCACTCTCATAGAATTTCTTGCCATCACGCAGGATATCCTCGCTCACCTCGCCCAGGTTGATGTAGAAATCGCCACCGTAATCGGCAGCATCAGCCTCTTCGCGGGAATAGATGAACGGATCAAGCATCCAGAACTCGATGTATTCGATGTTTGCCTGCTCGAAATCGTTGGTATCCAGCTTACGCATCATTCCGCCCCAGTTGCGCTGCGGATTCTGCAGGGTTCCGTCAGCCTGCAAATCTGTTACATTGAAGTTGTATGGTCCCGGCTCACTTGGATAGTAAGCCAGATTGAGTACATTCAGGGTATTGGTAGCGCCCTGATAACTGCTCTGGTCGCGCAATGGGAAGAGCTCCTTGGTATAGACCTCGCGAACATAATGGTTACTCAACTGCTTGAGGTCGCCCTTGATATGTCCCGGAGTGAGCGAACTTCCACGGCGGGTGAACAGCGGATCGATGGTATACCAGGCTAGGCGCGAACGGTGGAAACCGCTGCTCAGACCGGTCTTATCGCTGTAATCGTCCTTGAAATTGAGCGAAGGCACACTGGATATAAACCAGGAGGTAGGAGTAGTTACATCGATGGTAGTCTTCGTACCCTCGAAGTCATCGATATAAGATGCATTGTCCTGTGTGCCGCCTGCCTCACCGGCAATGAGCTGGGCAAATTCTCCTGTAAAGGATATCTGCGATGGCTGGGTGAGGTGCAGGAATGGTATCTTGTCAAGCACATTGGTGAGCCACTGACTCTCCTTGCGCCAGTTGAGATTGATGCCCCAAAGGGTATTCTTCAGCGGTTCGGAGCCCATGGATACTTTGGTAGTAAGTGCCTGTTCGGAGAGGTGCTGGATAGTACCGCTCAACTGGAAATTCTTGGTAAAATCATACTCCCAGTTCAGTCCGAACATCGTTTTTCGGGTTTGTCCGAAATCGGTATTACTCTCCAGAGAAACGTTGACAGCCGTACCGGCATCAATGATGCTCTGGTTCAGGATGGTCACCTCACCGGCACTGTAATCTACCGAATAGTCGGTGCCCTCTTTCAGGGTGATACCGCCTGCCGTAACGACCACCGAGCCCTGTGGCACATTGTAGGCATCGAGCGAGATGACATTGGCTGCAGAGCCCTTGAACTGTCCCACAATCTGATACTTGTTCTTCTCGGCAATCTGCTTGGCTACGGTCTTCGTACTGTCATAAAGTTCGGTAAAGGCATACTTTTCAGCCTTGTCGGCAGCCACGCCCCGCTTGACCAGATAATCACGCATATAACTGCCGAAAGGCTCTACCTTCGGAATGAACACGCGTCCGTTAGAGATGGTATAGCCTTCTACATAATCGAAATATCCATTGCTGTGTGCCTTGTTGTTGTTATCCAGACGGTCGGCGCCCAGCACACGGATGATAGGCTGCTTCTTCACCTGCTGCTCAGGGATATAACTGAGATATACGCCGGTGGTATCGCTCTGGTATTTCACATCCAGGCGGAACTTCTCCTTCTCTACGGTAGAAGCCAGATAATAAACGTTCTTCATCATCAGCCCCCAGTTGCCCTGTCGCGGATTGTTACTGGTATTCTTGAGCGATTTCACGAAGAGTGCCTGCTTGGTATCGCTGAGATCGGATGCAAACTCGCCCACCTGATAGGTAATGCCTCCCGATGTATACTCATAGGCTACAGCAAGTACCTGGTCGGTCTGCAGACTGGTTTTCAATGAGATATAACCCAAAGCGGTATTGACCGTATACTCAGAAGAATTGAGCAGACGGGCACTCTCCAGTTTCTCATAATCGGCTCCACCAACCAGTCCGCCTCCATCGAGAGTGGTTGCAGCCTGGTCGATGTCACGGGCAGCAGCATATTGGCTGTTCATCGCAGCATACTCAGTATTCGCCTGGTTAGAAGGCACCTGTCCGCTCGCCGTCCACATCGGGTTGCTCAGTTTCTGGTTCTCGCCCAGGTCGGTCAGGGCTACGATGTTTCGGGTTTTGGTGGTATTGCCGGTTTTGTTGGTAACCCACACCTCCACACGGTTGATGGTGATGCCCGTGGTGAGATTAGGAAGTTTCTGCATCCAGGCATCATAATGATTTCTGAAATACTGGGAGAGGAAGAAGTGGCGGTTCTCCTCATAATCGGCTACATTCAACTCAAAAGGGGTAAGCTGCACACCGCCCCTGGTAGATACGCTCTTCGATGCACTCTTCTTCTGCGAAGCCACCATCTGCAGCTTGAGTTTGCCAAACTGCATATCGGTTCTAACACCAAACAGACTGCTGGCGCCTTTGATGAGCGAAGAGTTGGAAGGGAAGGAGACATTGCCCGCCTCAACGAGTTTGATGATTTCATCTTCCTTGCCATCGTACTTCAGTTTCATGTTCTGTGCATCGAAATCGAAGGTGGCATCGGTGTTGTAATTCAGGTTCATGTTCACCTTATCACCCACCTTTCCGTTGACGTTGAGATTGATTTTCTCATCAAAATCCATCATCATCGTCTTTCGGTTGCGGATAGGCAACGAAGGATTGTCGATGCTCTTCTTGTTGATACCGAACTTGAGTTCGGCAGAACCCTGTGTCTTCACTCTGATGCCACCAGGACCGAAGATTTTCTCGGCAGGTTCCAAGTCGAAGTGCATATCCGAGAAATCGAACTTCTCCTTGCCTTTTGCCTGGAAGATTTCATCGTTCTGCTTGCGGAAGTAGCTGTTGCGCTGCTGCTGTTCGGTCCATGCAAGATACTCTTTCGGAGTGAGCATGATAGGGGCCGAAAGCCAGGTTGAGCCCATGCGGTTGCCGATGATATAGCGGTCGAGGGTATCGTTGTAGACTACCTGATATTGCAGATTATCAGGACGTTTCAGGTCGAGCGGACTCTGATAGAGGTCGCTCAGGGAGTAAGGTTGGGTGCGCTGAATCTGCCAGCGGGTATGCAGCAGCGAATCGGGAATAGTATCTTCATCGAGCTGCACGGGCTGGGCTGTGCTGGTATGGGTTTTCTTTTTATCGTCCTGAAGTTGAGGCAAAGCTATCGCATAGCCGAAGGTTGCCACCATCAGCCAAGCCAATAGAAAAGATATGAATCTTTGCTTCTGTTTCATCGATAAAAAACTCCTAACTTATTTGATTTGCTTCAATGCCAGTTTCACAACCTGTTCTACCGGGAGATCAGGCTGTGCCTTGAGGATATCTACTACTACCTTGGCAGATGGTGCCGGCGAGAAGCCGAGCATGGTGAGGGCGCTTACCGCCTCATCCTTTACGTCATTGTTCACCATCACCACATTGCCTCCGCTGGCTGGCAGTTCGTCAGCAATGCCGAGGCTCACGATTTTATCTTTCAAGTCGATGATGATTCGCTGTGCAGTCTTCAGTCCGATACCCTTCACGGTTTTCAGCACCTTGTCGTTACCAGTAGAGATGATTTCGCAGAGTTCGCGTGGCGAGAGTGAAGAGAGAATCATACGGGCTGTATTTCCGCCTACTCCTGAAACGGTGATGAGGAGGCGGTAGAGTTCACGTTCCTGTTTGGTAGCGAAGCCGAAAAGGGTGAAAGAGTCATCTCTTCCACCAGCCACCAGCACTTCGTGAACATAGAGTTTCACTTCCTGTTTGCCCTGAATGGCAGTATATGTATTGAGCGATATATTGAGTCCGTAGCCCACCCCCGCAGTCTCAACAACAGCCAGCGCAGGTGTCAGCTCTGTCAGATCGCCATGAATATATTCTATCATTTTCTTTTTCTCCTAATTAAATTAATATATTAATAACGTGCGAAGGGCGGGATTATTGTAATAGAATTCCATAAAATTACGTCCCGACGTAGCATGTCATACGTCCCGACGCAGAGCCAGAGACGTCGGGACGCAGCAAAAGCTACGTCCCGACGTAATTCAAAGCACATCGGGAGGTATCGGAAAGGGGATGTATGATGTTTCGCAACAAAATAACGAAACTGTAAGGCTCTTGCAGCAGAAACCTTACAAATCTCCGCTTATTCATACCTAAAAACTATGATTTTACTACTTTTTGCAACTTTTATGAGTTAAAATTCTATTAAAACGTCACGTATTTCAAGAAAAAGCTATACTTTTGCAACCGGAAATAGAATGAAGAGCGGAAAACATATCCGTTGGATGACTAAACCGCAACAAATAAAAGAAATTAAAACAACAAAATAAAAGAAATAAGACAATGAAGAAATTTAGAGCAGCCGTAGTAGGATACGGCAACATCGGTAAGTTTACTGTTGAGGCACTCGAAGCAGCTCCTGACTTTGAGATTGCAGGTATTGTACGTCGCCAGGGTGCCAAGGACAAACCAGCTGAGTTGGCAAACTATGAAGTAGTAGATGACATCACCAAGTTGAAGGATGTAGATGTTGCTATCCTCGCAACCCCTACCCGCTCTTGCCCTGAGTATGCAGAGAAGATCGTTGCCCTCGGTATCAATACCGTAGACAGCTTCGATATCCACACCAGCATCCTCGACTACCGTACCAAGCAGATGGAGAACTGTAAAAAGGCTGGCAAGGTAAGCGTTATCTCTGCTGGTTGGGATCCAGGTTCTGATTCTATCGTACGTGTTCTGATGGAGAGCCTTGCACCTAAGGGATTGACATACACCAACTTCGGTCCTGGTATGAGTATGGGGCACTCAGTTTGTGTTCGTGGCAAGAAGGGCGTAAAGGAAGCGCTCTCTGTAACTATCCCATTGGGTGAGGGTATCCACCGTCGTATGGTATACGTAGAGTTGGAAGAAGGTGCCAAGCTTGAGGATGTAACAGCAGAAATCAAGGCTGACCCATACTTCGCTCACGATGAGACCCACGTATTCGCCGTAGCATCTGTAGATGATGTAAAGGATATGGGTCATGGTGTGAACCTCGTTCGCAAGGGTGTATCAGGCAAGACTCAGAACCAGCGCTTCGAGTTCAACATGAGCATCAACAACCCAGCCCTCACAGCTCAGGTATTGGTTAACGTGGCTCGTGCTTCATTCCGTCTGCAGCCAGGTTGCTACACCATGCCAGAGATTCCAGTTATCGATATGTTGCCAGGAACCCGTGAGGAAATCGTAGCAACACTCGTATAAAGACATTGAACTTTGAGGTTTGAACATTGAACTTTATGATGAGTTTAACAGGTTCAGATTCATAGTTTAGCAAATAATAAAGGCTCGCAAGAAGTTTCGATTTCTTGCGAGCCTTTTCCATTCAACTAAAACCACTTATAATAACCCTGTCATATACAATGGCAAATAAGTAATCCCCTCCTCTACTTTCAAATCAGCCGTATGCAAAACATACGGAGTGGCCAGATAACTATCATATTTAGCGATGCACTTTTTGAGAGAAGTGAGCGTGTATCTATTAGTTGACTTCACTTCTATCGGTGAAATATTATGCTTTGACGTTATTGTATCTTTGGCTATCAGGAAATCCAGTTCCATCCTTTCTTTGGCATCATCCTTACTATATTTGGAAAAGAAATACAGCTTATGCCCTGCCGAACGTAACATCTGAGCCACAATATTCTCAACTATCATTCCGCCATTGAACTCCAGTTTATCTACCAGAAGCTTGTTATATAAGTTTTCAGATACTATCGTATTTTCATTGAAAGCATGACTGATGAGCAAACCCGTATCAGCCATATAGCATTTCAATGTCGTATCATCGGTATTCATTCCAAGACCGATGCTTGGCTCTGTCGTATTATAGGCCATATTGACTATCATGGCATCTGCCAGCCAAAAGAAAGCCGTTTCATAATCCCGCATTCTCGCCCCTTCTGTAAGTGCTTTCAACATAAATTTCTTCTCATGTTTTTGAAGTTGAGAAGGAATTGTATCAAAAATCTGGGTAACTTTAAATACATAAGTTGAAGCATACTTTTGAATATCATTACGATATAAGGTAAGAATTTGTCGCTTCACACGATCCACCTTATTGAAATCTCGAGTTTCTACAAATTTAGCTACAGCCTGTGGCATTCCTCCAACAATAAGATACTGTCTGAAATAGTCCATTGCCATGCGATGCATCATCTGTCCCATCTCATGCTTTTTCTGAAAGTTCATTCGTATAAGAGGCATCAAGGTTTCATTGTTCAATGCCCACAAGAACTCCTCGAAATCCATAGGATACATCAATATTTCTTCCTCCTCAGAAGGAATCATGATATCCTCAACGTTCTTTTTGATAGAAACAAGCGAACCAGTCTCGATATAATCGTAGCGTCCATCTTCAACCAGATACTTGATAGCAGTACGAGCCCGAGGATACAATTGCACTTCATCAAAGATAATAACCGATTCTCTTGGATATAGAGGTGTATTGGTGAAACTGCTCAAATACATAAAGAATGTATCCAAGTCATCCAGGTAGGTTTCGAACAAGGATTTTATGTTCTTTCCTATCTTATTGAAGTCAAGCAAAATATAACTCTTGTATTCTTCTTGAGCGAATTCCTTTACGATATAGCTCTTTCCTACTCGGCGGGCACCATTGATGAGAACAGCACTTTCTCCGTTCTGTTCTTCCTTCCATTTCTTGAGTTGATCATATACTTTTCTTCTCATAATTTACACCTATCCTAGATTAATTATATCGGATAAATACACCTATCCGCGATTAATATTTTCCGTTTCTTACACCTATCCGCGATTATCGGATAGCACAAATACACACATATCCGCGATTATCGGATGGTGCAAATATACACATATCCGCGATTATCTCCAAGGAAAAGCCAGTTTTTTAATATTTCTTAATCTTAAAAGGCTCGCAAGAAATCGAAACTTCTTGCGAGCCTTTTTAGTATCTTATGCCTTGAGCTTTTTATTTCAAGACATAAGCCGAATGAATATGTGCACACGCTTTACTCTACTGCAGTTGCACCCTGTCCGGCAACCAATGGCCAACCTGGGTTCTGGTAAACTACAGATGTGGTAAGATCGGTCTGGTCACCCGCTGCTGTCTGACGGAATACGCTCTGTGCGATAGGAGACAGATAGTGAGCAGGAGTAAAGTGATAACCATCAAATACCTGGTTGTTAATCTTGGAAATCTGGTATGGACGGATATAGTCGCCACTAATGGTCTTATCACTCATATTACCCTTACCTCCTTCAACATCTACGATAGCGAGGTTGGTTTCACCATCGAGCCATGTGCCCTCGTAAACAGTACCCCAGTACTTCATACCTTCAATCTGGTAACCGTTTACCTGGTCGCAAGCACGCCAGCGGATCAAGTCCTCCCAGCGGGAAGCCTCACCGATGAACTCGTCACGACGCTCACGACGGATGTTGTAAGTAGTAGCATCAACCAACTGACCATGAGAGTAAGCACCGAAGTCCCACTTAGCCTCCTCCTGCATGTTGGTAGCTGCGATGGTCTTGTTGTAATCAGGATCTACCTTGGCACGGGTGCGGAGAGCACGCCAGTACTTATCAGCTGTGGCGTCGATAGTATTGTTCTTCAACCAGGAAGCCTCCATGTAGTTGAGGAGAGCCTCTGTGCCACGGAATACAATGCTACCACTCTGACCATAGTCGTGGTTGAGCTGCTGCAGAACATCATAGTTCTTACCCTTCTTCACAGCATAACCGGTAACGATACGAGTCTCATTGTTACCCTTTACTGTCCAAGAGAGATCAACGGTATTAGCACCATCACTTGTATAGTTCTCTACAGAACCATCCATCTTGGTGAATATCTGGATACGAGAGTCACGATCCTGGAGAGTAGCCTTGATGCCCTGGTTCTCCCACTCAGGGTTGTAACCTGAACCTGCTGCATAGATAGGAAGACCGTTGCGCATGAGGAATGAGTTAACCAATCCACGTGTCCAACCAGTACCACCACCATTACGCTGGAGCTGCATCTGGATGTTGTGAGTTACGTTAGCCTTGTCCTTATCGAAAGCACGGTACATCAAAACCTCGCTATAGCCACTCATATCCTTGTCACAGAACATGGTGTAGTAAGGATTGATACTTGCCAAACTAGCATTCTGTCCCTCTGGAGTATCCGTATTCTCTACAAGGTTATCAACGAGCTTATCACCCAATTCCTTAGAAGACTTCATAGCCTCATCGAGGAAGTGATTGATGGAAGAATCGATGTCAAATCCCTGGATATCCTCAGCCTTGCCTGGCCAACCTGGACCACCTGGCACAAACGCAGTACCCTTGTGATACTTCTCCCATGTAGCCTCAAAGAGAGCTGCACGAGAACGGAGCAGGAGGGCAGCATCGCGAGAGATGCGGTTCTTGCCACCAGGGGCAGACTCCATCAACAGATCGAGTGCCTTATCAAGGTCGTCGAGAATCTGCTGAGCTACCTTATAACGTGGCTGGCGCTTTGAAGCCTCAACAAGAGTCTCCTTGTCATCAGGAAGCGCTGTGAGCACGATAGGGAAATCGCCAAGAGACTGCAACTTGTCCAAATAAAGGTAAGCACGGAGGAAGTATGCCTCACCAATGTAGTGGCGTACATGAGCCTCAGCACCACTAATCTGCTTAGCCTCGAACTTTGGCAGTACCTGATCCAGGAAATAGTTCACCGAACGGATGTTGCCGAAATCCCAGGCACCGCCACTCTGACCTACTTTCCAGTTTCCAGGAACCCAACGGCTAGAATAATCGGTTCCCGCCTGGTTATCGGTATCGTTATCGTAAGCAAAGGTACTCATACCATAGCTACCCGGACCAATACTTGTCAATACACCATAGAGATTCACGGTGTAGGCTGCCAGGTCGTCTGCGCTAGTAAAGAAAGACTCAGGTGTCACGTTGCTTTCAGGCTCCTTGTCAAGATAGTCATCGCAACTTGTCAGACCGAGCGTCACGCCCAATAAGAGCATTGAAATATATTTAATTTTCATAAATTGTTTCCTTTCTATAATCTAAATGATAAGTTAGAATGTTACACTAAGACCGAATGAGAATGTCTTTGACAATGGATAGGTCTGACCAATCTTACCGCCATCATAACCTGCTCCAATCAGCTCTGGATCACCAGCCTCTGTGAAGTTAGTGATGGTGAAGAGGTTCTCTCCAGATACGAAGAAGCGAAGATTCTCAATATAAGCCTTGCTTGTGATTGACTTTGGCAAGGTATAACCGATGGTGAGGTTCTTCAAACGACCATAAGCTGCATTCTGCAGATAACGGGTCTGAGTCTGGATGTTGCGGCCACCACCCCAGTCAGCACGTGGGTAGTATGCACCCTTGTTATCCTCACGCCAGTAATCCTCGTGGAACTTGAAGCCGGTAGCCTGCCACTTACCCTGACCGATAGCACCCCAGAATACAGCACCATCTGCAGCGTAGTCACGCTTGAGGGTTCCCTGGAAGAACACCTTGATATCAAAGCCCTTCCAAGCTGCATCGAGGTTCAAACCAAAGTTATAGCGAGGAGTAGAGTTACCGATAATTCTTCTATCACCAGGCTTGCCGGCTGTATTCTCGCCTGTATTTACCTTACCATCACCGTCAAGGTCGGCATACATGATATCACCTGCTGTCCAGCCGCTTCCGAGTGCGCTCTGGTCAACCTTTGCGAGGTGTGCATCCATTTCTTCCTGGCTCTGTGCAATACCGATTGTGGTAAAGCCCCAGATGTCTCCGAGCTTAGCACCTTCGTAATATGAACCGAGGTTCTTAGATGGGTTAGGATACTTATCGATGACCACCTGGTTATCACTCAATACGAGAGATGCACCATAGCTTACCTCACCGATTACGTCACGCCAGCCAATCTGGAGATCCCAACCCTTAGATGTCATATCAAGGTTGTTCACCTTTGGAGGATTGGCACCGAGGATAACAGGCAACTCAGGAGCAGGACCTACCATGTCGAATGTCTTGCGCTGATAGTAGCCGAACGATCCGGTGAGGCGGTTATTGAAAGCACCCCAGTCGAGACCGATTTCCCATGTACGGCTCTTCTCCCATGTAAGAGTAGAAGATACGAGACCTGGCTGTGAAGCGGTATTTGGCTTAGCGCCATTGATCAACCAGTTGCCACCCTGAGAAGAGAAGCCGATGGTTGGATAGAAAGGATACCAGTTATCAGTATTCTGGTTACCCAACTGACCCCAAGAAGCTCGGAGCTTCAATGTGTTTACGTAATCAGTCAATGGCTCCCAGAACTTCTCACGGGCAATGTTCCAACCTGCAGAGAATGATGGGAAGAAGTTCCAGCGGTTCTCGCGGAGGAAACGTGAAGATCCATCATAACGGAGGTTAGCCTCGAAGAGGTAACGGCCTGCATAATCGTAGTTGATACGACCGAAGAAACCGGCTGTAGTCCATGAGTTATATGCACCACCTACACTTGGCTTGGTGGTTGTTGTATCGAGAGTAGGAAGACCAGACATGATACCGTTCTGACGCGCTGTGATATTGCGCTGACGGAACCACTCACTCTGGAAACCACCCATTACCTTCATATTGTGATCGCCAAACGAATGGCTGTACTCTGCAAAGAGGTTAGGGTTGAAATAGTTCGACTTGAATGAATACTCATACACGCTTGATGTGGCGTTGCTATCTACGTATGGATTGTTGTCGCAGTCGTAGCCGTATGTGGTCTGCCAGTCTCGGTGATTGAACTGTGTAACAATACGATAGTTCAACTCAGCATTGAGAGTCAGGCCCTTTACAGGTGTTGCAACAAAAGAAAGCTGCTGTGCGAGACGGTCTGCCTGGTTCTTGGCACGGCCACCATTCTGAAGACGTCCGATATAAGACTCTGGCAACCAGTTGCCATTAGGATCGGTAGTTGGCAGAATAGGCCAGTAACGGCACATATCGTGGAAGAACACATCTGTACCATTGATCAAATCACCAGGAGAATCGAAGTCCTGACGTGAGAAACGGGTATTGTAGGTCATGCGCAACCATTTGGTTATCTGTGCATTGATCTTACCTGTCATAGTATAGCGCTGCATGCTATCATCACCATGACGGAGAAGACCACCACGGTTGAGATAGTTACCAGACACATAGTACTGCAAACGATCATCACCACCATTGATACTCAAGGTATGCTCCTGAGAGAAGCTGGTACCAAACTGCTCCTTGAGCCAGTCGGTATTACCAAGAGGCAAGAGTGGCATATTGTCCCAAACCTCCCAACGGTTGTTGCTGTTCTTGAACATCTTCTGCATGGTTGGATCACTCTGAGCCTTCTTGATCTGCTCGAGTTTTTCATCTGTAAACCAGATACCTGCACCACTAGCAACAGAAGCATCATTCATGTACTTAGCCCATGTGTAAGAGTCCATCATCTCCGGCATGTTGAGTGGAGAATCAAAACGGAATGAGTTGTTGTAGTTAATGGAAGCCTTACCCTTCTTACCACTCTTGGTAGTAATAAGGATTACACCACCGGCAGCACGCGAACCGTAGATTGAAGAAGCAGATGCATCCTTCAATACAGAAATGTTCTCGATGTCCTGTGGGTTGAGTGCGTTCATATCGCCCTCCATGCCGTCGATGAGCACGAGTGGAGATACAGAAGAACCGGCACCGATAGTACCTGTACCACGGATATTAAAAGACTTGGTTGAATTAAGAGTACCACCACTGCTTGGTGTAGAGAAGTTCATACCGGCTACTGCACCCTGAAGAGCGTCAACTACAGAGTTGACTGGGCGAGCACCGAGGGTCTTGGAATCAACGGTAGAAACGGCACCAGTGAGGTTTACCTTCTTCTGAGTACCGAAACCGACAACAACGACCTCATTCAGAGTCTTGTTGTCTTCCTGCATGGTTACATTGATGTCACCACCCTTCCATACCATCTCCACCGGCTCGAAACCAATGTAGCTGATACAAACGGTTGCACCATGCTGAACATCAGAAAGCACGAACTTACCATCCAAATCGGTGATGGTTCCACCCTGCTTTCCCTTAACTGTAACTGTAGCACCAATTACTGGCTCACCTGTAGGGTCAATAATGGTACCAGTGCATTGTCCGTTCTTGGACTGATTAGTTTCCTGGATACGAGTTCCCCCCCCATACGCTTGGGTAGGAGTCATACCAAGAGCCATAATCATAGTACTTACTGTGAATAGTTGTCTAATCATAAGATATAGTTTAAAAAATGTTATTTGGTCCAATAATTTAATTCAGCCGATGTTATTCGGCTTACTTGTTTACGTTAGCCAATGTTATTTAATTCAATTATTTAAGTTTGACGCTGCAAAGATATACTATTTTTTAATACGAACCGGTTTTTTATGAAACAAAATTCATCATTTTAATACTTTTTAAGTAAAAAGTAAGAAAACATTCTAAAAAAAGCTCACAAGAGTAATTCTTGCGAGCCTTTTTTATCTTCTAGTTATAAATAATGTAAAATCTACACTTTTATTTCTTTATGCGTCATGATACCTAATTATTTATGTGTCATGATATCAAGCACCATATCATCGGTGGTCTTCATCGCATCGGCACCGATAGAGGTGAGGTTGTGGATACACTTATCCACATCATCATCCACGATACCCTCGGCAGAAGTTACGCACTTACCCTCCATGGAAAGAAGAGCAGAAAGCAAGGCGGTGCTCACACCTGACGAAATCTTCAGGGCACAGCTTGGCTTGGCTCCGTCGCAGATCATACCGGTAAGGTTTGCCACCATATTCTTGACTGAGTTGCAGATACGGGTAAAATCACCACCCATCAGATAGGTGATACCGCAACTGCTACCCGTGCTGGCTACCACACAACCGCAGAGAGCTGAGAGTTTACCCAGACTCTGCTTGATATAGATAGCCGTTAAATGACTGAGCATCAGGGCACGAATCAGCTCCTCCTCAGTATTCTCGTTCTCCAAGGCATAAACCACCACAGGATTGGTGGCACAGATACCCTGGTTACCACTGCCGCTGTTACTCATCACCGGAATCATGGCACCACCCATACGGGCATCGCAAGCAGAAGCGGTACGGGAGATGATGTGAGAGAAGATGTTATTACCGAAGATGCCATGACTCAACGGACGGTCCATCGTCTTGCCCAGGCAGTGGCCATAGTTGCCTTTGATACTCAACTCGGCAGCCTTCATATTATAGTCTCTGGTCTTGAGAATGAAAGAAATCTCATCGAGCGGAGCTGTTGTAGCAAACTCGTAAACCATCGGGAAATTGAGCTGGATGTCGTCATCAGCCTCATCGCCCACAGTACCGCCACGCTTATCGAGCACCACCTCGCCATTACGCTCAACATACACAAAATGGGTATGTGAACCGGAGATAATTGCCGTAGCCTGGTCTTCACCGGCATGACAGATGATTTCGATATAGAGTTTATCCACATCACCCTGCTTCAGTTTGATGTTGATATCCGCATCCTTGATATATTGTTTGCCCTGCTCCAGACTGTCGGGAGTGAGGTCTTTCAACACTTCCAGCTGATATTCAGGCTTTCCGATGAGCGCACCCAGCGATACGGCGATAGGCAAACCGATCATACCCGTACCAGGAATGCCGACACCCATCGCATTCTTGAGCATATTAGGACTCAGAAGAACTTCAATACGTTCAGGGCGCTTGCCCAATGTAGTAGCAGCCTTGGCTGTACATAGTGCCACAGCCATCGGTTCGGTACAGCCGATGGCAGGAACCACCTCTTTATTAACGAGCGCAATGATGCGCTCACGCTTACTTTTCTCTAACATAATCTATATAACTTTTATATAAATAACGTTCTTACCATTATTTCGGGTACAAAAATACAAAAAATAAACCGTATTCTTCTCTTTTCTCGAGAAAAATACGGTTTAAATCTATATTTCTTGATGAATTAGTCTTCCAACTGGAACAGAGGATCATCTGGAGTCAGCATGGTTGGCTTCTGGTCGAATTCCTTCAAGAGCTGCTCAGAAGCATACTTCTTGTTTACTACCAGGCGGAACATGTACTCGTTGAACCAATCGTTAGTCATGATGAAGCAACCGGCAAAACCATTGTCGGCACCCCAACTGTTCTCCACCTTCCATTTTACAGGCTTGCCATTGGCGTCGAGATCTACAGCTGTCAGCGTCATGGCATGAGTAGAACCGCTATCGAAAGTAGCGATGCGGTCAGCCTTGTTCATTGGGAATGAGGTATTGAAGAGGCTTCCATAGTCGAAGTTGTCGAGTGCCAGATAGCCGCGCTTGCGGTCGAGTTGCTTGCCCACATCATAGCTTGAATACATCTTATGACCATCCTTTAGAGAGGCGATGGCGAGCTGGGCAATCTCCTCCATAGGCAAGTTCAGATACTTCCAGTTATGACCATCGTAGGTGTGGCGGTCGTACTCTACCTCGTATGTCTTGTGGTAAGGACGGCGTGGATCGTTCATCACCATCAGGAAGGTACCGTTCAGGTCCTTGCCTACGGTTTCCTCATAGAAACTCTTAGGAGTATACTTCTTCGCCTCGCCAACCTGCTTGCCGTCCTTGTCGCGGAAAGCATAGGTAAATTCCTTTACCGGTTCGCCGAGAGTAAGACTCAACATGTGATAAACCTGACCGAGCATCTCGTTCTTGCGAGCCTGGATAGCTGCCGACTTCTTACCCTGAGCCACCATCTTGCGAAGTTCCAATCCATATTCACGCAGCTTGCTGCTGATGAGGCGGCTCATCTTGGAAGTATTGTTGCTTGAGAAAGTCTCTGGCTGGGCGCTCATTGGTACGAGACCATACTTGCTTGCCAGGTCGGCAACACCGCAGAAGGTACCACCATCGTTGAGAGGGTTCTTGAAGAAGAACTGCACCTGAGGGTCTTCGATGCTCTTCTTGCCCAGGTCGATGACGCCCTGCAGCATGAGGTTAGCCTTCTCCAGCTGGTCGTAGAAGAAGAGATAATCCTGTGAATACTCCACCACTCTGCCCTGTTTGTCGTTGAGGGCGAAGTTAGAACGGAGCACATTGAAGCCGCTGAACATCCAGCAGCGGCCGGAACTCTTCTGGTTGTGGATGCTCTGCGCTGGAGTCTCGATGCTGAAATGTGTATCAACAGGAGCCTCGTTGGCATGGTTCTTTACCAAATCATCGATGTTATTAGCAGCAATAGCATTGAAGAGTGCCTTGTTGGCAGCACCGCCATTCTGGCTCTTTGCCATCTGCTGAATCATTGACTCACTGATGCCGCCAACCTTGGTCTGCGCCATCATAGACATGGAAGCCATCATCAAGGCTCCAATCAGCAATACGTTTTTTCTCATAATCTTTTATCTTTATTTGTTTTTTGTGCAAAAATAACACTATTTTGCGTACTTTCCAAACTTTTATGCCGAAAAATGCGGAGTCGCTTACGAATAAAAGCCATTTTCTAAAAAAACAAGTTAAATTTTTCATAATTAATAAGGAGTTCTGCAAATACATTACTTTTTTTATTATATTTGCAAGCGAAATACTAAGCCAAAATTACGATAGTATCGTATTGGCTACACATTGTATAACAACAAACAACAAGCCTATGATTGGTAAAGTAAAAATCCGACACTTGTTTTTGTTGGCATGGCTTGCCGCCTTGTCAACAAAGGCCCAAGTGTCTTCAGAGAACTACGTGCAGACTACGGAGCGCATCAGCGACACACAGGTCCTCTCCACCACGGAATACTACGACGGCTTGGGAAGACCCTTCGAGATGGTGGAACAAAAGAAGACTCCAGATGGAGCCAACCTGATACATCTCAAAGAATATGATGGACTAGGACGTGATTGGAAGACATGGTTGCCTGTCAAGGACGCCTCCGATTTCCTCAGCATTTCTGCGGCTCGCTCCCAGGGAAATAACCAATACAGGGATAGCCATGCCTTCTCCCTAACAGAATATGATGGAAGCCCACTCAATCGAATAAACACAGTGGAGGGAGTTGGAGCTGAGTGGACTAGCCATCCCGTAAAGAAAGACTATCTCGTAAACACCTCTAAATATCCGTTGAACTGCAAATACTACCGTGTATCCATGCAAGGACAGTTGCAAGACAAGGGGTATTATCCTGAGGGTAGGCTCTACGTTACCAAGACCACTGACGAAAACGGCAATGAGAGCTACGAGTTCAAGAACATCGCGGGCAACGTAATTCTCAAGCGTACCATCTGCTCCATCGATGAGGCAGCCGATACCTATTATATATATGATTACCGTGGAAACCTGGCATTTGTGCTTCCTCCCAATTATCAGGAGGAGCCGTCACTTGACCTCTATGCCTACCAATATAAATATGACGGACAGGGGAATTGCACATGGAAGAAGCTGCCAGGATGCGAGCCGATCTATATGAAGTATGACCTTAGCGGAAGAATGATATTCTTGCAGGACGGGAACCTGAGGAAGAAAGGACTTTGGGAGTTTTATGTCTATGACGAACTTGGACGATTGGCTGTACAAGGCACTACTGCATCTACAAGTGATGTCAGTAAAATCCATGTCTATGCGCTATACACGGGGGCAGGCATTCTGGACGGTTACCAGCTGAATGGCACTACTTTTACCGCCAAGTCCCTGCTCATTACCAATTTCTATGATGACTATACTTTCATAGAGAAGCAAAACGCCTCAGAGCAGAGCATTTTGCATCTGAACGCAGCCCAAGCATTGGACGCTGCGTTTCCTTCCAACAGTTCCCCCAATGCTAAGGGATTCTTGACTGGGAAGAAAGTATATACATCAGATGGTACGAATAGACATGAAATCTCCTCTATGTACTATGGTTTAAAGGGAAGAGTGGTACAAACACATTCCAGCAACTTGCTTGGAGGAAGTGAACATTTCTACACCTCTTATAACTACATAGGTTCCCCTTTGAAAACCAAGCACATTCATAGCGCAAGTGGCAAGAAAGCCATACAGGAATGCTACGAATATGCCTATGATCATGCTGGAAGACAGACAATGGTTAGCTATGCCATCAATGGCTCCGCCAAAAGAGTATTATCAACAACTGAATATGACGATTATGGAAGAATTGCCAAACAGACATTATTGGGCAAAGAGTGCATCAACAACACCTACAACATCCGGAGCTGGAAGACTGAGATAAGTAGCAAGAACTTTACCCAAACGCTTGTCTATAACAAAGCAAATGGCTTTGTTATACCTGGAACCGCACAGTACAATGGCAATATATCAGCCATGAGTTGGAAAACTGGAAACAACATAGAGAAAGGCTACAAGTTCTCCTACAACCGTCAGGACATGCTGACCGATGCCGACTATGAGGAAGGAGAATTCTTATCGGACAACATAGGTCACTATGACGAAAGCCTGTCTTATGACAAGATGGGAAACATCCTGTCATTGATACGCTATGGTTTGAGAGACGACAACAAGTACGGGCTCATTGACAACCTTAGCTATGGCTACAACGGTAATCAACTTACCAAGGTTGATGATACGGTGAGTGGTCCATATCATGCAGGTGCCTTCCACTTTGTGGATGGTACGAAGGAGGCTACGGAGTATAGCTATGATGCCAATGGCAACATGGTGATGGACAAGAACAAGGGGATTAGCTCGATATCATACGACATCAACAACTTGCCACAGAAAATATTATATAATGATGGAAGGAAAGCTAGTTACGTATATGATGCTGAGGGAAACAAGCACTCCGTTCTATATACACTAACGGCAATGACCAACACATTGCCTCAGATGCCAGTCATGCAATCTGCCGATGCAGCATCAGCAAATGCAGTAAATGGGCAAAAGGTAATCAACTATTGCGGAAACATCATTTATGATGGTGATGAGACGATGGTACTGAATGACGGAGGCTATGCCAAGTATGACAAAGGCGGCAACCTTTCTTTCCATTACTATCTCAAAGACCATCTGGGTGACAACCGTGTTGTTGTGAACGAAAGCGGGGTTATCGAGCAAACCAACGATTACTATCCTACAGGTGCGTTGATGGGGAGCAGCACGAATGGCGATGTTCAGAGATATAAATACAACGGTAAGGAACTGGACCGAATGAACGGTTTGGATTGGCATGACTATGGGACAAGAAACTATGATGCGGCTATCGTTATTTGGAACACATTAGATAAGCTAGCAGAAAAAGATTATTCACATGTCCCTTATGTATATTGCGGTAATAATCCTACGCGATATCTTGATATAAAGGGGCTTGAAAAGCTAGACGCTCTATCGCAGAAAGATAGAAATTATAAAAGACTAGAGCCTGAAATAAAAAACTTTAAGGATGATCCAAATGTCATAAACATCTGGGCGCATGGGTATGATAATGGCAATAGTATTATTCTAAACAAAGAAGTAGTTGACAACGCTGAAAAATTTGAAAAATTTCTAGAGTCAAATAGCTTTATATGGAAAACTAGAGAAGGTAATGCACCTATAACAATAGTATTACATAGCTGTTCTGCTTCTAAGTTTGCAAAAGCTATATCAAATAGCAAGAAATTTGACAACGTGATTATTATTGCTCCAACGACTCCAGTTAATGTGCTAACCAAAAAGAATACCAAAAGTTATCTAGGCTCATACCTCGAAAACAACGGAATTTGGAAAAGTTATAAAGCTGGTAGAGAAATCAAATCGATGACATATGGGAAACATGACTACCCTGGCTCTATATACCCTAGAATAAAATTTAATTTAATAAAGGAACTATCTAATCATATAAATGTATGGAAAAAATAAAACTTGTATTAGGTATTTTATTGGGATTTGCTCTTTCATTTTTTAATGCTTATTTGCTTAAAAATAGTACAACAAAAACGGATGAGCAATATATTGTTACCAATAGCAGAGATGTATTCATATTGGATTCTGTAGAATTTAAACTTACCTCAGACTCTGTTCTTCTATATGGAAACGAAGATTCATATACAGAACTCTTATATCATTATGGAAGTATTCATAATGGTTCTAAAGAACTCTTATATTATGCATTAATCATGGCAGACAAATATTCTTATCCCGAAGCTTCTTATAATATTTTCGACGCTATTAAAGATTTTAAAAAGAACAACACTTTATTATTGTCTGAAATGATGAGATATTACTTATTGTATGGGGCAAAAAACGGAAGTTCAAGTTCTTGTTTTCAATTAAAGGAATATTACGAAAAAGGAATATTATTCGAAAGAAATCAGAGAAAAGCAAAATTCTATGAGAATAAGATAAACGAAATTTATAAGATAAAATGGACAAAATAAGAAATATGCATAATGTTGCCTTAGGCATCATTATAGGTTTGTTTTTGGGGGGAATTTTTCAAGCACGCCCTAAGTTTGAATGGAATTTGGGAGTAAAGCAACCAGTCAGCCCTCAATGGAATATTAACAAGATAAAATCTGCAATTATTAAAGAGAAGAGCATAAAAGATTATGAATTACTTAAAGAATTATCTGGCGGGCATTTAAAAAAAGAAGACATTTTCTATGGTTTACTTATGAATGAATATCACCCTAACGATACCATTTACAAAGACCTAAGAAATGTCTTGGTTGAAATCTACAATATCCCTCCAAAAGATACCATCACTTTGATGTGGGTTAAAAAGCTTGATGAAATGTACAAAAACAATAAATAAAGAAACAATTAATATTTGGGAATATGGTCCGTAAGAACCATAATAGCAAAAATATTTATAACAAAGAAATCAATTAGAATACAATGGAAGTAATGATATAAAAAAAAATAGAATGTCTGACATCAATATCAAATGAAGACGGCACTTATGTCATCGGCTCCCAACGATATTTATATGACAACAATGGCAATATTATCACGGAATACTCGTTAGATACTGAAAGAGCCATAGGTGAAAGCCATAGTAGAAACTCTAAAGGACATTAAACAATGGAAAAGTATATAATTATAACCGAATTTGGAGAGCAGCAAGATATAAGAGTGGGACTAAAATCTTGTAAAAACAAGTACAATCTTCTACTCTGTTGGGCAAAACATCTTTCTTATCCTTATATTGGTATTAAATCCAAGACGAAACTTATCGAAGATATAAAATTTGATTTGCGCGAATTTAAACAATATGTTATGAATGCCAGAAGTTATATGACGAATTTTTATAATGAATCATATCTAGTAAATGGCATCCATATAGAACTGTATGTCGTTAAACGTGAGCAAAATTGCGATTCTTCATTTTTATTTAAAATATTTGTTTTTTATAAGAATTGGGATTTCCTAGTGGAGAAAGAATACAACTCCCCATTTGATGCTTTAGTTGATAGCATAAACATAATACAATGGGATGAATTCTCACAAGAAGAGAAAAATGAGTTTGAAAAGGTTCTAAAATCGACAAGCCATGTAAATTGCGTTATTCGCAATTTAGTATGGAACTTCGAATGTTCCATACTTAGCAACAATTTAAAAGTATATATTGTGAAGTCATGAAAAAGATATTATTTATAGTACTCAGCATCATACTCTCCGCTCCAATATTTGGAGCGGATGGTAATCATCGTGATTACTCCCCAAAGTCACCAGAGGCAGCTGCCTTTGACAGAATATCCACCATTCCTGTGGGCAACTATACTGGCTGCTTGGCTTTCTCTATACCAATCTATACATTGGTGAGCGGCGACCTCAGCCTGCCTATCAGCTTGGACTACCAAGGCAATGCCATACGAGTAGACCAAGAGGCTACTTGGGTTGGATTAAATTGGTTACTGAATGCAGGAGGAGCCATCACTACGACAACTTCTGCATGCTCTACACAATATGGAGAATCGTTTCAAAAAGATTGGGATTATTTTGCCAACAAACTGTCCATGACATACATTCCCCTGGATGGTGAGTTTCCACAAATGCGATACAAGATGGATGGATGCCACCCTAATTGGCGAGGTGGCCATGGTAAAAATTGGTTTAAGCAGACGCTAGAGATTGAGGGCAATAAGAACAATGACCTGTCTAGTCAATTGTATCATTTCATCCTAGACAACAAGGCTGGTGAAACTCCCACCTTCCATGCTAATTTCATGGGCAACAGTCTCTCTTATGTATGGGATAGGATGAAGAATGAGTTCTTCATTACGGGCCGTAACCAAAACTTTCAGATTACTGGATCCATCATGTCACCCACCATCATTGATGGAAAAGGAGTAAAATATTCCTTCAATGCAATGGAGGAGAGTAGTCCAGAGGGATATTTGGTTGACCCAGGAATGGTGTATCAGGATTATACGCTATTTCTTACAAAAATAGAGTCTCCCACAGGACATACCATACAACTCAGATATGTCGACAACGGTACAATAACCTCTGTATATAAAATAACAGAAAACTTATACAGCCATGAATATCCAGTAAATGCTATTGGTTCGAGCTATCGTGAAGTCAAGCAAGAAGGTTCAAACCTTCTGGATCGTAGCCTCTCACAATTATATCGGACAAAAGCTCTTCGTCTCTCGGAAATAGAATCCGACGAAGCATTGGTAAAGTTCATCCCATCCAGTGACTTTCGTAAGGATCTGGATGGGAACAGTCGCAAACTGTCAAAGATAGAAATCTATCAAAAGAATGGTTCTCAGAAAAAACTATTGAAGTCCTTTAGTTTCAGATCCAGTTATTTTCCTAAAGTAACCACTGGAGGCAACACGGTAAAGGATTTATTTGACAATCTGGGCAACTCGTCCATTTACGACGGATGGTTTGCCTCTGACGACTTTATGTATTATAGGCTACGTCTGGACAGTTACAGCGAGGAGGACTCGAATGGCAAACAAGTGGCAAAGTACTCATTTGGCTATAATAACGGATTGCCTTGTAAGGCTTCCGCAGCCATTGATTATTGGGGATATTACAATGGGAAGGAAAACTTCAACGGTCGTTACCACACCCTTCTTCCAAAACATTGGGATGAGTTGACTTCAGACGTAGAAGATGGTTTCCCTAAAACGGTATATTTTACAGGTGCAGACCGACGTTTCTATGAAAACTGTGCCTCTGCGGGAATGCTCTCATTCATTACTTATCCGACAGGAGGAACTGCAAGTATCACTTATGAAGGGCATCGCTTCTCCAACTATAAGTATTTCGACGCAGCAAAGACGACAAGCGGAAAAAGTTTCAAGGATGTGGACATCTACGCCACCAATCAAAGCTATGGAAAGGTTATCGGGGCATCATTAAACGAAAGTACGTTTAATATATCGGGTGAGGGGAAGTACAAGATGACCCTAAGCTACATGATATCCAACCTTGCCGAGCAGCCTTCCTGGCGATATATTCTAAGCAACCCTCTTCTGTTGTATCATTATAGCACCATTTATGACAGAAATGGTCCACATGAGGTGGTTAGTGCTTGTGATGTGCTGAGCGCAGTTCCAAGCGACACAGTGGGGACAAGAAACATAACAAAATCAAGGACTTTAACTCTTTTCCCTGGGAAGTACAAACTGCAGATTGCTGGCGGGGCTTCATTAAACATTGGAGTGCGTCCCCAGCAATATTACCAGATAAGAGGCAATATCAAACTAGAAAAATCCACGTATACATCCATCGGTGCAGGCATGAGGGTAAAGTCCATATCCGAAAATGATGGGAAAGGAAACTTTACTACGACAAAATATCGATACACCTATCCTGACTTAACTTCCTCAGGACGATTGTCAGTCCCAGCCATCTATGCAAGAAGAAAAATCTTGGTCTACCAAAATGGAATGTATCAAGATGCAGGAATGAACCAGATAAAACCTGCAACAGCTAAAGAAATTCGCTATGCGAAAGTGAGCGGCAGCAATGCTGTTCCAGATATGCCTGTGGTCGGCTACGAGAGGGTAACCGTCACACAGGAAAGCAATGGAACGACAAACGGCAAAGAGGTTTTTACTTACAGAAACAGACCTTGGGGCACCAATATGCTTACCTATTGCCGTCAAGTGCCCGACCCGAGAAATGGAATGTTGCTTTCTGATAGCGTGTTTGATTCCAAGGGAAAACTTATCAAGACAACAGATAACAGTTATAAGTGGAGATGTGTTGACTCCCGACTTCTAAGTGCGGTCATCGAGAACATCTACAGCGGGCCAAACGAGGTTACTGGTGGAAATGCTTTGGCGTCAGAAAATGCATATGCTGAAGCCTTAGGAGGAGGGTGCATGCAAATATATCTATATCCATCGGTCCAGTTCGCCTTGGTTTCTTCCAATTCCAGCCAAAAAGAATATCATGGTGATAACTGTGTTACCATAAAAACTAGTACCCAGTACGGACAGACCAACACCTTGGACTCCATCTCGGTCCAGAGTCAGTCTGAGACAGGAACTACCTTCACTACAGAAACATTCTATCCACAGAATGCTCTTTCCCAAGCCAATATGAAGACTTTGGCAGACAAGCACATCACTGAGATTCCCATAGAATGTCTGACATCAATATCAAATGAAGACGGCACTTATGTCATCGACTCACAACGATATTTATATGACAACAATGGCAATATTATCACGGAATACTCGTTAGATACAGAAAGAGCCATAACTAGGAGTTCGTTTAGTCTGTTAAAGGACAACTATGCCTTCTCCTCATTCAAAGCTAACGCTGTGCTTTCTTACAACTCGTCAGGGAAGCCTCGTGTGGTAAAGGAAAACAACTGCGATGTGGTCACCTATATATGGGGGTATTACAGCAACTATCCCATTGCCGTGATAAGAGGTGCGGACTATCCAGCCGTAAGGAATCTCCTTGGAGGCGACTCTGCCGTAAAAGCATTGGAAACAGCAGCCGCGCCAACTATAAGTGCAAGGGATTTACACAACAAATTGTCAAAGCTGGTTGGTTGTAGTGTCGCAACCTTCAGTTTCAGTCCCCAAATAGGGATGGTGGAGATGATTTCTCCGAATGGAGAATCTACGACTTATTCTTATGACGCTTTCTGCAGATTATCTGCCATCAAGGATCATAACGGCATCGTGTCCTCATCATTCAAATACAATTACAAACAACAAGCTTATGATGAATAAAGTTAACTTTCGATACTTGTTTTTGTTGGCATGGTTTACTGCCCTGTCAACAAAGGCCCAAGTGTCTTCAGAGAACTACGTGCAGACTACGGAGCGTATCAGCGACACACAAGTTCTCTCCATAACGGAACAGAACATTTGTAATCATACATATCATATAGGAGACAAGATTGAGCGTCAGCAAGCCACCTTCAAACATTTTGACCAAAAAGGAAAAGGTGCTATTTGGGACTTGACTGACATCAATCTATCTGACAATGTCTCGTGGTTGACAATCACCTCCAATCCCCATGATGAACATGGACTTATAATTAATGGACTCAATACCCGTTATTTTTGTCATCAAAACGACACTGGCACATATTTGGATGGCTATGAGAACAACCAATCGAAAATTAGCTACAAACTAACAGACTTGATTGCTCCGCCTAGTTTTGTACTTAACAGCATGGCAACGGGGTATTTCAATGGATATGCCATATATTCAGAGTCAGTATATTCTCGTATTTATGGAACATATGAATGCCAAGTTGATGGACTCGGTACAATGTTACTTCCATCAGGTGATACGATTACTGGTGTGACAAGGGTACATATCCAGAAACACACAGGACAACAATATCTCAAAAACATTGAGCATGCAAAGGCCTTACGCATGTTGGTTGACAGTGTTAACATCTACACACATGATAGCATCATACAACATCTTGCTGTGGATTCCAACCTGGTAGAAACAAACATATACAGATGGTATGCACAAGGGGAGTCTTATCCAATTTACGAAACCTTAGACTCTCATGTTAAGGGTAACAATATTGGATTTAAAGTAGCTTATTATTACTCTCCACAATCATTGAAAGACAATGAATACGAGAAATCAAGAAATATTTCTCAGAGAGAGAGAGCAAAAGCTACCTCCAATGGCCGTCCCCGTATTTCCAGACATGTATTTTCTAATGGTACATTTATTGATTATTCGGTAAACGTGACTTCCGATGGTAATGTAAATGTTGCCATGTTCTGCTCTTCAAGAGCAAAGATAGATTGTAATATCCATACCATTGACGGAATGATGGTATGCCAACAGAGTTTTAAAGAATCCAGCAAAAAGACATATAACATCTGTCTGCCTTTATCGTCTCATTCACATGGCATCTACATACTCAACATTTCTGTTAACGGACAGCAATTCTCAGAAAAGTTCATCTACAAGTAATCCACTATGAGTAGAAAAATACAAAGATTTATCGGAAAAAGCGAAAATATCACAATAAAAATGTTATTTATTAAAAAAAAGCATTACCTTTGCATGTACAAATAACAAGGAAATATGGACAAAAGTAAGTTTAGTCTATTAAGTAACATCAAATACCCTGAGGATTTGCGCAAACTGAGCATCGACCAGTTGCCACAAGTATGCAAAGAATTGAGAGAAGACATCATCGACGAGGTTGCCGTCAACCCCGGTCATTTTGCCTCCTCTCTTGGCGTGGTGGAAATAACCGTAGCCCTACATTATATCTACAACACCCCATACGACCGTATTGTATGGGATGTGGGACACCAGGCCTACGGACATAAGATATTAACAGGACGCCGCGACAACTTCTGCACCAACCGCAAGTTGCACGGCATCCGTCCATTCCCTACACCTTTAGAAAGCGAATATGATACCTTCGCCTGCGGACATGCGAGCAATTCCATCTCCGCAGCACTCGGTATGGCCGTTGCCGCACGCGAAAACGGAGATACCGACAGGCACGTGGTAGCCGTCATTGGCGATGGAGCCATGAGCGGCGGACTGGCTTTCGAGGGACTGAACAACGTATCAAGTACACCTAACGACATGCTCATCATCCTGAACGACAACGATATGAGCATCGACCGGGCTGTGGGCGGTATGGAGAAATATCTCCTGAACCTCGATACCAACGAGACCTACAACCGCCTCCGTTTCAAGGCATCGCAGTGGCTGCACTCCAAAGGCTATCTCAACGAAGACCGCAAGAAGGGCATCCTGCGCCTGAACAATGCACTGAAGTCGGCACTGAGTCATCAGCAGAACATCTTCGAGGGTATGAATATCCGCTACTTCGGACCTTTCGATGGTCATGACGTGAAGGAAGTGGCGAGAGTGCTCAAACAACTTAAGAATATGAAGGGTCCTAAGCTGCTGCACCTGCATACCACCAAGGGAAAGGGTTACGAACCTGCCGAGAAGAGTGCTACCATCTGGCACGCGCCAGGCAAATTCGATCCGGAAACGGGTGAGAGAATCATTGCCGATACCAGTAACCAGCCTCCTAAATATCAGGATGTTTTCGGTGAGACGCTGCTGGAACTGGCTCTGAAGAACCCGAAGATTGTAGGTGTGACGCCAGCCATGCCTACAGGATGCTCCATGAACATCATGATGAAGGCGATGCCAAACCGTACCTTCGATGTAGGTATTGCCGAGGGGCATGCCGTCACCTTCTCAGGAGGTATGGCGAAAGACGGACTCATCCCATTCTGCAATATCTACAGTTCGTTTGTACAGCGTGCCTACGATAACATCATCCACGACATGGCACTGCTCAACCTGCCGGTTATCATGTGTCTGGACCGTGCCGGACTGGTAGGTGAAGACGGACCTACCCATCATGGTGCCTTCGATATGGCGGCTCTCCGTCCGATTCCGCATCTCACCATCGCATCTCCGATGAACGAGCATGAGTTGCGCAACCTGATGTATTCAGCCCAGTTGCCAGATCATGGCAGCTATGTTATCCGTTATCCTAGAGGCAAGGGGGTGCTCGTAGACTGGCGCAACCCGATGGAGGAAATCAAGACCGGTACCGGCAGAAAGCTGAAAGACGGCACCGATGTAGCCGTTCTTACCATCGGTCCTATCGGAAACGATGCAGCCCGGGCTATCGCTGAGGTAGAAGCCGAAACCGGAATGAGCATCGCCCACTACGATATGCGATTCCTCAAGCCACTCGATGAAGACATTCTGAAAGAGGTGGGCGAAAAGTTCAGCCGCATCATCACCATCGAAGACGGCGTTCGTATGGGCGGTATGGGCTCAGCCGTACTGGAATGGATGAACGACCATGACTATCAGCCAAAGATGACCCGAATGGGATTGCCAGATGAGTTTGTGGAACACGGAACCGTGGCACAACTCAGGGAAATCGTACATCTCGATAAAGAATCAATCAAAGAAGCAATTAAAAAATGAAAATAATCATAGCTGGCGCATATGCCATAGGTACTCACCTGGCGAGACTCCTGTCACGCAGCAATGAAGAGATTACGCTCATCGATGAAAGCGAAGAGCGCCTGGCAAGCATCGGCTCCGACTGCGACCTGCTCACCATGCTGGGCAAGCCTACCAGTCTTCACATCTTACGCGATGCGGGGGTTGCAGATGCCGACCTCTTCATCGCCGTTACTCCGGTAGAAAGTACCAACATCACAGCTAGCATCCTTGCCAAGAACCTGGGTGCCAAAAGAACGGTGGCCCGCGTGGATAATCCGGAATATATGGATCAGCAGGCTCAGGAATTCTTCAAAGAATTAGGTATCAGCAAACTGATTTATCCGGAGATGCTCGCAGCCGTAGATATCAATAACGGACTGAAAATGAGTTGGGTACGTCAGCGCTGGGATGTGCACGACGGCGCACTCGTCATGCTCGGCATCAAACTGCGCGAAGGATGCGAGATACTGAACGAACCGCTCAAGAACATCAGCGGTCCTAACGACCCTTATCACGTGGTAGCCATCAAGCGAGGCAGTGATACCATCATCCCTGGCGGTAACGACGAGCTGAAACTCTACGACCTCGCCTACTTCATGACCACCCGCAACTACATCCCATATATCCGCAAGATTGTAGGCAAGGAGCACTATGTGGATGTGAAGAACGTGATGATTATGGGTGGCGGACGCACAGCCGTAAGAGCCGTGAAGAAGATGCCGGAATATATGGAATGCAAGATTATCGAGATGAGCGAGGAGCGCTGCGAATATCTCAACGATATTCTCGATGAGAACAAGACGCTCATCATTCATGGTGACGGACGTGACATTCCGCTGCTCGTAGAAGAAGGTATCCGTAGTACTCAAGCCTTCGTGGCACTGACCGGTAACGCCGAAACCAATATCCTGGCCTGTCTTACCGCCAAGAGAATGGGGGTGCGCAAGACGGTGGCTGCCGTAGAAAACGTAGACTACGTGAGCATGGCAGAGAGTCTGGATATCGGTACCATTATCAACAAGAAGATAATTGCCGCCAGCTACATCTACCAGATGATGCTCGATGCCGACGTGATGAACGTGAGATTCCTGATGAGCGCTAACGCCGATGTGGCTGAGTTTATAGCCAAAGAAGGTTCGAAGGTAACCAAGAAACCGGTGAAGGAACTCGGCATGCCTATCGGTGTAACCATCGGTGGACTGGTTCGCGGTGAAGAAGGAATGCTCGTTTCGGGTAATACACAGATAGAACCGGGCGACTCGGTGATGGTTTTCTGTCACAACATCAACATGAAGAAAATTGAGAAATACTTCATATAAGCGCGAAGGAGATAGAGACATACTTCATATATGATAAACAGAAAAATATATAAGGTTTTAGGGCAACTGCTTTTCATAGAAGCATTCCTGCTCTTCGTCAGTCTGCTGGTAGCTTTCTATTACCAGCAGGATGACATCTTTGCCTTCATTGTGGCAACACTTACCACCATCGGAGGCGGACTGGTGCTGAAATGGCGAGGACACGGAGCAGATAACTCAATATCGCGCCGTGATGCCTATCTCGTGGTAACGCTCTCATGGATTGTATTCAGTTTCTTCGGAACCCTCCCCTTCATGATAAGTGGATACATCAACAACTTTACCGATGCCTACTTTGAAACCATGTCGGGATTTACGACAACGGGAGCCACGATATTAGACGATGTAGAATGCTTCCCCCACGGACTGCTTTTCTGGCGTTCGCTCACCCAATGGATAGGCGGTCTGGGAATCGTGTTCTTCACCATCGCCCTGCTGCCATCGCTTGTAGGAGGACAGACCAAGGTGTTTGCTGCCGAGGCTACAGGACCTATCAAGACAAAACTGTATCCCCGGCTTTCCACTTCGGCTAAATGGATATGGAGTATCTATCTGATGCTCACCATTGCCTGCATCGCATCCTACTACGTGGCAGGAATGAATCTCTTCGACAGTTTCAACTATGCGATGACCACTACGGCTACAGGAGGGTTCTCTACACATAACAGTAGTACCTCGTTTTTCCATTCGCCGGCGCTGGAATACATCTGTGCCTTCTTCTGCTTCCTGTCGGGTGTTAATTTCACCCTGCTCTATGCAGCCGTCATCAAATTCAAGATCAAAGATCTGTTCAAGAATTCTGAGTTTAAGTTCTATATGCTCCTCGTTACAGCCTTCACGGCTTTCATCATGGTAGAGCTGATAGCGATGCGCAACTACGATGTGGAACATGCCTTCCGCAGCGCCATCTTCCAGGTGGTATCATTCATCACCACCACGGGATTATTTAACGACGATGCTGCTGTGTGGCCTCACGTTACCTGGGTGGTATTGGCAGCCTGCATGTTCTTCGGAGCCTGCTCGGGCAGTACGAGTGGAGGTTTGAAATGTATCCGTGGCGTGATGCTGGTAAGAATGGTGAAGAATGAATTCCGCCAGATTCTGCATCCTAACGCCGTGCTGCCATTGAAGATTGATGGTGTGAACGTACCGATGCAGAAGCGTGTTACGCTGCATGCCTTCCTCACCACTTATCTCATCATCTGTCTGGTGATATCGTTCACGATGATAGCCATGGGCATCGACAATACCAATGCCATCACCATCACCCTGAGTTGTGTGGGTAATGTGGGACCTACGCTGGGTACGGAAATCGGACCAACATGTCGTGGAGCGAACTGCCGGATGTGGCAAAATGGTTCTACTCGCTGATGATGCTCATCGGTCGTCTGGAAATATTCAGTGTGCTGGTTATCTTAACGCCAGCATTCTGGAGAGAGAACTAACATACCCAGAGGGGGAGTTAGAAAATAAAAGAGAAGTTGATATTTGAAGTAAGAAATACGCTTACTAGACTAAGTATATTTCGCACAAAAAGCGTTATATATAATAAGGTATAGGTTCAGCAAGAGCCTTACCCGAGAGTAAGAAACCGTACTTATGAGTACATTTATAAACTAAATACAGGTAAAAATGAAACCATTAAAATTTCAACCGCTATTAAAATCCACCATCTGGGGTGGCAGTAAGATTATCACTTTCAAACATCTCGACGTAAAGCAAGAGAATGTGGGAGAAAGCTGGGAAATCTCTGGAGTACCAGGAAATGAAAGCATCGTAGCCGATGGCGAGATGCAGGGCAAGAGCCTCAACGAGGTTGTTGCAGAACGGAAGGGAAGCTTCCTCGGAGAAGAGAACTACAAGCGTTTCGGCAATGAGTTTCCACTGCTCATCAAGTTTATCGATGCCAACCGCGACCTCTCTATCCAGGTGCATCCTAATGATGAAATTGCCAAGAAGCAAGGTAAGGAACGCGGCAAGACCGAGATGTGGTATGCGCTGCCATGCGAGCCGGATGCCAAGCTCTACAACGGCTTGAAGATGCAGATTACTCCTGAGCAGTACAAGGAGATGGTGGAGAATGATACCATCACTGATGCCCTGGCTCAGTATAACGTGAAGGAAGGTGACTGTTTCTTTATCCCAGCCGGCAGAATCCACACCATCGGAACAGGCTGTTTCGTTGTCGAGATTCAGCAGACCAGCGATGTTACCTATCGCATCTACGACTTCAAGCGCAAGGACAAGGATGGCAACTATCGCCAGCTCCACACCAAGGAAGCTGCCGAGTGCATTGACTACACCGTATTGCCAGACTATCGCCAGCACTACACTCCTGCCAAGAACCAGGGTGTAAGCATGGTGCAGTGCCCTTACTTCACCACAGCCGTTTATGATCTCGATGAGCCAATGACGCTGGATTATTCAGAGTTGGACAGCTTCGTGATTCTGATTGGCTTGAAGGGTGAGGCTAAGATTACCGACAACGAGGGTAACGAGATTACGCTCCAGGGCGGCGAGAGCATCGTAGTTCCTGCCAGCACCAAGACATTGAAGATAGAAGGAACCCTGAAGTTCCTGGAGGTTTTTTAAAGGTAAAAAAGTAAAAGGGTAAAAAGAGCCTGGCGGGATGTCATCTGCCTGCTTTCTTTTTACCTTTTTACCTTTAAATATCCTTTTTACCTTTCCAAATACTTTTCCACATCCGCCTGTATCTTCTGGAATTCGGGAGAGAACTGGTAGAAGGTGTTCTTCTTCATCATCATCTTCACCTTGCCCAGACTATTCTCATAACATGCCATTTCGGTACGAGCCTGCTCGGAATGGAGGGCACGGTCGCGGATTTCATTCTCCCTATCGTTGCGCAAAGCATCGCAAACGCTCTGGACGATAGGACTAACTACCAGGTCGAAGAGATGATGACCCTGTATATATAAATAGGTATTGCTCTCGTTTACACCCAGATTGTTGAGGTAAAGAGCCATTTCATCCAACTCATCCTTAAACTTCTTAAAGCGGCGCTCCAGCTGGAACAGCTTTGCCCGCACCTTCTTTCCCAAATAATCTATCGCCCATTTAGGATCCTGGATTCGGACAGAAGGCAGCATGATGACCTTATCAAACTCTGCCATATCAAAATGCATCGACATCTTGCGATGACGCACATAGAACAGCATGTGCCATAAGAAGAGGGGCCAGATGGTACGGGAATAGGACTCAAGAAAACGCTCGAAATCGAAGATGCGACGGTCGTTGAGCGTCACCATCACACAGGTTTCGTGCAATCCTCTGGCATAACATTGGAAGTTTTCAATGGCATAGGCATAGGTATGGAAGATGTAAGGATTCTCCAACATCTGCTGGGAAGACTCGGTTGAGCCCTGACGCAGATAATCGTAATCGGCATCTACACAGGCTATCATATCCCTACCTACTCCCTTCAGCATACTGGAGATAGCAGCCTTCTTGCCTCGGTCTAAATGCTGGTTACGGGTAGGCAGCATGATATCAAAATAGCGTTTTTCATTCTCAAACTTTCCCAATACAGAACGCCAGAAGAAGACATCATCGTAGCTCTCGACGTAAGCTACAATCTTGCGCCGAGCCTTCTTCGAGGTCATCCTGTTGGCTGCCTCGAAGAACTGGGAATTGATATTATCGGTTAAACGTTTAGCCATAAGCTGAAAAAATCAACATTCAACACTTAACATTCAACATTACGAAATCGTAATATCATTCACATCCGTCACCCTATCGGTCCATCCATCCATGACCACAGCAGGACTGTGGGTGGTCATGATGATCTGGATATTCGGATTAAGCTGCAGCACCAGACCGATGAGCAGCTTCTGCCATTCGAAGTGAAGACTGATTTCCGGCTCATCCATAAAGAGGACGTATGACTGATTGTCCTCCACCAGCACGGTGAGGAGGATGGCAAGAATCTGCTTCTCACCAGCCGAGAGCTGATAAGGCGAGAGCTGCTCGCCTATCTGGTTGAAGCGGATTTCGTTGGCAGTACGGATGATGGTCTTGCCGGTATCCTTGAAAAGATTATCTACCATATCCTGGAACATCTTCTTCGGTTCACTCAGTTTCTGAGCCTTGAAGGCTGCATCCGGTTCGCCACTCTGCAAGACGGCGATGATGCGGTTGCCGATGTTCACCTGGTAATCCAGATACTTGCGCTGCAGCTGGAAGAGCTGCCAGTCGAGTTCGGTAACCAGGGTAAGGTCTATCTTGTTGATCATCTCGGCATTCATCAATGGTCTATCTACCGAGCGGATTACATCATATCTAATCCACTTTGCCTCCTCCGGCTCCACCTTCAGATGCACACCTTTGATCATGTGACTAGGGAATTCACCGCCAGCCGCCAGACCCTTTATCACCTTATTTAATATAGTACTCTTGCCCACGCCGTTTACACCACTCAGGATATTGACACGGCGGTCGAGGTTCCAAAGAATATGTTTGGTACCGCTCCAGAGAGATTCAATCTCTATCTGTTTGATATAATCAGCATATTTCTGCATAAGAATTATCTCCTATTCTAAAAAATATACCGCAAATATAGTAAAATTCCTCGAATTTTTGTACCTTTGCACTCGATTTTATTCAAAAATAGGAAGATTTTAATAGAAATAAGGAAAAAATGGATAACAAACGACCTCTTATCGCCCACCTGTGCCTCTTCTGTTCCGGCGCATTCTGGGGAATGATGGCTCCTATAGGCAAAGCAGCAATGCAAAACGGCATCAACGGCATCGACCTGGTAAGCTTCCGTGTATTGGGTGGTGCCCTCCTCTTCTGGATTGCATCATTCTTCACTAAAAGAGAACATATCCCTACCAAGGACATCATCAAGATGGCAGGTGCCGGCATCTTCGGACTGGTATGCAACCAGTGCTGCTATACCATCGGTCTGAGTCTCACCTCGCCAAGCAACTCCAGCATCATGACTACCTCGATGCCTATCTTTGCGATGATTCTCTCGTTCCTGATTCTGAAGGAACCTATCACCAGGAAGAAGGCTATCGGTGTGCTGATGGGATGCAGCGGAGCCTGTATCATCATCCTGACGAGTGCTACGGCTGGCAATGCTAAGGTAGGAAATATCTGGGGCGACCTGCTCTGCATCTCGGCACAGCTTTCGTTCGCTCTCTATCTGGCACTCTTCAAGCCGCTGGTTCAGAAGTATTCGCTCTTCACGGTGAACAAGTGGATGTTTACCTGGGCAACCCTCTTCATCTGGCCTTTCACGATAGGACACGTATCGGACATTCCTTTCGCCCAGGTTCCGATGAGCACCTGGTGGGAAACGGGCTACGTCATCTTCTTCGGCACTTTCCTGGGTTACATCTGCATGATGATTGGTCAGAAGACGTTGCGCCCTACCGTGGTGAGTGTATATAATTATGTGCAGCCGCTGGTATCGGTTACCGTGAGTGTTATCGTGGGCCTCGCCGTATTCAAAGGCATGCAGGCAATAGCCGCCGCCCTCATCTTCTCCGGTGTATGGCTCGTGGTAAAGAGCAAATCAAAAAATGATATCGACAAGCACGACCACAGTCTGGCTTACGAGAAAAGACATGCTTAAAAGATATAATGTCGATTTATAAAACTGAAACTGTCCCCATCTGAGATAACAGATGAGGACAGTTTTTTATATAAGAAAAGAAGATCAGCAACCGAAGTAAACCATCAGTCCGCCCAATACGATATAAAGCAGGGCGTATGGGATGGCCGAACGGAGAATCTCTCCATCCTTCCCCTCCATATCGCAGGCTGCAGTAGCAATGGCGATGCTCTGCGGACTGATCATCTTGCCACCCGTGGCTCCCGTGGTGTTGGCAGCAACCAGCCAGTTTTCCTGACCGCCCTCCATACCAAAGAATGTGCTCTGCCCCGTCATATCCAACTGATTGGCAACATGAGCCTGGAGCTTGGCAAAGAGGATATTCGAAGAGGTATCAGACCCCGTAACGAAGGTTCCGATGGCACCAATCATCGGCGCAACCAGAGGATAGAAATCTCCCGTTACTGCCACCAGTCCTGAGGCGATGGCAGTAATCATTCCCGAATAGTTCATCACACTTGCCAGGGCTATCAGCGAACAGATGGTCACCACCGTCTTACGAAGATTCACCGTGGTACGGGCAAGAATCACCATCAATCTCTTGAGGCTCAATCCCTGAATCAATCCACCAATCGTAGCACCTAGGAAGAGCATCAGTCCTGCATTGGAAATCCAGCCAAACTTAAAGGTGCTGTCGAGCACTGGCAGATGAACCGCACTCACCAGATGACTTTTGAGGAAAGCATTGACCGGAGGACAGAGTGCGCCGGAAACCAGGATGAATATCAATATAAAAAGGTAAACGCTCCATGCCTTCAGGCTTTCGGCAAGCGTAAAGGTTTCCTTATCCTGCACCTTACTCTTTCTGGCAAATACCTTGGCGTATGCGATGATGGCGATAATGGCTGCCAGCGAACCGATGATGGCTGGAGTCTCCGAACCGAGATAATAGCCGCAGACAAACTGCACTATCACGGAAATCACTCCCACCCAGAGGGCGATGATGAGATTCTTGATAAGATTATGCTTATCGGTAAGCGTCAGGATAATAAAAGGCAGGATGATAAAGAGAGGTGACAGCTGGATAATGGCGAAGGCCGAAGTCTCGCAAATCAGTGCCGCCGAAGCCGATCCGCTTTCAGCCACCTCATTACAGAGCGTTGTAACCGGTACACCCACGGCACCAAATCCCGTAGCCACGGTATTACCAATCAAGGAAACCAGAGCCGAGAACATCGGTTTGAAGCCGAGTCCGATGAGGATGGCAGCAGGTATCGCCACCGCCGTTCCGAAGCCCGCCATACCTTCGAGCAGTCCGCCGAATCCCCATACGAGGAGCAGCACGAGCAATCCCTTATCATCGGTAATCGATGTAAACTGCCTCTTGATCACCTCTATCTGCTTGCTTTCCACGAGGATATTATAGCTGTAGATAGCCATCAGTATGATGATGAGAATCGGGAATACCGCCTTCAGGATGCCTTCCACCACCGCCCATCCCGTCAGGGCGATCACGCTGTCCTCCGCATGTTCCGGAGCAATCATGCCTAGCGGCGAAGCAGCGAAGAGAGCGAGCAACACGGTAATTACGAGCGTCAGCAAGGCGCTTTTATGACCTGCCATCTTGAAGCCGAGCATCAGGATGAACAGCAACACGATGGGAATAATAGAAACTATTGATGCCATAAGCCATTCAGTTTTTTAATGTTTTCGATTGCTAAATTTTATGTTTATGACTGCAAAAATAACATTTTTCTTTGAAAAAAGAAAGCATTTTTTGAAAAAATCTTTTATAAGATGTCCGATTTTTCAATTTCATACGTCTATAGAGTGTAAAGGTTATGAGAACAGAAGAATTCAACCATATCTTCCTACAGGAATCTTCTCAATAAGAATAAGAAACAACATAAAATATAGTATTATGAATATCAAAAACGTAATGATGATGGCTGCCATGATGCCAGCCTTCGCCCTTGCAGAAACCAACAGCAACTGTGCACCTGTCTCTGTAGAGGCTAACGACACCAGAAATATAGCTGTAATGTAGCAAAACATAACTGAAACTGTCCTCATCTGAAACACATAACAGATGAGGACGTTTTTTATTCCGCCAAATTAGGTAACGAATCACAGCCAAATTAAGTAACAAATTACAGCCAAATTGGGTAACGAAATACAGCCAAATTAAGTAAAAATATGCCGCCAAATTTGGTAATTCTAAGATTTTATCGTATATTTGCAGCCGAAATAAAAGAGATTCAAAATGAAAGAATACAAAAAAAGAATTGCAGATACACTATTGGAATACAGACTCGAAGAAGTTGGAGCCGTATTGATAGAAGGACCAAAATGGTGTGGAAAAACTACCACAGCAGAACAAAAGGCAAAAAGCGTGCTATATATGGCAGATCCAGACAACCAAAACAACTATCTGGAAATGGCAAATTTAAAGATAAAAATGCTCCTGAAAGGAGAAAAGCCACGACTCATTGACGAATGGCAAATCATACCGCAAATCTGGGATGCCATCAGATTTGAAGTGGACCACCAGGGTGAGGAAGGCTTGTTTATCCTCACAGGATTTGCCGTGCCTGCATCTTCCGAAAAAATACATCACACGGGTACAGGACGTTTCGCCTGGATTACCATGCGACCTATGTCATTATGGGAATCGGGAGAATCTACAGGCGAAGTTAGCATCAGCGAACTGTTCAAGGGAAATGCAAACCTGGAAGGTTTCAACAAATTGAAACTGGAAGACATCGCCTATCTCGTATGCAGAGGTGGATGGCCTAGTGCCACTACCAAGAACCCAAGAGCCGCTTTGCGACAGGCATACGACTATTATGATGCGGTGGTAAAGAGTGATATTTCAAGAGTGGATGAAATCAGCAGAAACAGCGAACGAACTAAACTGCTTCTGCGTTCATACGCCCGTTCACAAGGTGGTCAAGTAAGTATCGGAGCCATAAGACAAGACATGATGAAAAACGATGATGAAACACTGGCAGACAAGACTGTACAGAGTTACATTGGTGCACTCAAAAAAATCTTCGTCATAGAGGACATGCCTGCCTGGAATCCGAACCTTCGCAGCAAGACTGCCATCCGTTCGGCTGAAACCCGATATTTCGTTGATCCATCCATTGCGGTGGCTGCATTAGGTCTAGGTCCTGATGATCTCATCAACGACTTGGAAACTTTCGGTTTGCTCTTCGAGACCCTATGCGTCCGTGATCTTCGTGTATATGCTGATGCCATCGACGGCAACGTATATCATTACCGCGACAAGAACGGTTTGGAATGTGATGCAGTTATCCATCTCCGCAACGGCTCATACGGCCTCATCGAAATCAAGCTGGGTGGTGCACAAGCCATCGAAAAAGGAGTCTCTACGCTAACTGCTCTTGCAGATAAGATAGACACGACCAAGATGAAAGCTCCATCTTTCATGATGGTACTTACTGCCGTAGGCGACTATGCTTACCGCAGAGAAGACGGAGTATATGTGGTACCTATCGGCTGCCTGAAAGACTAGTTTGGGATGGGATACAGACTCAAAAATCCTATATATAATAAAAATTGCTCCTATATATAATAAGGTGTAAACCCATCAAAGCAGCTAAAAAACACCCGAATACCACAAACGTGGTAGCAGGAATACTACTCATATGCTATTTCAGAATCCCAAAAATCGCCGTACCTTTGCAGCGTCAATCAGAACAAACAGTCTGATGCCAATCATGACTGGATAACTGGGCGGCAATTTATATAAATGAATAAGATTGAATATTAATGTAAAATTAAAGAAAGGACATAGATTATGAGTACAGAAAAGAAACTTCGCTTTGAGACACTTCAGTTGCATGTAGGTCAGGAAAATCCAGATCCAGCTACCGACGCTCGTGCGGTGCCTATCTACCAGACCACAAGTTATGTGTTCCGCAACTCTCAGCACGCTGCCGATAGATTCGGACTCCGTGACGCAGGTAATATCTATGGTCGCTTGACCAACTCTACTCAGGGTGTATTCGAAGACCGTGTAGCTGCCCTCGAGGGTGGTGTAGCAGGTTTGGCTGTCGCTTCTGGTGCTGCAGCAGTTACCTACGCTCTGCAGAACATTCTTCAGAATGGCGACCACATCGTAGCTGCCGACAACATCTATGGTGGTACTTATAACCTCATCACTCATACATTATCCACACAGGGGGTAAGCTACACCATCGTAGATCCTCGCAACTTCGAGCAGGTAGAGGCTGCCATCCAGGACAATACCAAGGCACTCTATGCAGAGACCTTCGGAAATCCGAACTCTGATGTAACCGATATCGATAAGTTGGCAGAGATTGCTCATCGCCACAACATCCCATTGATTATCGACAACACCTTCGGCACCCCATACCTCATCCGTCCTATCGAGCACGGAGCAGATATCGTAGTTCACTCAGCAACCAAGTTCATCGGCGGTCATGGTTCATCTCTCGGTGGTGTCATCGTAGATGGCGGTAAGTTCGACTGGAAGGCAAATGCCGACAAGTTCCCTACTCTCGCTAAGCCAGACCCATCTTATCATGGTGCCGTATTCGCAGATGTAGCCGGAGCAGCAGCCTTCGTAACCCGAATCCGTGCGGTCATCCTTCGTGATACCGGTGCAACCATCTCTCCATTCAATGCCTGGATTCTTCTTCAGGGCTTGGAGACATTGAGCCTCCGTGTAGAGCGTCACGTTCAGAATGCATTGAAGGTGGTAGAGTATCTGGAGAACAACCCTAAGGTGGCTAAGGTTAATCACCCAGCCGTTCCTTCTCATCCAGACCATGAACTTTACAAGAAGCTCTTCCCTAACGGCGGTGGTTCTATCTTCACCTTCGATATCAAGGGCGGCGAGAAAGAGGCATGGGAGTTCATCGACCACCTGCGCATCTTCTCTTTGCTGGCTAACGTAGCCGACGTGAAGTCACTGGTTATCCACCCAGCAACAACCACCCACTCTCAGCTGAGCCCAGAGGAGTTGGAGGAGCAGCACATCTATCCTTCTACCGTTCGCCTGAGCATCGGTATCGAGAACATCGACGACCTGATTGAGGCACTCGATGAAGCATTTACTTACGTAAAGTAAAAATATTAATGATTTAAATTAGAGTACAGTTATGGCAAAGATATATAAGCAGATTACTGATTTAATCGGTAAGACCCCATTGGTAGAATTGGGTAAGTATTCAGCATCCAAGGGTTTGGAGACTCCTGTGATTGCTAAGGTAGAATTCTTCAATCCTGGCGGAAGCGTAAAGGATCGTATCGCACTTGCGATGATCGAAGACGCTGAGCTGAAGGGCATCCTGAAACCAGGTGCCACCATCATTGAACCAACCAGCGGTAACACGGGTGTAGGTTTGGCTCTGGTATCAGCCGTAAAGGGCTACCACCTCATCCTCACCATGCCTGAAACCATGAGTGTGGAGCGCAGAAACCTGGTGAAGGCTTACGGCGCAGAAGTGAGATTGACCAGCGGTAAGGACGGAATGCCTGGCGCCATCAAGGCTGCCGAGGAACTCCGCGATTCCATTCCGGGTTCCGTTATTCTGGGACAGTTTACCAACCCATCCAATCCTGCCAAGCACTATGCCACAACCGGACCAGAAATCTGGGCTGATACCGATGGCGAGATTGATATCTTCGTAGCCGGTGTAGGAACAGGTGGAACCATTTCGGGTATCGCCAAGTACTTGAAAGAGCAGAATCCAAACGTGAAGGTGATTGCCGTAGAGCCTGCCACATCGCCTGTATTGAACGGCGGACAGAGCGGTCCTCACAAGATTCAGGGCATCGGTGCCGGTTTCATTCCAGAGACTTACTCTTCAGAATATATCGATGAGGTATTGGATATTCAGAACGATGATGCTATCAAGGCAGGTCGTGACCTGGCTCAGACCGAGGGTCTGCTGGTAGGAATCTCATCAGGTGCCGCCGCCTTTGCAGCCACCGAGATTGCGAAGCGTCCTGAGAATAAGGGCAAGAAGATTGTAGCCCTCTTGCCAGATACCGGCGAGCGTTATTTAAGCACTGTACTCTACGCTTTCGAGGAGTATCCATTGTAATTCACAATCGGATATTTTCTGATGAAAGCAAAATCTATCATAAATTCCCCAACCCGCTTTCCCATAGCAGGTTGGGGAATTTTATTTTTCGGAACTTCATATATATTTGCAAATGCGATACCACCCCAATTCCTTCTGCAACTTGCGAGAATCGAGTATAAATTCCAGCATTTATCATTTAAAAGATTCTAAAAATCAATAAATATCATTACGAGTTCCCATAGTGGGAACTCTCATTTATTTTATTGTTTCTATCTTTGCAAAAGATTACCACTTTGGAGGCGCCACGACAAAAACAGTAATTTGTGAATCTCTACTTCCGAAAGCCAACGGAGGCGGAGACAGGGGGATTTGTGTCTGAAGCCAAAGAGCGATACTAAACATCTTCTGCTCTGTTCACGGTGACACGGTGACACGATGACACTAGTTTTTCAACTTTTCGCCTCGCACGCGGGCAGGCAGGAAATTTCGGCTTGATTTTTCCTGCCTGCCCGCGCGAGAGTAAATCTTCAGAAATCACTGTCATAAGTGTCACCCTGTCATCCAGAAGCAGGTTACTCCCGAATCAAAAGTCAAAGACTTACGGTGCAAAAGTCAGTCACTTACGACGCAAAAGTCAGGGACTTACTACGCAAAAGTCAGGGACTTACGCCCCGTAATCCCCTGGCTTACGAACCGCAATCCAATCATAAAGCCCTTAAAAATCAAACAAGCCAGGCATTTAGAAGTGATACCAAGCAAGGCATGTAAAAGGGCTTACAAACACCAGAGCAAAGAGAATCTATGAAAAAGTATGAGCAACTGTGAGCAAGTATGAGCAACTGTGAGTTGCCTCCTCACCGATTTCGTATCTTTGCATTGTGATTCAGAGATACTCAGCGGTTCCAATCAGCAAGCTATAGTAAGGCGTCCCCATAGCAAGCTATCCCCAGGCGGTCCCATCCCGCACAGCCATGGCAAAGACCGCTTTGATGTGATTTGATAGCCAACCAGCCAGGTATTAAAAAGAGAGTGGATTTGCGACAACCAGTTCCTACATAAAATAAAGTATAAGCTCGGGGAGGAATAAGTTTGAACCAATCGTCAAAGTTTAAAGAATACTAAAAGTTTCGTTTCCGCTTGAAAATTTCTTTTAAAATACCTATATTTGCAATGCTGTTAGTAATGGCGGCAGACATAAAGAGGTAGCAACTACGCTTAGTTCAGACTGAGAATCTGGACAGTTCGCAGTACACAAGAATGACAGTTCTAGTTGTTTGCCCCAATATGTATACTCATATCCATCCCGCTTCTGTGGGATGGGTATCTCTATTTAGTTAATTTTGCAACCGAATTATCAACCCAGTCTGAGTAACATGGATTCATATTCTGGAATCATCATAGAAGAAAGTAGAAGGTCTGAGCAATTTTCAGACTTTACTCCCATACCTTGCAAAGGATTCAACATTCTTTGCAAGGCAAAGCGCTATGGCAGATGGTGGGTGCTCAAAGGCCTGAAGAAGCCATATCGCCAAGACGAAAACTACAAGAACCTGCTGCACAAAGAGTTCGATATCCTCATATCCCTGCAGCATCCCAACATCGTATCAGCCTACAGCATGGAAGAAATACCGGAAATGGGTACCTGTATCGTAATGGAATGGATAGATGGTATCACGCTGGAACACTGGAGCGGCAGCAAGACTGAGGGAGAAGCTATTTTCCTCCAGCTACTTGATGCCGTACACTACATCCACGCCAAGCAGATAGTACACAGAGACTTAAAACCTTCCAATATCATGATTACCCATAACGGAAATCATGTAAAGCTCATCGATTTCGGACTTTCAGATACCGATGACTTTGCCATTCTCAAACAACCAGCCGGCACACCGGGCTACATCTCACCTGAACAGATTGTATCCCAACAGGCAGACATCCGCAACGACATCTTCAGTATCGGTTGTATCCTGGAAAAGATACTTCCAGGCAAACCCTATACTGCCATCATCAAACGATGTAAGGCTCCCATAACCCAGCGATATGCCAATATTGACGAACTCAAAGCCGATTTCATGGCTCGCAGAAACAGCCATCCATCCGGTATCAAGCGTATCGGAATCGCAACTTTGGTCTGTATCATCTTATTAGGTTTCATCAGTTACCCATTACTGCATCAGCCGGAGAGGAGCATAAACACTACCCCTGAACATACCGAAGCCAAGAAGGATACATCCATCCGCCAGCAAACCAAGAAGCCTGCCCCACTTTCCAATGGTCAGAAATCCTTGCAGCCAACAGCTACCGAGCCATTTTCTGCATCACAGGCACAAGCCGCCGAACTCCTATCCGAAGGCAAGAAGACAATCGACAAGATGTGGAAGGAATCCGGCATAGACACCATCCGGTCTGTTGTGAAAAAGAGCGAGGCATACTTTCAGTTTGTAAATAAGAGTAATGAATTCATCACAACGACTTATCCACAGACATTCTCTAAGGACATAGACGGCAAGAAGGCAGATATCATCTATGAACTGTCCTCTTATACCACTGAGAGATATGTGAAACCCACCTTGTCGGGATTTCAATCTTCCAAATAATGCTCCACGATGATGCCGTTCTTCTTACCTATGACGTAAGTAACCGGTTCATCATCTCCATGTTTCCAAGCATGGAGATAAGCAGGCTCATGATTGATAAAATGATGGCACTCAAAAGTATCATCTTTCGCCAATCTGGTATTTTCTGATGACACCACCTTGAAACTTCCGTTTCCCTGATACCTGATGATGCAGGTTCTGTCGGGCAGCCAGGAAAGTTTGAGCATCTGTCCCTCATAAAGATCATCGCATGAGATTTCCTTGCCGATAACCATCTGGCTCTGCCGTTCTCCCGTCCCTTGCGACAATCCGAACTCCTCAAAGTCCGCATAACCGAGAAAATTAGCCAGCACATTCTTGGTAAACTTACTGGCAGAAACCCCTTCGCTCACGTATCCCCAGAACCGTCGCAGCGTAGAGGCACTCACCCTTTGCTGGGTACGTTCCTCCACCTTTTCGCTCAACCAAACGAAGTCGCGGGGCACAACCATCTTGCGCCCCACCATTTTTTCTATCATTTCACGTAATATCTGTTCCATGCTGCAAAGATAGTGAAACAAATCCAAGCAACATACAAAAAAGCCAATATTTCGACTAAAAACGCCCTATATTTTGAACTTGGAACGGAATGGAACGCTGAAAAAGCAGAAAAAACACCTATTTTTGCAAAAAAATCAGCTCACAATGAACAACTTTAGAAAAAAATGGTATATTTGCAGTGCTGTTATAAACAAGCAGCAGACATGTTAAGGAAACAACCATGCTTGGTTCGTACTGAGAATCTGGACAATTCATTGTACACAAGAACGAAAACAGAAGTTGTTCACCCAACCGTGTATTATTGTATCCATTCCGCTTCGGCGGGATGGGTATTAACATATACCCATTGGTGTGAGCTGATTTTCATTCTTTGTGTACAGGTAGTCCAGAACCTTCAGAACAGAATGAAATTGGTTCGCACCTTTTTTGTGCCTAAGAATGAAAAAACAAACAAGTAAATGATTAGCGTATGAGACAACAGAAAGCACCTATTGATTACCAATTGGATTATATGGGACGACTCTTCTACAAGATGAAATTCAAGAAGACCGAAAGCTATGTAATCCATCGTATCTGGGACAAATTGGATGATACTCGCATCCGATTTGAGATACAGCAGCCTATCAAGTTACCAAACGGAAAGACTGTTCTTGCAGATTTGTATTTGCCACAGCTCGGCATCTTCATTGAAGTGAACGAGCCATACCATGAGAGCCAGCAACAAAAACTTGCAGATGAATACCGCAACAAAGCAATCATTGACATTACGAAGGATAAATTATTCGTAATACAATGCGGAATTTCCGACAGAGCTGGTGAATGGAAAACATTAAAGGAGATTCATCAGCAAATAGATGAAATCGTGAGTACTATCAAAAAGAAGATAGCTGAAACTCCAGATTTAAAACCTTGGAATACAAGCGAATGTCTCACCGTTGAATATCACAAGAAGAAAGGTGTTTTCAACCTGAATGACAGCTTACGCACGATAGATGACATCTGCGCTGTCTTTGACACAATGCCGAAGCATCGTGGCTATCTCAGAATGGGAGCAACACCAGTTCCAGGACATGAGAACCTTGACATCTGGTATCCTATCAAAGAGAATAATAAAGGTTGGAAAAACGAGCGAGAGGATCATGATGATACGATAATTGAATATCACGAAGACGAAGATAAGCGCAAAAAACATGTAGCAGCTGTCATCAAGGACAACCATCAACGCATCACCTTCTTCCGCTCAGAAGATGCATTAGGCATTGTTCTTTATCGCTTTTTAGGAGTCTATCAACTAGACATATCTAAAAGTGAAGAGTTAGGCAAATGCGTTTGGAAAAGAATAAATAAAGAATATATACTAAAGAAATAGAGAAAACCGAAACGCTATAAAGGGAGTAGGTAGAACAATAAATCATACAATTATGGCAAATTACTCAAAACCAGAAATCATCGCCAAGAACCTTCCTTCAGGATCTTATGCAGCAGGATGCCCTTCTCATGGAAATGGAAGTACTTGCTTCTACTTCAATGACATGAAAGGTGGCTGCAAGAAGTGCGAGCGCACAAAGTAAGATTTGCAAAATTATCCAACAGTGGGAGTGTTCCATATTATGGAACACTCTCGCTATCAAAATTGAAATTATGCTGATTAGACAATCAAAGAATTCATATATTCGCTGTACAGAGCGATACGGCTACATAACCAACCAACTCACTCGACAAGACAGAGTCTATAATGACTCTGGAGCAATTTTTCTCAAACAGATTTCCAGAAAGGTCACAAGTATTGAAGAGATTGTAGGGAATCTGGCAACTATATATCCTGATGTTGACCAAAAAGATTTACAACAGGACTTTCTTGATTTTGCACAAGACTTAGAAGCTGCAAAATTCATTGTTATGGGTAATACTTTAGAAGAAGTAGAGCAAAAAGATACGAGCTTCACATATTCTGTAGAAGTTCCGTTCACTGCTACAGATGATTTTTCTCAACCGACAAAAGACAGAGTAAAAGAAAATACGCAAGAGTTTTTCTTGGAAGAAGTACAAGGACGCCCTTTGATTTCTTCCCTGCAATTCGAATTGTCAAGCAGATGCAATGAACGCTGTATCCACTGCTACATTCCTAATGGTAAGAAAAATACAGGATTTGATATGCCATTAGCAAAGGTAAAAGGTATCCTGGATGAATTCGCCGAAATGGGAGGTATCCATGTCACATTGTCTGGTGGAGAAGCTTTCCTCCATAAAGATTTGTTGGAAATATGTAAGTATTGTAGAGAAAAGGACTTAAAGATATCCATTCTGTCAAACTTGATTTCACTGAAGGATGAACAGATACCAGTCTTAAAAGAAGTCAATTTATCCCTCATACAGACTTCATTATATTCCATGAACCCTGAAATACATGACAAGATTACAACTGTAAAAGGTTCATTTGAGAAGACAAAAGCAGCAATCGAGAAACTGGTTGCAGCAGACATTCCTGTTCAGATTTCATGTCCATTAATGAAAGCTAACAAAGATGGTTATGCTGATGTGCTGAAATATGCACAAAAGCTAAAGATTAAGGCCCAAACAGACTACATTATGATGGCCCAAGCAAATCTGGACACATCGAATTTGGCAAATCGCTTGTCTTTAGAGGAAACAGAAAAAGTACTTAGAGACATCTTTGAATATGACTTGGAATATCAAGCCATCACACTTAATTTGAAGCCAAAAGATGAGGAAAGAAAATTTGACAAAGAGCGTTTTCTTAAAGAGCCTGTCTGTGGTGTAGGTTATGACAATTGTTGCATTACAGCAAACGGGGATGTTTATCCTTGTGCAGGATGGCAGGAGTATGTATTGGGAAATGTATACAAACAATCCTTAAAAGAAATTTGGGAAAATAGCGAACGTGTCAAATACTTAAGAAAGATTACAAACGCTTCCTTCCCCAAATGTGCAGATTGCGAAGCTTTCAATTATTGTAACCGCTGTCTGGTCAGAAGTTTCAACGAGTCTAATGGAAACATGTTTGCATTACCAAAGCATTTCTGCGATGTTGCTTTCCTCAACATGCGCTTAGCTAAAGAATATGAGGAGAAAATAATGAAAACAATGTATCAAAGTTAAATATCAAAATATGTTCATAAAACTTTCAGATAATGCTATTTTTCGAAAAACAGCAGAACATGAAGGAATACTTATCAATATGGTGACAAGAGAAAAAGTAACGGTTAATGAAACTGGCTTTTTTTTCTTGTCATATGTTGATGACACCTTGCAAGACTCTGAAGAGATTGTCACAAAGTTATCTCAGCAGATATCAGATGTTAGTACTGACATCATTAGGAATGACTTTATGGAATTCATGACAGCTTTGAAAATGGAGAATATGGTGGAGATGGACGAAAATAAAGATAATATGACGTACTATCCCTTGAAGCATCTACACATAGAAATAACTATGGAATGTAACGAAAGATGCATTCATTGTTATCTTCCCAATAAGCTAAAGTCAAAAGGCGATCAATTATCGTTTTCCGATTTCTGTAAAATTGTAGATGAGTTCGTAACCTTAGGTGGAGATGACATCACACTATCCGGTGGCGAACCTCTCAAACATCCAGACTTCATTAAAATGCTAGATTATTGTAACAGTAAAAATCTAGTTATCAATATTCTTAGCAATTTAACATTAATGAACGATGAGCTAATAGCTAAGTTAAGAGACTACAATATAGGAACAATACAGACATCCATATATTCTCTTAAACCAGCTATACATGACAGCATCACTCTAAAGAAAGATTCTTTAACAAAAACAATAACTGCTTTAGAAAAGCTATACAAGAATGGATTCACATTACAAATAGCATGTCCTGTCTTTACTGAAAATTTCGGAGAAACAGAATCCTTGATCAAATATGCCAAAGAAAAGGATATTCTGCTCAAAATCAACGGAATGTTACTTCCACAGATTGATGGTAATACTGACTTCAAGACAAAATCAACATTGAACCAAAATCAAAAACAGATGTTGTTACGTTCCCTCTTGGAGAATAAAAACCAATATACAAACGAACAACTTTCACGATGCTCAACAAAATCAAACGATTTATGTAAAAATCCTGCATTATACCTAGAGCAACCAGTATGTTCTGCAGGAATAGACAACTGCAGCATATCATCAACAGGACAGGTATACCCATGTACAGAGTGGACAGGATTTAAAATCGGAGATATAAATTTAAATTCGCTAAAAGAAATCTGGGAAAGAAGCGAACAATTGAAACAACTCAGAGCCATTAACAAAAGAAAGAATTACAAGAAATGTCTTTCTTGCGAAGCCCTGGATTATTGCAAAGTGTGCTTAATGCTAAACCAAGCTGAAAATTGCGGGGAAATTCTTCAAATTAGCAAGAACACTTGCAACGAAGCATTCATGACAAAAGACGTATTAGAAAAAACAAGATAGAATGATTATAGACAATCATGTTCATGTAGGCTGGTATAGAGACGGCTACCATTCACCCAAGGAAATTTGGGAAGCCGAAACCGCAGCAGGAGTAGATGAAATTTGCGTTTCATCTACTTCTACATGCGCAGAACTCTACGACATTGTCATTGAAGAGATGATAGAATTAAAACGCCTGGGAGGAAGTAAGGTGCACCCCATCCTCTGGATTACTCCCCAAATGCTTAAATCAGAAGAAATAGACAAAATGTTCCTATCTGATATAGAATGGCAAGGGATAAAGATTCATCCAGAAGCTCATAACGAATGGAGCTATAATAAAGCATTAACTTCCCGAGCAATTAATATAGCAGTAAAACGAAAGATTCCCTTTATGATTCATACTGGTGAGGATGTTGTAGCGAATGCTATCACATTCGAAAACTATTATGCAGAATATCCTCAATTACAGTTTATATTAGCCCACGGAAAGCCATTTCAGCAAGCCCTCTCCATGCTCAATAAATATAATAACATCACTATTGATTCTGCGTTTATGAAAGCTAAAGATATCAACAAATTCTGCAAAGCTGGATTTCCAGACAAAATCATATTCGGAACAGATGCTCCAATCAATAAATTATTTTACAAGCATTTATCAACACAAGAATATATAAAAAAAAATATTTATCAATTAAGAAAAAACATTTCACCAGCTTTTTCAGAAAGCATATTAAATAAAACCGTTTATTTTTAATATTCAAAGTTATGGAAATAATATTATCTATTATCGGAATAGTTCTCATAGTTTTTGTTTTATTTATAATAACAGGATTATTGGGCTGGGGTATCCATTATCTCGGAGCCATAGTTGGCTTTTTGGCACAAGGTTCATGGGGCTGCATTGGGTGTCTCCTAAAAATCTTAGCAGCTATATTTATATTTCTCGTCCTAATTACATTTTTTTGCTCATTTTTTTGAAATTTTCCCTTCATATTACTATATTATAAAGGTATAACCAAAAAGAAAGAATAAAATGGCAAATAAAATGTCTTTATGTATCATCAAATACACCTATACTCGATATGTAGGGGTGGATATCGAAAAATATACTCGGGGACTATTCGAGTATGTGAAGGAAGAGTTTGGGGAGTTTCAACCACAAATGTCAGAGCCTGGAACTATACCTGATATGCCAGACTATCTGGACATCGTGCTCTGCAAAAAGGACGGAAGTATCTTCTACGAAATGGATATCCAAAGACGTGCCATCAACATCCCGCATGATTGTCAAATGGATGGATTAGTATTGGAAATCTTTATCCAGAACTGCGATGGCACGAGATACAAAAAAAGACATGCATATCCCAAGCCTTGGTGGAACCATAAAGCTAACGGCAAGTCGGGCATGAGAAAACTGAAAATTCATAAAACTATCAGCAAAAGGAATCTTAACAATCAAGAAGGCAAAGACTCTGAAGGCATCAGAATACCTGAACTTAGACCACAGATTGACTTTCACGATTTTTTAAGACAATTATCCCATGACATACGAAAAATTTAAGCAATTGGCTGAACATCCACAGCATCGGGATGTTCCTGCCATCTTCAAGCTCGAAGTTTTAGAAACGGAAGAGCTGGAGGAGAAGAAACGTTCACATTATCCGAAATATAAGGTGAACACCTATTGTCCGCAAGCCTTCACCACAACTTTGGAGGAGGCAGAGAGACTGATGCACCAGGATGTCCTTTACCGCAAGAAGATGAAGGAGGAAGACGACTATCCGCTAGATACCTTCTGCTATTATATCTCGGAGATTCCAATGGGACTGTTGCACTACGACCGCGAATGTCTTTCTGAAAGAGTGTATGACGGTGAGGGAAAACTGATCGACCGGTCTTACTGCTGTTCGCGTTTCAGCATTTACTATCCCGGAGTCTGCGATTTGCCTGCATACGACCGTCATCCTGACGAGACCTTCCGAGGCAGAAACGCAGAACAGATTAGATTCCAGAAAGGTGACATCGTGGAAGTATATCGTGGCAATGAGGTGAAACTTGCCATCGTTGTCGGTACTCCGCTTACCACCGAATGGATCTGGGAGAGAAACCAGGCTGCCAAGGATAAAAGGGGATTGGATGAACTGCCATACGATGAAACTGACGACAGCTATACCGTGATAGATGGTCCTGGTTACGAGTACCACGACCATGTTCCGTCGCTGTATGTCTTCGCCCCTCACTATCATGTGCCGCTCTATCTTCAGAGACGATTCAAGGGGTATCTGGAAAAGGCTGACCTCAAATCCGCAACCTATAGGGTTTAGTGGGATTTTGCTTGCAAAGCGAAAAAA
>ENA-OZHI01000008-OZHI01000008.1-human-gut-metagenome-genome-assembly--contig:-NODE-8-length-93624-cov-26.138700_pt1:0-90000 | contig 93624 bp, 80 predicted proteins | sample MGYA00244041_ERZ653676 | MGnify/ENA primary metagenome ERZ653676 (study PRJEB26926, sample SAMN06165238) | human gut metagenome | biome: ENVO:00009003; feature: ENVO:2100002; material... | reverse complement strand
GCTACGAGTTCCGCAACAAGGGTATCGATGTTTATATTGAGGCTATGAACCGCTTGCTTCGTGACAACAATTTGAAGAAGAATGTATTGGCATTCATTGACGTACCTGGTTGGGTAGGAGATCCACGTCAGGATCTGTTGGAGCGTCTGAATAGCGGTAAGAAGTTTGATACGCCATTGGAGGTTCCGGAGATTACCCATTGGTTGCATAATATGAGTCATGATAATGTATTGGGTATGCTGAAGTACTTCAACATGCATAATAATAAGGAAGACAAGGTGAAACTGATATTCTTACCTTGCTACTTGACAGGCGATGATGGCATTATCAACAAGAGCTATTATGATGTAGTGTTGGGTAATGACCTCTGTATCTATCCTTCTTATTATGAGCCATGGGGATATACTCCATTGGAGGCTGTTGCGTTCAAGGTGCCTTGTATCACCACCGATTTGGCTGGCTTCGGTCTTTGGGCTAACTCAGAGAAGGGAAGTTACAGTGAGATAGAGGATGGTGTGAAGGTTATCAAGCGTACCGACTATAATTATTCTGAGGTAGCTGATGCTATCAAGGATACCGTAGCTAAGTACTCGGGATTCACCAAGACACAGGTGAACAAGTGTCGTAAAAATGCTGAGATTCTTTCAGAAAAAGCATTGTGGAAACACTTTATCGAGTATTACTATGATGCTTATGACTTTGCCTTGCGCAAGGCTGAAGTTCGTATGAAGAAATAATAATCTCTCTCTCTTGATGGCGTAAGCCATAAAACAAATATTTGGATTCTGCAAGAATCGCTATGTTTGCAAGATAGAAAATATACATCTTAAAAATAAAACACAATGAAAATTAAGGCAGACTATGCTAATGCTCCTCAATGGAAGGAGACAACCATTAAATCAAGCCTTCCTAAGGAGTTAAAGTGCTTGGATGAGATTGCTCACAATATGTGGTGGGCATGGAATTATGAAGGTCGTGACTTGTTCAAGAGCCTCGATGCTGATTTGTACGAGAAGTGCAATGCTAACCCTGTATTGCTCTTGGAGCGTTTGAGCTACGACCGCAAGGAGGCTATTGTTAAGGACAAGGAGACAATGGCTAAGGTTAAGAACGTCTATAAGATATTCCGCGAGTACATGGATGTGAAACCTAATGCTAAGCGCCCATCTGTAGCTTACTTCTGCATGGAGTATGGTATTAACCAGGTGGTTAAAATCTACTCTGGTGGTCTTGGTATGCTTGCTGGTGACTACTTGAAGGAGGCTTCTGACAGCAACGTGGATATGTGTGCTGTTGGTTTCCTCTACAGATATGGTTATTTCAAGCAGTCTTTGAGTATGGATGGTCAGCAGATTGCTAACTATGATGCTCAGAACTTCAACTCTCTCCCTATCGAGCGAGTATATGATGAGAATGATAACCCATTGGTAGTTGATGTACCTTACACAAACTATCAGGTACATGCATACGTATGGCAGATGAATGTAGGTCGTATCAAGTTGTATCTCCTGGATACAGATAATGATATGAACTCAGAGTTCGACCGTCCTATCACTCACTCTCTCTACGGTGGTGACTGGGAGAACCGTTTGAAGCAGGAGATTCTGCTCGGTATCGGTGGTATGCTCGCATTGAAGAAGATGGGTATCAAGAAGGATATCTATCACTGCAACGAGGGGCATGCTGCTCTCTGCAACTTGCAGCGTCTCTGCGACTATATCGAGGAGGATGGCTTGAACTTCAACCAGGCTCTCGAGTTGGTTCGCGCTTCTTCTCTCTATACTGTTCACACTCCTGTGCCAGCTGGTCATGATTACTTCGACGAGGCTCTCTTCGGCAAGTACATGGGTGGCTATCCACAGCGTCTTGGTATCTCTTGGGATGAGTTCATCGGTATGGGTCGTGAAAATGCAGATGATCACAACGAGCGTTTCTGCCTCTCTACATTCGCATGCAACACTTGCCAGGAGGTTAACGGTGTAAGTAAGCTTCACGGTTGGGTAAGCCAGCAGATGTTCGCTAATATCTGGAAGGGTTACTTCCCAGAGGAAAACCACGTAGGTTATGTAACCAATGGTGTTCACTTCCCAACTTGGACAGCAACAGAGTGGCGTAAGCTCTACGATACATATTTCGACAAGAACTTCATGAACGACCAGAGCAACGAGGAAATCTGGCATGCCATCTACAATGTTTCAGATGCAGAAATCTGGAATACCCGTATGGCATTGAAGAAGAAGCTCGTAGCTTATATCCGTGAGAAGTTCACCCAGACATGGTTGAAGAACCAGGGTGATCCTGCTCGTGTAGTATCTTTGCTCGAGCGTATCAACCCTAACGCTTTGATGATTGGTTTCTGCCGTCGTTTCGCTACATACAAGCGTGCTCACCTGCTCTTCACCGACTTGGAACGCTTGTCTAAGATCGTTAACGATCCTGAGCATCCAGTATTGTTCTTCTTCTCAGGTAAGGCTCACCCAGCTGATGGTGCAGGTCAGGGCTTGATCAAGAAGATTTTCGAAATCAGTCAGCGTCCTGAGTTCCTCGGCAAGATTATCTTCCTCGAGGACTACGACATGACTTTGGCTCGCCGTCTGGTTTCAGGTGTTGATATCTGGATGAATACTCCTACACGTCCATTGGAGGCTTCTGGTACATCTGGCGAGAAGGCTGAGATGAATGGTGTTGTCAACCTCTCTGTACTTGATGGTTGGTGGGTAGAAGGTTACCGCGAGGGTGCTGGTTGGGCTCTTCCTGAGAAGCGTACATATCAGAACCAGGGTTACCAGGATCAGCTTGATGCTGCTACTATCTACAACCTCTTGGAGAACGACATCATCCCTATGTATTACAACAAGAATAAGGAAGGCTTCAGCAAGGAGTGGATCCAGGTAGTAAAGAACTCTATTGCTACTATCGCTCCTCACTATACAATGAAGCGCCAGTTGGATGACTACTATGATAAGTTCTACAATAAGGAGGCTGCCCGCTTCAAGAAGTTGAGCGCTAACGACAATGCACTTGCTAAGGAGATTGCACTCTGGAAGGAGAGCGTTGCAGAGCGTTGGGATGGTATCCACGTTGTATCTAAGGACGACTGCATGCTGATGGCTGCTGAGACTGGTCAGAAGATCAAGGTTCAGTATGTTATCGATGAGCAGGGCTTGAACGATGCAGTAGGTTTGGAGCTTGTTGTATTGAAGGAGCAGCCAGAGGATGGCAAGCAGATTTATGCTGTTTATCCATTCAAGATGGTTGGTCACGAGGGTAACAACTTTACATTCGAGGCTGAGATTGAGCCAATCAATGCTGGTTCATTCAAGACAGGCGTACGTATGTATCCTAAGAATGATAAGTTGCCACATCGTCAGGACTTCTGCTACGTGAAGTGGTTGAACTAATATAATAGCGACATTGTCACATTATAAATATATGAATCCTGTATCTCTTTTTGGGATACAGGATTTTTTTGTTTGAAATCGAATAATGAACAGTGTTATTGTAGTTGTGGAAAGTGAATTGTGAAAAGTGAATGTAGATTAGAAACATGGGAAGAATGGAATCATAAAAAAGGAGTCTTCCTTTTTAAAAAGAAAGACTCCTTGTAAACTTGTATGATGATATTTCCTTATACCAGATACTGGGAAGAGATACTCTCGTTATCCTCAACACGGCGAATGGTTTCTGCAAACATATCTGCAATAGAAATCTGCTTAACCTTTGCGCAACGCTTGGTGTAAGGGATGGAATCAGTGAATACTATCTCCTCAAGAGCTGAATCCTGAACACGCTCAGATGCAGGACCACTCATCACGCAGTGAGATGCACATGCACGAACAGTCTTTGCACCAGCCTGCTTCATGATGTCGGCAGCCTTCGTGATAGTACCGGCTGTATCGACCATATCATCAATGATGACAACATTCTTGTCTTTTACATCACCGATAATCTGCATGCTTGCTACTACATTGGCGCGAGCACGGGTCTTGTTGCAGAGCACGAGAGGGCAGCCGAAGTACTTAGCATAAGTGTTGGCACGCTTAGAACCACCAACGTCTGGAGAAGCAATGACCATATCCTTGAGGCGTAAGCTCTGCAGGTATGGCAAAATAACGCCAGATGCATAGAGGTGATCTACAGGAACATCAAAGAAGCCCTGAATCTGGTCGGCATGGAGATCCATGGTGATGAGACGGTCGATACCGGCAACGCTGAGCAAGTCGGCTACCAGTTTAGCGCCGATGCTGACACGTGGTTTGTCCTTGCGATCCTGACGGGCCCATCCGAAGTAAGGAACAACAGCAATAATATTGCGGGCAGAAGCACGCTTTGCTGCGTCAATCATCAGGAGCAACTCCATCAAGTTGTCTGAATTAGGGAATGTGCTCTGTACGAGGAAAACATCGCGTCCGCGAATAGACTCCTCGAAAGATACGCCAAATTCACCATCAGAGAACTTGGTTACAACCAAATTACCCAGTGGGCAACCTAAACTAGCGCAGATTTTTTCTGCAAGGTATCTCGAGTTAGTACCAGAGAATACCAAAAAAGAGTTTTTGTCACTCATTTCTATTAGTGTTTATGTGTATTAATAGTTATTTTTATCTATTTTCATGTAGGGGGATGAATATTTTTTCGGGAACCTCAGTATTAGCTGATAGCCTTTCTCAATTTCTCGAAGTGAAGAATCAGCTCTTTGAAATCGCGCTCGTTGTGAATGTCGAAACGGTTCCAGAGATCTCCACAGATTACTACTCCTCCAAATCCGAGTTCCTTGGCAATCTTGAGATTTTCCAGACTCATGCCTCCCAAGGCGTATACCTTCTTGTCTATGAGTCCTGCCTTGGCTGCATTCTCAAGCTGCAGCAGATTGAAGGAAGACTTTTCATCTTTAAACTCAATACAGTCGAAGATGTTTTTCAGAAACACATAGTTTGATTTCTTCTTCATCTCTTTCAGCATCGAGAGATCTGTGCAGGTGCGACTGAACTTGCCTTTGTATCCATCCGGTACCGGTGCTAGCGGATCGTCTATATGGATTCCTGCTAAATCATACTCCTGTTTGAGGTAATAATGATCATGAACAGTAATCTTGCGAAGATAGTCTTCAGGCAGTAACGTGAGCAGTCGCTCAGCATACATTGGTGACGAACCTGGCTTGAAAAGATGCAGGTTGTCCATGCCCTCGTCGAACAGCGAGGATAGTATTTTATCTTCTTCCACAAAGAATGTGGACTTGGTCATTATTGCTAATTTCATCGTCAAAATGATTTTTATGATGCAAAAGTATTAAAAAAAACGCAAACTAGCAATTATATTCAGGATAAAAAGCTATCTTTGCACCATAAAATTAATATTTATCAAGTTATGCAAGTAAATTTAGCGAATTTTAATGAGATTCATCGACCAATTTACGTTTTAGAGGAAGAACGTTTGCGACACAATCTGTCGTTCATCAGAAGTGTGGCTGAGCGTGCCGATATGGAAATTATTCTAGCTTTTAAGGCTTATGCTCTTTGGAAGACATTTCCGATTTTCAGAGAGTATATTTCTTCGACCACGGCCAGCTCTCTTAGCGAGGCAAAGCTGGCGTATCATGAATTTGGCAGTAAGGCGCATACTTTTTCGCCGGCTTATACCGATTATGAGATTGATGAGATAGCTCAATGCTCAAGTCATCTTATTTTCAACTCGCTTACGCAATATGAGCGATATCATGAACGGGCTCGTAGGGCAAATTCTGACATCAGACTGGGATTGAGAGTAAATCCGGAATATTCTGAAGTCGGAACATTGCTGTATAATCCGTGTGCACCTGGAACCCGATTCGGTGTATCGGCAGATAAATTGCCTCAAACTTTGCCTTCAGATATAGAAGGATTCCATTGTCATTGTCACTGCGAGAGTGGGGCGGATGTCTTTGAACGTACGTTAGCTCATATCGAAGAGAAATTCTCTCCTTGGTTTCCGCAGCTGAAATGGATCAATTTCGGTGGAGGTCATCTGATGACCAGGAAGGATTATGATGTGGAACACCTTATTAATATAATAAAGGGATTTCATCAGCGTTATCCTCATCTTAAAATTATCATGGAACCTGGTAGTGCCTTTGGGTGGCAGACCGGGCCGCTTGTAACTCAAGTAGTAGATGTGGTTGAGGATAAAGGTATCAGGACAGCTATCATAAATGCCAGTTTTACCTGTCATATGCCCGACTGTCTGGAGATGCCGTATATGCCAGCTGTCAGAAATGCAGAAACCCTGGAGGTTGATGATCCGACGAAGGCTCCTGAGGGTGCACATATATATAGAATAGGTGGCAACAGTTGTCTGAGTGGAGATTTTATGGGCTTCTGGAAATTTGACCATGAATTGCAAATAGGCGAGAATGTTATTTTCGAAGATATGCTGCATTATACTACGGTAAAGACAAATACCTTTAATGGAATCACTCATCCATCAATAGGAATCGTACATTTAGATGGAAAATTGGAAACTCTAAGAGATTTCAGCTACGAAGATTATCGCAGTAGGATGGATTAGTATAATTTTCATTTTTCCCGATTTTTCTGCCGGATGAGTTTAAAAATCGGCAAAATAAGGCTTAAAATGTGTATTTTGCTCACTAAAAAGGGCAAAATGCACATTTTTTTTCAAAAAAATCGAAGAAAAGTTTGGTAATTCAGAAAAAAGTAGTACCTTTGCACTCGCATTCAGAGGAATGCTCCTAAGTAATAGGAAAAACTGCGGAAATAGCTCAGTTGGTAGAGCACAACCTTGCCAAGGTTGGGGTCGCGGGTCCGAGTCCCGTTTTCCGCTCATTTTTTTTGGAAACAACATCAAGCTTTATCTTGGTTAGATAATTGATGGCAATATACTTGGAGAGGTGGCGGAATTGGTAGACGCGCTACTTTGAGGGGGTAGTGACAATTGTGTCGTGGGAGTTCGAGTCTCCTCCTCTTCACATTTATTGTTGTTTTTATAAGCGGAAATAGCTCAGTTGGTAGAGCACAACCTTGCCAAGGTTGGGGTCGCGGGTCCGAGTCCCGTTTTCCGCTCGATTATTTTTTATAATAAACCAAGATAGGTTTAAGTTTAGGGCCCAAGTGGCGGAATTGGTAGACGCGCACGTTTCAGGTGCGTGTGTTTCACAACGTGCAGGTTCGAGTCCTGTCTTGGGCACAATGTTTAAATTAGCTTAGTGTTGGAGAGGTGGCGGAATTGGTAGACGCGCTACTTTGAGGGGGTAGTGACAATTGTGTCGTGGGAGTTCGAGTCTCCTCCTCTTCACATTTATTGTTGTTTTTATAAGCGGAAATAGCTCAGTTGGTAGAGCACAACCTTGCCAAGGTTGGGGTCGCGGGTCCGAGTCCCGTTTTCCGCTCTTTTTTTGAACTCGAGAAACATACCCATTTATGAATTTATATTTAAGATATTTTGATCAGGAGACATTAGTTACTAGTGTTGATGATGCTATTGATTTTTTAAAGAGTATTCCTGAGATTGAGATGGATGCGGAGCTAGAGGCAGATGTTCGTGAGTATGCCGCTAGCGATTTGACGTATCCAAAAAGATATAAGGTACGCCCACGTGTTTATTTTATTGTGATAAAGACTACGGCGCAAACTATGCAGGATTTTAAGGATAAGAAAGCATTGCGTACTCCTACTCCTGCAGAGAGAATGGAGAATCCTGTTGTTGCCAGTTTGGCTCAAGAGGCTCCAGGCTGGTATGAAGGATCACTTGATTTCAAGCGTGTTGTGATGGTACCGGCTACAGGAAAGTTTGAGTACCGTGATACTCATTTCGTTGCGGATGTTAAAGCTGAATCAGGTTTGGATTGTTACAATCGCATCGTAGATTATCTGCGCGATTGTGTAGATTCACGCAGCCAGTTCCCATCTGCAAAAGGTAAGAATTTCCATTTCCGCTATCTGGGAATGTGGAAATAAAATATTCAGAAATTTAAAAGATTCGTGTCATGAACAAGGTTATGCTAATTGGTAATGTAGGTAAAGATCCTGACATTCATTATTTCGAAGCAGATCAGGCAGTAGCTCAGGTCTCTCTCGCAACTACAGAGAAAGGATATACTTTGCCTAATGGTACCCAAGTGCCAGACCATACAGATTGGCACAATCTTGTTTTTTATCGTGGGCTTGCAAAGGTAGTAGAGAAGTATGTGCATAAGGGTGACCGCCTTTATGTGGAAGGAAGAATCCGCTACCGCTCCTATGATGACAAGCAGGGTAGAAGACAATATATTACAGAAATCTATGTAGATAATATGGAGATGTTGAGTACTCGCCCTGCTACTAAAGAACAATAATTATTAATTTTTAGCTCAGAAATTGGATATATCCACCATAACTGATGCCTTCGGTGATGTGATGCTGATGCAGCCTTCCGCCGGGGTTATTGTAGCTGCTGTACTTGCAGCTATATTGTTAGGCATGTCTGCTTTTGCCAGTGGTTCCGAAATTGCTTTTTTCAGTTTATCACCAACTGATGTTGCGGAACTTGAGGATGAAAAGACTGATGCCGATAAGAAGATACAGATGTTGCGTGATGATTCTGAACGTACGTTGGCTACCATTTTGATAACCAATAATTTTGTGAATGTCACAATCATCATGCTCCTTAATTATGTATTCGCAGGAATCGTAGAGTTTGGTCCTAAAGCTTATTGGCTTCAGTTCCTGATTATTACGGTTATTCTTACTTTCTTGCTTTTGCTTTTTGGTGAGATTATGCCGAAAGTGTATGCCCGCCAGGATCCTCTGAAGTTCTGTCGCCGGTGCGTAGGGGGAATTCTGTTTGCCAGAAAGTTGTTTTGGCCTTTAGAAACGATCTTGCTGAAAAGTGGAATTCTTGCAGAAAAGATTATACAGAAGGAAAATCATGTGCTGAGTGTTGATGACTTGGAACAAGCTCTTGAACTGACTGATAAGAATGATATCAAGGACGAGCAGAGCATGCTGAAGGGTATCATCCGCTTTGGCGATGAAACAGCCAAGGAGGTGATGACCAGCCGACAGAATATTGTTGACCTGGATATCCGTAGTTCTTATCCAGAAGTATTAAAGTGCATTGAAGAGAATAATTACAGTCGTATTCCTGTTTATCAGGATAATACAGATAATATTCGTGGTGTACTGTATATCAAGGACTTATTGCCTCATCTTACGAAGTCTTCCAACTTCCGTTGGCAGAGTTTGATTCGTCCTCCTTACTTTGTTCCTGAAACCAAGAAGATAGATGATCTGCTTCGCGATTTTCAGGACAACAAGGTTCATATCGCCATTGTGGTAGATGAGTTCGGAGGAACATCGGGTATTGTTACTCTCGAAGATATTCTGGAGGAAATTGTAGGTGAAATCAATGATGAATACGATGAGGAGGAGAAGTTCTACTCGAAATTAAATTACAACACCTTTATCTTTGAAGGTAAAACGCTTCTTTCTGATTTCTGCAAAATCCTGAATGTAGATGACGAAGAGTTCGAGGAGGTTGAGGGTGATGCTGATTCTCTGGCTGGTCTGCTCTTGGAAATCAAAGGCGATTTCCCAAGTATGCACGAGAAGATAGATTATAAGAACTATACTTTCGAGGTTATGCAGATAGAGGAGCGTCGCATCAGCAAGATTAAGGTGACGGTACATCCTTTGAAAGATAACGTGGAGGATTCTTCTAAGTAATCATCAGTATTCATCAATATCAGAATATAAAAAATATGGCAGTTGTCAATATACGAGAAGTTTATCCGGGAGCGAGTCTTGGTTTATGGCAGATGGATGAAACTGTAGAACAGTTGTTCGAGCAGTATCCTCATCTGCAGGCTTACCGCTCTCAGTTGGAAGAGAAATATAAGAACGATGGCAGGAAACTGGAGTTTCTTGCCATTCGTGCATTAATGTATGAGATGCTCAAGACGAATGGGGCTTCCAAGGGCTTGCTTTCTCATGCTGGTGACATTACCCACAACGAGGCTGGCAAGCCATTGTTCCGTGGTTATCATATCAGCGTTTCGCATACCAAGGGTTATGCTGCGCTTATCCTTTCCAAAAATCAGGAAGTGGCGGTGGATATCGAATACTTCAGCGATAGGGTAGAGCGCATCGCATCCAAATTCCTGCGCAAGGATGAGAAGGCGGAAGATCTGGATGCCAAGCTGGTGCATTGGTGTGCCAAGGAAACGGTCTTCAAGTTATTCTCTGAAGAAAAACTGATGTTTGAGGATATGCGGGTGAAGCCGTTTGATACGATGGCAGATTGGTCGTGTGATGTGGAGAATCTCAAGAGCGGAAAGATGGCGCATGTAGATTTCGAGTTAACCATGGAATTTGTATTGACTTATGCTGCGTTGTAATATTCTGTCCATCTTCCTGGCATTCAGTCTGTTGGCTGGAGCACAGGATTGGAAAGTAGTGAGAGAGAATCCTCAGAAAGCTTTTCCGAAAACCGTGGCTGCGGGCAACTACAGTGGCATTGCTCATCTGCATGATGATATCTATGCGGTGGTAAGCGACAAGTCGGATAGTGCCCTGTACTTCAACTTCCGGATTCAGGTGAATCCCAAGACCGGCGAATTGGAACAGGTAGAGAACCTTGGGTTTACCGAGAGAACAGATGGAACGCTGAACGACGGAAAGTTTTGGCAGGGGCAGGAGAAAGGCTTTGACCACGAAGCCATCGTGAAGGCTTCTGATTCTACCTTGGTGATAACAAGCGAAGGATATTGCCGTTTAAAGGAGTATCCTGTTCTGCCTACTTCGGCTAATGCTCCCAAGATTAGCTATCAGCAGAACCTTTGGGAGAGCAGATGGCCTTCTTCTGATTTTTATCCAAATTATAATTTTGAGTCTCTGGCTTTTGATTCCGTCCGTCAGTATCTCTGGACGATTTCTGAGAGCACGCTCCGCAAAGACGGACAGCCTGCTACTCCTCAAAACGGATTGGCCAACCAGCTTCGTTTGATGAGGTATGATTGGGGAAAGATAAAGGAAAATCGTAACAAGGAAAATAATGGCAAGGAAGACTGTAGCGAGCAAGAGAGTAGCAAGAAAGCCTCTCGTTACATGACAGCCTATGCCTATCAGATGGATCAACCTTCTACCCATAAGAAAGCAGATATCTATGTGATGGGGGTGAGTGAGCTTTGCGCCTTGCCCGATGGACAGCTTCTGGTTTTGGAGCGTGAGGCATTTATCCCGAAGATTAAGATTGGGGCTTTCTGCAAGTGTAAACTCTATCAGATTAATCCTTTGAATTCTGAGGAGTTTGCTTTGAAAGAGAAGTTTTCATCAGATACTCCTTTCTTGAAGAAGAGATTGCTCGCGGAATGGAAAACCGGCTTGTCACTTTCCAAGCGTTCCTTTGCCAATTACGAAGGTATGTGTCTGGGACCCAAGTTAGAAGATGGTTCCCAGGTTGTCATCCTGCTGTCTGATTCGCAGGATCAATATGCTGGAGTATTGAAAGACTGGTTCAAGACGATTGTCATCAGAAAGGAATAAAGTTGTTATGTTGTAATCTTCAATCTCGTCCATAACCATCTAGGAATGAGTCGCCAGAGGAAGACGAGGATATCATATCTCCAGTCTATTACCTTAACTTCCTTTCCGTTTTCGATGGCACTTACGATATGTTTCGCCACATCTTCTGGTTTGAGCTGCAGCGGATAGCTGCTGCCTGCGATAAGGTCGGTCTTTACGAAGCCTGGTCGGATATCTGTGATGGCGATAGGGAGATGACGCATCCGTGCCTGCTGCGACAGGCATTCCAGATAATGGTTCTGGAATCGCTTGGTGGCAGAGTAGGCTGGGGCGGCACCGAGACCTTTGGTTCCGGCGATGGAAGTGATGCAGGCAATGCGGGCTTTTGAATTGTTCTGATGATGAGTATCAAACCAGTTGAATGCCGTATCTACCATTCTCGTGAATCCCAAGCCGTTGGTTTCCAGGGTCTTCATTTCCTTTTCTATATCCAGCGAGTTGTTCTGCCAGCCAATGCCGGAACTATGGAAGTAGAGGTCCATGCCTCCCAACTTATCGATGAGTTCGAGAAGTTGGGCAGGAGCATCGGGAGAAGTCACGTCTATTTGCTGGTAGCTGGTAATGCCGCTCTGCGAAATCAGAGCCTGCAATCTTTCAATTCTTCTTCCGGCAATTCCGACCTGCCATCCTTTTGCAGCAAGCAGTTTTGCCACTTCCATTCCGATGCCCGATGTGGCACCCATTACAATTGCTTTCTTTGCCATATAGTCCTATTATATAAGGTGAAATCTTGATAGTTCTATTTATATAAGGTGAAGTTTGGTCTAAATTTATCTAAATATCTAAATCGCTTTTACTCTTCAGCAAGCCTTCCGCCTTCTTCACGCTTCCAGCTTTCAGTATCAGTTGCTTCACTTTCTCGTAATCCGTATATTCCGGATTGCGTTCCATGAAGATGCGGCAGGCGCGGTCGATGAGTTTATGATTGATAAGCTTGGCGTTCACCATCTTGTTGCCTTCCACTCGTCCTTGGCGAATCTGGAGAGAAGTGCTGATCATATCCAGAATCATCTTCTGCGATGATCCGGCTTTCATGCGGGTACTTCCCGTTACGAATTCCGGTCCCGTGATGACCTCTACAGGATAATCTGCAGCCAGGGCGATAGGAGCGTGGGGATTGTTGACGATGCATCCTGTAGGAATACCTGCCTCCTTGCAATGCTGCAAGATGGAAAGCACGAAGGGAGTAGTGCCGCTTGCCGAGAAACCCAGCACGAAATCCTGCTCTGAGATATGCTTGTCGCAGAGCTGGTGCCAACCATTCTCCAGGTCGTCTTCTCTTGATTCTCTGGTTTGTGTAAGGCAGCCGATGCCTCCAGGGAAGATGGCTTGTATCTGCGAACCGTCGATGCCATAGGTGTTCTGCACTTCGATGGTATCGAGCGTAGCCAGTCTTCCGCCCGTTCCGCAACCGGCATAGAAGAGTCTTCCGCCCTTCTTCAGCTGCCCTTCGATGGCGGAAATCAGTTGGTTAATGGCAGGCAATGCTTGTTCTATTGCCACAGCCACCTTCTTGTTTTCTGCATTGATATGAGCGGTGAGTTCATCCACGCTCATCTTTTCCAGATGTTCGTAGAGCGAGCTCTGCTCAGTTATTCTCTTTTCTTCTTTATTTGGCATATTACTTTATCTTTAGGGTGTAGATTTAATGTAATGAAGCCTAGATGGTCGCGGAGGCTATGGCTTGCAGTCATCTAGAGAGTTCTATCATGATGAGACCTATCATCCGATGGGCTCCTATTCTTCAGCCAGGAAATAAACCGGCGCATTCCGGGAACCTTCTTTTATCAGAAATCCGGATTTTTCCAGTTTCTTCAGCCAGTTGAGTGCTGTCTGTTTACGGATATGAAATTCCGCTTCCAGTACTTTTCTGTTAATGGAACGATTATGCTTCAGATACTCTCTTATTTTCTCCTTCAATGTATCTTCAGAGAAAGGGTAGGAGCGGGAAGTATATTGTGATTTCTCGAAATGGGTATTATATTTCACCTGTTTCAGCAGGTCTGCATTGGGGCGAAACTTGATGCCTCTTACGCTTACATATTCAGCTCTCACTTTATTGTCGGGTTTCAGGTCATCCATATCCAGATCTACCGAGAGCGAGAGATAACCTATTTCCGGAATGTTGATACGTCTTCCATCCTGCAGGTCTTCTTCTATGATATCACGTAGTTTCATGAGTACGGACGAAACTTCTCCTTCTCCCAGACAGCTATGTCTGGCGATTCGGCTGATCATCTCCTTGTCTGTCATTGCTGTTTGCTCAAAGATATGGGCGAATCGGCGAGTCTCTTCATTTCCTCCTGCATTGGGAAGATAATGTATTTCATATTTAATAGCCATCGTATTCTTCTTTCTGTTTAGCGATACAAAGGTAATCTTTTATTCTTAAACTACCAAATAAAAATGGCACTAATATGGATGAGTGGTTTGATAGATACGAATAAGCTGTGTTATTGATGTGGGTTAGAACTGCTTATCAATAGGAATAAGCATCGTAAGAAGCTTTTATAAGTTGTCGTAAGAAGTAGGATAAGTTGTTGGAACAGTAAGTATATGTTGCCGGGAAAGTCACTTCCGTCAGTCGCACAACAGCTGTTGTGCGCTTGCATATCAGCTGTTATGCGCTTGCACAACACGTGTTGTGCGAGCGTAAAACAGTTGTTGTGCAGTAAAATTTGTAACTCCCTTCATCATATTGCAATTCCTTCCTTATTTACGTTATGATTGAATAAGGTATAATGGTTCTCCTCCCATTCTTTTTGGGAGAAAAGTACAGGGTTGATGATTTCATCAATATCCCAGCCTAATTCTCTTAGTGGATAAGAATACTTATCGTAATCTTGAAGCGTAACTTTTGGTTTGTCTAGAAGAATCAATACATCCCAATCACTTCCTTCATGTTCAGTACCTCTAGCGCGGGAACCAAACAAGATGGCTTTTGCATGAGGATCAATCTCATGCAATCTATTGTGCATTGCTTCTATGATTTGTTTCTTTTCCATATCTATCAATATTAATATATATGCTGCAAAAATACGAGTTTTCTTTCTATCGTCAAATGTTGCTCTTAACTGCAGAAAACTGCGGAAGTTATTTTTTACACATTACATAATCCGGATTTTTGTCTAATTTTTCCTGTATATTTTTTTATTTTTGTTTTCCACAGATGTATGAGGAGGCCATCCAGCAATAGGGACGATAGCTGGAACTTTGGCATAATTATAAAGAGACTCTGCAACGTTTTCTGTCCAGGAACGAAGTATCAATCTTTGTTTTTCCATATTCATCGCTACACAAGTAATTTATTGATTTCCTGCTGCAAGCGATCCAGGAACTTTGCAGCATGTGCCCCGTCCATTTGAGTGTGGTGGAATTGGAATGAAACCGTTAGTGTCGTTCTGAAGAAACCTTTATGGTACTTGCCCCATATCATAAACGGATTGTTGAAGATACCGCTGTACATACCTACCGCACCGTCAATTTCATATTGGGCCAGTGCGGAAGTCCCTATTACCATGCTTTCTGTCAAATCGTGGTTCTCACAGCTTCGGGCTACTTCCGTTGTCAATTTCAGATAATCTTCATTGAATAGCTGCAAATCATCAGAAAACGGCACATCACATGAACTTACCTCATTGTCCTTGTTCATAACAATGGTATTAACCGCAATAGCATCATATTGCATCAATTTGTCTCCGACAGGCAGCATATAAAATTCCTTGATACTGCTTGCCGCTTTGCCGATGCACCAGCACATCAGCATATTGAATTTCATACCTGACTCTTTGCTGATTTTAACAAGACGATTGACATCTAAAATCTTGAAAAACGTAACCATTGGCATCGGGGCTTTCATCCAAAGCTCAAATGCATATGCACGGGTGGTTTCTTTGGGATTTATTTCTCTCATAGTGCTTACCTTCATATTTTTATCGTTTTTATGCTACAAAAATAACGTTTTATTTTGATAATCCATCCAAATCCCTTGAATATCTGCTGTATTCCGTCGTAATTTAGACAAAATAGAAATATAATCTGCAAAAATGGAACTAAGCAATTGATTTCCCAACATGGCAAGATACATATATGCGTTCATAAATATTTGTTCTATTTGCCATGTTCTTAAAATATCAAAATCGGAAATTTATCATTGTTTTCAGTGTTAATTTATATTTTCTCATGCTTTCATTTTGGGGTTTCTTGATTTTGTTGTTCCTATTTTGTTTCTTTCGTCATTTTACCATTCCAATTAGTATTGATTATCAGTATATTACAAGCAATTAGTAAGATTTCAAGAACAAGGAAATGCAGAATGCGTATGGGTTGTACTACTCATATCCAGTGGTTAACGAGAATCATCAGCGTCTTTGTGTAAGTCTTCTGCTTTTACGGTTAATTATCTGTAAATAAACAATCCAATAGAGTTGTTATCAAATAAAAATATGTACTTTTGTAGCCGAATAGCGTATTTAAAAAGAGATCCGATGGCTTAATGAATCGGAGAACAGATAGAAAGAGTAATATTCAGAATAGTTTATGAATAAAGAAAAAGACGATTTCTTCCTCCATTCCAACGAGGTGAATCATATCAACAGAGAAGATTACGATAAGATTGAATTATTGGTGAATGCGGCAAAAGCTTTTGCCCGCAGCACCTACCAGTGTGTCTATATCATCGACTATTTTCATCAGGACTTCATCTATGCATCAGATAACCTCGCTTATCTCTGCGGATTGGAACCCGAGCAATTGATGGAGGCTGGCTATCAGATGTATATCGACCATGTTCCGGATGCTGACCTGCAGATGCTGCTCGAAGTGAATAAGAAAGGTTTTGATCTTTTCAATGAATTGCCTGTGGGCGACCGCCTCGACTATACCATCTCGTACGACTTTCATCTTACCAATGGCAGGCATAGCCGATTGATTCATCATCACCTCACTCCAATACTTCTTTCTGATGATGGAAGAATCTGGCTTGCCCTCTGCACCGTATCATTGGCAGCAACCGATGAACCGGGACATATCATCATGCAGAAGAATGGTGAGCGTAGCTATTTTGAATATTCCACATTGCGCCACAAGTGGGAAAAGAAAGAAGGCATAACCTTGAGCGAGACTGAGAGAGATGTTTTGAGATTGTCTGCCCAAGGCTATACGATGAATGACATTGCCGACAGAATGTGCAAGTCGGTGGATACCATCAAGGCTTGCAAGCGAAGTCTCTTCGCCAAGTTGGGCGTGAAGAATATCGCCGAAGCCTTGTTTCATGCTGCGAACTATCAGCTGATTTAAGTTGCCTTTCCCTTTTGCTAAAAGAAAGGGAAAACCACTCTTTATAGTTCTTCCAATAAGGGAGATAGATAGAACTTCGGGAAGTATTTCACTTCTCTGCCTTCCGCAAGGTTTTGGAGAATGTTTACGCAATAGCCAGCAGCTATCCATGCGCCATTCCCCTGCCGTGAAAGGACAGCCTCATCTATCCAAGGCACAGGCTTCTGCCAAAACTTGCCATATAGCGAGATGTATTTGCCAAGGTTTCTGCGGAATGCAGAAGTCTCATTAATATTCCTCTTCATGATTTCAAAGAAAGGATATCCCTTGGGCTTTTCGACGGCAAGGAATGCTGCCTTGCCAAGATTAACGGCATGAACCACCGTAATACCCACCTCCTTGCATTTCTCATCGAAAGCTAATGATGCTTCTGTATCGTGCAAGGTGGCATTCACTGCATATTGGATACCCGACAAGTTGCATTCCTCCACATCTTCCCTTGTCAGCGTATCTTTTTCGAGGCGCAAGATATGGAAGTCGATGCTGTTACTGGGAACTTCAACTATCCCTGTTTCGTGCAAGGCACAGGAGGCTATCAAGCCTCCCATGTCTGCACCTGCTATGATAATATTAACTTGATGATTCATTTTACAAAAAGATTAGAAACGGTTTATTTCTGCGTTGCCTGCACCCTTGCCCTTATAACGGTCTCTTGATGTATTGAAGTTATACTGTAATGTCAAGAGCAAGGCACGATTGTCGCTTGTGCCGTTTTGCCAGAGCGTAACATCCTTGTTGTAGAATGTTATGTAACGATTACTCTTGTTGAAGATGTCGTTAGCTTCGAGTGATATGGAGAAACGTTCCTTGCAGAAAGCCTTGTAAAGTTTGGCATTGAGGCATGAGGAATAACCAAGTTTCATATTGTCCTTGTTTCCTCGGCTGTTCCACTCCATGTCAATGTTCATCCAAATGTCACCAGGCAAATGGATAGCATTCTGAAACTGTACAATTCCTAAAGGATTGCCGTAGGATTTGTGTCCACCCAAATACTCTCCAGAGAACCACTGTTTGATGATGCCCATGTTAATGCTTGGCTGCCAAATTCCTATTTGGAATTGTGCGCCGAGGAAAGCCTGTAACTGTTGTATCTTTGGAGTATTCTCCATTGTGAGCAACTTCACCTCTCCATCTTCTCCATAAGGTTTAGTGGTGCCAATAGTGGCATTCTTTCTGTTCTCGTAGGCAACCTTGACAAAGAATTGCTTCCATGCGCCCATTAACTCCACTGTGTGAATCTTCACAGGGGATAGGTAAGGATTACCACTTCCTAAGGTTAGGCGATTGATATAGTTGATGGTTCCGTCAAGGTCATCATACGATGGACGTTGCATCTTGCTGGTGTAGTTCAATGCCAATTGAGTCTTTCCAATCTGTGTGGAAATTGACAGAGAAGGGAATACATTGTTGTAAGTTTTGCTTTGATCTTCCTTGAATTGACCATTTTCCGTGTATTTGAAGTTGACATGCTCGTAACGAAGTCCTGCCTCTACGGCGATTTTCCCGAATAGCTGACTGACGGTAACGAATCCTGCCATGTTCTTCTCATCGCTCTTGGTGTTGCTATTTCCGATAGTAGCCATATTGATGTTGAAATCATTCAACATCTGAGAGGCGGTATATTCGTTGCCTACTTCAAGCTGTCCTTTCCAAAGAGGATAACTCAATATCAGTTTTTCGGCAAACATACGTGAATGTCCGATGCTCGTGGAGGTAACCAAGTTTTTCTCGTGGTTTATGTTTATTTCCGACTGATTGGAAGTTTCACGTTTCTTTCTCCACATATAGTCCATGTTGAAGTCAATGCCAAGTTTGCCAATTTCTCCGTTATAATAGATGTTGGCATGGTGCTTTGGCACAGAATGTGTTCTCTTGCGTACAGCAGAGGAAACCACATCTTCCAAATTCCCATTGGCAAACGAAGTGGAAGTATAATCGGATGCAGGTTTTTGTAAACCAGCTCCATTTATGTAGTATGCACCGATGGAATGGTGTTCGTTGAGCATCCAAGACAGTCCAAACTTACCGAAGAACTCGTTGTTTCTCATGTGGTTAAAGCTCTCTATTTTTTGAAGCCAATTGGTGGAACCTTGCGTCTCCATGTTCGTGGATTCATAGCTATAGAATTTTCCACCATAATAATTCAGATTGGTGAATACTTCCAAACCTCCTTTGCGATATTTCAAGTTTGCTTGTTCCATACTCACAAAATAGTGACGGTAACCATTTTGGGCACGAAGTGTTCCACCAAAGCCTTCGCCTTGCGATGGTTTGGTGCGAATGCGGATGACTGACTTTACGGAAGCATCATATTTTGCACCTGGATTGGTGACAACTTCCACGTTCTTGATGTCTTGTGAGTTAAGTTGTGCAAGTTCGTTTTTATCTTGTACGACACGCCCATTGATATAGATAAGTGGCGTACCCTTGCCAAACACCTCGAAATTACCGTCTCGTCCTGTGACCATTGGCACTTGGCGCAACACATCATTTGCTGTGCCAGCATGAGAAAGTTGGGAGTTGGCTACAGTCGTAACCAAGGCATTGCCTTTGATGGCAGTAACAGGGCGTGATGACTTCACGACTACTTCGCCGAGCATCTTACTGTCTTCTTCCATCTTGATAATGCCCACATTCTCGCCCGTGCAATCCTTGCAGATTGTCTTATAACCTACGGAGGTCACCTTGATGATTCCGCCGTTGCAGGAAGAGTCGATGGCAAAGCTGCCATCCTCTCCACTCACTGCACCCTTGACGAAAGCCGAGTCTGTTCTATTCAATAATACTACATTGGCAAACGCCAAAGGTTCTCCCTTGGTATTCATCACCTTGCCGGTGATATTCTGCGCCATCATCGGAGTCATAGCCGAGAGGTACAACACTGTGGTAAAAATTACTTTTTCCTTCATATTGCTATAGTTTTGCTTGATTTTTTTATTTTTCTGCTGCAAAAGTATAGCTTTATAGGAAAAAGCCTTTGACACAAAAGTGTATTTCTCAAGAGTGCGGCTTAAGAATTACACTTTTGTGTATAAAAAGAAAGGATAAATAGCATTTGGTGATAGATTTTTAATGAATTTACCTTATTTTTTCATTACCAAATCAGCGAGCACGATGGCGGATTCCTTCTCATCCCTCGGTGCATCCTTTGACTTCCATGCCACGATGAAGCGGATTCGGGTATCGGTTACCTTGTAACCTTTCAACTCCCATTTGCCTAGTTTCTCCTTCATCTTGATGGAGAGCTGGGCTATGTCTCTGCCTGTTGATGGGAGACAGAGGCAATGGTCGTGGTAGGTTAGCGGCATGCCACTTCTCAGGCAAAGGATAGCGTCCTTGTGAGGCTTGGAGAAGCCCAGGTTTACATCCTTGTGTGAGAGCTGAAGCACTATTTCGTTGGGTTCATCGTAGGCTTGGGCATCATAGAGATGCTGGGCACTTTTCAGACTGTCGAATAGATTGCCGTTGGTGTGGATGGTTAGTGTACGCTTGGCACGGGTCATGCCCACATAGTATCGGCGCAGTATGTCATCGGTAGGATGCTCGGGATGGGTAATGAGCATCAGTACATGGTCGAACTCATGGCCTTTTGCCTTGTGGATGGTGCTGACTACGATGTCTGATTTCGAGAGGTCACAGAAGTCTTCTACTGATGATTCGAACACGAACTCCCTCAGGTCGCTGTAGTACTTGGCACGATTGGTCTGCTCAAATACCTGGAGACTGCGGCGCAGATATGGCAATGCCTGGCTGCTGGCATACTTTTGGAATGTCTGCTGCTTTGCTGCTTCCCAAATATCATCAGGGATGATAGGGGATTTCGTCTCCTTGATGCCTTGGTCTATCTTCTTCAAGAAGTATCTTACCTCTGCCAGATTCCAGAAACGCAAGCCGTCCATTGATTGTACCAGCTTGGCCTTGATGTTATGGCTGTGAAGAAGAGCCAGCATAATGACAGCCTCCTCATTGGTCTGCGTGAGGATGCTGATGGTTTCGTTCTTCTTGCGGGAAGAAGCATCGTCTTCTTTTGAAGCGTTACTTCCAAGTAATCGCGTAACATCTTCTAGGATAGGCTGATACATATAAACCTTTTTCTCCAGAATCTCGTATGGATGCTTCACGATTCTTACCTCTCCATCTTCTTGACTCATGGAGATGATAGGGGTAGATTTGATTCGTTGGCGGATGTTGCGGGCAAAGTCGTTGGCAGTATCCACGATGTGGCGAAGGCTGCGGTAATTCTCGGTCATCTCGATGAAACGGCTGTGTTCTGTCTGGGTCAGTTCATAGAGATACCGCGAGTTGGAACCTCTAAACTCATAGATGTTCTGGTCATCATCGCCTACGGCTATCACCCTCATCTCTTCGTTGGTTTTCATCAGAGCAGAGACAAGGGCATAGTCATCCTTGCTCATGTCTTGTGCCTCGTCAATAACGAGTACGGTCTTGCTGATGCGATTGGGCTCCACTTCTCCATTGTTGATCATTTCGGCGGCTTGCTTAACCACATCTCCTGCCTCATCCAGATTGCCAACTCTGCCCAGCAGGTCAAAGCAGTAGGAATGGAAGGTCTTGATCTCTACGAAATGGGCGGCATTGCCGATGAGTTGCATTAGTCGCTGCTTGAACTCGGTAGCGGCTGCACGCGAGAAAGTGAGCATCAGGAGTTGTTCGTGCTTTACATCTTCCAAAAGCAGGAGAGAGGCAAGCTTATGTACGAGCACACGTGTCTTGCCGCTGCCAGGACCGGCAGCGACTACGATGCAGCGAGACTCGTGGTCGTCGATGATTTCCTTCTGTCGCTTGGAGAGCATTCCGAAGAGTTGCTTATACTTCGAAGGTGTTACGTTGCGCTCTATCTCAGTCTCCCGGTTGCCCTTGAAGTACTTTGAGATGAAGCGTTGGTAGTCCATCTGGAAGTAATCCTGCACATATTGCAGGGCGGCGTCGTAATCCCTTACCATCAGGTTGGCATATTCGCCCACGATGTGAATCTGCTGAATCTTCTGCTTGTAGAATTCGTTGAGCATGCGATAATCCTCCTGCTTATAGCGCAGGCGAAGTTCCTTGGTGCGCTTAATCGCCATTGCATTGTAGAGTACCAGGAATCCTCCTTCCAGCTTCATGGCTCCTATCTTGGAGAGATAGAGCAAGGCTTCCTCCACGTCCTCCAACTGCAGGGAAGAGAAGTCGGAGAAGAGTGACTGGCTGCAGGATTTCAGATCGTTCAGAAGTTCAACTACCGAGAATTGAAGAGGCTTCTCTTTTGAATCTACAGAAGAGCTATTGTTGCTCTCTTCTGTTATAGTTTTACTTATTTCCTCAGCCAGGCTGTATAGTCTTTCGATGATGAATCGGCAAACTTCAATTCGTCTTTCGAATCGCTTGATGATGGTCTCTATATCCTTGTCTCTTGTCACGATAAGATTGCGGACGCCGTCTTCCTTCTTGTGCGCATATCCCTTCACTGCCAGGAAGTATAGCAGTGTGCGGATCTTCTTTTCGGTTGAAGTGTTGATGCCGTCGTGTACGGCATTGTCATTGAGTTGTTTGTATGTGATGTGCAGCGATTCATCCGGGATATGTTCCAGGATGTATCTTTCTAGTTTGGCGAAGTTCTCCAGCATCTGCTGAGGCTTGCGTTGCTTGTCGCTGATGTCTTGCAGATAGGCTGAGATGTCACGGGTATCGGCAAGGATGCCTTCCTGTCGCATTCGGTCAACGGAGGAGATGACGTCTCGCTTGCTGAGTCCTAGGATGTCGGCGAGGTAATCGATGCGGGATTCAGCCTCGCTATCCTGTGCCTTGGCTATATGCTTCTGTGTGATGAGCGACTTGATGATGCGGATGGCATTCTTCATCTCATCTTCCGAGAACAGAGGTGATTCGGTGAGGCGCAGTCTTGCCTCGTCCATGTTCTTGACGGTGATACCTGTGGCATAGACGTGCGGAATGTTGTTGCCACGCTCTATGTATCCGCTCTGTTCTAGAGCAGATAGGGCGGTGCGAACACGGGTTTCTATGTCGGATACCGAGTCATCCCAACCGGCTTGGCGGGCTATCTCCAGTGCCGAACAACTTACATGTGGGCGCTGCTTGGTAAAATCCTTAACGGCTTTCCATACCTGTTGTATCTCACTGATGCTCAGTTTGCTTTGGTTGAGCAGGATGAAGTGCTTATCCAAGTCCTCGTCGCTATAGAGTACATAGCATTTGGCATTGAGGTGTGGATCTCTTCCTGCACGTCCAGCCTCTTGTACATAGTTCTCCAGAGAGTCGGAGATGTCGTAGTGGATAACCAGCCCCACATCGCTCTTATCTACTCCCATGCCGAAGGCGGAGGTGGCAACGATGATTCTTACCTTATCGCTCATGAAGGCATCCTGATTGTGTATCTTCTCATCGGCATCCATCTTGCCATTATAGGGCAGGGCGGATATACCGTCACGGGTCAGTTTTTGGGCGAGTTCACGGGTGCGCTTGGTGCGGGATACGTAGATGATGGTAGGGCAATCTGCCTGTTCCACCAGTGAACGCAGTAGATTGTATTTGTTGCCGTCACTATCTACGTGGATAACGGAATAGTGCAGGTTGGTACGTGAGGCTGATGAGGCGAAGAGCTGGAGGTCGGTGCCCAGCCAATGCTTGAAATAGTCGCAGATGTCCTGCACCACCTTCTGTTTTGCAGTGGCGGTGAAGCAAGATACGGGTATCAGGGTTTGACCATGGTTGCGGGCCATTGCATCCTTGCCAAACTTACGTTCCTGGTATTCCTTGATAAACTTGCCGATGTATAGGTAATCCACCCGGAAGTCTTGTCCCCATGCAGAGAAGCAGTGAGCTTCATCAATGACGAATCTCACCACATGCCGTGCCATCAGAATGCGCTCGATGGTTTTGGAGCGCAACATCTCTGGTGCTATATATAATAAGGTGGCATCTCCGCTCTGCACTCGTTCGATGGCTAGGGACCGGGAGATAGGGTCGAGGAGACCGTTGATGGTTACGGCATCGGTGAAACCACGGTCTGCGAGGTTATCTACCTGGTCTTTCATCAATGATTGCAGAGGCGAGATAACCACAGTGAGTCCATGTATGGTTCTGCCATCCATCAAGGCTGGCAACTGGAAGGTGAGCGACTTGTCGCCACCCGTAGGAAATATCGCCAATAATGACTTACCATCCACTGCTGCCTGCGATGCCTGTTCCTGCAGCGGTTCGCCGTCATAGGTACGGAAGGCATCATAGCCGAAGAGTTGTTTCAGGTTGTGATGAATGTCGAGCATGCGGTTGCAATACTCGCAGCCATCGGTGCATTGGGTATGGCAAAGCATATAGATGATATGTTCTACTTCGGGATAATGGAAGAGTACCCAACCTGGGGTTACAGATTGGTAATCGTCTGTGCCTATGAGAGCCAAGGCATATGCCAAGCCGCAAGGAGACTGGGCTGCAAGAGCCGGAATGTCGGCATGGGCGCAAATATGATTCTTGTATTCAGAAAGAATGAATTCTGAAACGTCTCTGATTGCATCATCCTTTTCGATGGCTCCCACATACATCAGAAATCCTCTGAATTCCTCTTCATTCTGGAGCAGCAAGGTGAAGATTTTCCTTTTCCTTTCTGATAACTGATTCCATGCAGCGATTTCATCCATCAAAAGCTCCTTGGCTTTCTCGCAGTCATTGACAGGATTATTCATCTGCTCGCTCATCAGTTTGTCGTCCTTTACCAGATGATGGTAAGGGCGCTTGGGGAAGAGGAGCGGGGAGAGATAGAGGGTATCTATCAGTATGCCGTTGAGTTGGAGATAGCGGGCATCGTGATGAATGAGGTTATGACCGCAGATATAGTCAACCTTTCCTTCTTGCAGGAACTTGTTCAGTGCCGTCTGTGATGCTTGGTGAAAGTTGGCTCCGTCATAACGCAATGCTCCGATGTCATGTATTTTATGGTCTTTCAGTCCCACTTCGGTATCCACGAAGGCAATGTTCCTGCTTCTGGCATCTTCCTTCTTGATGTCAGAGCTTACGGTGAGATTGTTTTTCCTTCCAAAGAGGCGACTGAATATTGACATAATCTTCGATGTTTATATTTACACCGCAAATGTACAATTATTATTTGATATATGCAAATAATCAAGTGCTTTTATCTTCTTTGAAAGCTGTTTTTATACAATTCCAAGAGGCTTACGAGGATATCTTCAAGGCAGATTAATATGCACCTAAAACCTTCCAGTCGTCTATGAGTTTGAACAGTCGGGGCATGGCTGGCTTGTAACTGTCGGGATAGGTGAGGGAATAAACGAAGAGTATTCTACCACTTTTGATGAATTTATCGTAATGACTGTAGCCATCTACTCTTACTCCGTTTTCATAAACAGGACCGGAGAGGATGAATGCCTTATTCGATGCCTGCATCGTCCTTTCCGAATGAAGCTTCTGGGCTAGAGAATCGGCACAAGCCTGAAGGGTGTTGCTATAGTTGGGGGTAACGTAACTCTCCAGGATGATGTTGGCATGATTGGTGAATGAGAAGCGGGCATAGCCCTGGTATCCCGATACCGAAGTATCCTCCTGTTGGAAGAAGCAAGGATATTTGATAACGTAGCCGAAGTCAGGATCATTGTATTCCTTCATGGGCGCCATCTCTACTTTGGTCTTGAAATCCGCCATCGGTGTATGCTTCTCTTTTGTAACCTCATGTTGATAGTTGATGATGAAGTTTATCATCATCAGCAAGACAACTGCTATCAAAAAAATCTTCTTCATATCTTTGCCACTTTTATATTTTAGCTGCAAAGGTATGAAGAAGATGGGAAACTGCCAAATAATAAGTATGACATTTGACTGACATTTCTGAACTTATCTGATAATCAGTCGATAAGACTTGCCTCTTTCCGACTCAATCATGAGGTTGCTATTCTGCTCAATCACCGGTTTGATACGGCGAATCAAGGTATAGAGCGTTTCGCTGGCATCCGGTTTCTTGGGCCAAAGAGCATCACAAATCTCCTGTTTGGAGAGTTGATGATGCGTATTGTTGAAGAAGAGTTGCATCAGTTGGTGCTGCATCGGAGTAAACTTGATGGCTTGTCCGCTTTCCTGATTGTAGAAGGAATCCTCGTCTTGAGAATAGCACATGGTGCCGAACATATCGGCCTCATGATTCCAGGGTTGTTTTCTGCGATGATAGTATAGCGATGCAATTGCCCAAATCATAGCCATGAGGGTAAGCGTCAAAGATGTCCGCTGGTTGCTCATACTCAAAACATCTGCCATCGAACAGTTGGCATAACTTTGGATAGAATGCTCGTTGAGTAGCATCTCTTTGCTGCTGAGCAGGTTGGCGCTATTTACCAGCTGGAAATTGTTCTTGCCTCTTCTTCTGTCTTCCATCACATAGCAGAGATTACTGGTCGACTTCAGCAGGTCGATGCTGAGATGTGAGCGGTAGCTCTGGATGGTATCAGGCGTAATCCATTGATATTTATTTTCCTGAAGAGTCAGAGCCAAAGCTTTGTTCATATCTTGTACAATGGCATACTGTGCCTTGCGGTAGTTGCTTACGCTGGAGAATGCCGCAGACATCACAAGGATGGCGAAGATGAGGATGGAATGATATGCTTTCAGTTTCATATTATCTATTCTGTTTAAATGATATACTGTTTAAAGATTCAAATGCAAAAGTACAGAAATTCTATGAAAGATGGTATAAAACTAGATATAATATTCGTTAATTGATAAATGTCAGACTCATGTCAGCCATATTTTTTGCTTCGGTCTTCTCTTCTTGATACCTTTGCAGCAGAAAACAAGTTTTAGAAAAAGTATATGATGACAATGAAGAAAAGTAAATTGTTAACAGCTATGCTGATGCTGTGGGCATTGATCTCTTGTGCAGAAATAAGTGCCCAGGAGATCCAGAAGGTATCGAATGATTCTATAGCCTTGCAAGAGGTTGTTGTGAAGGCGGCACGAGTAGTCAACAAGGAAGATGGCAAGTTGATATTCCCAAGCGATATTCAGAAGCAGCGTTCTTTTTCTGGTTTTTCGCTTTTAGGAAAGTTGGCTTTGCCTCATATTAGGGTTGATGAGGCAGGCCGTTCTATTTCTGCTACCGATCATAAGGGAGAAGTGCAGATTCGTATCAATGGCATTCTCGCCAATATACATGACGTGCAGATGCTGGATGTAGCTTCTATTATGAGTGTAGATTATATCGACAGTCCTGGCGTAAGATATGGAAAGAATATTGCATACGTGATAGATATTCATACCCGCAGGGCTTCATCGGGTGGCAGTTTGGGCTTCAACTTGACCAATGCGCTAACTACCAAGCTCGGTTCGAACGATGTCTATGCATCTGTCAATAGGGGCAAGAGCCAATTGAATATTTTATATGAGCAGACTTATGTGGATAATAAGGCATCCGAATATAATGAGGATGCTCAATATCTTCTACATGATGGTTCTGAGTATCAGATATCTCGAAAAATCATGAATGGGGCAACTCAAAATTATGGTAATACATTGCAGTTGAAGTATAATCTGGCTGATTCTGCCTTATATGTATTCCAGACAACGCTTACCACGGATTTCAGCAATCAGCCTTATACATCGAATGAGATGTGGTTTTCTGAATCAGGAAAGCCTGCATATCCTGTTTACAGAACCAGCAAGGGTAGGAACTTTACTCCTGCTCTCGATTTGTATTTCTATCATCAGTTGGGCAAGCATCAGTCTTTGTCGGCAGATGTTTTGGGCACTTATATCCACACCAAAGGAGCCTATTATGAAGGTGAGGGCGAACCCTATCAATATCAGGTAGATGGAAAGACCTATTCGCTCATAGCCGAGGCTATCTATGAAAACCGGTTGAAACCCTTTACTTTTTCTGCAGGAACCAACTTGAACTGGAAATATATGGATAATCAGTATTTGGGTGATGTGGTTAGCGAGAATGGTATCCGTTCATTGGGTATTTATGGTTTTGCACAAATCAAGGGAAGTTTGGGACAATTCAAGGAAGGAACATCCCGTTTAACTTATGTGGCTGGCTTCGGATTGAGTAATCAGTCTTATCGACAGGGAGATGAGAAATTTAGTTTTTGGCTTTGTCGTCCGAAACTCACATTGGCTTATTCCTTGACATCTTCGTTTCAGATCCGCTTGGGAAGTGAATTATCACAGCATATTTCGCAGATAGCTATGATTTCGGATACCCGTATTCGAAAGAACAGTATGGAATGGACTGTGGGTAATCCTTCGCTTAAGCCTAGCAGTAGATATGAGAACTGGGTGGTATTCTCTTTCAGTAAACCAAGGATAAATACTGATTTTACCTTGAATTATCGCATCAATCGTCATTGTGATTTGGCGAAATACACCCGCACGGAAAATGATCAGTTTCTTTATTCCCAGACGAATCAGCCCCATTGTAATATGTTGTATCTTACGAATAATACCCGGTTTGACATTATCCCCGACCACCTTATATTCTCTGTGAATGCAGGTATTTACCGTTTTTTCAATAAGGGCGATGAGTACAGTCATTGTTATACCGCTTATAATTATAGTGGAACATTACAGGGATATTGGGGAAAATGGACAGTGATGCTGTATGCTGATAACGGTTGGAACTTTATGGAGGGAGAGAACATTGGGCATAATCCACCCTCATTGGCAACCTCAGCCAGTTATCATATAGGTGATTTCGATTTTACGCTCTATATGCATAATCCGTTTATGGCTCATCCGAAATCCTATTCTGCAGAAATCGTCAACGCATTACTCCGCAAGCAGGTTCGTGGTTATGACAATTCGGGAGGTAATTTGTTCCGTATCGGTGTTGCTTGGAATATCAATCGGGGAAAGGAATACCGTAAGATACAGCGGAATATCAACAATGAGGAACGCGAAACGGGTATCTTGAAATAGTTGGCTTTACTTTCTATATGGGTTGCATGGGCAACAGCCGGAATTTATTTCTTCCCTTTATTGATGATATAAATTCCGGCAGTAGCCAATGCGCCTGCTATCAGATACTTCCAGTAGAAGGTTTCGCCTAGACAGAGACAGGAGGTGATGGCTCCTACTACGGGGATGAGCGAATTGTATATCGCTACCTTTCCTACGGGATTGCAGCTCAATAGTTTGTTGTAGAGAGCGAAACTGATGGTTGAGATGGCGATGAGCAGCAGAAGGATGGTGATGCCCCAGAGGCTGATGACTGGCAGATAGCCACCCATTAACAATGCAGGAATCACCAGCAAGGCTCCACCGATGCTCAGCGAATAACCGGTTCCTACGAAAACATCCACTCTCTTGCTCAATCCTCGGGTCAGCAGGGAAGCACTGGCTCCACACAGGGCGTTGAGGATAATCATACCATCGCCCAGGAAAGTGAAACTACCGCTTTCCTTTCCGCCAAGGTTCAAGGCTAGGATGCCTAGGAATCCGATGATTCAGCCCAATGCCTTTTGCCACGTCATCCTGTCGCTCTTGAAGAAGATACAGGCAAGGATAACCACCGTGAAGACGCTCATAGAATTGAGTATCGCCGAACGTGCTCCTGCATTATGCGAGAGTCCGAAATAGAAGAAGGCATAATGAAGGGTGGTGTTGAGGAGTGCATAGAGGAGAAGAAACCAGACATTCTCTTGAACAGCTTTCTTCTTGAATCCGAATTCACGGTGTGAACTTCTTGCGATGGCAAGGATGATGATACCGGAGATGAAGAAGCGGATGCCGGCAAAAAGCATCTTGCTTCCGGTCATGTCTGCTGTAATCTGATATTCCTCCATTCCCATTTTTATCAATGGGTAAGCCCATCCCCACGAGATAGCAGCCGTAAGGGCGAACAGGCTTACCCATACCGGTCGCTGAAATATACTGAGTGTATTTGTTTCTTTCTTTTCCATTATAATTTAATTGGTATTCCCTTGCTTCTGTGTTTACTAAATGGCAATCTACAAGTCCCCCAGATGTCTTTCTATCGGAATTCCTCGGTTCTTGTCCTTGTCATCCTTGTTGATGTCTATCCAGTTGCGCAGGGTATCCATGGCGATGCGGGTGGCATGGCGAAGCTGATCGCCATCCTTCAGTCTGCCCACGATGATGCTGGAGAAGATGTCGCCGGTGCCCGGGAACTGAACGGGGATTTCTTCGTAGGGCAGGAGGAAATACTCTTCTGTAAGATGATTGAAACCTACCACGGCATGCTGACCCTCTACGATGCACGAGGTGATGAGCACGGAGTGGGAACCGATGGCTCTCAGTTTATCTATCAGTTCATAGGCTTCCTTCTCCGAGATTCCCTCTTCCTTGTATTCCGAATCCGTCAGCAGACAAGCCTCGGTATAGTTGGGAAAACAGAGATGCGATACGCTCAGCATCTCCTTCATGCATCTCACGGTACTCTCACTGGCTCCACCATAGAGCTTGCCGTAATCGCCCATCACGGGATCCACATAGATGTCGGTGCCCAGTGCTGCCTGTTCTCTGCAATAACGTGCCACCAGCTTAGCCTGACGCTCCGAAGCCATGAAACCCGTGGTGATGGCATCAAAATGAATGCCCAGTTCGTTCCACTTCTGCAAGGCTTCCTCGATATACGAAGTGCATTCCAGAATGGCATACTTGCCGTATGGGAAGGTGTTACTGATGAGCATGGTGGGCAGATTGAACACATCGAGTCCCATATAAGAGAGGATAGGCATCTGAACAGCGGCAGATACCTTTCCGTAGCCACACATGTCGCTGATAATAAGGATATTACTTTTCGCTTTCATTCTTTCTTTTTTCTACTTGCTTTTCTTTCTTATCCTGATTATCTCTTAATAGCTGGCTGTACACTTGATGCCCAGAGCCTCTACACGCTCCTTGATGGCATCGAGTACTTCCTTTGGTGCCTTTTCCAGCAACTTGTCTGGTGTTTCGCGGGCGATGGTATAAACCATTACCTGCTGAGGCTGGATGTCTTTCACTGCCTCCAGCCAAGGAGCTACGAAATGCTCGCTGGTATTGTCCAAACCGTCACCTCTCAGGAACATGGTCTGGATGATGACGTGCCCCTTAAACATCTTCAGATATTTGATTACATCCTTCACGTCGTAGTTAGGCTGCTGAGGGCGGTCCAGCTTCTTGATGTAATCCATATCCACGGTATCCAGTTTCAGGATGTTGTTATCCACGAGCATCAGCGCCTCTCTCACTTCCTCCTTATATATATAGGTGGCGTTGCTGAGTACGGATACTTGTGCTTCAGGGAAATATTTCTTGCAGAGTTCCATCGTATCTTCCACGATTCCCTTGAAGTCAGGGTGTCCCGTTGGTTCACCGTTTCCTGCGAAGGTGATGTCATCCAGAGGCAGGTTGTTGTCGTGGCGTTCTTTCAGAACCTTCTCCAATCCTTCTCTTACCTCCTCGCGGGTAGGGCGCTTCTTCTTAGGACGGAAGTCGGCGTTGAATCCGCATTCGCAATAAACGCAGTCGAATGAACAGACCTTGCCATCAGATGGCATGAGGTTGATGCCCAGTGAAACTCCCAGACGACGGGAGTTTACCGGACCGAATATCGGTGATGGATAAATAATCGTTGACATAATCTTATTCTCCTTTATCTAATCTATTCTTTATTTTATCTTGGTAATACCTATTTTATACCAATCTTATTTACTTGTTCGTAATTTGGTGGGCAAAAGTACTAAAAAATGTTGGAATGAACAAATAAATCAACTGAAAATCGATTTATCCTAACCATTTGTCTTCTATCTCCGATAGATTGTGTACTTTTGCATTCCAATCCGGGGAGATTCTTGGTGATTTCGATTCGGATTTAAAGGAAAAAACAAAAAAGTTGATGTTTTGCTTAGTTTTTCGCTTGGCTCAACTGTATAGATAGTATATGAACAGAAAAAAGGACATAGAACAATTATTCCGTCAGCATTATGCGAAGATGTACAATCTGGCCAGATGCATTCTTTCGGATGATGACGAGAGCAAGGATGTGGTTCTGGTGCCTGGGAGTGAGGACGGTTACTTGATGCGGAGCGTACGCAACCGCTGTCTCAACCTGATAGCTCATAAGAGCGTGAAGGAAAGGGTGGCGAAGCTGCTGCTGGATGATGCCGATGTGATTCTCTCAGAAGAGACCGACGAGCGGCTCGACCGGCTGATGCTTCTCATCGAAGGCCTGGAACCGCCTATCCGGCAACTTATTTTCCGTCTGCGCTATCTTCAGGAGAAATCTTATCAGGAGGTGGCTGATGAAGTGGGAGTGAGCAAGGTGACGGTATTCAACCATCTCTCGAAGGCGATGGACTGGATTAAGAAACAATTTAAATGAGCAAGACAATGACAAACATGAGTAAAGAAGAAAAGCGGATGATGCTCTTTGACATGCAGGAGCATCCCGAGAAATATACCGACGAGCAGGTGGAGCGCCTACTTGACGATGAGGAAGTGAAGGAGTTCTTCCATGAACTGGCGATGGCGAGAATGGCTGGCAAGAAAGCCAATCCGAAGGACGTGGATGTGGATGAGGCTTGGAAGGAATTTGTTCAGGCACATCATGAGGATAAGTTGGCGATGGATGCCGGCAGAGCCAAGGACGCTTATCGCAACCGGATGAAGATTGCTGCATCCATCGTTGGCATCATCTTCCTTTCGGGGGTAGCCTTGGCTGCGATTCACAATGGCTGGTTGGGGTTCTCGGCTTCTGATCAGACAGCGGATAACAAGGCTGCGACAGAACAGCTGGCAACAACCCAGGCGTTGCCGAATGACAGTCTTCGTGCTGCAACAGCAGAGAAGAAGGATTCTCTTGATATGAAACCCGTGGTGTTTGATGATGCTGAATTGGGAACCATTCTGGCTCAGCTATCCGGTTTCTATCATGTCAAGGTGGAGTATGTGGATGCTGGTGCCCAGCACATCCGTCTCTTCTTCAACTGGAACAAGACGAAGACTTTGGAGCAGAACCTGGAGATTTTGAATGCTTTCGACCGCATACAGATAGAGTATATTGACGGTACATTGTTGGTGAAATAAGATAGGAGGATATGTTTATGAGAGATTTTTGGAAACCAATGCCCGTTAGCGGCAAGCTTATCAGAGAGCTTCTTCTTCTCTTCCTGTTGCTTTTGGTTCAGCAGTCTTATGCCCAGCGCATCACCCGACAATATAATAATGTGTCGTTCTCGGCGGCGTTGAAGGATTTGAACGCCCGCCAGCATAAGTACACCATCAACTTCGTGTATGATGAGCTGGAGGATTTCAGGGTGACCAAGAGCATCAGAAACCAGAGTGTTCCCGATGCCATTATGCAGCTGATAGGATTCTATCCCATCAGGATGACGCAGGTGGAGGATAATATCATGGTGGAGTGTACGCAGAAGACTCCCACCAAGATGATAGGTCGCATTGTAGATACGCATCATCGCCCTATAGATTTCGCCAATGTAGCCCTGCTGAATGTTCGTGACTCTTCATTGATTAATGGCGGCGTGACGAATGAGAACGGACAGTTTGTGATTCCCTGCGGAGCCAGAAAGGCGATAGTAAGAGTAAGTTGCGTGGGCTATATTACGGCAAGCAATACCTTTAATATAGGTAAGATAGGGACAATAACTCTGAAAGAGGCAACAATGAACCTGCAGAAGGTGGTTGTAAAAGGACATCGTAAAACCTTTGAGATGACGAATGAAGGACTTGTTACTCAGGTGAAAGGAACACCTTTGAGCGAAGCTGGTACTGCCAACGATGTTATGGCGCAAGTGCCGAGTGTTTATGGCAGTGATGGAAAATATCGTGTTTATGGCAAGGGTGAAGCATTGGTATATGTGAATGGAAGGAAGTTGACGGATGAGGGGGAACTGGATAGAATAAGTTCCAAAGACATCGCCTCCGTAACTCTCAACAACAATCCTGGAGCAAAATATGATGCTACGGTAAAGGCTGTCATTGTGATCAGAACGAATAAGAAACAAGGTGATGGATTGAGCGGTGGGTTTACTTCTATGGCTCGGCAGGGACATTCTACATCTTTGTCTGAGGGCGGTAATTTAAACTGGCGTAGAGGAGGATTGGATATATTCGGAAGTCTTTATTATGATTTGACGCAAAGGTATCAGCATCAGATAGATAAAAAGACTGTCATTAAAGATGGAGAAATGTGGCAAATGCATAGCGACATCGGGATATTCCCCAAAAGCAAAGCCCAAATTGCCACAAAGATAGGTTTCAATTATGTCTTCAATGAGAAACATTCCATAGGTGCTACTTATAATGTAAACTTTTTACCAAATAGTACTGCTTCATGGCCTACATATCAATGTGTAATGAAGAATGGGACAGAGTTGGAATCCATATCCTATGATATGAAATGGAATCGCAAGACGCCTCCTGCTCATTATGTGAATGCTTATTATCGGGGAGAATTCGGAAAATGGAATGTCGTTTTTGATAATGACTTGGTTGTTAGCCAGAACAAGGCTGTGCAGAATATTAAGGAGCAGAGTAGTGCTTCTGGTGAAAGTAATGTTAACAGCACAAACAAGGCGGACAATGTAATGGCTGCTTCTAAATTGGCGCTGTCTTATCCTGTTGGGAAAGGAAAGCTAGAGGGTGGTGGTGAGTTTATCTATACAGACCGCAAGGAAACTTACAACAATGTGGAACAGATAATTGCTTCTACAGATGACCATATCAGGGAAAATAAGTTGGCTGGATTTTTGACCTATTATCTTCCATTGGGAAAAATTGATTTAGAAGCAGGTCTGAGGTATGAACATACCGTTTCTGATTATTATGAGAAAGGAATCTGGATTGATGGACAAAGTCGTCGGTATGATAAATTGTTTCCGAATGCAAGTTTATCATTTCCGATAGGCAAAGCCAATTTCTCGTTGGATTATACGATGAAGACTCGTCGTCCGTCTTATCAGGAATTGAGCAGCAATATGCAATATGATGACGTCTTCACTTATGAAAAGGGAAATCCTCTTCTGAAGCCTGAAATTATCCATGACATAACCTTCGCAGGATTATACAAATGGGTATATTTAAATTTCAGTTTTCAACATATCAATGACTTCATAGTGAATACGATAGATTTGCAGCCGGGTGAAGGTAAACCGCTCAACATTCTAACGAATGTCAATCGTTCCCACATGAATACATATACGGCAGTTCTATCATTGTCGCCAAGTATAGGGATTTGGTCTCCTCGCTTGTCTTTGGTATTGATGGGACAGAATTTTGAAATGGTTCATTATGGGCAAATGCTTAAGTTGAACAATCCGTTGTTGATGACCAATTGGTTTAATTCTTTCTCTATTTCAAAAGGTTATATACTGACGGCTGATATGATAGGGCATACTTCTGGTGATAATACGATAGCAACCCTGAAGCCGAGTTTTCAGTTGAATTTGGGAATAACAAAGAAGTTTAAACAATGGACTTTTCAATTTCAGGCAACGGATGTCTTTCGTACAGCCCGTAACTCTATGTTTACCTATGGTACAAGTATGTTGCTCGATAAATGGAACTATAGCGATTCGCAAGCTGTTAAGCTAACTATAAGCTATCGTTTCAACTCTGTTAATAGCAAGTACAAAGGCACAGGAGCCGGTAATGCAGAAAAGAGCCGCTTGTAGTTCTTGTTAGGAAGAAACTCTCTTAAAACAATGAATATATGACAATCGGTCAAGCGAAGGCAAAACCATATTGGCTTGCTCTTTACTTGACCGATGTTTTTTACTTCTCTTCTGTTAGATACTCCTTTATTTGTTGTGCTCTAAGCGGTTTTTATCTCTACTTCGTTCTCTCATATACTAAGATTTTATCACGTTCTACTGATTCCTGTGCAAAAGGGAGTAAGGTTCCTTCTGATACCAAATCAACTTTTCTACCTAAGAGTTCTTCCAAATCACTCCACATGCCGAAGAATTTTAAATCAATTTTATTCGAAAGAGCAAGCTTTTATCTAGTTTTTTATTACCTTTGCATCGGTTTTTCCAAAAAAAATAGAAGATTTCTTCATTTTAGGGGTAATTGATTTCAGGAAAGCTTGTATATAAGAGTAGAAACAAGAAGAAAATGACGTGATGACAGAAGAAAATGAACAGCGGATGGAACGGCTGTTCCACGACCATTACGAGCAGATGTATCGCTTCGCCTTTGCCTTGCTCCATGATAATGAGGAGGCGAGGGATGTGGTGAGCGATGTGTTCTCCAGATTGTGGGATAAACAGCTGGTTCCAGACCGGGCTTACCTGATGCGGAGCGTGAAGAATGCCTGCATCAATCTTATAGCCAGAAAGAAGAGAGATGAAAGACTGAAACGGCTTCTTCCTCTCTCGGAAGAGAAATTGACGGAGGAAGAACCTTCTCGTCTGGAAGAGCGATGGCAGGCTGCGGTGGATTGCATCGACCATGACCTGACCGACCAGACTGCTTCCGTCATCCGATTGTGCTATCGGGAAGGAATGTCGTATAAGGATACGGCGGAGGAGCTGGGCATCAGCGTCTCGGCAGTGAACAAGCATATAGTGAAAGGTTTGCGAACGCTCAGAGAAAAGTTGAAAGGAAAATAGCATAACCATGATTCTATTGTCTGAAGACGTCCTTACAATGGAACCCTAAAATGAAGAAAGGAAAAGAAAATGAAACATGAATTATCTGACATAAATCCTCAGAAAATGGATTCTCAGAAATGGGATATGCTCCTCAATCTCCTGGAGCTTCCCGAAAAGTATTCCGAAACCCAAAAGGATGAACTTCTGGGCGATAAGGAAGTGAACGAACTCTATCAACAGCTGATAGAGACCCGACAGTCTCTGGATTTCGCCATGTCGAAGGAAAAGATGAAGATGCCTTCGATTGATGCAGAATGGGAGAAGCTGAAAGAAGAAAAGCAGCAGAAAGAAGAGATGAGTCAGAATGCAGAAACCCAGCAAACTGCCAAGCTGTTTTCTCTCTGGAGTCCGATGAGAAAGGTGGCTGCCGTTGCAGCCGTCCTTGTTGTCTCCGGCATCACCTTTGCAGCCATTCATCTGGTAACCCGTTCTCATCAGGCATCAGATAAGCACAATACCGAACTCGTGGCATCCCAAAAGGATTCTATCCAGCAGGTTTCTGCTCCTCAGAAATCCAACATAGAAGAAAAGACAGATTCTGCAAGTCTTGCCCAGCTCCCATTGGTTTACGAAAACGCTGAGCTTCAGAATATCCTTACTCCTATTGCCGGGCATTTCCATCTCCAGGTAACTTATCAGAACGAGTCGGCTCGCCACATCCGTCTCTTCCTGCAACTGGAGAAGAACATGAGTCTGGATGATATCATCGAACTGATGAATCATTTCGAGAAAGTGAATATTCGTCATGAAGGTCAAACTTTAATCGTGGAATAAGATGAAAAGATTAAGATATATCATGCTGCTGGCAGGTCTGATGAGCCTTTCTCTTCAGACCATCTATGCCCAACGCATCACCCGCAGCTTCCGCAACACTTCTATGTCAGAAGCACTCACCATCCTTGCCAAGAGCACCAAGGATTATCGTATCAACTTTATGTATGATGAACTGGAAGATTTCACGGTTACCACAAGTATCGTGAAGCGAACAGCTCCGGATGCCATCCGCCAGATCATGGGCTTCTATCCGATGAAGATGACGATAGATGGCGAAAACATCTTTGTGGAGTGTACGCAGAAGACTCCCACCAAGATGATAGGTCGCATTGTAGATGCGCATCATCGCCCTGTAGATTTCGCCAATGTAGCCCTGCTGAATGTTCGTGATTCTTCATTGATAAATGGCGGTGTGACGAATGAGAACGGCCAGTTCGTGATTCCCTGCGGAGCCAGAAAGGCGATAGTAAGAGTTAGTTGCGTGGGCTATATTACGACAAGCAATACATATAATACAGGTAAGATTGGTTCAATTACTCTGAAGGAGGCAACGATGAACCTGCAGAAGGTGATTGTGAAGGCGGTTCGCCCTCGTACCAAGTTGACCCATGGTGGATTCCAGACCCAGGTTCAGGGTACATTGTTGAGCGATGTAGGTATGGTTTCCGACTTATTGAAACAGATTCCTCGTGTAAGAGTGAACGCCGATGGAGGTTGTAGCGTATTCGGAAAAGGTACTCCTGAGATTTATATCAATGGCAGAAAAGTTACCGATACCAAGGAATTGCAGCATCTCTCTTCTAAGGAAGTGAAAAGTGTGGATGTTATTACCAATCCTGGTGCACAATATAGTGCCGAGGTGGGGTCTGTTATTCGCATACATACCATTAAAAAACAGGGAACGGGTTTGAGTGGCAGTCTCTATTCCAAGTATTCCTTTGTCGAAAAGAATAATTGGATAGAGAATTTAAATCTCAATTATCGCATGGGTGGCTTGGATATCTTCTCGCTCTTGGCATGGAATGATACCTATCGTCATCTTTCTCAAACTACGGAGACCACGATTATGGGTAATCAGCATCAGGTAAACTTGGCGATGCCCTATTCAGGAACGTTGCGTTCCCATAATCCATACGGAAAATGGGGAATGAACTACCAGATAGATGATAACAATTCATTTGGTGTCTTCTATAGTGTCTATAATAATACCTATGAATATTTCAATCTGCAGTCAGACTATGAGGTGAAGGAAGATGGGAAGCATGCAGGCAAAGTGAAGTATGATGACGATGAAAGTAGTACGATTCAAGGTCCTGTTCATGAGGCGGATGCCTACTATGAGGGAAAACTGGGCAAGATGAGTGTGAATCTGAACGCTACCGCTCTTTGGTCTTCTGATAAGACTTATCAAGATGCCGTAGAAATGAGTGAGGAACTTGGCTCACGTGATGTGAACAGTATAACAAGAAACAAACGCCGCATGTTGGCTGGTAAGTTGGAATTGGGTTATCCTCTTTCTGAAAAAGTAAATCTCAATGTTGGAACAGAATATACCAATAGTCATGTTCATAATTTCTATCAGAACGAACAGGAGTATATCGCCACTTCTGACAGTAGGATAGAAGAGCAAAACTTTGCTGCATTTGCCAATATCGATCTGGCTATAGGCAATCATATTGGCTTACAGGCTGGAGCAAGATATGAGCATGTAAGTCATGACTGCTCTGAACGGGAGATGAGTAGGACATACGATAATGTGTTCCCTACATTCTCTCTTGGTTATCAGAAGGGGAAACTTCAGATGGAGTGGAGTGCATCGATGAAAACTCAGCGTCCTTCTTATGATGTCCTTTCCGGTTTTACCAGATATGACAACCGTTATATTTACGAGGGTGGCAATCCTTCCTTGCTTCCTACCAATATATATAATTTAGGATGGGATGTTCAGTATGGTTGGTTAGGATTTTCTGCCAATTATGGTTATAACAAACATGCCATCACCACTCTTGAAATGCTATATGATACAACCTCAGATATTCTGCTTAGTAAGCCCTATAATATAGATTATTTACAAGTGATGGACTTATCTTTAGTGGCAACTCCTGTGTTTGGTTTCTGGCATCCGATGTGGGAGTTGGATTTTGAACAACAGTTTGTGAATGGTGAGAAGTATGGTTATCATGGTAATCTCCGCAAGCCTCAATTCTCTGTTCGGTTGAACAACTGGTTTTCCTTGAATTACGATTGGTCGGCTAATGTAGATTATTTCATATCTTCATCTCATAGTTCTGGCTTCTCAGAAGTGGGTAGTGTCAGTGCTTTGAATCTTTCTGTCAAGAAGATGTTCCTAAAGAAAAGTCTTAGCATTCAGTTGGAGGCAAACGATCTCTTCCATGGTCTGAACGATAATCAGAAGTCATTTGCCACATGTATGTCTATGTTCAAGAAGTGCAAGATGAATTCTCGTTCTTTTGCTCTGACGGTAACTTATAACTTCAATGCCACCAAGAGCAAGTATAAGGGTACGGGTGCTGGTAATGCAGAAAAGAGCAGATTATAGTTTCAATTTAACAGGATTTTTCCTCTGTTTCTTTGCCATCTCCATCTTTTTCCTTAATTTTGCAGCGGAAACTCTATAATAGATATTTGTAATGGCAATAAGAATGAAGATGAAACAGAAAAAGATAGGCATCGCTTCGGCTCTGGTCCTGGTGGTGCTCGTGATGCTGGGACTGTATGGTGCCAGCAACTATATGCTCAATTATTCGCTCAACTATCCGAAGGAGGAGAGAATGACGGCTGAGCATTGGAAGAACAGAATGAAAAACGAGTGCCCCTGGATGATTGGCTGGATGGACTCTGTGTATCAGCACCATTGCGTGAAGGATACCTTTGTCACGATGCCGTCGGGCTACAAGGCACATGCCATCTATCTCTATGCACCGAAGACTACGGAAAAGACAGCCGTGGTGGTGCATGGCTATCAGGTGCGCTCCGAGGGAATGCTGCACATCGCCTATCTCTATAATCACGATATGGGGTATAATGTGCTCCTGCCAGATCTGTATGGACATGGAGAGAGCGAGGGCGATCATATCCAGATGGGATGGAAGGATAGATGGGATGTGATCAGATGGTCGGAAATAGCCAATGAGATTTTTAAAGTGAAGAGTGAAGAACAAAGAGTGAAGAATACCCGTCAGGTGATTCACGGTATTTCGATGGGTGCGGCAACCACGATGGCAGTATCGGGAGAGAAGACTCCCGATTACGTGAAGTGCTTTGTGGAGGACTGCGGCTATACCAGCGTATGGGATGAGTTTGCTGCTCAGCTCAAAGACCAGTTTGGCTTGCCTGCCTTCCCGCTGATGAATACCACTTCTGCCCTTTGCCAGTATCGCTACGGCTGGTCGTTTGCCGAGGCGCAGCAGATAGAGCAGGTTCGCAAGAGCACCAAACCGATGCTCTTTATCCATGGCGATAAGGATGCCTTCGTGCCCTACGCCATGCTGCATCCCCTTTACGAGGCAAAGACGAAGGGCAGAAAAGCTATCTTCATCGCCAAAGGCTCCGTTCATGCTATGGCATATCGCGACCATCACGAGGAATACACCCGCATCGTGAAAGACTTTGTATCGAAAGAGGAATAGGCTATTCTCCGATATGTTGTCCCACCACATATCCCGTGGTCCAGGCTGCCTGCAGATTGAAGCCGCCGGTGATGGCATCAATGTCGAGCACTTCGCCGGCAAAGAAGAGGTGAGGGCATACCTTGCTCTCCAGGGTATGCAGGTCGATGTTGCTGAGGCTGATACCGCCACAGGTAACAAACTCCTCCTTGAAGGCTCCCTTGCCGTTTACCTGATAGAGGTCGTTGGTGAGGGTTTCTATCAGCAGGTTGCAACCCTTCTTTCCCATTTCGCTCCATTTCTTTTCGGGTGCATATCCCATTTTCTGAATCAGGAAGAGCCAGAAGCGGGATGGGAGATTGTAAGGGCGGATGCTAGCTAGCTGCTTTTGCGGGTTGGCGATGATGATGCCCTGGATGTTCTCTTCCACCAGCGAGCGGTTGCTCTCGTGTACCCAGTTCACGGAAATTTTGATCTGATAGTTGTTCTCGTGCAGATGGCGGGCTGCATGGGATGAGAGTTTCAGCACGGCAGGACCGCTCATGCCCCAATGGGTGATGAGGAGCGGACCCTCAGCCTTCAGCTTGGTGCCCGGAATGCTGGTATATACAGGCTCTACCACCGTGCCCATCAGATTTTTGAAAGCCTTGTCGGCAATGTTAAAGGTGAAGAGCGATGGGATAGGCTGCTCTATCGCATGTCCTAAATCAGAGAGATGCTTGAAGTTCTCTATCTTCGGATGACCGCCCGTGGTGATGGCTACCCGGTGGAAGGCAATCTGCCTGATTTCGGAAACGGGATGAGAGACAGAAGATGCACCCGATAGATTTCCCTTTCCTTTTGAAATTTTGAAATCCAGGAGCAGGCGCTCATCCTCCAGTTCGGTGATGGCGGTGAGCTGATGATTGCATTGTATCTTCACGCCCAGTCGCTTGGCGGTATTCACCAGGCAGTTAATGATGCTGTGTGAATCCTGCGTTTGCGGAAACACACACTGGTCTTCCTGTGTAACCAGAGGCACGCCGTTCTCCTCAAACCAGTCGAAGGCATGCTGGTAGTCGAATCTCTTGAAGAGTCGTTTCATCAGTTTATGTCCGCGAGGGTACGCCTGTTTCAGATCGGAAATCTCGTCAAAGGAATTGGTAAGATTGCATCTTCCTCCTCCCGTGATTTCCACCTTGGCGAGAACCTTCGAATTCTTCTCGAAAATCGTGATGTCGGCGTGAGGGAAGTTGCGCTTGGCCTCTATCGCCGCAAAGAATCCTGCGGCACCCCCACCAATAATTGCAATATGTAGTGATTGTGGCATATCGTATTTTTGGTTGATTAGGGTGCAAAGGTACTGCTTTTCTTTGATAAAAGAAAAAAAGTTCTCCTTTTTCTTTTGCAGATACGATAGATTTTTGTAACTTTGCGCAAAAATCATAGTATATCAAGTATCAAATAGATTTATGGCAAAAAGAGAATATGTTGAGGCCAACAAGCGTTGGCTGGAGGAAAAGGCAAGGGAGGAGGGCGTTATGGCGCTGCCTCGTGGTATTTATTATAAGGTGTTGAAGCAGGGCGACCCGAAGGGAGCACAGCCTAGCCGACGCAGCATCGTGACGGCCCATTACACCGGTTGGACCATCAACGGCAAGAAGTTTGATTCCAGCCGTGGCGGCACGCCGTTCGCCATGCGATTGAGTGACCTGATAGATGGCTGGATTGTTGCCATGCAGCAGATGCACGTGGGCGACCAGTGGGAACTTTACATCCCAGCCGAGATGGGATACGGCAAGTTTTCGCAGCCGGGCATCCCAGGTGGTTCTACCCTGATATTCGAAGTAGAACTGCTGGGTGTGGGATAACCCGGATACTTGAAATTATAATGATCATTAAGACAAGAGAGTCTTGTCCGGCTATAGTCGGTTCAATTCATCTTCCGCACTGTTCATGCCGTTGTATCTTCCCTTGCGCTTGTTGAATTTCCAGGTTACGGTCAACTTGTAGCTCCATAGCTTGTAATCCTCAGTCTGGGAGAAGTCAACGGCATGCTCGTGGGTTCGCTCCTTGAAGAGCTGCTGATGGAAGAGGTCGTTGGCACTGAAGGCAACCTGTAATCTGCCGTCCATCCACGATTTGTTGGCGCCAAGACTCCAGTTCTGAGTGGGGCGGAACTTCGTTTTACCCACTTGTCCTCCGTTGTCAAAACTGTAGGAGAGCGACAGCTGATAGTCGTTTGGTAGCGTGAAGTAATTGTCAAACGATGCATCCCAAGTTACTCCGTTGTAACTGATTAGCTCTCCATGATCATTTACGGAGAAGCGCTGGTAAGTGATGCTTGCATTGACATTCGGACGCCAGCAGCCGAAGACGTGTCCCCAGTTGAGATAGGCCATGTATTTCTGCATCTTGTTGAAGTTCATGAATGTACTCACGTATCTCACGGGCTTGTCCTCCGGCACTTCATGAATGTACATGATGGAGTGGTCGGTACGGGTGTATCTCAGCATTCCCATGAAATCTTTCCACTGCACGGAGTAGGTCAGACGATAGGTGTTGACAGGCTGCAGCTTCGGATTGCTGATCTGATACTGAAAGCGCGAGATATAGTAGATGCTCCCACTGAGCTGACTGAAAGAAGGTCGGGCGGTGGTAGTTCGGAAGCTGAGCGAGTGATGCCACGATGGTTCGTTGAGAGTGATACCGAACGATGGAAACCATTGGTCGTAATGACGCTCCATATTATCGGGAGATATTTCCGACAGATTGGTGTATCGGGAGGTGAGATGCTCGTATCGGATGCCTACCCACCAGGTCCATTTGCCAACTCCACCCTGATATTGCAGGTAAGCAGCCGTCTTGGTATCGTGGTTTTTGTATTCCGTAGTTCCAAGCATATCGGCAGAACTTTCGGTTTTACCCTTGCCTTCCATCAGGCTCCATTCGCCACCATAGTTGATGGAATGTTTGTCAGAGATGAGTTGCTTGACTTCGATTCTTCCACTATAGATATCGTAGTTGGAATTGGAACGGTTGAGGGTTTCCTGCATCTCGCTACCTTCTTTCTCCGTGATAGGCTGGCTGTCAGAATCCTTGTTCCTGGCATAGTCCAGATAAATCTGTGATGAGAGATGCTTCGACCATTTAGCCAGATGGAAGAGGTTGAAGTGGTGACTGCGCTGGTGTCCCCATTGCTGGCTCTCCGCATCAAAATACTTCATCTCGCCATCCGCATCAGAAAGCTTCATCTCTCTATTTGTATCTTCTCCTGCTGGGTTAGGATAGCGATAGTACTGCTGCTGTTTCTCGCTTCTGCCGCCATTCAGCCAAAGCCCTTCCCATTGTATTCCCACTTCGTGTTGCTTGCTGAGCAACCAGTCGAAGTTGAGTTCTGTAGCGTTATAATTTGCCTTGTTCTTGCCATAGCGGTCGGTTCCGAAGAGATATTCGCCATCTTTGGCTCTTACGAGCGCTTCCTGTGGCTGATGCACATTGTATCGGTTGTCTGTGTAGCCGTAAAATCCTGTGAGCGAAATCTTCTTCGTTACCCAACCCAGGGTCAATTCCTCGTGGTTGGTGTTCACCTCGCTCAATTTATCATACACCTGCATCTTGCCGAATATACCCTCGTCTGTTCTTCTCGTCAGGATTCTCAGTACGGCTCCCGTCGTTGCATCATATTTTGCACCAGGAGTGGTAATGAGTTCTATTTCATCTATCAGCTTCACATCGAGATGAGCGAGTTCGGCAGAGGTAGCCTTCTTGTCGTTGAGATAGATGGTGGGTGCTCCCAGTCCGTTTACTTCCAGAGTTCCATCGGAGGTTTGTTTCATGCCGGGGATGTGCCTCAATACATCTTCCAGCGTTGGCTCCTTTGCCAAAGGAGTGTTGCGGACACGGGTAACCAGGGCATCGTTTCTCATCTTGTACATCGGGCGATGACCTGTTACGGTTACGGCTTGAATCTCGGCCTCCTTATCAGCTTTGATTGAATCTTTTTCCGTCTGTACTGAGTCTGCGGAAACTCCGGATGTCGGGAATTTCCCGTTTTGTGCTGTTGCACAGGTGGCGGTGGCTAGCATCGCACATATAACTGTTTCTTTCTTCATTTTCTTCCTTGTTTTTGTTTTCATCTGCAAAGGAACAGCTTTTCGGGCTTAAAATCGCAAATAATCATTACTGAAACATTACGCTGGCAAAATAATCTTGCTTCACCTTATTATATATAGTGAAATCTTCGTACCTTTGCACAGAAAAAAGAAAAAATGATATGAATAGAAGAATCAAACAAGTCTGGCTGCTCGCCATCTTTTCCTCTTTCCTGCTGATAGGCTTGCAGACCTATTGGCTCTACAATAGCGTGACCTATTCGATGGGAGAGATGGGGAAGAAAAATGCCGAAAAGGCGGAACAGGCAATAGTCACTTATCAGACAAATATCGGAGCGGCGGTAAAAGAAAAATCACATATCGGTTATGTTGTCACGGCATATTTTTCAGACTACAAGCGTCCCGTTACAACGGTTTGCTCTCCGCTGGATACGGATACAATCATTGGTGGAGTGGTGTATAGCAAGCCGGGATTCGGCAACGTGATGGAGAAGAGAGATACTTTCGATTTGCGTGAGACGGATTCCAACAATTCTTTTGATTGCCTGAATACTTACATCACTTACCAGCTTACCCGTTTTGATAAGGCGCATTTTGACCGTTTCATCAGTAGGAAACTGGGCAATGATTTCATCGGGGCAGAGATGAAGACGGGAAAGCATCGTCTGTGGCAGACAAGAATCGTAGAGCCTCCTACCTTGTTTCATCACGAAATGCTGGTAGAAGTGCCTTTCAATCCTATCCAGTATCAGTCGATGCAAATGAGGATGCAGGTGCCGATGCTGCCCATCCTGAAGGGAATGATGTGGCAGATGATAGGAAGTCTGCTGGTTACCATCATGCTTCTCCTGAGCATAGCTTATCTCATCAAGGTGATGCTCCTGCAGAAGAAGGTGGATAAGATGCGAAGCGACTTTGTGCATACGATGATTCACGAGCTGAAACGCCCCGTGCAGACGCTGAAGATGTGTGTATCTGTATTCTCTGCTCAAAAGACAGATGAGAAGGATGAGAATGCTCTCATCATGGAGACGGTTAGAGAGGAAAGCGATAACCTGACCGCCTATCTCGCCAAACTCCGGGAAGTAATCAGGGCAGAGGAACATATCCCGCTCCAGATAACGTCTTTCGATATCCATGCCGCCTTGCTGAATCTAGTGGCTGTGTATCGAAAGAACAGACAGAAGGAGGTGAATGTTTCGCTCGATTACCAGCGCACTTCCGACCTGATGATAGGAGATAGAGACCAGCTTCTGAATGTGGTCAGCAACCTGATGGAGAACTCGGTGAAATATTCTGGAGACATAGTCAATATCCATGTTGCCTGCCGAGATATCGGGAAGGGGGAAGTCATGATTTCTGTATCAGATAATGGAATCGGAATTTCGTCCGACGAGCAGCAGAGAGTCTGGACGAAGTTCTATCGCAGCAATACTTACCCGGATATGATGCAGCCGGGCATCGGCTTGGGCTTGAGTTTTGTGGATATGATTGTGAAGGCCCATGGGGGTAGAAAAATGATGCAGAGCGAAGTGGGCAAGGGAACCAGGATTTCAATAGTCATCCCGCAACACTCCTGATGCATCCGGTTTAACGCTATAAACAACAGAAAAAATGATCAAGATATTATTTGCAGACGATGACTTGAAGTATTCCATGTTGCTGAAGAGTTTCCTTCAGCAGCATGGCTACGACGTGACTTATGCCGGAAATGGCAAGAAGGCATGGGAACAGTTCCCGGAGGTGAAGCCCGACCTGGTATTGCTCGACATCAATATGCCGGAGATGGATGGCTATGAGGTGGCTGAGCGCATCAGAACCATCGACCCGAAGGTGCTTATCTTCTTCCTCACCGACCGTACGGAGAAGAACGATCGGCTGAAAGGTTTCTCCCTGAAGGCAAACGATTATCTTGCCAAACCCTTCTATCCGGAAGAGTTGCTGGCAAGAATAGAGGAGCGGTTCTCCATGAATGAGAGTGAGACGATAGAAGAGGAGGTGTATCATTTCGGTGAAACCACCTTCTGCTATAATAACAATGAACTTCGTACCCGTTCCTCTCGTGTGCTCATCACCAGCCGACAAGCCGACATCCTCCGTCTGCTGGCGAAGAATATCGGTAATGTAGTAAGCAAGGAGATGATACAGGAGGCGGTGTGGGGAACCGTGAGCTATGCCAACTCCCTGGCTGTGAATGTGCAGATGACGTATCTCCGTCATGCTCTTCAGCATGATGTGACCGTTAAGATTGAGTCGCTGAAGAAAAAGGGATATGTACTTACTCTCTTATCTGAAGTATAGTAAATACCTCTTTTATCCGAATTATAAAAAAGTTGATCCGAAACAGCGGCTATTGCTAGCCATCTGTCTCGGATCTTTTTATTTGTGGATGAAGCGGTTTATTCTTCTGTTTTTGCCATCATCTTCTCATAGAGTCCATCCACGATGGAGTCGGCGAGCGAGATGTTGGGCACCATGATGTTTTCACACTTCAGGTATTCGCATGCCTTGAGGAAGATCTCAGCGGCAGGAATGATGACGTCGGCACGGTCTTCTTTCAGGGAGAAGGAAATCTCGCGCTCCTCGATGCTCAGGGGCTGCATCATCGAATAGAGACGCTTCAGTTCGGCAAGCGTCAGGTTTTTGGAGTCCTGCTTGCTGTGGCGTGCCAGCTTGTTCAACTTGTTGATGTTGCCACCCGAACCGATGATCCTGATGTCGCCGTATTGCTCGGCATATCTCGTCAGGTTCTCCTTGAAGAGCTTTTCGGTTTCGGCAGTCACCTTGCCGCTCAGCATTCTCAGAGTACCCATGTTGTAGGAATAGCTTTCGGCGAGCACACCGTCATGGATGATACTCACCTCCGTGGAACCACCGCCCACATCAATGTAGGCAAAGCTGCCCTCGTTGGAGTCTGTTTTCTCTACCAGGTTGTTGTAGAGGAGCTGTGCCTCCTCCTGCCCCTTGATGATTTCGAGTTTGATGCCGGTTTGCTTCTCTATCTTCTTGAGCACCTTCTTGCCGTTCTCGGCATCGCGCATGGCTGAAGTGGCACAGGCGCGAAATGCCTCTACGTCATTGAGTTTCATGAATTGCTTGAAGCCCTTCATCATGTGGAGCATCATCTTCTCACGCTCCTTGGAAACCTTTCCCAGGGTGAATACATCCTTACCCAATCGCAATGGGATGCGGATGAACATGAGTTTTTTGATGCGGTCTTCCTCTCGGATTGCCTCGGGATCGAAGCGCTTGATGAGGAGTCGGGCTCCGTTTGAGCCGATATCAATGGATGCTAAATTCATCATTATTTATATGCTTTATTATTTATATGCCTTATAAAGTTCTTCCTGGCTGCGGAATGGCTCGCCTTCTACAAATTCCTTGCCGCCCTTGCCATCTACCACTCTGCCGTTCATCGTATCTCTCATACCATAGGAGATGGTGCGGAGCAGGTCTGCCTGCATATCCTCGTCATATACCGGGGTGAGTACCTCGATGCGGTTGATGAGGTTTCTTGGCATCCAGTCGGCAGAACCGATGAAGTATCTTGGCTTGCCTCCGTTGGCAAAGATGAGGATACGGCTGTGCTCCAGATAGCGGTCGATGATGCCCACGCAGCGGATGTTGTCGCTGAGCTTGGCGATGCCTGGCACCAGCGAACAGTTGCCGCGAATTACGATGTCGATCTTCACGCCAGCCTTTGAAGCCTGATAGAGCTTGGTTACCATGTCGGTATCGGTGATGTGGTTGATCTTCATCTTCACCCAAGCCTCCTTGCCCTCGTTGGCATTCTTGATTTCTGTATCAAGCATGCGTAGGATACGGCTCTTCATGGAGTTTGGAGAGACGAGAAGCTCGTTGAAGCGGAATGGTGAGAATGGACGGTCGATGAAATCGAATACCTTAGCCACCTCGTTTACCAGCTTAGTACGGGCGGTCATCATCAGATAGTCGGTATAGATCTTGGCATTGCCCTCGTGGAAGTTTCCGGTTCCCACACAGGCGATGTTGCCCTTCTTTGATTCGATATAGAGCAGCTTGGAGTGAATCTTCAGTCCTTCTACACCGAAGATTACGTTTACGCCCTCTTCCTGCATGCGCTTGCTCCACTTGATGTTGCTCTCCTCGTCGAAACGTGCCAGAAGCTCTACCACGGCAGTTACCTTCTTACCGTTGCGAGCAGCAGTGATGAGTGCCTTCACTACCTTTGAATCCTTGGCCAGGCGATAGAGGGTGGTCTTAATCGCCTTCACCTCGGGCTTGATAGCAGCCTCACGGAGCACACGGATGTAGCCGTTGAAGCTATGGTAGGGTACATGGATAAAACGGTCTTTCTCACGAATCTGGTCGAGGATGCTCTCGTTGGAGAGGAACTCCGGTTTCATGATAGGAGCCCACTTCTCGTACTTCAGTTCCTTGTGTCCGCAATCTGGGAACGACATCAGATCCTTGTGGTTCTGGTATCTTCCGCCAGCCAGTGAAGCATCCAGTTCTTTGGTGTTCAATCGCTCACGGAGTTTCTTTTGGAGTTCCTTCGGCATCTCCTGATCGTAGATTACGCGCACGGCTTCACCCTTCTTACGGCTGTTTACACCCAGTGCAATCTTCTCCATGGTTCCGAAGTCGGCATCATTGTCCATCTCCATTTCGGCATCCTTGGTAAACTTGAAACTGAAAGCACGGTAGGTGCTCTCCTTGAAACCGAGGAATACCAGAGGTAGACAGTATCTGATTACATCGTCCAGATACATGATGTTGTCAAAACCCTCGCTTGCCGGCACCTTTACCCAGCGTCCGTAAACTCTATCTGGTACCTTTACTACGGCATATTTCTTCTTCTTGTCATCCTCAGCCTTTTCTACGGCAAGGTAAATGCGGTTGTCCTCCAGTGTGGAGAGGTCGTCTATCTCGTTGAGCCAGATAGGGTTGACAGAACCATTGAGCTTGTCGTAGAAGAACTGCGTAAGGAATTCCTTCTGCTCGTCGTTGAGCTGGTCTTCGTTGAGCAGGCGAACCTTGTGTACTTCAAGCTCTCGGAAAACCGTATCCACCGCCTCAGTGTATTCTTTCGAATAAGATTCATTGAGTTTATTAATTGCTTTAAGTGATTTCTTAATCTGCTGTTCGGTATCCTTGTCGAGCTTCTGGTTGAGCATGCGGTTGAGTGATGCCACGCGGACACGGAAGAACTCGTCAAGGTTATTGGAATAAATACCGAGAAAAGAGAGACGCTCCAACAATGGAACGTACTCTTTCTCTGCTTCCTGGAGAATGCGATGGTTGAAGTACATCCAACTGATATCGCGTTCTACGTATGCCTTTTTGAGTAATTCTTCTTTGGTCATAGTCGTTTGCTAATTATAGAGTTATTTTAACTTTCTAATGTCTTTTCATACGCCCTGGGCTAGGGGCTTTTGGGCTTTCAGCCCGTTCTTGAACCACATTCGAAAGTTTGTGGGTTATTTTATTTTGTAGACTCTTTCTTATTCTTTTTTTCAACTTTCTTTTCTGGAGCAGCTTCCTTCTTCTCTAAGTCAGCTTTCTTTTCAGAAGTCTTTTCTTTCTTCTCTGCGTTAGCTTTCTTTTCAGAAACTTTCTCGTCCTTCTTGTTCTTAGAAGGTTCTTTAGAGTCTTTGCCTGGTACTTCCAGAACGAGGAAATCTGTATCTCCGTCGATAAAGTGAAGCTCTTTACGGAAGAACTTGCTGCTGCCTGCTGGAACGATGATGTCGTGCAACTGGTCGCAGTCATCGAATGTATGACGGCTCAACTTTTCTGGAGTTCCTGCGAAAGTAATCTTCTTCAGTTTGTCGCATTCAGCGAAAGCGTATGCTTTGATAGCTTTCACGCTGGCTGGTATATAAATGTTATCCAATTCATCACAATCATAGAATGCATCATGTTCAATCTCCTTCACCGTACTAGGGATGATGACATGAGCCAATTGTTTCTTGCCACGGAAAGCCATCTCTCCGATAATCTCTACTCCCTCAGGAATCGTAAAACTGGCATCATGGTTCATGTAGTAAACCAAGCGCTTCTTGTCGGCGGTATAGACTGCCCCGCCGTCAAACTCAAAATTATCGCTGTCAATCTTCTGTAAGGCGAGGTTGAGAACCAAGTTTTCAAACTTACCGTCTTTCTTGGACTTCTTCTTGAGAATCTCCAAAATTGCTTTTTTATTTTCCTTCATATAATCATATATGTTAATTGTATTTCTTTTCGGTTGCAAAGGTACGGCGATATTTTTAAACTAGAGCGAAAAGATGGTTACATGTTTATGACGATGATGTTACATCGATATTACGGGCGTTACAATCATATTACACGCTTTGTAAACAGGCAATGTAACACTTTTTTAATACTTATGTTTTGTGAAAGAAAAATTTTATCCTTATCTTTGCAGCCGAAAAGAAATAGAAAGGCATCTTGTAGGATTTCAATTCATAACGGGATTGCTTTCTTGTTGGTAACAATCAATTAAGCTATATATATTAAGGTAAAAATGAAGAAGAAAACGTATCTGTTGATAGCACTGTCTATAGTGTCGATGGGAATGAATGCCCAAAACTCAGAAAAGAGTTCTCTTGGAAACAATGTGCCTGAATTCGTCAAGACAATGAAGATAGGTGGAACCATCCGTTCTAAGTATGAATACCAAACCGAGGAAGGGGAGGGCCGATTTGAGGTGCGTACGGCCCGTATCAATGTAGCAGGAAATGTAACAAAGGAGGTTAGTTATAAGGCTGAGATTGATCTCTGTGATGAGGGTAAGATCAAGATGCTCGATGCTTATACCCGCATCAAGCCTTGGAAGACACTGCAGCTTACCATTGGTCAGGAGCGTGTGCCATTCACTATTGATGCTCACCGTTCTCCTCATCAGCAGTACTTCGCCAACCGCTCGTTCATCGCCAAGCAGGTGGGCAACGTGCGCGACGTGGGTGCCGAAATCGGATACACCTGGAATGTAGGTTTCCCAATTGTGGTGAATGCCGGTATCTTCAACGGTTCGGGTTTGACCAACCAGAAGGATTACTGGACCAAGGGCGTTAACTATTCAGCCAAGGCTCAGTTCCTCTTCCCAAATGTCAACCTGGTGTTGAGTACCCAGAAGATCAAGCCATCTGATGTTACGGTAACGATGTATGATGGCGGTATCACCTTCCACAAGGGTGGTTTCATTGCTGAGGCTGAGTATCTTTACAAGCATTACAGTAAGGATGCTTTCCACGATGTTCATGCATTCGATGGTTTCGTATGCTATGATATTCCGGTGGCTAATCCTAAGAGCCTTATCAGGAAGGTTTCGCCTTTGGCAAGATATGATTTCATGAGCGACCACAGTGATGGTACAAGATATGGCGGTTCTGATACAGAACTGGGTGCATTGAAGATCAATGATTATAAGCGCCATCGTGTTACGGGCGGTGTAACCTTGAGCCTTGCCAAGCCATTCATCTCAGATATCCGTATCAACTACGAGAAATATTTCTATCGTAAAGGTGGTATAGCTAAAGTTTCAGAAAAAGATAAGATTGTTGTGGAGTTCATGACAAAGTTCTAATAATAGTTTATAGTTAAGAGTTTATAGTTTATAGCAACAGTCATCTATAAACTATAAACTCTTAACTATAAATTCCTTACAGCATTCCCTTAGAACTAGGAAGCTCGAAGTGGTAGATGTCTCTCTTTACCGCCATTTTCAGCGAACGGGCAAGTGCCTTGAAGATGCCTTCTATCTTGTGATGCTCATTTTCGCCTTCAGCCTTGATATTGAGGTTCATCTTTGCTGCATCACTCAGACTCTTGAAGAAATGCTTGAACATCTCGGTTGGCATTTCGCCCACCTTCTCTCTGTGGAACTTGGCATCCCAAATCAGCCATGGACGGCCACCGAAATCCAATGCTACCTGACAGAGACAGTCGTCCATCGGCAGACTGTAGCCGTATCTTTCTATTCCGCGCTTATCACCTAAAGCCTGCAGCAGGCATTCGCCCAGTGCAATACCCGTATCCTCAATGGTATGATGCTCATCCACATAGAGGTCGCCCTTGGTATGGATGGTGAGGTCCATCATGCCGTGCTTGCCTATCTGTTCCAGCATGTGGTCGAAGAAACCGAGACCGGTAGAAATGTCGCATTTTCCTGAACCATCGAGATTTACCTTGATGTAGATATCCGTTTCCTTGGTGGTGCGCTTCACTTCTGCGATACGGTCGCCGGCAAAGAGAATCTCGGCAATCTTATCCCAGTCCATGCCGTCTTTTCCGAGAATCAGACTCTTGCAACCCAGGTTTTCTGCAAGCTGGGCATCGGTTTCACGGTCGCCGATTACATAACTGTTTGCCAGGTCGTATGCCGGGTTGTCGATATATTCAGTCAGCATGCCTGTTCCTGGCTTGCGCATCGGCGAGTTATCCTCAGGGAAGTGGCGGTCGATGTGCTGCTTGGCGAAGTGGATGCCTTCGCTCTCCAGGGTCTGGATGATGAAGTTGTGGACTGGCCAGAAGGTATCTTCCGGAAAGGAGTCGGTACCCAGTCCGTCCTGGTTGCTCACCATCACCAGCTCGTAGTCGGTGTGCTGGGCAATGAAGGAGAGATTGCGGAACACGCCCTTGGTGAATACCAGCTTCTCGAAGCTGTCAATCTGTTCATCCTCTGGTTCTTGAATCAGAGTTCCATCGCGGTCGATGAAGAGTAATCTTGTCTGTTTCATGTCTCTTATATATGTTAATACGATTAATATTTTTCAATTTCTGCGGTTGCCATCTTCTGGCTTTCCTTCATTCTCTTCTTCTCTTCGTCTTGCACCTTGTAAGAGCCGAATTGATAGGCAAGTGAAATGCCGAGCCAGCTCAGGGCGTAGATGATGAGCAGGAAGGTGATGGTAAACACCAGGAAGAGGAGTGGGGTGAAATAACCCGGCACACCGAGCGGGTCACCATCAAGCGCACCGAGCTGTGAATAGAACTGTGCGATGATGAGGATGATGGAAGGCAGGGCTGCGATAAAGGTAGCGATGCCTACGATAATCATGCCGAGAAAACTGGTCAGAAAAAAACCTCCGAAGTGGCGGAGAATGCGGAGGAGGAATTTTCTTATCTTGCGCTTTTCGCCCTTAGGACACAGTTGCTTTCTTGGCAGGAGATGCCAGAATGATACGATAGCCATTACGATAGTGGCTCCGTAAATGATGGTTTGCAGGATGAACGAAGCCATCGGATTTACGGCTCCCCAATCGTGAAGCGGTTTGTTGGGGAGGAGGAAATAGAGTACGATAGCCAGCAATACAGCAAATGGAACATGGGTAGTCCATGTCTGTTTTACAAGTGATCTGAAGTCACTTGTTATGGTATCGTATGATGCTCTCATGCAGGAAGTTATACTTCTGTGCTTAAATAATTCATTTACTTCCATAACTATCTTGTTTTAATTTCTAATTATCGCTTTTGTTTTTTTACTCTTTTACTTTTTACTCTTTAAAAGTTTTTTTACCTTTTTACCCTTTTACTTTTTTACCTTTAAAAGTTTCTTCTGAATTCTGAGCAGGTAATGGCGGTAGCGATAGCCACATTCAGACTGTCGGCTGTAGCTCTACCTTCCGGAAAGTTAGGGATGAGCAACTTGTGATTTACCTTCTTTGCCAGGTCTGGCGAGATGCCTTTTCCTTCGTTTCCCATCACGATAAGTCCTCGGTTTTCGAGCTTTTGCTGATAGATGTTGTCGCCATCGAGCAGGGTGCCGTAAACGGGAACGTCGGCTGGAAGTGATTCTACCAGTCCCAGCAGGTCGCCATATTCTACCTTCACTCTTGCTATGCTGCCCATCGTGGCCTGCACCACCTTCGGATTGTATACGTCGGCAGTATCCTGACTGCAGTAGATATGGGTGATGCCAAACCAGTCGGCGATGCGGATGATGGTGCCCAGGTTGCCCGGGTCCTGAACGCCGTCGAGCGCCAGACTCAGTTCGCTGGTATTAATAGAGTAATCTCCTGATGTTGCCTGTCTGAATACGGCAAGTACCTGTTGCGGATGTTGCAGGAAACTTATCTTCTTCAGTTCTTCATCAGTAACCTCTATCACTTCGGTTTCAGCCCCGAAGTGTTTGCCCCGGAGCCATTCGCCGGTAGCCACAATCAGGTCGGCAGGTTGCAGAGCGAGCAGATCGTCTACCACCTTGAAACCTTCTGCCACGAACTTTCCTTCTTTATTTCTGTTCTTCTTCAGTTCGAGCGAACGTATGTACTTTATTTTATTCTTGCTAATCATTTATTTTTTGTCTATATGTGTGCAAAGGTAACATAAAATATAGACATTTCAAAATAAAAAGTGCTAAATATTTTGTATTTAATTTGTTTTGCATTATCTTTGCATATCAAAAACGATAGATATTTTGAAAAAAGAAACGATTTCATTACTTGCCTTGCCGCTGCTCATAGCATCTTGTTCTTCAAGCAAAATGGTGCCGGAAGGGGAGTATATATTAAATAAGGTGGAAGTGAAGAGCGACTCGACAGGGTATAATGCCGGGGCGCTCAAGCAGTATGTGCGCCAGAAAGAGAAGCCGAAACTCTTCTCGCTCTTCAAGAATCCTTTCAGCAAGAAGCCTGTCATCTACGATACTTTGCAGGCGCGGCTCTCCTGTCAGGATCTGCTTACTGCCATGCAGAACCAGGGCTTCATGCATGCCGGGGTGTCGCTCTATACCACCAAGAAAGGAAAGAAACTGGATGCTACCTATCTGTTGCATCCCGGAGAACCTTTTATGATAGGTAAGGTGAAATATGAAGTGGAAGATGAACATATCCAGCAACTTCTGCATCTCGATAATCCCGATAATCAGCAGATTAAGCCGGGTATGAGATTTACGGTAGAAACATTGGATAATGAGCGCAGGCGTATCTCCAGCCTTCTGACCAATGATGGCTATTTCCGCTTTCATAAAGATTTTATCCAGTTTTCTGCCGATACGATTGCGGGACAGAAGGACATCGCCCTGACGCTCCACCTGATGAAGTATAAGGCAAACAGTAATGCTCCTGAGATTGATCATCCCCGATATGAAATCAGAAACATCAACTATCTGAGTAATGACAGCGACCGAATCCATCTGCGCCATCAGGTTTTGCTCAATGCCACTGCCCTCAGAGAAGGCCGTCCCTACAGTGCCGCTGCCTTGCAGCGCACCTATAACAACTTCGCCCGTTTGCAGGCGGTGAAGTATACCAACATCAGTTTCTCTGAAGTTCCTGATAGCAATCAGGTTACGGAGAACGGAATGGAGAGGGACAGCATCAGCCGGCAGATGGATTGCAATATCCAGATCAGTACCAACAAGCCTTCTACCATCGCCTTCCAGCCGGAGGGAACCAATACGGCGGGCGACTTGGGAGCTGCTGCATCGCTCACTTATACCAACCGAAATCTCTTCAGAGGTAGTGAGCAGCTGAGCATAGAACTTCGTGGAGCTTACGAGGCTATTACCGGTTTGGAGGGGTATCAGGACCAGAACTATACTGAATATTCGGTTGAAGGCAAACTGGTTTTCCCTCGTTTCTTGGCGCCTTTCCTTTCAAAAAATTTCAGAAGAAGACAGACGGCAAACAGCGAGTTGTCGGCAAGTTGGAATCTTCAGAACCGTCCGGAGTTTCATCGCCGCGTATTCTCTACTGCCTGGCGTTATCGCTGGACAGAACCGCGTCATCACCTGGCCTGGCGTTTCGTCCTGCTTGATCTCAACTATGTGTATATGCCATGGATATCCGAGACATTCAAGAGAGACTATCTCGATAATGCAGAAAACAGAAATGCCATCCTCCGCTACAATTACGAAGACCTGTTTATCATGAAGATGGGTTTCGGTTTGAGTTATAGCGATGGGGTAGATGCTGTGCGAGTGAATGTAGAGAGTTCGGGCAATCTGCTGAGCGGTGTTTCCAAGGCTTTCGGTTTCAAGGTGAACAGCCAGGGACAGCGTACATTATTTAATATAGCTTATGCCCAGTATGCCAAGTTTGATGTAGATTATACCCATCTGATGCAGTTTGATAAGCGCAATGCTCTGGCGCTGCATGCGGGTATCGGTGTGGCTTATCCTTACGGCAACAGTACGGTGTTGCCTTTCGAAAAGCGTTATTTCTCGGGTGGTGCCAACTCGGTAAGAGGTTGGGGCGTAAGAGAATTAGGTCCGGGCAAGTTTAAGGGAACTGACGGCAGAATAGATTTCATCAACCAGACGGGTGATGTGAAGCTCAACTTGAATGCAGAATACCGCACTTCGCTCTTCTGGAAGTTTGAGGGTGCAGCGTTTATCGATGCCGGTAATATCTGGACACTTCGCAATTATCAGGATCAGCCTGGTGGCCAGTTCAAGATAGATGAATTCTACAAGCAGATAGCTGTAGCCTATGGCTTAGGTCTCAGGTTGAATTTCGATTACTTCATCCTCCGTCTGGATATGGGTATGAAGGCAATCAATCCAGCCTACGGAACGAAGGAAGAGCATTGGGCGATTATCCACCCGAAACTAGACCGCGATTTCGCCTTCCATTTCGCAGTAGGTTTGCCGTTCTAAATGCAGCTAATAGTTTATAGTTAATAGTTTATAGTTAATAGTTGATAGTTAATAGTTTATAGCCAGGAGTTTCTGTAGGGCATCTTTTTTGATTATGATGCCCCTCAGAAACTCCTTACTTTTTTCAAGGCAATTTATCCAACTTAATCTTCCAGAGCCCCTTTTCCATACACATCGGCAGTTGGAAATCGGCCTGTTCTATGAGCTGCGGATCCTGCCCGATGCTGTCCATCTGCAGAAAATTATGAACCGTAAGGGTAACGGTGGCACTTGTTTCATCGTCACCGAAATCAATATCCGTAATCTCGATGCTGGCATCCTCCGGTTTCTGGCGCAGCAGTTCCACGTCGGTCTCGTTCACATTACTTGCAGCATAACGCAGCCAGCGCTCCGATTCCTGGGTGCAATACTTCACGGCTTTCGGGAAATGCCAGTTGAAATAATTGTTGGCAAACGAATCAACATCAGCCTTCAGCTGGTCCTCGCTGCCTTCGTGAGGTTCACAGCCCGAAAGGCTGAATATACTTGCGGTCATGCATGCCACAGCTATGCATAAACCTATCATCGACTTCTTCATCATGATTCTCAAATCTTAAAAATTCTATTTTTTTGCGATATTTCGGCACAAAGATAGTAAAAAACTTTGTAATAAGAATCTTTTTTGCTAACTTTGCATGGAAAATAACAATTAAAATGCTGAAATTTATATCCTTTGGCAGTGGAAGTAGTGGCAATTGCTATTATCTTTACACTGATACGGATTCGATACTGATAGACGTAGGAGTAGGAATAAGAATATTGAAGAAGCATTTCCATAACTATGGACTTCGCTTCGAGGATGTGCATCACGTCCTCATCACCCATGACCACGCCGACCATGTAAAGTCGGTGGGGAGTCTGAGTACTGACTATCATCTACCGGTATATACGACCCGTAAAGTACATCAAGGCATCGAGCGCAACTATTGTGTTCGAAAGAAGATAGAGCCTAACCATGCTCGTGTGATAGAGAAGAAAGTAACTTTCACACTGGGCGAGTTTAAGATTACTCCGTTCGGTGTACCCCACGACAGTACCGACAATGTTGGCTATTTCGTGGAGTGCGGTGGTGTAAACTTCTGTCTCATCACCGATGTGGGGCATATTACTGAAGAGATGCACGACTTTATCGGCCGTGCCAACTATCTTGTGCTCGAGGCGAACCATAGTGTAGAGATGCTCCAGCAGGGTCATTATCCCCAGTATCTGAAGGATCGCATTCTGGGAGATAACGGTCATCTGAGCAACGACGATTGTGGCGAGGCGCTTGCCAATTATGCTACACCGGAGCTTCATCACGTCTGGCTCTGTCATCTCAGCGAGGAGAACAACCATCCAGAGCTGGCACGCAAAACCGTGGAGCAGATTTTGCGCAGCAAAGGCATCATAGCCGGCAAGGATTTCCAGCTGGAAGTATTGAAGCGCAAGACACCGAGCGAAATCTATAAGCTGGTGTAGGGCAGGTATAAAACTAAAAAGGTAGCCGGATAAGGAGTTATATTGAGTTAACTCCTTATCCGGCTATTTCATGAATACGAAATAAACGGCTGCAATCAGGCAGCAGAAGGCTGCGAAATGATTCCAGTGCAATCCCTGCCCCTGGAAGAGGATATTGGCGATGATGGCGAAGACGATGAGTGATACGCATTCCTGAATCACTTTGAGCTGGACCAGATTAAATGGTCCGCCATTATCCACGAAACCGATGCGGTTGGCTGGTACCTGACAGCAATATTCGAAGAAAGCGATGGCCCAACTGAAGGCGATGACACCGATAAGAGGCCAGTTGCTGCTCACGCCCGTTTGTTGCAACTTGAGGTGTCCGTACCAAGCCAGCGTCATGAAGATGTTGCTCAGCACCAATAATAATATAGTATACAATCCGTTCATAATCTTATTTTTTTGCGGGTGCAAAGGTAATATATTTTTTTTAACTCTCCAAATTTCAGGGAAGCTTCATTTCGTTTTTGTTTTGATATGGCTGTTTTTTGCAGATCAATCTCCGATGTTCTGATATTTATCTCCGAAAGATAAGTGTGCTGTTTGCATATGGCCAGTAGGCTGTTTGGGGCGAACAGCCGACTAGCGGAATAGGGAACAGTCAGCTGTTCCTATAAGACAGTCATCGCAGATAGGAAAACCAGATTTCCCAATCCTATTAATATGATTTATGTTTAGCATTCTGCAAAAATCTCTTCACTCTTCACCTTTCCTCCCAAATCCCCTGTGTTTATCGGCATTTCGGGAGGTGAAGAGTCATCAGCAACTCTTCACCCACTCTTCACCACTCTTCACCTGGACTCAAAATCGATAGGTAGATGTGTATCCTCCTTTATGTGTTGATGTGTTGAAGTATATGGGTGAAGAGTGGTGAAGAGTGGGTGAAGAGCTGCTGCGAACTCTTCACCCCCGCAATCGCCCTGTTTATCGGTATTCCGGAGGGTTTGGTGAAGAGTGAAGAGTATTTCCGTGTTTGCTTCTGCTCTTTTACATATTATCTCTCGAAATATGTGTCAATTCAATGATGAAAAGAGTTTTAATTAATTGGCATCAAGATTTCGGTATAATCTGGCAAACTCTTCTAATCTAACTACTAGTACTCTTGGAAAATCGATGTTTTCTAAATCTTTGAAATATTTATCATCTGATACAATGAAATCGGCATTAGCAAAGACTGCACAATCTACAAACTTATTATCATCGGGATCCTGTGTGATAAGATTCCAATGATAATGAGCATCAACTCTTTGGGTATTTGGAGCTTGAGTTATAATCTCTAATACCATAGTTGCTATTAATCGATTCGTTTTTAAACAAAGTATTTCTTCGTATTCTTCTAAAATTTCAGTTGTAAAGCAGAGACAATAGTCTCCATTCAAGAATCCTTCCCATAAGAAATAATTCTTGCTTTTTCTTGCAATTATCTGCAAGAGACAGTTGGTATCTAAGACGATATTTCTCTGCATAGTCAGTTTATTTATAAGCCGTGCGCAAATGTTCTGACTGCATTTCCTGCAACTTTTCATTGCTCATTTCGCCAGATTCCCAAAGCTTATCTATTTCTCGCTGCAAGCGATCATTCATGAACTTTACTAATGTTCGTTTCAAGTCTGCCAAGTCCTGTTCTGACTGCAAACAAGAGATAACATTGAGCACCGCCTGCTGGGCCTGATTGAATTGTAATACTTGTGTTGCCATAATTGTAATTTTTAAACATTTCACTCTGCAAAGATACAGATAATTATTGAAACTCCAAAGATTTTGAGAAGAATATTTTGATTTTGCAAGAAAAATGGGGGATAATATAAAAAAGGTGGCGAATCTTTTTGTTATCTCTGATTTTTGCAGTATCTGGATTGATTCGCATAATCCTTTAAATTTCCGTGTCCTCAGCCATTTTCTTTCAGATTTTCTTGCGAGTTCCAATCTTTCTTCGTATCTTTGCCGTGCCAGTTATTCATTTAAACAAGGAGCAATATGATGGTACATCGAGATAAGATATTATGTTTTTTGGTTTTATTCTGCTGCTTTGCTCATACTTCTCTGCAAGCCCAGCAGCCACGCAAGAAGGTGGGGCTCGTGTTGGGTGGAGGTGGTGCCAAGGGTGCGGCTGAAGTAGGTGTGCTCAAGGTGCTGGAAGAGGCTGATATTCCTGTAGATTATATTGCCGGAACCAGTATCGGTGCCATCGTGGGCGGACTCTATGCCATCGGCTACGATGCTGCGGATATTGATAGCCTCTACCGTAACCAGAACTGGCTTTTCCTTTTGAGCGACCAGGTGAAACGTGAATCGGAGACTTTCCTCTCTAAAGAAGAAAGGGAGAAATATATCGTTCATATTCCTCTTTCCAAAGAGAGGAAGGTCTCGTTGCCAACCGGTTATGTGAAGGGGCAGAATATCTTTAACCTTTTCTCTAAACTTACCGTGGGGTATCATCAGGTGGATGATTTCTCCAACCTACCTATTCCTTACCGTTGCGTGGCGGTAGATCTGGTAGAAGGCAAGGAGGTGGTGTTTTCATCGGGCTCGTTGCCATTGGCGATGCGTGCCAGCATGTCGATACCGGGCGTGTTTGCTCCGGTAGAATGGAAAGGGAAGATGCTGGTGGATGGCGGCGCCTTGAACAATCTGCCGGTTGATGTGGCAAAGGAAATGGGAGCGGATGTGATTATCTGTGTAGATTTGAGTACCGGTTGGAAGAAGAAGGAAGAACTGAAATCGGCTTCTTCTGTTGTAGAACAGCTCATAAGTATGATGGGGCAGAACAAATACCGGAAGAATATGGCTGAAGCCGATCTTTATATCAATCCTTCTCTGAAAGGTTATTCGGCAGCCAGTTTCCAATCTGAAGCCATTGATACCATGATACAGCGGGGAGAACAGGCTGCCCGTCAGAAATGGGATGAGCTGATGGCTCTGAGAAAGTATATCTATGCTGATGCTTGTGATTCTGTAGCCTCTGATGATACATTACAGGATAAACGCCTCAAACTGCCGAAACCTTATCAGACGGAAGCTTATCATATAGGAAGCATCCGGATAGAAGGCATCAGCGGGGAGGAGAAAAAGTGGATTAGAAAGAAAATTGCTTTACGGGAGAATTCGGAAGTCAGTCCTGAGGAGATAGATGGCACACTTGCCATGCTCAGGGGACTGAATATCTTTTCGCGTGTAGAATACAGACAGTCTAACGAGGAACCTTATGACCTGGTATTCATGCTGGAACCCAACGAATCGAGAAGAATCAGTGTAGGTGCACGTTTTGATACGCAGGATCTGGCGAGCGTCATTGCTCAGATATCCAATAACCAGCAGTTTTCTACCCGTCATCACTATGCCTTTACAGGACGCATTTCCCGTAATCCCTATCTGGAAATGAAATATGCCTATGGCAACCTTTTTGGAGCGAAAATAGGCATTTCCTATCGTATGGCTCATTATGATTTCGACCTTTATGCGGACAAGCATAAGTTGGATGCCCTAGAGTTTCTTTCGCATTCTTTTGCTGGATTCTATACCCGCGATATCGGTAATTTCAGATTGAAGTCGGGAGTGCAGTTTGATTATTATCATTATCATTCTGATATGTTCGAACGCGACGGAAGCATCCAGACACGTTCGTCAGACCATTTCCTGAACTACTTTGCATCTGTTGTGATGGATACTTACGACCGCCGCTATTTCCCGACCCGTGGCAGCCGCATTCAGGTTCAGGGCATTCTGCATACGGATGACGGAATACATTATGCTGATGGTAATCCTTTCGGTGAAGCTGTTTTTCAAGGAGAATGTGCCGTACGTCTCAATTCCAGATTCTATCTGCTCCCTAAGCTCAAGAGCCGCTTCTTGTTTGGCAGTTCCGTACCAGCCATTTATCAGAATTATGCAGGTGGAGTAGCTGACGGTTACTATCTGCCTTGGCAGGTGGCATGGGAGAGTGCGCAGCATGTTCATCTGCTGGAGCGCAATGTGGTGACTGGTCAGCTCGGTTTCCGCTATCGGGTAAAAGGTAAGTTCTATCTTACCGCTCTGGGAGAGTATGGCAAGGAAGCCCGCAAGTTTTCCCATATTCTCATCGGTGATGATTTGTGGGGAGGAGCCTTGCGGGCATCCTATGATTTCGTATTGGGTCCGGTAAGCATTCAGGCTAATTATTCTAGCTTGGGTAAGAATGTAGGATTCTATATCAATGCAGGATTTGTATTCTGATTTCCTTATCTGCATCATGTAAACCAGAACCTGCATGTTTATATGTGTCATGGCGGTTCGCACAAAACTCGCATCTTGTCGTTTCCAGAGCCTACAAGACAGGAAATCATCAGTCTGATAGGTGGTTGGCTGAAGGAATAATGCTTTCAACAACCAACCATGATGGATAAAATGAAAGATTTTTTCAAAAAATATCCATAAAAGTTTGGTGGTTTCAGAAAAATGTATTACCTTTGCACTCGCTTTTGAAAACAAAGCTTTTTGCAGAGGCACCCTTAGCTCAGTTGGTAGAGCAACTGACTCTTAATCAGTGGGTCTAGGGTTCGAATCCCTAAGGGTGTACAAAAAAACTCCGAAGAATCAATCTTGGTTCTTCGGAGTTTTTTTTGTAATAATGATTACCATTATACGATAGAGGCGATTGTTCTGAACATCATGATGCCGGTGAATTACAGACAGTCCGATTTTTATGTAAAATATCGACATTTTACCTTGAATTATCTAAAACTAGTCCTCCATTCCCCTATCATATATTAATAAACTTCATAAATTCACTGTCATTATGTCAAGAAACAAGAAAACATCAGAGTCTTTATTCCAGTTCATGAACCTCCTCATCGCCCTGTTGCTGAAGAACGGGCAATACCGCACCTCGCTGCATTACAAGGCAACCCTCAACAGCTTTAAGCGATACCGTGACAACAAGGATATTGCCCTAAAAGAGATAGATGCAGAAGTGATGCGCTCGTATGAGGCGTACCTGCATCATACGGCGGAGGTATGCAAAAACACCAGCTCCTTCTATCTCCGCATCCTCCGTGCCACCTACAACAAAGCTGTGGCAAAGGGACTGACGCCACAGCAGCATCCCTTCTCGGATGTCTATACCGGTATTGCCCAAACTCGCAAGAGAGCCATACCTACAGAAAATGTCAGCCAGATCAAGAGTCTGCAATCTGTCAAGGATCTCAATCCCAAGGAAGAGATGGCAAGAGATACATTCCTGATGAGTTTCTATCTGCGTGGTATCTCTTTCATCGACCTGGCTCATCTCCGCAAATCTGACCTCAAGGACGGTTATCTTCATTATACAAGAAGAAAGACAGGACAGCGTCTCACCATCCGATGGGAGAAGGAGATGCAGGAGTTGTTGGAAAAGTATCAGGCGCAGACCGCCTCCTCATCTTATCTCTTTCCTTTCCTTGTTGATGATGGAAACAAAAGACAGGATAAAACTATTGACAAAAAGCAGGATGAGGCACGCCTATATCACAATGCGGAAGCGCGTATCTCCTACCACCTCAGAAAGTTTGGAGCTACGATAGGCATCAAGGGCAAACTCACCCTCTATGTTGCCCGCCATTCCTGGGCAACGACGGCAAGAGATAATCATATCTCTATCTCTGTCATCAGCGAGGCATTGGGACATCATTCCGAAAACACCACACAAATCTATCTCCGTTCCATCAAAAGCTCAGAAGTAGATGATGCCAACGCCAAGATACTGGTAGCCCTATAAGCCACAAAAAAGAATAAAAAGAGGGATTATGTAAAATGAACCAAAATGAACCAATTTTTCTGAATCTCTATATAAGAGACACAGAATCTTACCGCAAAATTACGAAAATTATTGGAAACAAGCAAATTATGGGTGTTAAAAAATTAATATCGTTCTACGAAAATCAACATTTTTTTACGCTTCTTTTCGTACATAATTTCCTAAGTCGTTGATTGAACGAATGTTTTCGGCATTTCTGTGTCTCTTATATAGAGATTCAGAAGAACGGGAGTGATTGAGGGAAGGATTTTGAGGACAAAGGAATCGGACAGCTAATCATTCCAAGGGTTGCAGACTATCATGCTCTTGGATCAGGAGTACGTCTGTGATTAGAGGTTTCCGTTATTGGAAATAGACTAACCAACCCTTTCTTGCCAAGTGTTTTGAAACATGATTTCACGACACGGGGGAATGAGAAGTACACCCTGATTAAAATAGAAAAAAATAAACAATGATACAACCAGACAAAGAGGAGAGTTGGTACGCATTCAAGATATTTTTTGGGAAAGGAAAGCCTATCAAGGCATATTTCGTTGCCAAAGGAATAGAGCATATTTATGATGTGAAACAAGAATATTGGGACAAGAATAAGAAAAAGAGTCTGGTGAAGGAAGTTCCTATTATGCCATCTCTCATTCTTTTCCGTACTACGAGAACAGAAGCCGAAGAGATTGAACGCAAATTTCTCAATAAAGTGATGCTCTATCGTGGCAAAAATTCTGAGAACTTGAAAGAACCTTCTAAAATTTCAGAACGTGAAGTGAAAATCTTCAATATTGTAGCAACTTCTGGTGTTGAAGGACTGGATTTTTACGATGAGTATAATCCCAAGTTTACCAAAGGCGACAAGTTCCGAGTCATTGAAGGTCCTTTGAAAGGAGCGGAAGGCTATGTCGTCCGTATCAAAAAAGATCATAAACTTTATGTGAGTATCAAGGGGTTGTGTGCTGTTACGACGGGATATATTCCTAAAGCATACTTGCAAAAAATCGAATAGAGTATATGGAAATGTCAGATATTAAGCAAGTGGTACTGACGAGGAAAAGTACCTCGCCAGTAACAGAGTATTAATCGAGATGATGATGAGCAGCCCAGCTGACCGCATCCAAACACGGACACTCTTTGGGAGTAGTCCCCGGCAAATCCCGATGCCCCACAATCTTCGCTTTCGGAAAGAGAATCTTCAGATTCCTGAAAAGGTCAATGAGTCTCGTTTCCTGCTCAGTGGTCATGGTGTTGCAAGGCTTGCCTTGCTCATCGAGCCCTCCCTCATAGCAGATGCCGATAGAGCATCTATTATAAGGTCTGGCATGAGCACCAATCTCCAACAGCATCCGGTGCTGCGTCATCGTTCCATCCTTACGGATGTAGAAGTGGTAGCCGATGTCATAAAACCCACGCGCCTTATGGTCGCGTCGCAGCTGTTCCACACTATAGTCCTCATTGCATCGGCTAGCCGAGCAATGCAAAACCAGATATTTAATGTCGTTAGCCGACATATATTGACTTTGTCTCATAATTCACAATTCATAATTCAACATTCAACATTCAACACTTAACATTTAACATTGCTATAAGGCATTTGCGCACGAGCTTACTCCCAGTGCAGTAAGAGCTGCAATCAAAGCTTGAACAGCAGCATTCAAAATTGAAACCCAAGAAATTTTCTTGGAACCATCATTAAAATTCTTCATAATCAGAAATGTGTTTAAAAGTGAAACATAAGTTTGAAGGGGTGACCACACCCTGCACTATGCAGGATGCAGTCACAGGGAGAATCCTACTCCAGGCCATCACCGCTACCGTCGGTGCCAGAGTCGGTACTGCTTCCACCGCCAGGGTTTGGTGTATCACCACCATCACCCGATGGCTTGTTGTCATTCTTGTCGTCCTTGGTAGGCTTCTTCTTCGCAGCCTCCAGGTCAACGGTAGTCTCGTTCGCCTTTTCAGCCTTGAGCAAGGCAGCTTGACCAGCACGGCTTGCCACGAGCTTAAACTCAGCTTGATCAACAAGGTTCTCAAAGTCCACACCAGGGTTAAACTTGATGTTCACCGACTTGATGTTCTCCTCGGTAAACTTCTCCAGCGACTCCGCACCCTCGCAGTTGATGGAGATGCTAAAGACACCAAACTCACCGAGTTTAATCTTGTTGCCGTTGAGCAGTTGTTCTACAATGCAGTCGCACATGTCCGACAGGATGGCTTTCACCATACCTCGGCTGTAGCCAGCGTTGTGTGAAGCAATGTGCTTGCAAAACTTATTCAAGTCCCAGATTTCACGAACTTGGTTCTTGGCATAAGCCTTTTGAGGCTCCTCTGGTTTGATAGGATTACCCATCATGTAAATAGAATACTCAATCATAATCGATTCCTTTCTTTTAAATTGTTAATACTAAAATTGTCAGCTACTCCAAACTTCGAATGTCGAGCCCCCCGGGTATTGAATTCTTCACTCATCACTCTTCGTTCTTCGTTTAAGCTGTTGCAAAGATACAACATCCGTGGACCGAAAACAATTCCGTTGAAAGGCATTGAAAAACGTTGAATATCTATTGAATAAGGTTAAGAAAATCATTAAGAAATCATAGCCAGCAAGTCATTTTTTACTTTTTTACCCTTTTACTTTTTTACCTTTATACGATGTCAGATGTAACTTTCAATATATACGGAGGCAATAACCAAATCCTCCCCAACGCTACAAAGGCAGAGCAAAACTTCTATGGCGACCAGTTCGCAGAGAAGGCGCTTGCCAAGGATGGCGAAGCACCTCAACCTCTCACCGAGGAAGAACAGGCTTTATCTATATATATAAATAAGGTGGAATCCTTGCGAGGCTACATCACCCTCCTTCGCTCCTGCAAGACAGCGAGAGACCTGGGCGAGGTGGTGGCAACCATGCGACAGCAAGAGCCATCCCTCACCGATGAGCTGATAGTGAAGCAGAGTTTCATTTCCCTTCTCCTTCCCTTTGTTCCGAAATGGGAGAAAGGGAAGACCATCGACAACATCCGGGTAGCAATCAATACTGCCTGGACGGCCCGCAAAAAGACTATCCGTCAAGCAGGTCGCTAAAACACCCTCAAAAAAGTATCTTAAGATACATGGGCAAGTATCCTAAGATACTTTGGAAAGTATCCTAACCCTCTTTAAATTCATATTTATGTCAGAAGAGCAAAATACATTCGATATCAAGCAGAGTAACGTGCAGATATTGCCTAATGCAAAATATGCCATACAGAATTTCTATGGAGCAGAATATGCCAGGAAAGTGCTGAGCAACCGTCCTTGTAACAAGGAGGCCATTGCAGAAAGCTCTATACTCGACATGTTTTACTATAGTGATACCAAACCATGTCCAGTCTCCAACGAAATCATCCGCAAGGAGATACTTGCTTTGTGCGAAAAGCGTTTGGTAGAAGATAATGTTCTTTGCCTATATGGTGAAGAGGGTGTTGGCGTTTCCACAGTGCTGGCGCAGTTTGCCAGGGAGCATGGTCGTAACTGTATGAGCTATTTCAACGATGGCCTTGACATTATGTTGATGGATGCGGATGTGATGGAGCACAGCGTTGTGGAGCAATTGTACTGGTATGCCTACGGGGCAGATGAACTTTTCGACATTAGGGATGCAGAGAAAGCCAACATTACTGCATTATGGCCATCCGTTTATCGGAAAATCAAACGTTCTGATAAGCCATTATACTTCGTCTTTGATGGTTTTGATCATGTTCCGCCAGAAAAGGTTGAGAGTGTCAAACGTTTTTTAGAGAAGATGTTTTGGAACAATGGTCGCTTCATTTTTTCAGGCAAGAAAGAAGATATCAAGAATATCATACCTTCCTGTTCCAAGTTGAGTATCAGTGAATACGAGATAATTCCGTTTGGTGATGCCGACGTAAAGGATTATTTCCGTAAATCGGTTTCAGACATCAATGAAGAAGAACTTCAAGCCCTATGCGACATCACAAGAGGATTGGGAAGCCGCATGGAAACAGTGCTCAACCGTTATATAAAGAAAGGTAAGCTGAAGGATTTGGTTGCATCAAATGCATCAGGCACTACCGATTTGTATGATGCTGATTTTCATCATATATTTGATACAAACGAAACTTTGACATATGATTTCTTCGCTTTATTGACCTATACGGAGTTTCCTCTTCAAGTGCCAGTGGCAGCAGCCATCTTGTCGCTGTCAGAAGATGAATTTCTTGGGGTGTCTGAGAAATATAAGGAGTTTGTACATATAGATCCGTCGGGTATTTGTACCCTCATTAATGAGGGCTTTCATAAATACCTGAAGCGTCAGTTGACGAGTTTGAAGCAGAACATAGAGTTGAAGATACTCCATGTTTTGCAGATGCCACAATATATGATTTCCCATTGCAGCTTCATCCCACCCCTCATGAAGACTTTGCATAAGACAGACCAGCTGGTAAACTTTCTCAGCAGGGACAATATCCAGAAGATACTTGTCAACAAGCATTCTCAGGCAGCTCTCAACGAGCAGTGCGAGTTTGGCTATGAAGCCTGCAAGGATGAACCGGAGAAATATGCGGCAACCCTGTTCCGTTTTGCTCTCAATAAGTCCATGTCTCGTGAGATTGAGAAAAATGAGTTGTGGGACAACGAACTGGAAGCTCTTCTTGCCACTGGACATTCCGAGCAAGCATTGGCATTATCTCGTAATGTGTATCTTTCAGAGGAACGCCTGAAGTCATTTCTGCTTATAGCCAGAAAGAAGGATTTGTTGAACCCTTCCGACTATGAGGTACTGAAAGAGAACATTAACCAACTTGTATCTACCATACAGTTTGAGAAAATACCAAGCAAAGCCATTGAGTTGGCAAAACTCTTGATGCCAATAGATTATGAGTCAGCTATAGCCATTGTTGACAAAGTGGCAAAGGCAAACAAGGAGACAGTTAATGCCGATAGGGTTTACACGTTGATGTCGTTGATGTCAAACAAGACGGATGCAGAAACAGGAAACGTAACCAATTTCGATATGGTCAGTGCCAAGATTGAGGACGATGAGTTGCGCACGTTCACTCATGCCGCCAAGAACTTGTTTGCAGATGTCTCGGTTGATTACTTCTTGGGTGAGTTGGCTAAACTGCCAAGCAATTCCCGTAAGCTGCATTTGTTGCAGATATGGTTGCCTGAGCATGAGAACAAGGAAAATATTGGCAAAGCTGTTTTGCAAGCTATTCAATTGATAGTGGCAGTTTCAGATACAGATATGCCGAAAGCTAAGATTCTCAACACCGTTTGTCATTCTATGTCAAAGATGACGCCCGAAGAGATGAAAAAGGCTATGGCTTATATCGAATCTCTCACCGACACCATCAAATACCCGACGTTTGATTATGTGGATGCCGAACTGACTATCATTGAGGCAACAAAAGACATCCTTCCTGAGGAGAGCAAGTCCCGACTTGAACTTCTGTATCTCTACATCTGTGATTTGGAAGACGAATCGGTTCGTGTGTCTTGTCTGTCAAAGCTGTTAGGCAGGTTTGACTATCTGGGCAAACGGTCAGAGACAGAGAATACTTTGGGCTGTTCCACTGGCGACATACGCCGTGACATCATATCGGGTATCCGACACCTTTTGGAAGAAACCGCCTATCATCTGAAAGTGGTGGAAGAACCAATCAAGGCATTGGTATGTGATTACCCAACGATGATAGATGAGTTGATAGACCAAATCAACACAACGGAACGCAAGAAGCGAGCCTATTCCTTGGCTGCCAGTCAGTATCTGTTAAAACAGGAAGAGAAAAAGGTGAAGCTGGATAAGTTTTTCGATTTAATTGCCAAGACCGACAATACCTACGACAACCGTGAGAACCCTCTCGAATTACTGTCTCGCATGTTGTATTATGCCGAACAGATAAATCATGAGGCATTCCTTCCAGTGTTGAAAGCCAATTTTCATTATTTTGAGAAATTGGAACGTCCGTCACGCAAGGTTATCATCTTTATGCGTATATACTTGTGGATGACGAAACACTTTCCAGATGATTCATTTGCCAATAGGATTAAAGGTTTAGTATTAGACAATTGGCAGTCTATAGAGATGTTGAAAGAAAGAATCGAATGTGGCTTTTTCCTGGCAAAGAACTTTGCCAAAGTCTCAAGCGATGATGCCGAGGACATCCTGAAAAAATGTCGCAAGATGAAGACTGAGTGTTTCTTGGCATCATCATCTTGTATCACGGCATACGATATAGCCCTCGAACTTTATTCCCGTTCAATGGGACTTCTTGTACGATATGGCATGTGCGAAGACGAACAGCTCTTGACGCAGTTTGCAGATGATATAGATGCGCAGTTGTCAGATGGCGAGAAAGCTGTTATTTGGAGCAATATCGCTTTGGAGTACTATCTTGCCAACGATACCAAGCAATTCAACCAACTATGCGGAAAATATTTCCCTGCTCATTTTGACACCTGTTCGGTATTGGATCAGAAAATAGTCATTTTTGGCATTGCGCCAGCCATGTTCTATTATAGCAGGGATACCCTTTATTCTCTCTTGACCCGCTACGATGAGCAGTTCATGAACGACTGTTTAAAGCATGTAACAGAATTCATCTTCTGCAAGGAAGCCTCTCTGTCTGGGGTATCTGCGGAATATCAGGCATACCCATTGGAATACAAGGACTATCAAGACCTTATAGCCATTCTGGAGCATTCTACCAACGATGAAATTTTCTATCAGGTGGTCAATATCATTGCCAAGAGTCTGAAAGAAGGAAAACCTAAGCAGACATTAAGTAGTAATCAGAAGAATGCAATTGTCAATGAGATAGAGCGAATCGTGAACGAGAAACTTCCTACTCGCTTTGGTATCCAGCATGATGGTTATAAGATAGCCTGTCTTGCAGCTTTGCGCCATTCTAAATCAGAGTTCTCTAATAAGGACAGCAAAACCTGGTTTGATGCCATTGATCGTATCGACAACAAAGCAGACAAGGCATTCCTGTTTCTTCAGATAGCCCCTTATTTCCAGAAGAAGGGAGACAAAGAAGTGTTCTTTGAAAAAGGCATAGAACTGGCAGAGTCAATATCCTCTACTTTCGATAAGGTAAACCGACTCGATTTGAGCATCAATGAGTGTGTGGAGAATAATCTTGGCAACCTGGTTAAGCCTGTTGCCGAAACTGCCATGCGAAGCCTTCGCCTGAATGGAACGCTCGATGATTATAAACGCTTGATAGATATGGTTTATCAGCACAAGCCAGAATTAGCGGAAGAGATGGTTAACAATCTCGACAAGGATCCAGCCCGTGTGCAATATAAGAACCGGTTGCTTAGTCATATATCATCAGCTAAGAAGTTGAAACAGGCACACGACAAGTTAGATACGATAGATAACCTTAACCGTCGTGAGCAAGTGAAATTCTTTACCAAGCAACTTGACAACCTGCTTAACGGCAAAGGCCAAGTGTTGGAATTGAATCGCATTCTCGACCTTTCCATCAAGCACATCTACGACCATAACATAGATGATGCCAAATATGCTATTTTGTATATTATGGAGGATGTGTACCGCAAGTACAAGCAGTCTAAGCAGAACAAGGACTTCTTGCTCAACATGCATCGTGCCTTCCGTTACAACTTGAAACTGGTCCTTTCGTTGGCTGCCGACACCAAAGAACGGATTGACCGTGTAGAGAGTTTGATCCGTACAAGCACTTTCAACGATGATGGCTATATCCAAGTAGGAGAAGAGGAGAAAGCCAAGGCTTACATTTTGAATTGGTATCAGTCATTCAATTACAACACACTGACCATTATCGACCCATATTTCAAGCCACAAGACCTCGCTATTATCAAGCAGCTCTGCGACATCAACAACGATTTGGAGATAAGGATACTTACCCATCGTCAGAAATATCAAAATGAGGATTACATCACATCATGGAGGTCTATTTCATCAGGAGTAACCAATACCATCAGTCTCAACTTTGTATGGTATGACGACAATTCAAAGGATGGTCCTCTTCATGACCGCTATTGGATATGTTCTGACGATGAGAACGACGAGCATCAAGGCATCACTCTCTGCTCCATCGACAGCCTCGGTAAAAAAGAAAGCTCTATCATCGAAGTGGATGGTGGCAAGATTCTGTCTGCCCTTCTTTCTTACTCAAAGTATGCATATACTCATGTAAGGAAGATGGGAGGAAGAGAGTTGAAATATGATGAGATGGAATTGGATTAGATTAATAGAAACAGTAAATCACCGTTAGCCCGTATGGCGGTCCCATCCCGCAAAACATGGCGAGGGCTTTGATGCCCCGCCAACCTTAGAGCGAAGCGGTTCCGAGTTCCGAGTAGGGCGGTTTCCTCCCTCGCTCCTGAGGAGAGAGGGCAGGGGTGAGAGGTGGAGCCTTCTTTAATGGTAAAGAAGGACGGGATGATTTTAGAACTTCTTATTAAAGAACAAAAATTAAAACAAAAACAATGAATATAATCAAAACTGATATTGAAGGCGTCCTCATTATAGAGCCACGCCTCTTCCGTGATGCTCGTGGTTACTTCTTCGAGAGCTTCAGCGAGCGAGAGTTTGAAGAAAAGGTTGCCCCAATCCTGGGACACAGTGTTCACTTCTGCCAAGACAACGAGTCTATGAGCAGCTATGGCGTAATGCGAGGCCTGCACTTCCAGCGCCCTCCTTATACCCAGAGCAAGTTGGTACGCTGCGTAAAAGGTAGAGTACTTGATGTAGCTGTAGATATCCGCAAAGGATCACCAACCTATGGCAAACATGCGGCAGTAGAACTGACAGAAGACAATCATCGTCAGTTCTTCATCCCAAAGGGCTTTGCCCATGGCTTCGCTGTTCTTTCAGAAACAGCTGTCTTCCAATACAAGTGTGATAACTTCTATCACCCAGAAGCAGATGGTGGTATCAGTATCTTAGATGATACCCTTGGTATTGATTGGAAAATCCCAACAGAACATGCCAATCTCTCAGAGAAAGATACAAAACATAAGATGTTGAAGGATTTCGATAGTCCGTTCGATATCAATGTAGATTTATACAAAGAAAAATAACATACTTCACGGCATGAATGATTTTAAAGATATAAAAGTAGCAGTAGCCGGTACCGGCTACGTCGGTCTGAGTATAGCAACGCTATTATCTCAGCACCATCATGTAACAGCAGTAGATGTAATCCCAGAGAAGGTGGAGAAACTCAACAATAAGATTTCTCCAATCCAGGACGATTACATTGAAAAGTATTTGGCAGAAAAGCCATTGAACCTCGTGGCAACCCTTGACGGCAAGTCAGCCTATAAGGATGCAGACTTCGTAGTGATTGCAGCACCAACCAACTACGACCCAGTAAAGAACTACTTCGATACAACCCATGTAGAAGAAGTCATCGACCTGGTTCTGGAGGTAAACCCAGATGCAGTGATGGTCATCAAGAGCACCATACCAGTAGGTTACACCCGCAGCCTCTACTTGAAGTATGCCAAGAAGGGCGTAAAGAAGTTCAACCTTCTCTTCTCTCCAGAGTTCCTTCGTGAGAGCAAGGCACTCTATGATAACCTTTACCCAAGCCGCATTATCGTAGGCTATCCAAAGATTATCGAGCGCCCAGAGTTTGCAGAGGAGAACGAGGCAATCAAGTCTGTAACCAATGTCGAGATGTTGAAGGAAGCAGCCAAGACATTCGCCGCTTTGCTCCAGGAAGGTGCCATCAAGGAGAACATCGATACCCTCTTCATGGGTATGAAGGAAGCTGAGGCTGTCAAGCTCTTCGCCAATACCTATCTGGCACTCCGAGTAAGCTACTTCAATGAGTTGGATACATACGCAGAGGTAAAGGGACTCGATACCAAGGCAATCATCGAAGGCGTAGGTCTTGACCCACGAATCGGCACTCATTACAACAACCCAAGCTTCGGCTATGGTGGTTATTGTTTACCAAAGGATACCAAACAGCTTCTGGCAAACTATGCTGATGTTCCAGAGAACCTGATAGAGGCAATCGTAGAGAGCAACCGCACCCGTAAGGACTATATCGCTGATGCCGTACTTCAGAAGGCAGGCTATTACAGCTATGCCGATGCCAACAGCTATGATGCCAGCAAGGAGCATAATTGCATGATTGGTGTCTATCGCCTGACCATGAAGTCAAACAGCGATAATTTCCGCCAGTCAGCCATCCAGGGCATCATGAAGCGTATCAAGGCAAAGGGTGCTGAGGTTGTCATCTATGAGCCAACCCTGGAAGAGGGCAGCACCTTCTTTGGTAGCCGAGTAGAGAACAACCTCGAAGCCTTCAAGGCACAGAGCCATGCCATCATCGCTAACCGCTACGATGCTTGTCTGGATGATGTAAAGGATAAGGTTTATACAAGAGATATATTCAGAAGAGACTAATAATAATTCAAGTCTTATTAAAGAATGAAGATGAAAAATATAGAGAATCAAGTCGAAATTTGTTATGTTATCTGATGATAATCGGGTTGAAAATCTACGCTTGTTGTATGATAAACCTATTGCAGATTTTTTTTCAATAAACAACTCATATGACAATATTCTAGTGACTTTAGTGCTGAATATAGATGTTGAAAAAATCGACATATAATTGAATAATGATATTTGACAGGTAAAGTACTGAGGGCTTATTTATAAGCTACTTTTCAGCTCTCGCTACTGAGCCTGTCATTCTTATAGCAAAGAAAACAATGAAAAAGATATTAGTAACAGGAGCCAATGGATACATTGGACGCCATGTAGTGAAAGAGCTACTAAATAGAGGTAACAATGTGATTGCTTGTGATATTCATACAGAAAATGTTGATAATCGAGCTGTCAAGATGAATTTTAATTTATTTGATCTGCCAGGAGGAAATCTTTTTGAAATACTAGGTTCTCCTGATGTCTGCTTACATATGGCTTGGAGAAATGGATTTGTTCATAATGCTGATACCCAAATGACGGACTTGTCAGCGCATTATACCTTTTTGACTAGATTGATAAATGATGGTTTAAAACAACTAGCGGTGATGGGAACAATGCATGAAGTTGGCTATTGGGAGGGTGCTATAGATGAGAATACGCCTTGTAATCCTATGTCAATGTATGGTATAGCTAAAGATGCCCTTCGCCGTAGCATGACTTTGTATTGCAAGAACAATAGCTGCATATTACAATGGTTGCGTTGCTATTACATTCTGGGTGATGACAGAAAAAACAATTCTATCTTTTGTAAATTGCTTAATGCCGCAGAGGAAGGAAAGAAAACTTTTCCATTTACATCAGGTAAAAACAAATATGACTTCATCGAGGTTGATACATTAGCAAGTCTTTTAAGTTCTGCCGTCTTGCAGAATGAAGTGAATGGTGTTATTAATTGTTGTACAGGCAAACCAATGAGTTTAGGAGAGCGTGTTGAGCAGTTTATCAAAGACAACCATTTGAATATATCTTTGGATTATGGTGCTTTTCCTGATAGACCATACGATTCACCTTGTGTGTATGGTAATCCTGATAAGATAAATCAAATTTTGGAAAGAAACCATGTGTAAAGTTTTCGGACGAATTTGGAGAGAACGTTGGATATTTAGAAGTCTTTTCTGTTCTATATATTTTAACTTTAAAACTTTGCCCATTAGGCAGGCATATAAGCTGCCAATATTGCTTTATAAGCCAAAGATCAAATCATTAAAAGGAGACGTAACGATTTTGGGACCAGTAAGTTTTGGAATGATAAAACTTGGTCGTTTTAGGGTGCCTTTTTATCCAAATGATGGTATAAAATTGTACATTGATGGGAGTCTAGTCTTTCATGGAACCTGTGATATTGGTAATGATTCCACTTTGTCTGTATCTCATACTGGGGCTTTAAGTTTTGGAAAATCTTTTTCTGCCACGGCAGCTTTTAAACTTACTTGCAGTAAGGAAATATCTTTTGGAGAAAATGTGACCGTAGGATGGGATAATATTTTTATGGACTCTGATTTTCATCGTTTGACTAAACTTAGAAATAATGAATACACTAAAGGCTATGGTAAGATAAAAATAGGATCAAATAATTGGTTTGCTTGTCGAAGTACGACATTGAAGAATACGGTAACTCCAAATTTTTGTACGATTGCTGTTCAAACAGTGTTAAATAAAGATTATCGTCCTCTAGGCGAGTATGTCGTAATAGGAAACGATAATAGTATTACTGTTTTGGCTGAAAATGTCTGGCTTGATTCCAATAATCCTCTATCAACAAAAATAGAAATAAATGATTAATAAGTTAAAACTTTTTTTTACTGGAGATAATCGTTCGGCTAACGTGAAAAAGAATATTCTTGGTTCTATTTTCATTAAAGGAATAAGTATGGTTGTATCATTTATGCTTGTTCCATTAACTATAGGGTATGTTTCTTCTGAGTTATATGGTGTTTGGTTAACAATTTCTTCAGTTTTGGCATGGTTGAGTTTTTTAGATGTAGGCTTTTCACAGGGGCTTAAAAACAAATTGACTGAGGCTATTGCTCTAAATGATTGGGAACGTGGAAAATCTTTGGTTTCAACATGTTATTTTATGATGCTGTTGATATTTATTCCAATTTGTATAATATTGGAATGTATTATCCCTTTCATTGATTGGACTTCGTTACTAAATGTATCCTCCCAATATACCGTGGAAATTGTTAAGGCTATGTATGTACTAGTTGCTTTTGCTTGTGTACAGATGATAGTTAATGTTGTTGTCTCTGTAGTTGCAGCCTTTCAAATGGTGGCACTTTCTGGTACATTTTCAGTGATAGGAAATGTGGTTTCTTTGGGAATTATATATTTGTTGACAAAAACATGTCCACCATCTTTGGTAGTTTTGGCTTTAACTCTTGCAGTTATGCCTATAGTGGTAACATTTATAGCATCTGTAATATTATTCAAAGGAAAATTTAAAGCGGTATCACCAAGTTATTGTTATGTTAATAAAAAATATATAAAGGAGCTCTTTGGATTAGGATATAAATTTTTTATATTAAATATACAAGTTGTCGTTCTTTATCAAAGTACCAATATTTTGATATCTAATGTGTCTTCACCTAATGAAGTGACTACATATAACATCGCGTATAAGTTACTAAGTTGCGCAATGATGATCTATACGTTGATAACTGCTCCTTTATGGCCTGCTTATACTGATGCTTATGCCCGTAAAGATTTTGATTGGATGAAGCAAATGAGGTCTAAAATGCAGAAGATTTTGATACTGTCAATTTTTGCTTGTGTCTTGATTGTATTAGCATCATCTCCAATTTACCATTTTTGGATTGGAAATTCTGTTCATGTGCCATTTCGTATGACAATTTTTGTTGCAATTTATGTTGTGATTTATTGTTGGATGAATTTAAATGACACATTATTAGTCGGAATGGGAAAAATACAAGTAGCTACAGGAATGGCGCTAGCAGGAATGATTTTACATATTCCTCTTTCTTTGTTGTTTGGTAAATATATAGGTGCATATGGCGTAATATTATCTTTGATTTTTATAAATATGTTCTATGCAATTATTATGAGTATTCAAGTGCAAAAAATATTGAACAAAAAGGCTTATGGAATTTGGAATATTTGAAAAAATAAAGGCATTTTTGTCTAAGTCTAAGAAGGGATATTTGTTTAGTAAACATACCGTAAATGGACTCTTAAAATATGGAGATAAATGTAAGGTAAATTCTACATTATTTGAAGGATATAATGTTATTATGAATAATGTTACTTTGTCCAATTGTTCTTTAGGGCTATGTTCTTATGTAAATAGTAATACACTGCTTTTAAATACTAAAATAGGTAAGTTTTGTAGTATAGCTAACAATGTGCAAACATGTACAGGAAATCATCCTACTTCTGAATTTGTTTCAACATTTCCCGCATTTTACTACAATACTAAAAGTCAATTAGGATTTACATTCCATAAGAAACAGCCTCTTTTTAACGGTATTTATCCAAAACCTTCTAGTGAGTCTAAATATCAGATAACAATAGGTAATGATGTCTGGATTGCAAGTAATGTGTTACTTTTGGGGGGGGTAAAAATTGGTGATGGGGCAGTTGTTGCAGCAGGAGCTGTTGTCGCTAGCGATGTACCGCCTTATGCTATTGTAGGTGGATGTCCTGCAAAAGTTATAAAATATAGATTTAAGCAAGATGAAATTTCTCGTCTTTTGGCTGAAAAATGGTGGAATCTTCCATTGGAAGAGATAGCCAAGAATTATTTGAAATTTTCGAATATTAAAACTTATTTTGATGGTAAGAATTAATTTTTTATTGTTTGCACCAATCAAATTATATTTAAAGGCTAAGTTTTGGACTATAAAAATAAAACTGGCTAAGTGTGGACAAAATTCAGTAATAATAGACCCGATGAAGGTCTATGGAGCGGAGAATATTAGAATCTATGACAATGTGAAAATTGGCTCGAAATGCTATTTGGGGGCAGTTTCTTTAACGGGTAAAAGTTCAAACTTGACAGTTGAGGATAATGCAACTATCGGAGATTTTTGTCATATTTATGCCACGGAGGAGATTATTATAAAGAAGAATGCCCTTTTGGCAAATTTTGTGTATATTTCTGATAATTTACATTGTTTTGAGAATATAAATATTCCTATTCAGCAGCAGCCAATTAAGCAATTATCAAGGGTTGTGATAGGAGAAGGGTGTTGGATTGGTGAACATGTTTCTATTATTGGTTCTTCTGTTGGTAAGAATTCGGTAATTGGAGCTAATTCTGTTGTTACTCATGATATACCTGACTTTTGTGTTGCAGTTGGTGCTCCTGCTATTATCATTAAAAGATATAACTTTAGTACTTGTAGGTGGGAAAAAACAGATAAAAAAGGTAATTTTATAAAATAAAAAAATGAAAAATATTTTAGTTACAGGTGGAGCTGGTTTCATAGGCTCTAATGTAGCACTTAAGCTCTTGGCAAAAGGCTACAATGTTACAGTGTTAGACAATTTGAGTAAACAGATACATGGTGAAAATCCAGAGGAAACCTCACCTTTGTATTTGTCAATAAAAGATAAGGTTCGCTTTATTAAGGGAAGTGTTGCTTCTCGTGAAGATTGGATGAAAGCTCTAGAGGGGCAGGATGCTGTTATTCATCTTGCTGCTGAAACAGGCACAGGCCAATCCATGTATGAGATAGAGAAGTATGTGGGTACCAATATTGGTGGCACAGCTCTTCTTCTTGACATCTTGACTAACACAAAACATCATGTAAAACGAGTTTTAGTGGCAGAGTCAAGAGCTATCTATGGCGAGGGCAAATACCATTGTCCAAAATGCGGCGATGTCTATCCTATGGATCGTAGTGATGAAGATATGGCAAAAGGAGATTTTGAATGTAAGTGTCCAAAATGCGGTGGAGAGGTAGAACTAGTTGCTACTACAGAAGATAGTGCCATTCACCCTTCCTCTGTATATGGAATTGCTAAACAAGTGCAAGGTCAGTTGGTACACTTAGTATGTCCAACGATTGGCGTAGAGTCTGTCTCTTTCCGTTATCAGAATGTATATGGTCCAGGACAATCCTTGAGTAATCCTTATACCGGAATTTTGAGCATTTTCTCTACTCGTATTAAGAATGGTAATGGTATCAATATTTTTGAGGATGGTAAGGAAACACGTGACTTTGTCTACATTGATGATGTAGTAGATGCAACAATTCTTGGTTTGGAAGTGCCAGAGGCCAATGGGCATGTCTTTAATGTTGGAACAGGAGTCGCTACCGATGTGTTGACTGTAGCCAATACTCTTTGTGAGAAGTATGGCATACAAGTTCCTATTACAGTTTCTGGAAATTATCGTTTGGGAGATATTCGACACAACTATGCAAATATTAGTTTGGCTCGTCGTATCTTGGGGTTTAATCCAAAGTGGTCATTCTCTGATGGTATTGCTCAATTCTGTAAATGGGTAGATAAGCAAGAGGTACAGGAAGATAAGTATGAGGCATCCATTGAGGAGATGAAATCAAAAGGACTTTACAAATAATTATGGGAAGGAATTTATTATTAATCGCACCTATCTTTATGGATATATATAAAGACATTCAAAAAGAATTGGTGCGACAGGGGTATCATGTAGATTTTATACCCGAAGGAAAATATGCAGAAGATCCAGACAACATTAGAGGCTATAAAGGCATAAAAAAACTATTGTATGTGAGACCAAAAAAATTTGCAAAATGGAATTCTGAAAAATGGCTTTCTTTGTTAAACTCGGAATCATATAATAAAAACTACGATATCTTGTTTGTTATTGATGGACAGTCTATACCCAAGTGTCTTTTTGAAGAACTTCGGAGACGAAATAATAAGCTAATTTCTGTAAATTACCTTTTTGACACTTGTTCAGGAGTCTATAGATTTGATAAAAATTTTAAAGAATTTACACGAGTATATTCTTTTGACAGGACAGAGTCTGATAAATTTGGATTGGATTTCTTGCCAATTTATTGGATTAAAACTTCTTTGGCAGTTACTCCTAAGTATCAAATATTTGCATTTGGTCGTTATAGTGACATAAGATTGAGGCTATTTAAAATTTTAAAGAGAATAGCTGACGAAAATAATATAAGTGCCTTCATAAAGCTAGCAACTGATAAAGAGAAAAATATGTTGGTTGTAAAGTTAAAATGGATAATTAGAAAAGTTATGTGTAAAACATCGGGGCATATTCCACCGAAGTTTTACAATGATGAAATGAATACGTATGCTTCTGTATCTCCAATGGAATTTCGTAATTTGATAGCATGTTCAGATGTTGTTGTCGATACAAATGCAGCTCATCAAGATGGTCTTACTGCACGTTTCATGTGGGCATTAGGAGCAGGGAAGAAAATTATAACAACAAATGTGTCTGTTAAAAAGTATGATTTTTATAACCCGAATCAAATTTTGGTTTTAGATGACTTAGACTATTTGGATAGTAAGCTGATTCTTGACTTTATCAAGCAAAAATTTATTTTTGGTGAGGAGCAAAAAAAACGAGTCTTACCTTATGAGTTAAGTAATTGGTTAAAAACTTTATTATATGAGTAGAAGTTTTAAAGATGTTTGGTGGATAGCATTTATTTGTGTTTTTTGTATCTTTTCCACTTATGGTTTAGGATTTATTGGATGGGATTTGCTTGTATCTAAATACCAGCAATACTTTCTTGTTTTAATCCCAATGATACTAACATTGATAAATTTTCACAGTGTAAGAGGCTATAATGGCGTTTGGAAGTCAATTATTCCTTATATGATTATCATGCCATTTATTTCTTGCATATCAAAATTGTTGATTTTAGGAGAAGATGCCTTTAGTATCATGTATCCTATATACATTTCATTAACCTTTTTCATGTTTTATGCCTATTCTGCTTATAAAGTATCCGAGTCGACAATAATCAATGGTTTCCTAATCATAGGTTTGATAACCTTGGTAATTCAAATTTACCAACAAATTACAGGTGTTGTTTATTTCGATTTATTTATGCGCTTCTTTACACAAGAAAGCACTCGTAATGATTTGTCGCGTTACCAAATAGGCTGTCCTTATTTGCAATTATTCTGCTTTTTATATGTATGGGACAAAGCTAAGGAAAAAATGACACCAATATATCTTGTCTTAACGGCACTTTTTGGAGTCTCGGTCTATTTATATCTTACCCGACAACTACTTGCAATTGCAATTGCTGCGATATTTATTTCCTTTTTTATCAATGGTAAGAAACAGAGTAAAAAAATCTGGGTTGTGTCTTTGATACTATTGATATATGGAATGTACAAGTATTGGGATGCCTTATTCAGTAATTTTGTTACTGAAACGAAAACTGATGATGGCTTTTTTATACGTTTTGTCAGTATTGAATTTTTTTTCAAACAAACGTTTAGTAATATTTTTGGTACAATATTTGGTTTTGGACAGTCTTCATATGAAGAAAGATGGTATAGCAAAGGAATTTTTGCATCTGATGCAGGAATATCAGGTGACATGTATCATTATGGCATAACTTGGGCAATTGTTTATCTTGTCCAAGTATATAAAATATTTAAGGTTCATAAGGGTATTCCTGTGTATATAAAACTATTTGTGATAGCAACTTTTATAAATTGCATATTCTCTTTGCCTTACCATGCTTATGATCAAGCTTTTATATGGGTAAGCATGCTATATATAGAGAGTTTATATGTTAATAAATCACCTAAATACAGTCGAAGATATGAAAAATAAAATAGCAATTTTTCCCTCATACAGAAAGGGATTAACAAATGGAAATCCGTTTATAAACAGATTGTATGATAGTTTTCCAAAGAACGTTAAAGTCCTATATGTTTATGGAAGAAATTTAACTGGTTTATGCCGTAACTTATTTCGTGCTAACATATATATATTTAATTGGCCAGAAAATGTTATATTCAATAAATTGGGATTTCTTCAAATTTATGTTTTTGTACTTTTATTATCAATTCTGATTCTTAGGCGAGTAAAAATAGTTTGGATATTTCATAATATCGCTCCACATGAAGGGCATAATCTCTATACTAGATTTATGTATCGTTTTATGATGAAATATAGTAAGTTGATCATATCGTTGTCAAAAAGAGGAGAGAATTTTTTAAAGTCAAGAACGACATCTTCAAAGGTATTATATACACCTCATCCTTTTAAATCTTTAGGAATACAAAATGAAGGGCATCAGTATCTTTGGGATTTTTATATATGGGGAGGGATTAATAAATATAAAGGTGTTGCTGATTTTTTAAAATTCTTTTCAAAAGTCACGAATAAATCTAAGTATAGAATTTTAATTACTGGCAAATGTAATGATAGGGATTATGAAGAACAGTTGAAGTTATACTTGGCTGACAATGTTAGTTATATAAATGCTTATATAGATACAGAAGAGTTAATATCAAATATAGCTAAAAGTCGTTATGTACTTTTTCCTTATTTAGAGGATTCTGTTTCCAGCTCTGGAGCATTGATGGATTCTTTAGAATATGGGGCCCAAGTTATCGGACCCAATTGTGGCGCTTTCAAAGATGCTAAAGATGAAGGTGTTTGCTTGACATTCAACAAGTATGAAGAAATTTTGGCTATTTGTGACAAATCTTTATCTTTAGATAAAAAACTTATAAAGAATTATATTAAAAATAACACGTGGGATAAATTTCCACAGAAAATTTTATCAAGACTATGAAAATGAATTATACATATTCAATAATTATACCTCATTATAATTCTCCTGAACTTTTGAAAAGAATGCTGGCTAGTATTCCTGAAAGAGATGATATTCAGATTTTAGTCATAGATGATTATAGTACTAGTGAGAATGTATCAAAAGTAAAAGCATTGTCTCATAAAAATTTAGAGATAGTCTTTCTTAAGCAAAACCGTGGGGCAGGTTATGCACGAAACGTGGGTCTGGAACGTGTTAAAGGAAAATGGGTCTCTGTTGTTGATGCGGATGATGTTTATGATAAAGATACATTTAGTATATTAGACCAGTACATCAAGCAGGAAGGCGTTGATTATTTTTGTTTCAGGGTAGGAATATACAATAAGAATACAGGTAAATTTGAGATGGCCCAAATTACTTCCAATGAGTCTGTAACGAATTATATGAACCATCCGAATCAAAAGACGTTGAAAAATTTTCGTTTTAGAAATGGTGTATGCTGGAATAAAGTCGTCTCTTATGATTATATTCAGAGATATCATATACGTTGTGAGGAATGTATGGTTAATAATGACGATTTGTATGCTATATTAGTTAGTTTATATGCAAAAAAATGTGTCATTATAGATAAGTTGTTATATCATATCATTGGTAATGAAAATAGTATTACTCGTAAAAATAGGGATATACCGAGAGAGTTCTTGTTTTATTTGCAAGCCCAGAAACGTAACCAAATGTTTAAAAAATTAGGTTATGGTTTCCCTTTGTACAGAAGTAATCTAATGTATGCTTTGTTCTTTTTGAAGAAAAGAGGGTTGTGTGATACTTTTAGGTTTTTCAAGTATAGGAAAGAACATCTTGAAGAAATAGAGAAATCTAAAGATGTTTATTCCAGATATCTAAAAGAAGTGGACATAGATATGTTAAAGAAAACTTTAATTTAGTGTTTGTATGAAAAAAGTTGCTATTTTCTATGGTGATTCTAATGGTTGTTTTCCTGTTCCTGCAAGTAAGGGAGGTGCCGTTTCAACTTTGATAGAGCATTTAATTGGTAGTTATAAGAAAAACTCTAATTTTAGTTTGACCATATTTTCATATTATGATTCTAAAGCATATAGTCTATCTAAGCAATATCCATTAGTAACCTTCAAATGGATTAGGGTGCCAATGGTTATTCGATTGTTAGATAAACTATTATATAATCTTGCTGTTTTTTTGTTTCCTAAGAAGAAAACAATTTCTTTTAGAAGTATATTCTCTCTTATATATATGATATTTAAGGACTCATATTATTTGAGAACAGGTCATTTTGATAAGATTGTTATAGAGAATAATATTCCTTTAGCGTGGATTGTAAAATTGTCACAATTTAAAGGAGATATTTACTATCATTTTCATAATGTACCGCGTATTAGCGGAGGTTGTAGAAGTGTATTTGCTAGATGTAAAGCTATCTTTTGTGTAAGCAAATATGTTGCAGATAACGTTTGCAGCGAGAAAAGTGCGATAGGATTAATTCCTAGATCCAAAGCATTAGTTTATTATAATTGTATTGATACTAATTTTTTCTGTCCAACTCCATCTGACAAAAATGTAAAAGATCGATTTGGGATTAAAAGCTGTGATAAAGTTATAATTTTTGTTGGTAGATTGTCTGAGGAAAAAGGAATAGACCAATTGTTGAAAGCAATTCCTTATATTGTTACGCAAAATATTAAAATCGTAATAGTTGGCAGTCTTATGTTTGAAGAAAATGGGCCAAAGGATAAATATCAACAATTTATAGTAGAGTTCACAAAACAATATCCGCAAAAGATTATATTTACAGGTTATATTCCCCAATATGAATTACCCCAAGTTTATGCGATTGCAGATGTTGCTGTTCTACCTTCTATGTGGGATGAACCCGCAGGGTTAACAATGATAGAAGCACTATCGTGTCAGGTTCCTTTGATTACAACAAAATCGGGTGGCATACCAGAGTATGTAGGTAACGATGCTTTTGTTTTAGATAGAGATGTTTCTTTACCCCGAAAGATAGCAAAAGCTATAGATTATATCTTAAGTAATCCTGAAAAATATCAATCTAAGAGTCAGTTGGCTAGACAACATGTTGTCGAAAAATTCGGATTGAATTTATATTACAATAGATTCTTAGAGTTGCTTTCTGTAGATTAGTATTCTAAAATAATTTAGTTGATGAAAATAGTTATAACTTATGGAACATACGACCTTCTTCATCAAGGTCATATAAATCTCTTACGTCGAGCTAAGGAATTGGGCGATTACCTTATAGTTGGTGTCACCAATGATAGTTTTGATCGCGATAGAGGTAAATTGAATGTTCGCAATAATGTCTTGGAACGTGTGGAAGCTGTTAAGGCTACTGGATATGCTGACAAGATTATTATAGAGGACTATGTTGGTCAAAAAATCGATGACATCCAAAAATACAATGTAGACATATTCGCTATAGGTTCGGATTGGGAAGGAAAGTTTGATTATCTTAATGAATTCTGTGAGGTTGTTTATCTACCAAGAACTCAAGGTATATCATCAACAATGCTTCGTAACGAATCACAGGATGTTGTAAAGGTTGGGGTTATCGGTTGTGGTCGAGTGGCAGATAGATTTCCTTCTGAAGCATCTGTAGTTAGTGGAGTTGATGTTGTTGCTGCTTATGATATTGATGAGACTAATGGCAAAAATTATGTTCTAAATCATGAGAACGTAATTGCTTGTCAAAATTTAAAGGAATTATATGATTCTGTAGATGCAGTTTACATTGCAACTCCTCATCTTTCTCATTACCAAGATATTAAAGACGCAATTTTGGCTCATAAGCATGTGCTATGCGAAACTCCATTAGTATTAGAAAAGGCTAAAGCACAAGAGCTATATCAGTTGGCTGAAGATAGTGGGGTCATTTTGATGGAGGCTAACAAAACGGCTCATTGTCCTGCTTTTAATCACTTAATGGTGATTATAAAATCAGGATTGATAGGTGATGTGGTTGACATAGAAGCTTCTTTGTCACAACTTCTAGACAAGAATGGTCGTGAATTTGATCCTAAGCAAGCGGGTGGTTCTATGTATGAGGAAGGAAGTTATCCGTTATTACCTATAATCAAGTTGATGGGTATCAATTATGAGAATTTGAATCTTTATTCTCGCATGGAGAATGGAATTGATGTTTATACACGTGGAGTTTTCCATTATCCTAAAGCTACTTGTTCTTTTAAGGTAGGATTGGGTGTAAAAACAGAAGGATGCTTAGTGATTTCAGGAACCAAGGGATATGCTTATGTGCCAGCACCATGGTGGAAGACAGATTATTTTGAGTTGCGTTATGAGAACCAGAACGACAATAAAAAGTATTTCTATAAATGGGATGATTTCGGTTTGCGTTATGAGATACAGGAATTCATCAGTTGTATAGTCAACAAACGCTTTTCTTCTGCTCGCTTACGTAGAAAGGAAAGTATTTGCATGGCGCAAGTGATGGAGCAATTTATGAATCGAAAAAACTTTTTTGAAATTTAAATATTATTGATATGATTAATTTCACGGTAGGTCCTGTACAGTCTAGTGATGCTGTACGAGCAATAGGTGCAGAACAGGTACCTTATTTTAGAACATCTGAGTTTTCTGATGTTATGTTTGAGAACGAAAAACTCATTAAGAAGTTTGCAAAAGCTTCTGATGATTCTAAAGTCGTATTCTTGACTTCTTCAGGTTCTGGAGCGATGGAGACAGCTATCATGAATACCCTTACACCAAATGATAAGGCTTTGGTAGTGAATGGTGGTAGTTTTGGTCATCGTTTTGTTGAATTGCTAGAACTTCATCATGTTCCATATACAGAAATCAAGTTGGAACATGGTAAAGCCTTGAAAGCAGAACATTTGGCTCCATATGAAGGACAAGGTTATACTGCTTTTTTGGTGAATAAGCATGAGACTTCAACAGGTGTTCACTATGATATGAACTTGATTAGTGATTTTTGTAAGCATAATCATCTTTTCTTAATAGTTGACTGTATCAGTACATTCTTGGCAGATCCTTTTGATATGAAGGAATTGGGTGCAGATATCATGATTACTGGAAGTCAGAAAGCTTTAGCTTGTCCTCCTGGTATTTCTGTTATGGTTCTTTCTCCAAAGTCTATAGAGAGAATTAACAATACAAAGTGTGTATGTCAGTACTTCGATTTGCAGATAGCTTTAAAGAATATGGAGCGTGGACAGACTCCTTGGACCCCAGCGGTTGGTATTCTTCGTCAGATAAATGCTCGTTTGAAAGAGATTGATGCTAATGGTGGTGTTGAAGGAGAAATCGCTAGAATAGGTGCTTTAGCAACTTACTTCCGTGAGAATATAAAGGATTTGCCTTTTGAAATTGTTTCTGAATCACTGTCTAATGCAGTTACACCGCTTCATCCAACCACTGCTTCAGCATATGATATATTCTTGAAGATAAAAGACGAGTATGGTATGTGGATTTGTCCTAATGGTGGAGATATGAAAGACACTATCTTCCGTGTCGGGCATATTGGAGCATTGAGTACAGAAGATTACGATAAGTTGGTGGCAGCATTTAAGGATTTACAAAATAAAGGTTTCATTTAATTTTAAGAGATATGATTATAGGTGCTTGCGGTTATGGAGCTACAGGTTCCAGTGCTGTATATGATTTAATTAGAGAGTTTGAAGGTATACAATCTTTACCTTTTGACTCTGAGTTTATTTATTGTTATCAAGTTGATGGTTTGCAAGATTTGCAATATCATCTAACAGAAAGATATTCTAAAGGAGCTAGTGGAGATGCTGCGATAAAACGTTTTATAGATGTTACCAATTTTGAGCAGACACCCTTTATGAAGCATCAGGTTCCACCCAAAAAGTTTAAAAAAATCACGGAAGAATATATAGATAGCATTGTTCAAGGTAAGTTCAAGGGGTATGAAACTTTTGATACCAACAATGTTGGCACAATTAGAAAGTTCATAAATCTTGCATTCATAAAATTTGTAATCGTTAATTATCAAAAGCATTTTAAAAAAATATATAATTCGTTTCCTTTAAGAGATTTATATATAAGTATTGATCCTGATAATTTTTTGGAGAAGACACAGAAATATATTCGTGATTTATTAAAGGCAATGGGATTTGAACTAGATAAGCCGATTTTGTTAAATCAGCCTTTCGAGGGGAATGCGCCAGAACAGAGTATGATTTTTTTTGATGATCCCAAAGCTATAGTGGTCGATCGTGATCCTCGAGACTTATATGCTTTTTATCACAAAACCTTAGTTGATGAATGTCGTTTTTTGCCTGTTGATAATGTTGAAACTTTTGTTGAACAATATAAGCAAATACGCAAAAAACAGTTACGAGTAAGTGATAAATCTAAGTTATTCATTCAATTTGAGGATATGATTTATAATTATGAAACTAGCAAAGATAAAATAATAGATTTCTTAGGCTTAAAGAACCACCTGTATCCCAAGAGATATTTGAATCCAGAAAAATCTATTAACAATACTCAATTGTATTTGTTATATCCAGATATGAAAGATGATATTAAGTATATAGAAGAACATCTGAAAGACTATCTTTTTGATTTTTCTAAGTATGAAAAAGTAGAACATAAAGGAACTATCTTTTGATTATATATGATTAAAGTAGCAGTTATAGGTGGTCCTATCTTGTCTGGCGGTAAGAAGAATCTTATCATGGAGTACTTTCGCCATATAGATAAGACCCAATTACAGATGGACATCGTATGCAACGATGACTCTAATGCCATTCCACAGGATGAGATTGAAGCATTGGGCGGTCGTGTGTTTATCGTTCCATCTTTCAAGAAACTCA
>ENA-OZHI01000001-OZHI01000001.1-human-gut-metagenome-genome-assembly--contig:-NODE-1-length-170861-cov-22.384290_pt1 | contig 170861 bp, 156 predicted proteins | sample MGYA00244041_ERZ653676 | MGnify/ENA primary metagenome ERZ653676 (study PRJEB26926, sample SAMN06165238) | human gut metagenome | biome: ENVO:00009003; feature: ENVO:2100002; material: ENVO:00002003... | reverse complement strand
AAATATAGACAAGTATGGAAAATAGACCTTATTTGAGAACAATCTTGGGAGGAACGGACTTTAGAAGTCTTTCCCTTTTTGAGAAAATATTATGCATTAATGTTTGGTTATTATGCTTATGCAAACGTTATGCAAAAAAGGTATGAAAATGAAAAAGGCGGTAAATACGTTAAATTTGTATTTACCGTTTTTAACATTCCATGATGGAACTTGCCGTGCAGGCTGGAATTTCGCAGATACTTTATTATACTTCATCAGATTGTGATGAGGTTGCAAAAGTAAACTGTGTCAAATTACTTTGGTTGTAACTTGACACAGTTTTTTTATATCTCCAACTCTTAACGCAAGAACTTTCCGGTAAGGCTTGCCTTGCAGGCAGCTACTTCTTCCGGAGTTCCGGCAACAACGAGATTACCGCCCTTGTCGCCGCCTTCAGGACCGAGGTCGATGATATAGTCGGCACACTTGATGACATCCAGATTGTGCTCTATCACTACCAGTGAATGCCCCCTTTCTATCAGGGCATTGAAGGCATGGAGCAGGCGCTTGATGTCGTGGAAGTGAAGACCCGTGGTAGGCTCGTCGAAGATGAAGAGCGTAGGCTCCTGTTCTTCCTTGCCTATGAAGAAGGCGAGCTTTACACGCTGATTCTCACCACCCGAAAGCGAACTTGAATTCTGACCGAGCTTGATATAGCCCAGACCCACATCCTGAAGCGGCTTCAGGCGGTTTACGATGATGCGGCAGTTGTCGAAGTCGCCCTCGTTGCGCTGCAGCTTTTCATCGCTGAAGAACTCGATGGCCTCGTTTACCGTCATGTTCAGCACATCATTGACGTCTTTTCCGCCATAGCGAACCTCCAGGATATCGTGCTTGAACCGCTTGCCCTTACAAGCCTCGCAGGTCAGCGTGAGGTCTGCCATAAACTGCATCTCGATGGTAACATATCCTGCACCCTTACATTCCTCGCATCTTCCGCCTTCGGTATTGAAAGAGAAGTACTGCGGCGTGAATCCCATCTGCTTAGCCAGTGGCTGGTTGGCAAAGAGGGCACGTATCGCATCGTATGCCTTCAGATAAGTGGCAGGGTTGCTGCGGGTACTCTTTCCGATAGGGTTCTGGTCAACAAACTCTACATGACTGATGCTCTTCCAGTCGCCTTCCATCGATGCATATTCGCCTGGTGCATCTGCTACGAGGTCCAGACGGCGACGCATGGCAGGATAGAGGATTCCCTTGATGAGCGAACTCTTGCCTGAGCCTGATACGCCGGTTACACAGGTGAATACGTTGAGCGGTATCTTAACGTCGATGCCGCGCAGATTGTTCATCCGGGCTCCCTTGATTTCGATATACTGGTTCCAGGCACGGTGGCTCGTTGGCGCCTTTATCTCCTCGTTGTGGGTCAGGTACTTGATGGTATAACTCTCCGGATATTCAGCCAGCAGCTTTTCCTGTTCAGCCTTGTCGGTGGTTGAATATTCTGATGACGGACCGGCGTAGACCACTCTTCCGCCCAGTCTTCCGGCATCGGGACCAATATCGATGAGATAGTCGGCTGCCCGCATAATCTCTTCGTCGTGTTCTACCACAACCACCGTATTGCCCAGTTGCTGCAGTTCTTTCAGCACCTTAATCAGTCGGGCAGTATCGCGGCTATGGAGTCCGATACTAGGTTCGTCGAGGATATATACGCTACCCACGAGCGATGAGCCCAGGTTGGTGGTCAGGTTGATGCGCTGACTCTCACCGCCGGAGAGGGTGTTGGAGAGTCGGTTGAGCGTAAGATAACCCAGACCAACATCCAGGAGGAACTGCAGGCGGTGGGTGATTTCGGTGAGCAGACGCTTGCTGATTTCCTTCTCATGCTCAGAGAGTTCCAGTTTCTTGAACCATTCGCTCAGGTTCACAATCGACATCTCAACCAGTTCGGTGATGCTCTTTCCGCCAATCTTCACATAGTTGGCTTCCTTCTTGAGTCGGGTACCATGGCAGTCAGGACAAATCGTCTTTCCACGGAATCGGCTCAACATCACGCGGTATTGTATCTTGTATTGGTTCTCCTTTACCATTCTGAAGAACTCATCGATGCTCACCCTTTCCTGCTGTTTGCGTTTCTTCTCGCCAGGCAGACCGTGCCACAGCCAGTCCTTCTGCTGCTGAGTCAGTTCGAAGTAAGGCTTGAAGATAGGGAAGTCGTATTCTGCAGCTCTGCGGATGAATTCCTTGAGCCACATACCCATCTTTTCGCCTCGCCAGCAAACCACACATCCGTCATATACGCTCATCGAAGTGTTCGGGATGACGAGTTTCTCATCGATGCCTATTATGCTGCCGAAACCTTCGCAGGTAGGGCAGGCTCCGAGAGGGGAGTTGAAGGCAAACATGTTGTCGGTAGGCTCTTCAAACTGCATGCCGTCAGCTTCGAACCGGATAGAGAAGTCGTAGCAGATGTTGCTTGGCAGGAAGACGAGGCGGCAGGCTCCATCGCCTTCATAGAAGGCAGTTTCGGCAGAATCCATCAGTCGGCTGATATCATCCTTCTCATCGCTTACCGAAGCACGGTCGATGACCAGGAAGATTTCTTCATCCTTCTGCTGCATTCTCTTTCTCAGTTTATCGCCGCTTACTTCCAGCAGATCCTTGTCAGCCTGCTCCATGAAGTCTTCGATGCGCACGAATTCACCTTTTATATATATACGCGCGTAACCTTCCTGGTTGTACATCTCCAGCTGTTTGCCCAGACTGCGCCCTTCGATGACGTGGATAGGGGCGAGGATGACAAACCTGGTACCCTGGGAATACTGTCGGGTACAGGCGAGTACATCTTCGGTAGTATGGCGTTTCACCTCCTGTCCGCTGATAGGCGAATAGGTTTTTCCGATGCGTGCGTAGAGCAGTCGCAGGTATTCGTAGATTTCGGTGTTGGTGCCCACGGTAGATCGTGGGTTGCGCGAAATCACTTTCTGTTCGATGGCGATGGCAGGTGGCAATCCTTTGATGAAATCACATTCCGGTTTGCTCATACGTCCCAGAAACTGGCGTGCGTACGAAGAGAGCGACTCCACATAGCGGCGCTGGCCCTCAGCATATAAGGTATCAAAAGCCAACGATGATTTTCCCGATCCCGAGACACCCGTAATGGCAACAAACTTGCCCTGAGGTATCTTCACATCGATATTCTTGAGGTTGTTGGCTCTTGCCCCTTTTATTTCTATATATTTATCTTTCCCCATTTTTTTACCTTTTAACTTTTTTACCTTTATTCGTGGTGGTAAGGTTCACCTTTTATAATAGTACATGCGCGATAGATCGCCTCGGTAAAGATAAGGCGCACCATCTGATGCGAGAAGGTCATCTTGGAGAGGGAAATCTTCTCGTTGGCGCGGTCGTAGACAGACGGTGAGAAACCGTAAGGACCGCCGATGACAAAGACGAGCCTTCTTGCCGTGGCCTGCTTGCGCTCTATCCATTTGGCAAACTCGATGCTTCGGAATTCCTGTCCATGTTCATCCATCAGCACCACCGTATCCGAAGGCTGGAGGAGTTTCAGAATCAGTTCTCCTTCCCGTTCCTTCTGCTGCTGTTCGCTGAGACTCTTGGTGTTCTTGAGCTCAGGAATGGTTGTTATATTGAAAGGCATATAATGGGTGATGCGCTCGGCATAATCCTTGATGCCCGCAATGAAATGCTTGTTTACGGTCTTTCCGACCAGAATGAGTTCTGTCTTCATTTCGTTGGCGTTTTCTTCCTATACACTTTACACTTGAATTGACTTTCACTTCGTCCGTCGAACGTTGTTTCTTCGTTCTTCACTTCTTCTCGTCCCTGTAATATCCTGTTCCTATTCTTTTCGGATTCTTCGGGAACCAGCCTTTCTCGCAGCGTTGTCTCTGTTCGAAGAGTTCACCGATGCTCCAAAGGCATGAAGCACCTACTACGCCCAGTATGGCAGAGAAGAGCACGTTGGCAACCAGGAAGGCAGCTCCTATGCAGATGATGCCTGCAACGAGGAAAACCCACCAATAGCGGGTGCCCGTATAATATTCCGTCTTCATGACGATAGGGTGAAAGATACCTATTATTAAAAAGGTGGTTACGGCGATGATGACGCCCGTGTAATATACTTCCATATTCTATTGTTTTTATATTTTGTTCATTTAACTTTTGCTATCTTACCAATATAATATTGCTAAATATGAGCCTTATTCTATTTTCAATTCCATTTCAATGTGCAAAAATACAAAAAAAACTTCATTCTTGCTTGGTTTATCAAAATTTTTATATAACTTTGTACGCAAATAGAGAAATTATGCATTGTTTTCGTGCACATCCTTCTCGATAAGAATTAATTAATAACATAATATAATCAAACTATGGCTAATAACGCAGAATTGATCAAGCAGTGTGAAGAAAGAGCACAGCAGTGGCTCACACCTGCTTTTGACGAAGAAACCCGTAAGGAAGTAAAGGCAATGCTCGACGCAGAGGACAAGTCTGCTCTCGTTGATGCATTCTATCAGAACTTGGAGTTCGGTACTGGTGGTTTGCGCGGTATCATGGGCGCAGGTACCAACCGCATGAACAAGTATATCGTTGGTATGGCTACACAGGGCTTTGCTAACTACATCCTCAAGGCTTTCCCAGGTGAGGAGAACCTTTCTGTAGTGGTAGGTCACGACTGCCGTAACAATTCCCGTCTCTTCGCTGAGACCGTAGCTGCCATCTTCTCTGCCAATGGCATCAAGGCTTATCTCTTCGAGAGCCTCCGTCCTACACCAGAGATTTCTTTCGCTATCCGTGAGCTCGGTGCCAAGGCTGGTGTCAACGTAACAGCTTCTCACAACCCTAAGGAATACAACGGTTACAAGGCTTACTGGAGCGACGGTGCTCAGGTTCTGGCTCCACACGATACAGGTATCATCGAGGAGGTAAACAAGGTTACTATCGACCAGGTGAAGTTTGAGGCTAACTGGGATAAGATCAAGATTATCGGTGGTGAGATGGATTACGACTACATGACAGCCGTTCATTCTGCTATGATTGACCAGGATGTCATCAACCGTCAGAAAGACCTCAACATCGTTTATTCAGCTATGCATGGTACAGGTCGTGTCATCGTTCCTCTCTGTCTGCGTTCTTGGGGCTTCCAGAACATCAATGTAGTTCCTGAGCAGATGGTTGTAGATGGCAACTTCCCAACAGTCGTTTCTCCAAACCCAGAGAATGCAGAGGCTATGACTCTCGGTATGAAGCTCGGTACCAAGTTGAACGCTGACCTCGTGGTAGCTACCGACCCAGATGCTGACCGCTTGGCTATCGTTTGCCGTGATGACAAGGGCGAGTGGATGATCATCAACGGTAACCAGACAGCCATGATGTTCTGCTACTACATCATCGAGAACAAGAAGAAGTTGGGCAAGTTGAAGCCAACAGACTTCCTCGTAAAGACCATTGTAACAACAGAAGTTATCGCTGAGATTGCCAAGAAGAACAACGTAGAGTTGCGCGACTGCTACACCGGTTTCAAGTGGATTGCACGCGAGATTGCTATCTCTGAGGGCAAGCAGCAGTACATCGGTGGTGGTGAGGAAAGCTTCGGCTTCTTGCCATACGATAAGGTACGCGATAAGGATGCTCCTGCATCTATCTGTCTGATTTGCGAGATTGCAGCATGGGCTAAGGATCAGGGCAAGACTCTCTACGACCTCCTGATGCAGATTTATGCAGAGTATGGCTTCAGCAAGGAGTTCACAGTAAATGTAGTTCGCCCAGGTAAGACCGGTGCTGACGAGATTAAGCAGATGATGACAGATTTTCGTGCCAACCCTCCACAGGAGTTGGGTGGCAGCAAGGTGGTAACCTGGAAGGACTATCAGTCTTTGGAGGTTAAGCATGCTGACGGCAGCGTAGAGAAGCTCGATATGCCTGCTACAAGCAATGTACTCCAGTGGTTCTGCGATGACAACACCAAGGTAAGTGTCCGTCCATCAGGTACAGAGCCTAAGATCAAGTTCTATATTGAGGTTAAGGATCCTTCATTCAAGTGTGCTGGCTGCTACAACCGCTGCACAGCTGCTGCGATGGATAAGATCGAGGCTATCAAGAAGAGCTTGAAGTTGGATTAAAAGATAGTAAAATAATTATTTATGCGCTTCGGTAGAAATGCCGAAGCGTTTTTGTAAACTAACCATATCTATATGAGAAAAAATTTACTTATTGTTGCTTTGTGTAGTATCGCTACAAATTTATTTGCTTATGATTTTGAGGCTAATGGTATATATTACAATATCAAGTCCAGTAAAGATTTTACGGCAGAGGTAACCGAAAATGAAGATATTGCTTATGAGGGCGATGTAGTTATTCCTGATGAGGTAACTTTTAATGGGAAGGTATTGAAAGTGGTCTCTGTTGGTGCTAGAGCATTTTTTAATTCAAAGAAACTGACTTCTGTTTCTTTTGGTAAAAATATTGATACAATTGAAAACAAAGCGTTTTATGAATGTATCAATTTGAAAGACATATCTTTGCCTCATGAACTTAAAGTCTTGGGGTCAGATGTCTTTGCTCGTTGCAATTCTATGACTAGTGTTGTTATACCGAATTCTCTTACGAAAATTGGTAGCTCGGTTTTTGCAAATTGTGAAAATCTTTCTGATGTTCAATTTGAAGAAGGTTTAAAATACATTGGAGAATATATGTTCACAGGTTGTAACTCTCTTACAAAAGTTGTAATTCCTAATACTGTAGAAGGTATAGATAATTATGCGTTCCAGTCTTGTGAGAAATTGGAAAATTTAATTATTGAAGATGGAGATACAGAACTAAAGATTGGTGGGTTTCAGCCATGGTATTGTACTAATGTGACAAATCTTTATTTAGGTAGAAATATCGGAGTCCTTCCAGGATTTTATATGCCATCATTTTGGGTAATGACAACTCCTGTTCAATATACTATAGGTGAAAAGGTGACAGATTTGTCATGGCTTCAATGTCAGAAGTTAGAAACAATCGTCTTGAAGGGTGTGACTCCTCCATCATGCAATTCTTTCAGTGAAGGTCAGTATGCAAAAATTAATGTATGTATTCCTGAAGGAACAAAGGATACGTATATGCAGGCAGAACCATGGAAGAATTTCTGGAATTTGACAGAGGGAACTCCTTCTGGTATTGACCATGTTGCTATTGATAATGATAAAATGGAGTCTATCTATTCTTCTAATGGATGCAAAGTAAGTAAAATGATGCCAGGCATCAATATTGTTAAGATGAAGTCTGGTAAAGTTTATAAAATCAGAAAGTAATTTTTAGGTGCATTATGTTTTTGTTTTGATAATATAATGCACATTCTTCGGCGAGAGGTTATTCTGATCTCTCGCCATCAAAGTTTATAGGAAAAACCCTATCTTATGATAGGACAATTCCTTCTCTGTAGAATAATTTTTTAAGTACTTTTGCATCAGAATAAAAATCAGTTGAGTAAAAATAAGTAGAATCTGTATTTTTTGTAAATATTAATTTAAATTCTTATGAATGTAAAATATTTAAAGGTAATAATCTTTGGCTTGGCAATGGGCTTTTGGGTTTATACTAAGTTAGATACTCCAACTAGTAATCATACTAGCGCTTTTGAAGGCTTTAGTTATGAGCGTTCAGCCTTTTCGCATAAAACAAAGGTGGAAGTAGACCACGACATAGAATATGTGCGAGATTTGTTGGACTCTTGTGGATATGCTAAATATACAAATTCACGTTTTGGCTTTTCTGTTAAATATCCAGATTGTTTTGTGAAAGGCGAGGAGCCACTAAATGGAGATGGTTGTGGCTTTTCTATGAAATATGGAATAACTTTCTCTGTGTGGGGAATTTATAATGTTAATGATGAAACTATCCAAGAATATTACGAGAATGATACTGATCTTGTTGCTGCAACCTATCATGTTCAGAAAGGAAACTGGTTTGTGATTTCGGGAAAAACGAAAGATGGTAAAATATTCTATAAGAAGGTTGTCTTAATGAAAGGTGATGCTGAGGGAGGGACTTATGTTACATTTTATCTTCTTTTTCCAAAGAAATTTAATGATGTAATGGCTGATTTTATAAAGTATGAAGCAAAGAACTTTAATCCTAAATACGAAGGCGGATATAAGCATCGTCAGCAGGAGGAAGATGAATTAGATGACCCGTTAAAGAATTTACAGATTGAAGTGCAAAGACAGCCGGCTGTTAAACAGAATGGCCTGACACGTGATCAGCAAATAGCCCTGATGTTCTTAATGCTTGCTGCTTCTTCTGAAGAATCGGGTAATGGTGGTGACCAACAGAATGAGTGTGTTTGTGGAACGTGCGGTTTAAGCTTCTCAAATTCAGGAGATTTTCGGTCTCATCAAAATGCTGCACATGATTATTAATATTGATATCCTTTTTTTATTTTTTTTAAATATAATTGAAATGAAGAAATTATTATTTATTCTTTTTGCATTGGTGATGGGAATTTCAACATCTCATGCTCAGTTTGGAACGCTCGGTAAGTTGTATAAGACTGCAAAGTCTGCGGCTGCAAAAAATAAAAAGCAGGCGCAAGATGATTATGGAAATAAGAAAATAATCGATATTTTAAAAGCATCTGCCATAGATACTACCAGTGTAGAGTACAAGGAAGCCATGGAGAGAAGTAAGCAGGAATTCTTTAATGACAATCCGCAACTCAAAAAAATGATGGAACTCCAAGATGATACAGTAGCCTTGAAAAAATACATGCAGGAGCAGTATGGCGGTATGACAGAAGAAGAAATGGTAAAGAAAATGATGGGAGATGCAAAGCTTGATATCGATAGTAAGGAATTTAAGGATGCGCAGGAAGAAACGCAAAAGATGCAGGGATTAGGCGAAGATCCGCTTTTTAAGAAAATAATGGCAGAAGGACGCACTTTGACCAAGAAGGAAGCTGAATACTTCCACGAAAAATATGGAGCCGATTTTGAATACGACGGAATGGAGGAGTATAATGATTCTATTGGCGTATATGCTCAGTTAAACGGCAGATTGAAACCGATGAGTATTACCATGTATAATAAAATTAGCGACGAACGTCCTGTGCTGGATTTGGGGCAGAATGTAATCAAAGGTTATGTGAAAGATTTCATGGGCTTTCTGAAAAAGCCATTTGGGGATAGGGAAGTGGTTGATAGCGTTCAGGATTACCTGATTTATAATCACCTTCATGCTGAAGAACAATTCAAGGGTGTAGCTAAGTTCACTATCTATTCAAACAAAGAACTGGATTTTGAAAATCTGACTGTTAACGATTTGCGGTTGCGTAAGCTTGGCGATTTTGTGGAGCAGATAGATCCTAAAAATATCTATGTGTTTAAAGTTCGTAAAGGTTTATCCTGCAGATTTATGGATTATAGGTATACTAAAATCAGCTATAAGCAAAGCGAACTTATCGACTATGTGTCTCAGCGACTTATTAATGATGGCTATATTGATGCAAATATTAATCAAAAGTTATCTGATAATCAGTTGTATGGGGCAATGGATAAGTTGGAGATGGAATTTAAAATAGCTAAACTCTTGAGCATGAATTTAAATGGTGAAAAGTTCCTATATACCAATGAGGTACCTGCAGTTGAAGGTGTGACTATGAAAACAAATGTGCGTAAGGTGGCTCAGAATGTAACCGCTCTTGAAGTTAGTATTGAAGCTGAACCGGGCGAATATGCGTTTGTTATTCGTGACCCTAAAGTTGAAGAATATTTCAAGCATATTGGTGATGACGAAAAAGATGAGACCGATCGTAAAAGACTTCAGAACTTTGATATTTCTTTATTAGATAAGGGAGCTTTCTTCTTTACGATAAAATAGTTTTTTATCGTTGAATTCGCTATGAGAACAAATTTGAAAGTAAATTTGATGCGTTTTCAAAATACCGATTTTGTAAGTAAGCTCCATACGCCCTAAATGGGCTGAAGCTTTGATTACAAGTATCATGATTACGGTCGCAGTCCTGTCAGCTTCTCGGCTTCAGCGGGTTATCGCTATCTTGCCGATAACAACACGCTGTTCCGTGGCGAGGGAAATCCAGACGTGCGATTCAATCTGGTATATGGCGACCCGTTTGATGGCATCACCACCAAGCCATACGATTACTTCACGCTGGATGCCACCTTCGGCCTGAGCAGCAACCAGCTGCTCATTACGGGATTGCATCTGCTGGGCCGCCTGTGGAGCGTGCCTGTGGAGGTGAGCAAGGGCACGGAGATGGAGTTCGGCATCTTCCAGCACTTCAACTACTACGATTCGCAGCCGGTGAAGGATGGCACCAGTTTTGTGCCATATCGCATCTCTGAGGCAGCGTCGGTGGGTCCCGGCATCATCTACCGCTTCCCTCAGGTGGGTAATCTCACCAAACTGGAGCAGCGCATCTTCGTGGATGGCATCCTGCTGGGCGGCAGTCTCACCGATTATTATAATGTGATAGACCGCGACTACAACATGGGCAGCGGCTACAGCGTGAAGGCCGTCAGCCTGATGGATTTCGGCAAGGTGGCGTGCTTCCAGATAGGAGCCGACTACTACCGCATTTTCACCTGGAAGGGCTACGAGGGCAAGGACCTGGCTACCACCGACCCGCTCTATCTCAACGACCAGGGCGACAAGGGCAATGCCTCGTTGCTGGTGGTGAATGCTCGCTTCGGGCTCGCCCTGTCGAATCGCCTGAAGCTCGATTTCTACGTGTCGATCTATTGGCGCGATACGTATTACTCCTATCACGACGACGTGCGTAGCAAGACATACGACCTGAGCCTGGGATTGCAATATCAGTTCTAGAGACTTGTCGATATCAGTTTTAGAAACACGATCAATATGGCGTGTTGATAGATAATAATGTAAAAATATGGGTGCAAGCGTTAATGATTTTCATCTTTTTGCAGAAAAATCGCAAAAAGTTTTGCATATTTTCTGAATTTATATTAACTTTGCACCCATATTACAAAATTATAACATAGAATTATACTCTTATGGGAGGCATTTTCGGAACTATTTCCAAGAAAAGCTGTGTCGCTGATCTCTTTTACGGCACAGATTACAACTCACATCTCGGCACACGCCGGGGCGGTTTGGCAACCTACAGTAGTGAGAAGGGCTTCGTGCGCTCTATCCACAATCTGGAAAGTTCATACTTCAGAACGAAGTTTGAATCTACACTCAACAAGTTTGAAGGAGCTACATCGGGCATCGGCGTGATTAGCGATACAGATGCCCAGCCACTCATCATGAACTCTCATCTTGGCCGCTTTGCCATTTGCACTGTAGCTAAGATAGTAAACAAGGATGAACTTACTCAGCTTCTGCTCGAAAAGAACATGCACTTTGCAGAGATGTCTTCGGGTAGTACCAATCCTACTGAGTTGGTGGCTCTGCTCATTATTCAGGGTAAAACCTTCAGAGAAGGTATCGAAAACGTTTTCCATCACATCAAAGGTTCCTGCACCATGATGATTCTTACCGAGGATGGCATCATCTGTGCGCGCGACAGTTGGGGACGTACTCCAATCATCATCGGCAAGAAGGAAGGAGCCTATGCGGCTTCCAGCGAAACCACCTCGTTCCCTAATCTCGATTATGAAACAGCATATGAGGTAGGACCAGGCGAAATCGTGAAGATTAAAGCTGATGGCATGGAGCAGATCCGTCCTGCCAACAAGAAGATGCAGGTTTGCTCTTTCCTCTGGGTTTACTACGGATTCCCTACATCTACCTACGAGGGCAAGAATGTAGAGGAGGCGCGTTTTACCAACGGCTTTAATCTCGCCAAGACCGATGATGTGGAGGTAGACTGCTGCAGCGGTATTCCTGATTCTGGTACTGGTATGGCGATGGGTTATGCTGCTGGCAAGGGTGTGCCTTACCAGCGTTGTATTGCCAAGTATACGCCTACATGGCCTCGCAGTTTTACTCCAAGCAACCAGAGCATGCGTTCGCTGGTAGCCAAGATGAAGCTGATTCCTAACAAGGCGATGCTGAAGGGCAAGCGTGTGTTATTCTGTGATGACAGTATCGTTCGTGGTACCCAGCTTCGCGACAATGTGAAGGTGCTTTTCGACCAGGCTGGCTTGAAGGAGTGCCACATGCGTATAGCGTGTCCTCCATTGGTATACGGCTGTCCGTTCATCAACTTCACTTCTTCAAAGAGTGATATGGAGCTGATTACCCGCCGTATTATTGAGAAGTTTGAGGGCGATGCCAACAAGAATCTTGAGAAATACGCTACCACTGGTTCTCCTGAGTATCAGAAGATGGTAGATGAGATTGCCAGCCAGTTGGGCTTGACTTCCCTGAAGTTCAACACCATCGAGCAGCTGGTAGAGGCTATCGGTCTTCCAAAGTGTCAGGTATGTACCCATTGTTTCGATGGCAGCAGCGCATATACTCTGAATGAGTTTGCTGATGAAGACTAAAATAAGAATATAAGTTCTTGATAGATAAGAAGATAGGTCTAGCGGCCCCGTGAAACGCGGTGTAGCCAGACCTATTTTATTTTCCTTTTATATGGTATCGTAATACCCCCTGCGAAATAAAACTGTCACAACTGTCATGTAACGCTTCTGGGGGGTAGGAATCGTGAGGGCTAGAATATATAGCTTTCAATCACTTGTGATATGATACGAATACAGACAGAATCGGAAAATAATGTGGTTTATATTGTTTTCTTCTCGAAAAATTTGGTAGTTACGAAAAAGCAACGTATCTTTGCAGCACATGTTTAGTAAAAAGAAAAAAGTATGAGTGAAGTAAAGCCATATAAATTACCCGAAGAAAAAACAAGTATAGTTTCTGATTCCATGGCAGTCCGTATTACTCCTGATACGGATATTGTTACTTTGCGCCATAATGTGATGGATGCGGTGTATGCTACAACAGATCAGAATGCTTTGTATAGTTGTTTGGTTTTCTTGTCAAGTCAAAAGCAAACTTTACAATCTTCAGTAAAGAAAGAACTTTTGAATCGTTTAGATGAATTGTCAAAGCTTCCAGATGGTTGGGATGGTGAAGGTAGTCTTGCCCTCTCAAGAAATATCGTGGATTTTGTGAAGCGAATTATTCTGCTAGCTGCTGATACTAGTCTGCAAAATTGGGTAGCTTTTCCTGATGCACGAGGTTGTATATATTTAGATTACACGGAAGACAATAATATAGCAGGTGTTACTATAACCAATCATCAGGTTGTAGCATTTATCAAACGGGATGGTCATTTGTCAAAATTCAGTTTTGATAAGTTGGATGAAAAGGAAGTATTGTCATTATTAGAAAAAGCTCATGGATAAACTGATTTCTGAAATAGCAGACGATGAAAAGGTTGCAAGAATCCTGTTCTCGCCTTCTCATATCTATAAAGGGCGTGTTTCGCCGAAGGCTTTTAAACTTGAAAAGTTGAAGAGTGGTGCTGAAGACTATATTTCAGTATTAAGATATAATGCAGATCAATTAGATTCTGTATCAGCTGTTTTTCGTCCTAGAACGAAAGGAGACTCTCGATATGGATTTACATTTTTAAATGTTTTGGATGTTCGAAACCTGGATTATGAATTTAACAACAGAAGGGTGGAGCTATTGCCAAAACCAAGCAAGCGATTACCGTTACATGCTGGAATCTTTTTATCAATTGATGGAAGATTGCAGACTGCCGATGATGTTTCTCCTGATATAGATTTTTTCCAAAAAGAACTTGCCATGCTTTGTGATGGGGTGCATAAATTTTAATCTGCCCCGAACGTTGGAAAAACAGCCTAGTTCTTGATATATAATAAGATAGGTTTAGCGACCCCGTAAAACGCGGTGTTGCTAGACCTATTTTTTATTGTTATTTTCGGAAATTTTGAACATATTGTGATAAGATGTGAATAGTCTTTTATCACCGAAAAGCTGTACCTTTGCACCCAGATAATAAATGAAACGTAAATCAATAGAAATCATTAAGAAGAAATGAAGAAAATAATCATCTTATGTTTCGCGCTCGGAGCTTTCCATACACTTGGCGCACAGGAGACGCTTACGCTCAGCCAGTGCCTGCAGATGGCAGTGGATAACAACCTGTCGCTCCAGAGCAGCCGAAACGAAATAGCTAAGGGAAAGTACGCTATCAGCGAAAATCAGGCTAAACTCTATCCGCAGATCAATGCGGTGGCACAGCTCAACGACAACTTTACGCCGCCTGTTTCGGTTACCGACGGCTCGGCTTACGGCAAGCCTTATAATGTAACCAAGACGTTGCAGTATAATGCATCGGCGGGTGTACAATTGCAGATGCCACTGTATAACCAGATGATTCTTACCGCCATCGACATTACCAAGATTGCCGATAAACTCAACCAACTCTCTTATGAGAAGGCGCGTGAAGACCTCATCGTGCAGACTGCCAAGATGTATTACATGGCACAGAACACATCTGAGCAGATTCGTCTGACAGATGACAATATCAAGCGACTGGTAGAACTCAGAAACATCACCCAGGCTTTCTATGATAACCAGATGAGTTTGGAGGTAGATCTGAAGCGAGTGAATCTCAATATCGAGAACCTCACCGTGCAGCGCGATAACGCCATCGCCATGCTCGAACAGCAGTATACCATGCTCAAGTATGTGATAGATTATCCTGCCGAGAAGGAGATGAAGGTGACTGCCGTAGATCCGGGAAAGATTGAGATGGTGAAGGCTGACGGACTGGATACGGGACTCTACGAACTCCAGTTGCTGGAACAGAAGAAACTGCTCACCCAGAAGCAGACCAAACTTGCCAAGGACGGCTATCTGCCATCGCTCTCGCTGACCGGAAACCTGATGTATTCTGCCTTTACCGATAGGATAGATCACTGGATTCATTCGGGCGAGTCAAACCACTGGTATGGTTCCAATGGTCTGGGCATTCAACTGAGAGTGCCTGTATTCGATGGTTTTGAAAAGCGTTCTAAAATCAGAAAGGCGAAGATAGAGGAGGAGAATGCACGCATCGGTTACGAGGACGCCCTGAAGGGACTGCAGGCAAACTATATGAATGCGGTGAGCGAGGTGAACAACAGTCAGCGCAACTACAAGAAACAGTTTGATAATTATACCATGGCGCAGGATGTTTACAACGTAACAGCCGACCAGTATAAGGAGGGTGTGGCTTCGATGACAGCGGTGCTGCAGGACGAGATGCGCATGAGTGAGGCGATGAACAATTATCTCACAGCCTACTATCGCTACAAGGTTGCCAATCTCTCGCTGCTCAAGTTGACTGGACAGCTCAACCAGATTTCGGTTGCTAAATAACGGAGAAGAATAAATCATTAAAAAATAAAATATAAACAGGAAAACGGGATGTAAAAAAGTTAACTTCATATTCCCTGATTCCAAATTACAATATAACTATGGAACAGAACGGAAATAAAAATGTAGAAACAGCAGAGGCTACACAGGTATCTCACGAAGAAACCGTGAAGAAACTCAAGAAGCAGCGCGTAAGACAGATTGTCGCCAGTCTGATAGGTGTTGCTATTTTGGCTTTCGGACTCTGGAAAATCGTATGTCTCTTCCTCGATTATAGCTCTAACGAAACGAGCAATGATGCTCAGATAGAGCAATATATCTCACCGGTTAATCTCCGTGCATCCGGCTATATCGCCAAGGTATGCTTCAGAGAACATCAGGAAGTACACAAGGGAGATACCCTCCTTGTGCTCGACGATCGGGAGTATCGTATCCGTCTGATGGAGGCTGAAGCAGCCCTCAAGGATGCCAAGGCAGGAGCCAATGTCATCAATGCTACAGAGCAGACCACCGAGACATCAGCTTCTATCTATCAGGCATCTATCGATGAAATAAATGTACGACTTGCCAAACTTGCCAAGGACTGCGAACGCTATCGCAACCTGGTAGAAAAGAAGGCGGCTACTCCTATCCAGCTCGAACAGTTGGAGGTGGAATATGCTGCTACCAGGAAGAAACTCGAAGGGGTAAAGAAGCAGCAGGCTGCTGCCTATAAGGGAGTAAACGAGGTAACTACCCGCAAGCAGAATGTGGCTGCCTCCATCGAACGTGCCGAGGCTGCCGTAGAGATGGCAAAGCTGAATCTCTCTTACTGTGTGGTTGTGGCTCCTTGTGACGGTAAACTGGGTCGCCGCTCTATCGAGGAGGGACAGATGGTAAATGCAGGAACCACCATTACCTACATCATTCCAACCAACAACAAATGGGTGATTGCCAACTATAAGGAAACCCAGATAGAGAATCTCTATGTAGGACAGAAGGTGCGTATGACCGTAGATGCCATCAGTAACAAGGAGTTTGAGGGTACGGTGACCGCCATTTCTGGTGCTACCGGTTCGAAATATTCGCTGGTACCTACAGACAATTCTGCTGGCAACTTTGTCAAGATTCAGCAGCGTGTGCCTGTAAGAATCGATTTCAACAACCTCAGCAAAGAGGATAATGAGCATCTTGCTGCCGGCATGATGGTGGTTGTCAAGGCTGAGAGAAAGTAAAAAACAGCTAGATGGAAATGAAGTAATATATGGAAGAAGAATATAAGAATTATCCGTTTTATGATTGGGTGCCCAAACCGCTCGGCATCATCTTCATGATCATCCTCTTCGTGCCGATGATTACGATGAGTGGCGTCTATTCTGCCAACAGCGGCGAGATGATGAGCGGGCTCGGCATCCAGTCGGAATACATCGCCTTTGCGGGGTTCTGCACCTCGATAGGAATGGCGGCTTTCTCGCCGTTCTTCTATGATCTGGTGTGCATCCGTAGAGAGAAGATGATGTGTATCGTGGGCTTCTCCATTCTCTTTATCCTCAGTTTTGTGTGTGCCCAGACCGACTCGCTGTTTATACTCGGACTGTGCAGTCTGCTGATGGGCTTTGTCCGTCAGACGCTGCTGATGGCGCATCTCTTCGTGCTCATCAGATATGGTTTCGGAATAGAGGCTACGAGGAATATCACTCCGGGATGCGAGCCTACTACCGAGGAAGCATGGGATGCGGTAGATTCGGAGAAGATGGTTTCGCAGCCGGTTATCTATCTCTTCTTCATGATTATCGGACAGTTGGGAACCTGGCTAACGGCATGGCTTGCCTATGCCTATGAGTGGCAGTATGTTTATCATTTCATGATGGCATTCATGCTGGCGGGCATCATCATCGTGTTCTTCACCATGCCTTATCATAAGTATCCGATGCCTAAGTTCCCGATAACGATGTCGAAGTTTGGCAATGTTACGGTGTTCAGTATCATGCTCTGTTCGTTTGCTTATGTCATGGTTTTCGGTAAGACGCTCGACTGGTTTGATGATCCTACCATCCGTTTCTCTTCGGTGGTCTGTCTTATCTTTACCGCTCTGTTCATCTATCTGGAGAAGACGAGGCGTTCACCTTATTTCATCATGGAGGTGTTCCAGCTCAGGGTCATCAACTACGGCATCCTGCTCTTCTTCCTGCTGATGGTCTGCAATTCGAGTGCCATGTTTGTCAACGTGTTCACCAATGTGAGCATGAAGATAGATAACTGGCAGAACGCCACGCTAGGCAACTGGGTGATGGTGGGCTACACCGTGGGACTGATATTCGCAGTCATCGCCAGAGCCAAGAATGTTCACCTGAAGTGGATGTACTGTCTGGGTTTCCTCTTTATCGGAGCCTATGCGCTGTACATGTATTTCGAGGTACAGAACGACGGCATGTGTGAACGTATGAAATGGCCTATCATCATCCGTTCTACGGGAATGATGCTGCTCTATTCGCTCATCTCCACGATAGCCAACCAGCGCATGCCTTACCGCTTCATGTCAACCTGGGTTTGCATCATGCTTACCGTTCGTATGGTCATTGCCCCTTGCATCGGCTCTGCGCTCTATACCAATGTGCTTCAGCACAGACAGCAGTATTATGTAACCCGCTTTGCCCAGGATTACGACCGCACGAACATCGAGACGGCGAAGACTTACGACCAGACGGTGAGAGGCATGCAATATCAGGGCAAGAGTGTAACCGAGGCACAGAACATGGCTGCCATGAGTACGAAGGGAAAGGTACAGGTACAGGCCACGCTGGTGAGCATCAAGGAGATGGCAGGCTGGACCTTCTACGGCTGTCTGCTGTGTGCCGGACTGATGCTCGTTCTCCCTTGGCGCAAGCGCAATATCGGGGAACTGACGCGTGAGTATCTGCTGAAGAATGTAGATGTGAAATCCCTGGGAAGAAGGTAGTGGAGTGCTAAAATATCATAAAAGATACAGGCTGCTCATCTGATGAATGGATATTTTTGTTATCTTCGCAGTTAAATCTGAAGATAACAGATCCATATTCATCATGAAAATAACAGATAATATCATCATATATGAGGCTCATGAGTTTCCTCAGCTGTTGATGCAGCCTTTCTACTCCGACTATGTCGGAATCGTAATCTGTCATCAGGGGATGTTCCGTTTCTGTGTAGACGGAACATCCTTTGTTGCATCTGAGGGTGAGACCGTTTTCCTCTCCAAAGGAGTGATGTTTCATGTGCAGGAAACGGGCAAGAACCTCAAATATACCCTTCTTTTTTACCGTGCTGAACAGATTCGTCACATGTTGGGCAATACCGTGGTTACCATGCGTCTTTATGCTACGATTTATCCCAAATCCTGCCATGTCAGGACGACGGGCTATGAGGACATGCTTACTTCTTATGCCCTGATGCTGAGGAAACTGGAGCTGGAAAAAGAGAAGAGTGGTGAACTGGATGCCTATTGTGTGCATGAGCAGAAACTGTTACTGATGGCTGTTACGTATCGTTTGTGCAGCATCTTCTCGGCATCGTTCAAGGCTGCCGGCAAGGAGATGGAGCGGAAGATAGCCATCTTTGAGTCGCTGGTGCTGCTGATAGAGAAGAACTATATGCGTGAGCGCAGTGTGGCTTTCTATGCAGACGAACTCTGTCTTACACCGAAATATTTGTCGGTACTGGTCAAGTCGGTTTGCGGTCAGACGGTCCAGCAGTTGCTTTTCAAGGCGATGATCCGTCGCAGTATCTATCTGATGAAGAACACCACGAAGACGATACAGCAGATAGCCAATGAACTCAGTTTTCCAAATGCTTCAGCCTTCGGAACCTTCTTCAAGAAACATACCGGTCTGTCGCCTAAGCATTACCGTAATTGGGAAGAGGGAATGAACCGAGATTTCATCCTATATCTATAAAATAAAAAAGGGACAGAGGATTTGTTCTGTCCCCTGTCCCGAAACTGTGATATAACTAAAACAACTGAGCGAAAGCTTCGGCTGTCTTTCCTGTATAGGTCTTCATCTCTGTAACCGGCTTGTAACTGAAATCCTTGAAGGCAAGGAGCTGTGTGGCAACAAACTGGTGGTCGTCAGAGATGCAAGCCTGTAACTTCATATTACCCATGCTGATGGCTGAAACAGGGAATTTGCTGATCGCTGTTTCTACATCCTTAGTGGCTGCACTGAGGATGTTCTCAAGCTTTCTTCCATCCTCTACAGAATATTCTTTCTCTTTTATCTTAATCACACTGTTGGTAGGTTGATAGATGAGCTTGACAGTCAAACCCATGAAACCTTTCTTTACCTGTACATCCTGGAGTGCCAAAACATCAGCACCCATCTCTAAATGATTAATCTTTGCCATAATTTTATACTGTTATTTGCTTATTCTTAATTCTTGAAAAATAATATATATTGAACTGTTTTTTGTTTTGAATAGGGGTGTAACCAGTCTTATCGCAAATCTTAGGAAAGATGCGATAAACCTATATGAAATTTTAAAAAGAGAAAAGAATAAGCACTAACAGAGCAGACGTCGCAGGCAAATGACATAATACTTGCAGGCGACATCAAAGTGGATTGGGGCAGTTTCCTGTCGGAAAGGCTCCATGCCACCTTCTATAGCTGATAAAAGGGATGATAAATAACGGATTCTATTTGTAAGCAATCTACTGGCAGTCTGACTGTTGTGCATGTTGCCACTTGGCAATAAGCGCTGCGGACGGCTGCTACAGATGCGGTAAGCAAGCTGTGAGGCGTTTTCAAGCTGTGCCTCAGGCTGGCTCTTGTCATACTCAACCTTCGCCAAACCATCTTTCTTATGGCTTGCATCTTCGGTATAAGAATCCTCGGGAGTAAAAGAAATAGGGGCAGCAGATACCTCTCCATGGCCTGAGAAGACCATGGACACCAGAAAAAGGATGTATAGTATCAACTGCCTCATATTAAATATATTATGGTGTCAGGATGAACTCCCGACACCAGGGATGATTAATAGCTTCTTGCGATGATGACACGGGCTACAGCTGGCTTGCCGCTTACCATATCTACACCTGGAGTCTGCTCGTAAGCGAAAGGCACGCAGCGGATGGTAGCCTGAGTCTCTTCCTTAATCTTAGCCTCGGTCTCGGCTGTACCGTCCCAATGGCAGAGGAAGAAACCACCGTCCTTCACACGCTTCTTGAACTCCTCGTAGTTGTCGCACTCATAAACGTGAGCATCACGGTAAGCACGAGCCTTCTCGAAGATATTCTTCTGGATGTCTTCCAGCATATTCTTTACGCGCTCAACGATACCGTCGAAGCTTACGTTCTCCTTCTCCAAGGTATCACGGCGCATAATCTCGATGGTGTTGTTCTCCAAGTCACGGCCACCCATAGCCAGACGAACAGGAACACCCTTCAACTCATAGTCAGCGAACTTGAAGCCAGGACGCTTGGCAGGGTTGTCATCATACTTCACGGTGATGCCCAACTCGCGGAGCTGGTCGATGACAGGCTGCAACTTAGCAGTAATCTGAGCCAACTGCTCGTCGCCCTTGTTGATAGGAACGATAACCACCTGGATAGGAGCCAGCTTTGGAGGCAATACGAGACCGTTATCATCGCTGTGAACCATGATGAGGGCACCCATCAGTCGGGTAGAAACACCCCATGAAGTAGCCCATACGTACTCAGGCTTGTTCTCCTTGTTCAAGTAGGTAACATCGAAACTCTTGGCGAAGTTCTGACCCAGGAAGTGAGAAGTACCACTCTGGAGAGCCTTGCCATCCTGCATCATTGCCTCGATGGTATAAGTGTTGAGAGCACCTGCGAAACGCTCAGTCTCACTCTTCACACCCTGCAATACAGGAACACCCATGTAGTTTTCAGCAAACTCAGCGTAAACCTTGAGCATCTCCTGAGCCTTTGCCTCAGCCTCTTCCTTAGTGGCATGAGCGGTATGACCCTCCTGCCAGAGGAACTCAGAAGTACGGAGGAACGGACGGGTACGCATCTCCCAACGCATTACGTTACACCACTGGTTGCAGAGGATAGGGAGATCACGCCATGAATGGATCCAGTTCTTATAGGTGTTCCAGATGATGGTCTCAGAAGTAGGACGGATGATGAGCTCCTCATCGAGCTTTGCGTTAGGATCAACCTCAACCTCTTTGCCATCCTCTGTAGAACGGAGGCGGTAGTGGGTAACTACGGCACACTCCTTGGCGAAACCTGCCACGTGCTCAGCCTCACGAGAGAAGAAACTCTTCGGGATGAGGAGAGGGAAGTATGCGTTCTGTACACCTGTCTGCTTAAACATCTTGTCGAGCTGTTGCTGCATCTTCTCCCAGATAGCGTAACCGTATGGTTTGATAATCATACAACCACGAACTGGTGACAACTCAGCGAGATCAGCCTTTACTACCAAATCATTGTACCACTGACTGTAGTTGTCAGCGCGCTTGGTTAAATTCTTGAGTTCTTTAGCCATATTGCTTTATTCTATTTATTTTGTTTTTTATTTCTTCTGTTATATATATATTAAGGTATAAGCTTGAGCCTTCATCATCTGCTGACGGCAGTTCATCTGTCTGCAGGTGTCTGAAATCCGACTTTTAGGGATTTTCCACCCCAAAATAGGTGATTTCCTAGCTCTATTTCGACAAATACCCTTAAATTTGCATGCAAAAATACAAAAAAATATTAGAAAACTCTCCATTATGGAGAAAAAAGAGTTATCTTTGCAATTAAATAACATAAATATAGGAGATTTTAAAATGAAAAAGACTAATTTTGCAGTTGCAGGCCTCTCTTTGTGCTTGCTTTTTTCAAGTTGTGGAACCAATCAGAAGACAGGTACAGCTGTAGGTGCCGGTTCTGGTGCAGCTCTGGGTGCTCTCGTAGGTGGATTGCTTAACAATAGCCATCGTGGTACCGGTGCTCTCGTAGGTGCTGCTATCGGTGCAGCTGTTGGTGGCGGTGCTGGTAACCTCATAGGAAAGCACATGGATAAGGTAAAGGCTGAGGCTGAACAGGTGAAGAATGCACAGGTTGAGACTGTAACAGATGCCAATGGCTTGTCTGCCGTTAAGGTAACATTTGCTTCTGGTATCCTCTTCCCAACTAATGGTTCTACTCTCAGCAGTAGCGCAAAGACTGATTTGGCTCAGTTTGCCGGTGTATTGAAGAACAATACCGACTGCGAGGTTTCTATCCAGGGTTATACCGATGCTACAGGTAATGATGGTATCAACTTGCCATTGAGCCAGAAGCGTGCTGAGGCAGTTTACAACTATCTCGCTTCTTGCGGTGTTACAAGCCGTCAGGTAAAGAATGTTCAGGGTTTGGGTTCTGCTAACCCTGTTGTTAATACTACTGCTGCTTGTGCCCAGAACCGTCGTGTAGAGGTTTACATGTATGCTAGCCAGGCTATGGTTAACGCAGCCAACAACGGTACATTGAAGTAATAACTTTCATGCTCCCGGAAGGGAAAAACTAAATAGATGATTTTGAAGAAAATCAAGAATATAGTAAAATGGGTGGTGGTGCTGTTTTTCAGTACCACCATTCTTGCTGTAGTGGCATATAGGTTCATTCCTGTGTATGTCACTCCTCTGATGTTTATCCGATGCTTCCAGCAAGTAGCTGATGGAGAGAGTATTACCCTGCATCATCATTGGATTTCGATGGATAAGATCTCGCCTCATATGCCAGTGGCGGTAATGGCGAGCGAAGATGCGAGATTCCTGAAGCATCACGGTTTCGACTTCAATGCCATCGAGAGTGCGGCGAAGAATAATGCACGTGGCGGAAAGGTGCATGGAGCCAGTACCATCAGTCAGCAGACTGCTAAGAATGTCTTCCTGTGGCCTGGCCGTTCATGGACTCGCAAGGGATTTGAAGTCTACTTTACCTTCCTCATCGAAATGATGTGGAGCAAGCAGCGCATCATGGAGGTTTATCTCAACAGCATTGAGATGGGACCGGGTATCTATGGTGTGGATGCGGTTGCAGAATATCATTTCGACAAGAAAGCGAAAGATCTGTTTCGTGGCGAGTGTGCGCTGATAGCAGCTACACTTCCTAATCCGCGCAAATTCAGTTCGCTGCATCCTAGCGCTTATATGAAGAAACGCCAGCGACAGATAGAACATCAGATGAGATTTATCCCTACCTTCCCTCGTGAGGGCGAAGATTTCGACCCGGGCACGGCTGTGGGAGGATATAGGGGGAAGTAATACTTAGTTGATAGTTTATAGTTGATAGGGGTGACCTTAAAATAGTTTTTTGCCTCAAATATTGATTCATGGATTTACTGAAAGACTTGAACGAAGCGCAGCGTGCTGCGGTAGAATATATTGACGGACCTTCGCTGGTGATAGCCGGTGCAGGTTCGGGTAAAACGCGTGTGCTTACTTATAAGATAGCTTATCTCCTGAGCCAGGGCATGAAACCCTGGAGCATCATGGCGCTTACCTTTACCAACAAGGCGGCAAGGGAGATGAAGGAACGTATCGGAAAACTGGTGGGAAATGATCTCGCCCAGCATCTCTATATGGGTACCTTCCACAGCATCTTCTCCCGAATCCTGAGAGCGGAGGCTGAGCATATCGGCTTCAACAACAACTTTACCATTTATGACGAAAGTGACTCGCGCTCGCTGATCAAGGCGATAGTGAAGGAGATGGGGCTGGATGATAAGAAGTATAAGCCTGCTGCCGTTCATGCCAAGATTTCGATGGCGAAGAACAACCTGATGAGTGCTGCGGCTTATGAGAGCGATGCGGCTATCTTCGAGCAGAACAAGCGTGCGCAGATGCCTGAGGTTGGTAAGATTTTCGTGGCTTACGTGCAGCGCTGCAAGCAGGCCAATGCCATGGATTTCGATGATTTGCTGACGCTTACCTATCAGCTCTTCAGGGAACATGAGGATATTCGCCACAAATATGCCGCCCGCTTCGATTATGTCCTGGTGGATGAGTATCAGGATACCAATCACGTTCAGATGTCTATCGTCATGCAACTCTGTCAGGAGAAGCAGCGTGTTTGTGCCGTGGGTGATGACTCGCAGAGTATCTATAGTTTCCGTGGTGCCAATATCGATAATATTCTCAACTATCAGCGCCAGTTTCAGGGCACGCGTCTCTTCAAACTGGAACAGAACTACCGCTCTACCCAGACCATCGTTGAGGCGGCTAACAGTCTGATCAAGCATAACCGCAACCAGATTCCTAAGGATGTGTTCAGCGAGAATGCGAAGGGTGAGAAGATTCAGTATAAGCCTGCTTACAGCGACAAGGAAGAGGCGGCGATTGTGGCGAAGGACGTGAAGCGTATCCGGCGCGAGGATGGCTGCCAGTATAGTGATTTTGCCATTCTCTATCGTACCAATGCCCAGAGTCGTAGCTTCGAGGAGGAGTTCAGAAAGCAGGGTATTCCTTATCGCATTTATGGCGGACTGAGTTTCTACCAGCGCAAGGAAATTAAGGATATTATTGCATATTTCCGTCTGGTGGCGAATCCGGATGATGAAGAGGCTATCAAGCGTATCATCAACTATCCGGCTCGTGGAATCGGTGCTACTACGGTGCTGAAGATTGCTGACTGTGCCCATCAGAACCAGGTGAGTTTCTGGGAGGTAATCGGTGCCCCTGAGCGGTATGGACTGGCGGTTACCAAGGGTACGATGAACAAGCTGGAAACTTTCAGATTGCTAATTTCTTCGTTTATCGAACGGGCTCAAACTACGGATGTCTATGAATTGGGTGATGCCATTATCAAGGAGAGTGGCATCAGTCAGGATATCATGTCGGGCAAGGATGCCGATGATCTGGCACGTCAGGAGAACCTGGAGGAATTCTTGAGCGGTATGTCGGCTTTTGTGGAGGAACGCCGTGAAGAGGGTAGGTTTGATGAACTCTTCCTGCAGGATTATCTGCAGGATGTGGCTCTGCTTACCGATGCTGACAGCGATGGTGATAAGGATGAACCTCGTGTTTCTCTGATGACGGTTCATGCTGCCAAGGGTCTGGAGTTTCCTACGGTATTCGTGGTTGGTTTGGAAGAGAATATCTTCCCAAGTCCGCTTTCTGCTGCTTCGCTCAGAGAACTGGAGGAGGAACGAAGATTGCTTTACGTTGCCATTACTCGAGCTGAGAAACATTGTATCCTGACGAACGCCAAGAACCGCTGGCGATATGGCAAGATGGAGTTTGATAATCCGAGTCGGTTTATCGATGAGATTGACGGCAAGTTGATTGATAGCCTGGATGAGGCTGGTGGAAGCTTGTTTGGCTCCAGAGCTGATTCGATGTCTGACCAGCCGGAGTGGGCGAGAGCGCAACGTTCTCGCAGACCGTGGGAGGATGCTGAGCAGCCTAGATACAGTAGCAGGTATCAGAATTCCAAACCGGTAGCATCGCAGTTTGTAGCAGATCCTAAGCCTTCTCTCTTTGATGATGAACCGGAGACTTCACATACTTCCGAACGCTCGTCTGTTTCCGGACGCTCATCTCTCTCTGAAGGTAATTTCAAGTCTGTTAGAGCGCTGAATGCAGCTAAACGTTACATGGAGACGCATTCTTCTCATCCTGCTTCTCGCAGTACAGGATCTTCTGCAGCATCAGTTTCTTCTTCTGCAGCTTCATCTGCTGGCAGTTCTTCTTGTGGTTTGCAGGAGGGAATGAAGATTGAACATCAGCGTTTTGGACGGGGAACGGTGTTGAAGATTGAAGGTACTGGTGAGAATACGAAGGCTACGGTTGAGTTCGTTCATTCTGGCACCAAACAGCTTCTGCTGAAATATGCCAAGTTTACGGTAGTAGATTAAGTTCTGTAGTCTGATGTTTATATTTAAAGGTTTATCCTGTTTTGAAGTTCTCTCTTACAGGTAGAATCTTATAATATTGATAAAGAGTTATAAAAATAGATTGGGCAAGGTCATCTCTGGTCTTGCCCTTTTTGTTTCTATATACTATAAATTGAAAAAGCGTCCCCGCAGTAGCCTCACGGTCACTACGGGGACTTATAATTACTAACATCTAACTTTAGCATTTTTGTTTAAACTTAAAAACGAATTCTTTATGAGAGTAATTTCTCCATTATCTATAAACATAAACCAAGTATCTCATATATTGCAAGTAACTTGAATCCTGCAAATATCTTGTATCCTTAAATGCAAGTTCTTAGAAAAGTTAAACCCATAGACCAGTATCTCTACTAATATCTTGGTTATTTTTATTTTATTGCTTTTTGTCTGTTTAATATTTAATACTTTTAATTTACAATGCAAAGATATAAAAAAAATGGGTAAACTCCAAATTAATTTTGTTTTATTTTGTGTTAAATGGCTTTTATCGTACTTATGCGCGTTTTTTAAGGATTAACTGGCAAAGTTAAAAGGGTGTATCATAAACATTCAAATGCTTTATGATACACCCTCTTTCTCAGGATTCTGAATATTTTTTCGTATTTATAACGCTTCGTCTTCAGGACGTGGCATCTGTGTCTGGGGCTTCTGTTTCTTGCCTGGCTTCATGAATAGTTTCTTCTTCTTGAGCCATGCAGCCTTGCGTATCTCGTATTCTTCGCGATGACGCTCCAAAAAATTATCTGCCATGTTTCGTTTCCTTTTTTACTTTGCGTTATGAATGCTTATTCTTTTTCTTTAAACTTACTGTAAATCACCTTTATCTGTATAGGACTTGTCTCCTTGCCGTTGCTGTCGGTGGTTATTACACCTCTTTTCAGTCGGGTAGAAGCGAGTGACATATCGTGATTAATCTTGGAGATGACGGTAGTATGTCCCTGTGTGGTTGTGATAACGTTTACAGGAACCAGTACTACTTTATTCCAGTTTTCTCCCTTGCCCTTGTTCTTATACATGGCAGAAACCAGGTTGGCGATATTCTGGAATGTATAGGCATTCTTATAAGTACCTGTACTGCTGTAGCTTGTGGTATAAGAAGTACGGCTATCTGCCAACTTGCTCTTTTCGAAGAACGACTGCAAACTGTCTTTCTGCACCATCAGGATGGTGCTTGGTGTAGCAAAGTTGTATGGGTTGTCTTCGTTGTCATTGTTGAGCCGTGGGAAAGAGATGGTAGCTGTGTTGAGCGTATCCTTCTCATGACCTTTCATGATGTCTTCGATAGGGAGGGTAACCTCGGTGAAGATACCTGCTGGCGACTTGAGGTAAGTCCAGTTCTGCTGACTTGCCAACTTCTCCAAGTTCGTGGTATCGTTCTCAATCTTGTTGAGCTGCAATACCTCTTCTGTACCATCGAAACGGTTGTATCCGATGCCTACAGCTATACTGTCTGTAACGCCGTCCTTTGCCTTGATGGTCTTGTGGCGGGTCCAGTAGAAGATAAGCTCTGTATTCCAGATCTTAGCCATGTTACCCGTACCGCCTACATTCTTGATGAAGAAGCCAGGGCAGACGTTGTGCAGGAACTTGTAGTTGGTCTTGAAGTACTCAGGATGTTCTGCGTATGTTTGCATGATGTAAGAACCATAGTTCTTGTATGTCTTACCATCTTTCTCATACTTCTTATTCAAGTAAATCTTGAAGTTCTTGACATCTGATGTATTGCTCAAGTTGTAATTACTGCTCCAATGCTGGTTGTTTTCGCTTACCCAGCCTTCCTTGAAGGCATCATAATCAGAGTAATACTCCTTATCTTCTGCCATCGGCTTTGTCATCTCATAGGCTGTCACCTTCATTGGGGCGATAGTATCGCCGTAGCTGGCATTGTATGAAACCAGGAGGTAGCATGAGTCTGCTTCGATAGAACCATTGTTTGCCTGCTTGATGTAATCGAGTGTATCTATAGAGAAAGTAGGCAATACGCTCAACTGGGTCATGTAGTCACCCTTTACATAGTTGCCGGTTTCCGGGTCTTTCATCTTACCGATGAGACCGCTGTTGTTGCGGCTCAATACGGCACCTGAAACCATAGACTTTGTAGCTACAGGAAATACTGCGCTAGTGATGTTGATGTTGTCAATATCGTTAGTGATGCTACCACCGATTCCCTCGGTGGTGTCATCACATGCAGCGAAAGTAAGCGCTGCTATTACTAATACTGTTAAGAGTCTTAAAATTTTCATTATCCTTGTATGTATGTGTCTCTGTTGTCGGAATTTTATTCTGCGTCAGGACAAACCTTGTTGATGAAGTCTGCGTATGGCTCCTGGATATCTTCTCCCGGATAAGCCAGTACAGGCTTGTTCTTCTCCTTCGCATAATCAAAGAGAATCTGGTTAGCTTCTTCTTCACCTTCTACTACACCGTCGCTATAGTCGATGGCGAGTTTGCCGAGCTCAATGAAGTTGAAGTCGTCCTGATAGCCGTCGAGCAGTTCAGACTTGGCATCGCGGAAGGCAACGCAACGTTTGAAGTTGGTACCCAGTTCACCCTTGAGTTCGTTGGTATAGAGAGCGGTAATCACCTTTGATTCTGCAAATGAAGGCTCTTCGCTGTAGGCTGTCTTTACATAGAATGGTACTACTGCGCTAGCCCAACCCTGGCAGACAATCACATCAGGCTGCCAGCGGAGCTTCTTCACGGTTTCCAATACGCCACGTGCGAAGAAGATAGCTCTTTCTCCGTTGTCGGCATATTCCTTTCCGTTTTCATCGGTGCCCATCTGGCGGCTCTTGAAATAGTCGTCATTATCGATGAAATAAATCTGCTGTCGTGTTGTTGGTATAGATGCAACCTTGATGATCAGCGGATGGTCTGTATCATCTATGATAAGGTTCATACCAGACAGGCGAATGACCTCGTGCAATTGTCCGCGACGCTCGTTGATGGTGCCCCACTTAGGCATGAAGGTGCGGATCTCAAAACCTGCTTCCTGCATCTTCTGAGGCAGTTCGCGTCCCATGATTGACATGTGAGACTCGGCTACGTATGGGTCGATCTCCTGATTGATAAATAATACTTTTTTTGCCATAAAATTTAAATTTTATTCTTACGAATTACGTGCAAAGGTACAAAAAAAACTTCAAATAGGGGCATTTTTTCTCCGAAATTCATTATTTTCGGCAATAATTCGCATATTTTTAGGTTTTTTCTTTCTCATTTGAGAAAAAAGTTGTTATTTTGCACCCGAAAACAGATTATGACGATGAAAGTATTCAATAAGATTGTTGACCTCCAGAACGAACTCTTCATGTGTCGTAAGGAGGGAAAGGAAATCGGCCTTGTGCCAACTATGGGTGCGCTGCATGAGGGTCACGCCTCTCTTGTTAAGCGCAGTGTAAAGGAAAATGGCGTGACTGTGGTTTCTGTGTTCCTGAATCCTACACAGTTTAATGATCAGGGTGACTTGGATCGCTATCCTCGTACCCTCGATGCTGACTGCAAGCTCTTGGAGGCTTGTGGTGCTGACTATGTGTTTGCACCATCGGTGAAGGAGATGTATCCTACACCAGATACACGCCACTTTGAGTTTCCACCTGTTTCTACCGTGATGGAGGGTGCCAAGCGCCCGGGTCATTTCAATGGTGTATGTCAGGTAGTGAGCCGTCTTTTCTATATCGTTCGACCAACTCGTGCTTATTTCGGTGAGAAGGATTGGCAGCAGATTGCTGTCATCAAGCAGCTCGTGAAGTACATCAACAGCGATGTGCAGATTGTGGAGTGCCCTATTATCCGTGATGAGGACGGTTTGGCTAAGAGCAGCCGTAATACTTTGCTGGCTCCTGATGAGCGTGCCATTGCGCCAAACATCTATAAGGCCCTGAAGGAGAGTGTGGAGTATGCCAAGACTCATACCGTACAGGAAACTCATGATAAGGTGGTTGCCGACATCAATGCTGTAGAGGGTCTGGAGGTAGAGTATTTCCAGATTGTGGATGGCGACAGCCTGCAGGATGTTTCTTCATGGGAGGATAGTGCCTATGTGGTAGGGTGCATCACCGTTTATTGCGGTAAGACTCCTATCCGTCTCATCGACCATATCAAGTATAAGGGATAATTCCTCGATAGATATTCTTTATTAAGTTTAATCCGTAACAGATCAAGTAATAACAGAACAATGCAGATAGAAGTATTGAAGAGTAAGCTCCATTGTGTGACCGTAACTGAGGCTAACCTGAATTATATGGGTAGCATCACCATCGATGAGGACTTGATGGACGCTGCTAATCTGATAGCAGGCGAGAAGGTTCAGATTGTAGACAACAACAATGGTGAGCGCTTGGAGACCTATATTATCAAGGGTGAGCGTGGCAGCGGTTGTATCTGCCTGAACGGTGCTGCAGCCCGCAAGGTGCAGGTGGGCGATACCGTTATCATCATCGCTTATGCCCTGATGGACTTTGAGGAGGCTAAGACCTTCCAACCAACCGTAGTTTTCCCAAAAGAGGGAAACAGGGTTTAATATTCAATGGAAACAAAAGAAAGGGTGTGTCATGGACTTATGGCACACCCTTTCTTTTGTTATGGTGAGGACGAATCACATCGCTCTTGTTCACCACGTTGTCGCCATCCTTGGCGCTGATAGGGATAAATAAGGTGTAATTACTATATAATTTAAGGTGTAATTGCGATGGGTTAAGGATAGATCTCGATATGGCTGCTGCCGGAGTTGCCATTCTTGATAATCCTTATCTGGGTGGTGATGCGCTCGCTCATCGTGTCGGTATGACTGATGACGCCCACCTTCTTGCCTTGCGAACTTTGCAGCATGGCGAGGGAGTCGATGACCGTGGCTAAGGTATCGGGGTCGAGGGTTCCGAAGCCTTCGTCGATGAACAGGTTCTCGAAGGAGATGTTGCGGGAGGATAACGCCGACAGGCCCAAGGCGAGACCGAGACTCACGATAAATGTTTCGCCACCTGATAGGGAGGTGGTGTCTCGGATATCGTCGGCACGGTCGTGGTCGATGACTCGGATGCCCAGCGAATGCTTTACCTGCTGCAGTTCGTAACGGCTGTTGAACTTTCTGATTTCCTGGTTGGCGTGCGCTATCAGGAAACTGAGCGTATAGCATTGGGCTATCTTGCGCAGCGTCTTGCCGTCTGCTCCGATGGCATCTGTGATGGCTGTCCAGTCGTCCTTTTCCTGTGTTACGAGTTGCAGAGCCTCAGCCTTGTCACCCAACTGCTTCACGGCTTCCTGATGGTTCTGCATCCTGGCTTTGGCAGCAATCAGTTCGTTGCGCTGGCTTCTTTCCTGATACTCCTGCTGAATGGCTAGGAGAGCATCACGGGTTTGGGCAGGCTGATGTTCCAAGTGCTGCTGATGCGCCTTTTCTGCACTCTGGTAAAGAGCAGTTGTTGAGGCCACAGCCTTCTCTTTTTCGTCCTTTTCCCGTCGGATAGCGTTCCAGTCTTCGGCAGAGTGAAGCATCTCTCGGATGATATTTCGGTCGATAAGGCTTGGCTCGATACTTCTTTCCTCGATGCCTTCCTCTTCGGAGTCTTTTCCTTCGATGCTCTTTTCTTCAAGCTGCTTGTTATATTCCTCAATCCAAAAGTCGAGTTCCTTTTCCTTCGCTAGCAGATTCTCTTTCATCGTTTTGTTCTGAGACAGCATGGTTTGATGCGAACCTTTACTGTTGGCGAGTTCCGCCTTCAGTTTGTTGATATTCTCGTTCTGAGTATCTGCTGCTTTCGTTGCCTCATCCTTTGCTGCAGACAGCCTTTGTTCAGCCGCATCAGGTTCTTCGCCATTCAGAATCTGCTTGTATTTCTCCTGCCATTCCTCCATTTCCTTCTTGGCGCTATTCCATGTCTGAAGGGCTTTCCCGTAAGCCTCCTCCTTGCTCTTCTGCTGTGAGATGAGGTTGGTGGTAAGTGCTTTCTGTTCAGCTAGTTTTGTGGCGCAGGTTGAAGTGTTTTCCTGGACTTTATTCAGCATTGTTGAAGCCTTGCTTTCATACGCAGCTTCATCCTTTACAGCCTTATCCTTGAGTTGGGTCAGCCGTTCTATCTCTTTCTGAATCTTGTTAAACAGGCTCAGTTTGCTGCTCGCATCTTTCGCCTTGTTTTCATAGATAGGCAAGAGCGATTTCAGTTCTGCCTCTGCTTTCGGAATCTTTGGATACTGGGCAATGAGCGCCTTCCAATCCTCTTCGTAAGTTGCTATTTCTCCCAAGAGCTTTTCCTGTTGTTTCTGGAGCGTCTGTACTTCGCCGTCGTTCTGTTTTCTCTCGCCGGAAAGATCCTTCTCCTGTTTCTGCTGCAGTTTCAGCAGATCCTCCTTGGCTTTCAGAAGTTGAGAGAGTTCTGTAGTGGCTTCCTCAAACTGTCTGTTGTCGGTATGATAAGGATGGGTCGTGCTGCCGCAGAGCGGACAAGGCTTGCCTTCGGTCAGGTTGGCACGATGAATCTCCCATTTCTCACTCACCATGAGGGTATAGGCATTTCTCAGCGTCAGGGTCTCTTGGGTCAGAGCCTCGATGGTCAACTTGCCCAGGGCTTCATCTATCTCTGCGTTTCTCTTGCCCAAGACCTGGATTCGCTCCTCATTCTTCTGCTTTTCTGTTGTGGCAGCATCGAGATGAGCCACAACCTTGATGGCTTGCTGGACATCCTGTAGTTTCCTGTCGGCTACAGTCTTGCTGTTCTGCAGTTCCTCTATGTTCTGTCCGACAGTCTTATTTCTTTCCGTCTCCCAAGCCTGTTCAGCGGCTTGCGTCGCTTCGTGCAGAACCTGTTTCTGCTTGGCAATCTCTTCCTGTGTCGCTTTGAGAGCAAGGTTCGCTTTCTCCGTTTCAGCTTCCCATTTTTGGATGTTTCGGGCGTTTTCCTCCACATCTCTTTGGGCAGTTAGATTCTCTTTCTGTGCCAACTCCAATGCCTCTTTCTTTTCTTTCAGATTCGGCATCGCCGCTTCCATTTTTGTTTTCAGCGCCCTTGCTTCAGCGATGACCGGCAGCGCCTTTTCCAGCTGTTCCTGTGCCTTGCCGACTGCTTCCTTCAGACTGGCGAGAGTTTTCTCGCTTTCGTCGATGGCAGACTCTTGACTTTTGATGTTTCCTTCTGCTTTCTGAATGTTTTCTTCCTGCTCGTGGATGCTTTGCGTCTGTCGCTCTACTTCCTGCAGCAGGTTGACGGCTGGCTGTACTTCATCGTGCAACTGCAGACGGAGAATCTGGGCTTGCATCTCTTTAATGACATCTGTTGCTTGCTCCATATCAGTCTGACAGATAGCGATTTGCTTGATTTGCTTATCGTTTTCCTCAAACCATTGCAGGTCTTTCGAAATAGCTTGCAACTGGCTGTCGAGTTCCTTCTCTGCCTTTTCCAACCGGTCGATTTCCTCCTTCAGTTGGGCAAGTTCTTCATCGTTCAGCAGGTTCTGTTTTACGGCTTCCACCGATGCAGCCATCTGGTTGTAGGCATCCGTCGCCTGGTCTTTCGCCTTCTTGATTTCAGTAGCAATGTTCGTATAAGTTTCCTCGCATCCGATGAGTTTTTCCAGGAGTTCGTACCGCTCGTTTTCCTTCGCCGTCAGGAAGTTGGCAAACGAGCCTTGGGCGATGAGTACGGTACGGAGAAACTGGTCGTAGTCGAGTCCGATGATGTTCGGCAGCTCGTTCCAGTCGGCAGTTTCCTCCGTTATCTCTTCGCCGTTTTTCGTGATTTTATAGAGCGCAGTCTTGGCGTTCTCGTAGCGAACTCTCTGGAATCTGACGTGCCATTCTGCGCGGTAGATGCTGCCGTTGTTGGCAAGGAAGGTGAGTTTGCTGTAGCCTTCCTTCTTGCCACGTGTCAGGATGTTTCTACTGTCGGTAGGTGCCAGACGGTTGTTTTCGCTGGCATCGGCAGCTCCGAAAATCTCGATGCTCTGGTTCTTGTCGCCTTTCTTCCTGGGGTAGCGAGGGGCGCGGTTGTAGAGAGCCAGACAGATAGCATCGAGTAGGGTAGACTTGCCACTTCCCGTCGGACCTACGATGCTGAAGATGGTGCTCTCGCCTAAGGCACCTTCTTCAAAGTTGATGACCTCGCCTCCCTGTTTGTCAAGCGAAGCGAGGTTGAGTATTTCGAGTTGTAGGAATTTCATAATGATGATGTCGTTAATAAATCGGATAACATTTTCTCCTGTCTTTCGTTCATCGGAGCGTTGTGTCTGATGGCGAAGGCTTCTTTCAGCGTGTCGAGCGGAGGACGGTTGATGATGTCTTCTATGCTGGTGATGTGCTGGGAACCCTGGATGGTGGAGAGGTCCAGTTGCGGGATGATGCGCTGGATTTTGCAGAGCACGGCATCCTTTTCGTTGACGAGTTTCTCCAGTTCCTTGATGTCATCGCTGGTCAGTTTCTCCTGTTTCACCTTCAGCATCACGTAGTCGAAATGGTCGCTCAGTTCGCCGTCGGTTCTCTCCGAGAGTTCAGAATTGATGACCTTCTGCCATTTCTTGAAGGTCAGTTCTTCCTCATTTTCGGGCAGGATGCGGAGGGCGTGCTGAGGCTTGTATTCCAGGAAATCTACTTTCCATTCCTTGCTCTTGCCGGTTTCCTTTCCTTCCTCCTCTTCTCCGTGTTTTATGGTGATGAGGTCGATGCCGTGGGGGTAGTCTTTCTCGGCAAACGACATCGGGAGGATACTTCCCGTATATCTTGCCCAGTCGGTATTCCAGATATGTTGCCGTTTGTGGATGTGTCCGCAAGTCATATAGTCGGGATGTTCGTTCCATCCTTCCAGGTCCACTTCCTCCTGTCCGCCGATGATGATTTTCTCGCTCGCATCCTTTTTGGCGATGTCCGAACCCTTGGCGTACATGTGTGCCATCATGATGCACTTCCTGCCCGGGTATTTCTTTCGAGCCTCAGCCGTCAGTTCTCTCAGAAAGTCGTTGACTCCCTGCGAGTAGCTGGCGTTCTGCACCACATCGCTTCTAAGGAAAGGTACGGCGAGGATGATGACTTCTTCTCCTTCCTCGTTGGTTACGGGGATGATGATGTCATCGAAGGAATAGAACCAATGTCCGCCGGTTTTATCATCGTCCTCGCTTTCTCCCTGCTTCCAGATTTTCCTTACGTTTCCTCTTATTTCCACGTGGTATCGGGTGAGCAGCGGACGGGGAGCCTCCAGTCGGCTGGCGGAATCGTGGTTGCCGGCGGTAATGATGACCTGCATGTTAGGGCACAATTGGGTAGCATCGGCAAGAAACTCGTAATAAACGGTCTGTGCCGCTGCCGATGGATTTCCGTTATCAAAGATGTCTCCTGCTATGAGGAGTGCATCGGGCTTTTGTTCAGCGATTTGTTCCAGGAGCCATTTTAGGAAATGCTTGTGTTCCGGCAGACGGTCGTTGCCGTGAAACAGGTTGCCCAGATGCCAGTCGCTGGTTGCTAATATCTTCATACTCATAAGAATGTCTAATCTTAGTCTTTTTCTTTGGTTTGCAATCCTTTAGTCTTTGGTTTGCAATCCTTTGACCTTTTGCTTGCAATCTGACTACAAAGTTAACACAATTATTTGGGATACGCAAAGAAATAAGCTCAAAAAATGAAGAATTATGGCCGGAATAGTAAAGATATTCAGGAAAAGTCTTGTTTTATATCTGATAAAGTTGTATCTTTGCAAGGTAGAAATCTTCGTTCACCGACGTTGAACCGACATTCATCGACGTTGAACCGCCGTTCATCGACGCTGAACGGACATTCGGCGTCGGTGAACGGAGATTTCTCCTAGGATTAAATACTTTTCTTCCTAGGTTTGTGGTCTTTTCTTCTTAGGTATGATCATAAATACTGTAGGATGCAAAGACTGCTGCAATAAGGAGTGATAACCATCTTAATAAGAAAGGAAACTGATATGGCTAAGTACAAGTTGCAAGAGTTGAATGATTTGCGTGATGAAGGCAAGCGCAGAGTTTATCCCAAGATGGTGACCAACCGGACACTATCCCGAAAAGAGTTCGTCAAGATGATGCAGAACTACCATCGCGGTATTTCGGAAAGTACCACGGAGGCTGTATTGACTGATGTGGTTGATATGCTGACAGACATGCTCTCCATGGGTTACAACGTGAATTTGGAAGGTTTCGGCACCTTCTCCCTCTCCCTCGCTTTCGAGGATGAGAAGCCTAGGGAAATTCTGAATCCAGATGATAAGATGACGTACCGTAAGGTGGGAGTGAAAGACATCAACTTCAAGGCGTCCCCTGAGTTTATCAAGGAGGTGAAGCGTGAAACTGATCGTGACCTGGAGCGTGATATGGGTGGCGTAAAGGTTATCCGTAAGCAGCTCTATTCCAGGGAAGAACGCATCGCCCGAGCCCTGGAGGTGATAGAGAAGAACGGAGTTCTCACCCTAGGCGATTATGCCTCCATCAACAACCTGAGCCGTACTGCCGCCTCTATGGAACTGAAGGAGCTGACAAATGACAAGACTTCGCCGATAGATTCACTAGGCCGCGGCAGCCATAAGGTTTGGGTAAAGAGAAAAGAATAAATGCAAATATCTCTCAGAATATTTGTTAGTTTCAATTCTTTTTCGTATTTTTGCGGTGTAATTTAAATGGTAGTGTTATGACAACAGTAACAAGGGAACATCTTGAAGATGAGGTACTCAAGTCGATTCAGAAGAAAGCGGAGTCGATTATGCCGAAAGATGCCAAGGTTATTCTTTTCGGGTCAAGGGCCAGAAGGGATGCCAAGGCAGATTCCGACTGGGACATCCTTGTGCTTCTGAATAAGGATAAGATAGACGAGCAGGATCATGATAATTATACCTATCCTCTTTGGGAATTGGGTTGGCAAATTAATCAGATGATTCATCCGATAGTGTATTCGATGAAGGATTGGAACAGCAAAAAAGGCAGTCCTTTTTATAATAACGTGGAAGAGGAAGGGGTGATGCTATGCTAGAGAGTCAACAACGTAGAGATCTTGTACGCTACAGGATAGAAAAAGCTTATAAGAGTTTTGAAGAGGCTAAAGGTGTGGCAAAATTGAAGTTTTGGAATTTGACGGGAAATCGTTTGTATTATACTGTATTCCATATGGCTTCTGCATTGTTACTTGACAAGGGCTTTACTGCAAAGACTCATGCCGGTGTAATACATTTAGTTGGAGAGAAATTTATTGCAACAGGTTTGTTGGATCGAACTTATGGAAAGTTGTTCTCTCGTCTTTATGAGCTTCGGCAGTCTGGTGATTATGATGATACCTTTGATGCTACAGAAGAAGAGGTCTTGCCGTATTTTGAGAAAGTAGAGAATTTTATCAAAGATATGGAAGCGTTGATTACTCATAAGTAAAACATGGGTAAATATTTAAAATGATAGTGTTATGACGACAGATAGTCGATATTTTGCGCAAAAAGCGATAGATGCCGCAAATGAATTGTGGGATAAGGGCTTGATAGATGAAGAAACTATTGAGCAATGGAAGCATGAACATATGAGAACGCCTTATTCTGAATAAATGTATCAAACTTAATAGTTTAATCGTATTATGAATGCAACATTACAAAAGAAAAAGTTACAATCAGAGTTAGATAAGGCTATTCTCAATGTAAAGGAGGGGAATGTCAAGAACTTCGATACATTGGAGGATATGATGAACTATCTGGAAGCTTAGACATGAGTATAAAATGCCTGGTTAAGAAGTAAATCATTGAACTTTTGCATGTGGTTCAAGCACGGGCTGAAGGCCCAAAAGCTCCTAGCCCAGGGCAACACCCTGGGTGTTAAGGCGTTGTCCCCCTGCGCCCTGTAAGGGCAAAAGCCTTGAATATATGCTGCTTTATAACCAATTTTATTTGGGATTTGCAAGAAACTTTCCGATTTTCTTGCAAATCCCAATTCTTTTTATTACCTTTGCCGATGTCTTGCTGTGGATGGCTGGCGATGAGTCGCCGGCTAGGTAAAAGTCCATGGTTTGGCCTATTTTAATAAGAAAGACGTGTACTGACGTTTTCTTCTGAATTATAGGAATCTGGAAAATTCAAATAGACACTCAGAGGAAGATTGTGGTAGGCGTCTACGCATCGTGTATATACGCGAGGCATAGGTGTGCCCTTTTCTTAAATAAGAAGAGGGTGCTCCCTATGCTATCTATATATACAAGTTTGGCGTAGGGTCTATTGCTTCTCCTTGGTGTCTAAGGCATTTTCCAGAGCCTCTATAATCAAGGGTTATATAGAAGTAATATGATTCCTACGCTTTTCTTTTTATTATAGCCATTACAAACACGAACAATCTTCTCTGCTTAGGGAATCGGTGGAGCATATTTATAGGGCTAGGAGACACCGATATGGCAAAGAAAATAGATTTGGAAGCTTTGCGCCAGCAGATAAATGAGCTTCAGATTGATAAAGATTTGAAGCACGACTTGTTGGCTGCTATCAACGATAAGCAACGTTATGGACTTGTGTGGGAGGAGAGTTCCGAGGAAGCATGGGATGAAATGCAAGACAAACTTCCTGTTTTTGTTGAGTATGCCACCAAGCGTTTGGATTCTGCGCCAGAAGGTTCGCCTAACCATGTGTTGATAGAAGGTGATAACCTCAATGCTCTTGCTGCTCTTACTTATGCTTATGCAGGGAAGATTGATGTAATTTATGTCGATCCTCCTTATAACACAGGTAATAAGGACTTTATCTACAATGACTCTTTTGTAGATAAAGATGATAGCTTTCGCCATTCCAAATGGTTGTCTTTTATGAATCGTCGATTGAGAATCGCCAAGAAGTTGCTTTCTGAAAAGGGAGTGATTTTCATTTCTATTGATGATAATGAACAGGCTGATTTGAAATTACTTTGTGATAAAACATTTGGAGAAGACAAGTTTGTGGCAACAATACCTTGGAGAAAAAGAACGGCCAAATCGGATGTTCCCTATTTCTTGTCGCAGGATTATGAGTGGGTACAGTGTTATGCAAATGAAAATTATACTGCAGGAATTTTAAAAGATTCACGTAAGTATTATGAAACTCCGGATTTTCCGAATAGACCTTGGAGAGTGCATGATATGTCAACCCAACGTACAGCATTGGAAAGACCTAATAGTAATTTTACTATGGTAAATCCAAGAAATAATCAAGAGTTTCCTGTAAATCCTTTGGCGGTTTGGCGTATTACGAAAGACGGCTTTCCACAATATTTAAAAGAAAATAGAATTGTATTTCCTGGTGATTATGATTTTTTGAAGATTTCTAAGCCTGTACTTCGCTATTGGAAAGAAGATGATGAAAAGAAAGCTGGAGTTCGCTTTGGTTATACTACTGCTAGTACTTATATAAACGAAGAGGTAGGAATGACGCAAGATGGTACTAAGGATATTATAAACATATTTGGAGAAAAAGCTTTTGGTTTTCCGAAACCATTGTCTCTCATTAAATATTTATTGAAAATATCCAATCCTCATTATAAGGACTCCACCATCCTCGACTTCTTCGCTGGCTCAGGCACCACTCTTCATGCAACGATGCAATTGAACTCAGAAGACGGAGGTCATCGCAAATGTATCTTAGTGACCAACAACGAGAATAACATCTGCGAAAAAGTAACCTACGAGCGAAACAAACGAGTCATTAATGGTTATACGAACCAGAAGGGTGAAGATGTCCCTGGCTTGGCTCACAATAATCTTCGTTATTATAAAACGGAGTTTGTTCCTCGTGACCAAAGCAACTTCAAGAGTCGCAGAGCATTGATGGCTTCTCTCGTTGACCTCCTTTGCATCAAGAACAATATCTATCAAGAGCAAGAAACATTTGGAGGCAAGAAATTTAAGAAGAACGTATTGCGCTATTTTAAGGATGAGGCTGGACAGATGCTTGTTGTCCTCGACGAGCGTGTAGTCAGTATTATCATTCCGATGATAGCTGAGGTTGCGACTAGGCAGAATCCTTTGAAGGTTTATGTTTATAGTGATGGCGCATACGCATATGAGGACGAATTCCATAAAGTCATGCCTGTTATAGAACTGTGTGCCATGCCAGATGCTTTCTTGCAAGCTTTAGAAGGTGGAACGGATATTCTGCCAAAGCAAAAGTATAGTGAGGCTATGATGAAAGAGTTTCAGCAAAACGAGGCACTCGCCATGCAAAACGAGGAGGTTGTGAAAGAAGCTCTCAGCGATGACTATGATTATGTGTTGAAGGAGAAAGAAGATAATATTACTAATGACATAATAGACTAAGGAGGTAACGAAAATGATAGAACTACGAGATTACCAGAAAAAGGCGGTGCGTGAACTGAAACAGAAGATGATTGACATGCTCAATGATTCTGAAGACCGCCAAAAGTTGATATTCAAGGCTCCTACAGGAGCAGGAAAGACGGTGATGGTGAGTACCTTGCTGGATGAGCTGACTCGTGACCTACCTATGAATGGGCAGTGCCGATATTCTCGTGTAGCATGGGTTTGGATTGCTCCAAACAAGTTGCATCAGCAGAGTTATCGCTCCATGCGCAATTTCTTTAGTGAACGAAGGTCGTTGCGTCCTGTTATGTTTGATGAGTGTGATCATGTGGATGGTCTGCATCCTGGCGATGTGCTCTTTTTAAACTGGGAGAGTATCAACAAGGATAATGCCGTCATGATACGTGACAATGAGCAGAACCGCACGCTCTACGAACTGATAAGGAAGACCAAGATAGAGCAGCATCTGCCAGTGGTGGTTATCATAGACGAGGAACACATGTTTGCCGGACGTAATGCCAAGAAAAGCGAGATGGTATTGCAAGCTATCCAGCCACACATAGAACTTCGTGTATCAGCAACGCCAGTCACCCAAAGCTATCATGCGGTTCTTGTGAAACGCCAAGATGTAATCAATGAAGAAATGATTAAGAAGGGCATAGAACTGAATCCGAATGTAAAGAGCAGTAAGGAACAGTCGGAGCTTACGGTGAACCAGCGTCTCTTGAAGAAGGCTCTCGAAAAGCGAAAGGAACTGGCTGAGGCTTACAAGGAATATGGCATCAATCCGTTGTTGCTTATTCAGTTGCCTAATGATAGCAGCGAATCTATGTCGTCGAAGGACAAGACTATCGTCGAGGAGATGCAAGCCTACTTAGAACAGGTTTGCGACATCAGCGTGGCAAATGGCAGGTTGGCTGTATGGCTATCAAAAGATAAATCGCCCAATCTACAGAATATCACTCATCCTGATGATATTACCGAGGTCTTGCTGTTCAAGCAGGCCATAGCCTTGGGCTGGGATTGTCCTCGTGCATCCGTTCTTCTTATATTCAGAGAATTGCAGAGTATGACATTTACCACTCAGACCGTGGGACGAATACTCCGAATGCCAGAGCAGCATTTTTATAAGAACGACATTCTGAACTACGGTTATGTTTATACCGACCTTTCGGCTGACATGATTAGCATTGTGGGAGATGACATGAACTATATCAGCACCCTCTATGCCAATCGCAAGAAAGACTTACCGAACATCACGCTCCGTTCTTATTATACGGATAAGCATGGGGCAACAAGAAACCGCTTAGGCTCCCAGTTCCGCAGCATCTTCTATAAGACCATGGAACGGGAATGGGAACAAAACCCGTTGTTGCTCTTCTCTGCAGAAGATTTCTTTGAGGATGATGGTGAGACTGAGAATGCTGACGAGACGAAAAAAAAGGAGGCAGACATGGATGCCAAAATCAAGTTGAATCGCTACAATGCCAAGCGACATGGCGTGCAGACCGATGTATCAAGAATCTTGGTGGCTATCCCGAAGGACACCCCACTGACGGGTGATTCGGGCATTGTGGAGATAACAGACAAGGCAAGGTTGGCTCTGAATGCATCAGAATTGCAGAATCTCTTTACGCTCTTCTGCCGTAAGAATGTGGGTGGGTTCTCCAAATTTGACAGTACGCCAGTCTTGCAAGGAGCCATCGAGAGTGCCTTGGAGGAATACCTGCAAGTCTTTTCGATGGATGTGCCTAAGGTGGTGCTCTATCATCAGAACCGTCCGCGCTTCGAGGAACTGATACGCAAGGCGTTGGTTACCTACGAGGCTACGCTGAAGAAAAATGCCAAGGAGGTGTCGATGGAATATCAGCAGTCTGTATGGCAAGTGCCGGAGACTCGTCTCTATAATGCGGCAATGGTGAGAACCACGGAAGGCGAAATCTTCAACCATGCCTTGTATCCTTATTTTGAGCAGATTACGGCATCGAGACCCGAGCAAGAGTTTGCACGTTGGTTGGATGACAAGATGGAATATGTGGAGTGGTGGTACAAGAATGGAGACGAGGGAAAACAGCATTTCGCCGTGCCTTATACGGATTCGGGGAGTAGAAAACGTTGTTTCTATGTGGATTTCATCGTCAGATTGAAGTCGGGTACCATCTGCCTCTTCGACACCAAAACCAAGGGCAGCGATGCGGATGCGCCAGAAAAGAACAATGCCCTCTTGGATTACATCTCCAGTTATCAAGCTACAGGCAAGAAGATTGTGGGTGGCGTGCTCATCAAAGACGAGGGTACGAGCAACTGGTATTATCCTGGAGGCGTTATCGAGAACACAGACAATATAGATGGGTGGTCGGCATTGCATCTGGAAACCCTATAATATAATAAGGTAATCATATATAATAAGGTATGAAGAAAAGCTTGGACAGAACATTCCTGAACTATGGAATCAGGCAGGAAGACATGCAACTCATAGAGAGTGCATGCCAATCGGAGGGTATAGATGCGGAATGGCTCAAGGATTATATCCTCAAGCCTTTCCATGAAGAGCGTAATAACCAAAATGAGTCAAGTCTTGAGGAAAAGAAGGTGACGAAAATACTCAAGAAGGCTCTCAAAGAAATTAAGAAGTAATGAAACTGAAGCGTATCTACATAGAGAATTATAAGACCTACAGAAAGTTGGACTTAAACTTAGAGGTAACGAGCGACCGTCCCATCATCTTGATAGGTGGTGCCAACGGTTGTGGTAAAACTACGCTCTTCGATGCCATCTATTCTGCACTCTATGGATTGAAGATATCCAACAAACGACAGTTTGAGGAAATCTTCAATTCGGGGGTAAAGAACAAGAGCGGTATAGAAGGCAAGACCATCATGCTGGAGATTACTTTCTCTGGGATGGTTTTGGGGCAAGAAACGCCTTATCGGTTGTGTCGTGCCTATCGGTTTGTGGATGGCAGGATACAGGAGAGCAACGTGCTCAATATGAATGGTAACAGTTATCCTTACGGTTCTGGTTCAACGGCTATCCAACGCAGCACCAATGAAGCGATAGTCAACAAGATTATTTCTGCCAATCTGCCTGCTGAATTGAGCAACTATTTCCTCTTTGATGCTATGAAGACTTCCGACCTCGTGAAGGAAGAACAAATCAACAAGCTCATCATGAAGAACATCAATTCGGTGATGGGTTTCAATAAATACACTCAGTTGCAAAATGCAGCCTCGGCTTATCTTGATGAGAAGAAGGCGGAACGCTTGGAGAACGAAAACCTGCGTGCCGAATACTTGAAACTGACCAAACAGAAGGTGGAGATGGAAAGGGATGTGGCAAGTCTGATCGATGCCTATAACCAGGCGTTGAACTATGCCAATGATCATAAGCTGCAGTATGAGCAACTGAAGGAGGGACGGAACTCGGATGATGTGATTCGTGACAAAATGCATCAGATAGAGGAGAACATCAACAGCTTCTATCAGAAGGAAAAGGACTATAGACAGGATGCTGAGGCTATCTCCAAAGATTTAGAGTGGAAAGTAATTATGCCAAAGGTTGCCAATAGCATCAGTACCGAGGTGGAACTTATTCTGAACGAGAAGGAGGTGGTGGCTTCTGCAAGAGGTAATATCCTCAATGACCAACAGATAGAAAAGGTTACCCAGGATGTAATACGATTGCTTAAGGAGAAATACCCGCAGGTAGGCGAGGTTTCTATTGCCGAGATTATTAAAGAAATCAAATGTGAGCAAGACAACAGCGATGATTATAATGACAAATATGGTTTTCTGAGTGATGCTGATGTCAATGTGTTGAGAAACCTGGTTCAGCAATCATATTCCAATCCTTTTCTTTCGCTGGATGAGAGACGTGAAAGCTTAAACTTAGAGTTGGCGGATATTCCAAAGAAACAGGAACAATTGGAAGAATATAAACGTGCCTTGACTGGTCACGATTACAGCATCATCGAACTCTATGAAAAAAATGACAGGAAGATAGAGGAATTGAAGGCAAAAATCGTGGAACAGAAGAATGCTATCAAGGAAATGGAGAGGAAGATTTCTACTTACGATTATGACATGCCACAAGTGCCAGATCCTCAGTATGATATGTTATGCAAACTGCCTGGTTTCTTCAAGTCGCTTTCCTGTAAGTTACTCAAGTCGAAGAAGGCAAGTATCGAGCGTATGATGAAGGAGCAGTTGAACATCAACTTGGTGATTTATGCTGGTTACATCGGTAGGGTAGAGCTTTCGGCAGATGATTCGGAGGAAATCTCGTTCAAGATATTCCACAAGAATGGTAATGAAATTTATCTGAGTCAGTTGAATGCTGGTGCCAAGCAAACTGTGATGCAGGTGTTACTGAAAGTCCTGTATGAACTGGGTGATTACGACCCTCCTGTAATGATAGATACTGTAATGGGTGTTCTTGACAAGGAGAGTCGTGAAGTTATCATCAACCGTTATTTCCCGGATTTGGCTCATCAAACCATCCTGTTAAGTACTGATACGGAAATAACAACAGAGACTGATTTCAAGAAGATAGTGGCTTATGTGGCAAGAACTTATACTTTGCATAGAGACCAGGAAAGGCAGTGTACTACTGTCAGCGATGATTACTTTGGATTACAAACTTACGAATTCTAGTAGAAATGAATGTACAAGATATAAAACTTGAGGGAATGAGAATTCTGGAAGGAACTCATGATTTGCTTGAAGAAGTGAAATATGCTATCGAGCAGAAACTGAACCTTTCGGATTACTCAGATATGGTTCGCCCTGTAGTATTGAACTTTACTACGGTTATGCGAATCTGTCTTCTTGTTGGATTGAGCGATAAGACACCAAGAAGTAAGTCAAAAGTAGAGAAATTGCAAACCTCTGCTGGTATGCAGCCATTGGGTGGTTCTTTCTTCACCAAGTCAAATATAAAGGAGGTCTTCGTGGCTCTTATCAAGATGCGTTATAGTGATATTGATGCCGACTGGCAGAATTCTACTTTTCTGAGCAAGGTGCTTTTTAGCGAAATGATGAGGGGTAAGAGTATCTTGATGGAAGAAGGTGGTATTGATGAATGGCTGCACTTCTCTCCGTTGAGAGGTGGAAAGTCGTTGATGGATATTCCTGAGTTGAATCTTTATATCGGTCAGTATGAGGATGGAATGGATGCGGCTTTAGACATCAACAGTACTGCTATTTCAAATACACAGATATTGATAGCAGGAACTACTGGTTCGGGTAAGTCAAACTTATTAGCTGTCCTCATCAATCAAATCAGAATGGCATCGGCTGATACCTACTATCCTGTCAACTTTCTCTTGTTCGATTACAAGGGGGAGTTCTCTGATCCTGCCCATGCCGATTGGCTGTCGAAGTTTGAGACCGATTCCTCTGCCATCTTGAATCCGATGGAGAAACCTTTGCCGTTTACTCCGTTCAAGGACTTTACTGGCAGACCTATCAATGAAATCCACCTGTATTCCACGACCTTGGCAAATGCCATCTGTGCTATATCTTCCGCTAAGATTGGTGCTTTGATGGATAACAGACTGAGCGAAGCTATCATCAATGCCTACAAGGCAAAGAACCAGAAACCAATCACCTTTCAGGAAGTTTTTGATCATTATACGATGTTGATGCCCGAGAAGAAACAGGGTGATATGGATAGTGTAAAATCAGTCTTAAACCAGTTGATTCTGAATAATATTTTTGCAGAGGAAGACAAGGTAGATTTGGTGAAAGGTTGTTATATTATCAATTTAGGAAAGTTTGACAAGGAAGGTATCATGGCAAAGGCTATCGTATATTTCGTGACATCTAAGTTGAACAATATCTATGAGCAACTGCCTCCACAGGCAAAGAATGAGGACAGGGTGGAACTACGCCATTTCACCATCATTGATGAGGCTCACTATATGCTTGGTTTCGATAACAAGCCTTTACAGAACTTGATAGCTGTGGGTAGAAACAAGGGTATGAGCATCATCCTTGCTACACAGAATATGGATTCGTTTAAGAAAGCCTCTTTTGATTTCTATGCCAATGCCCAATATCCTCTCATTATGAAGCAACAGCAACAGAATGATGGAGTGTTGAAGGATTTGTTTGGTGTGAGTGGCATAGCTCTGCAGGAGCTGAAGCAAGCTATTGCTGGCTTGCAGAAGGGTGAACTGATAACCAAGGATACCCAGGCTATGACCCTCGGCATCGGCAAACATTGGAAGAAAATTAAGGTTACTCATCTTATTTGATAATGGATAAAGATATAGACTATTATCTGGGTGCTTTTGAAAAGATGAAAAGGGCGCTTATGCGGGGCGTAAAAGCTCCGCATAAGCCCCTTTTGCTCTTGGCTATTTTAAATCTTTGTCAGCGAGGTACCATAATAGATAATCATATCGTTCTTTCAAGTGTAAAGTCTTTGCGCGATGGTTTTGCTTATGCAGAAATAGACCAGGAATTATATGATTTAATGGTTAATAGAGAGTCTGCTGTAATCCTGGAGTGTAAGCTTCGGGAACTCGTATAAACTAATCCCGAAGTATTTATGAATGCTTGCTAGGAGTAAAGATATTATACGAAGCTTTTGCCCTTACAGGGCGCATTGCTGACTGCGAGTGTACCCAGGGTGCTGCCCTGGGCTAGGAGCTTTTGGACCTTCAGCCCGTTTCAACCATACAGTTAGAGCTCTTTCCTTTATAGTTTTCTTTTGAATTGTCTGATCAGATATCTAGGGCTTCTTCTCATATCCCATAAATCTACGAAAATGACTAGGTCGTTGGCTTCATCGTAGCGGTAGATAATTTATATGAGCCATAATCCTTCTGATTTAAGTTCTCTTTCAAAATCTTCTGCATCTATATATTGCCCATTCTCATATTCCGCCTCAATAGCTTCAATCCTAGCCACGGCTTCTTCTTCATTAGCCGGATGCCAGCCAACCGGAATCTTGTTCCAGTCAATATCTTCTTCTGCACATTCATCCTCGGGAAGTGCTATGGCGGCATTTCCGTGATAGGCTGGTGCAGGCTCTGCTGCGAAAGCTGCATCTTTCTGCTCTTCTGGCAATGTATATCTTTTCTCTTTCATAAACTTGCGTATTTTATCTGCTGCAAATTTACGATTATTATCTGAATCATGCAAGAAAAATGGGAGAAATGTTTTATAAAGTATCTTATAATCAAGGTTTTTGTTCTTTGTTGGGCTTTGGGTCGGTTCTGAAAAAAAAGTCACAATACCTAGCTGAAGAGCTGGGTATTGTGACTTTGCTTTTTGTTATATGTGTTTATTCGAAAATAATCACTAAATCTTAGTGGTGTTTCAAATCACACGCAGCCTGCTCATAGTCGATGAGATGATCGATGGTAGGGTGGTCGCCGCAGATTTCGCAGGATGCACGCTTCTTTACCTTGATGGTGCGGAAGTTCATCGTCTTGGCATCGAAGGTGAGCAATCGGTCGGTGAGCAGTTCGCCCACACCGAGGAAGTACTTCAACGCCTCGGCAGCCTGGATGGTTCCGAGCATACCAGCGATGGCACCAAGGACTCCTGCCTGGCTACTGGTAGGAACAGCGCCTGCTGGAGGTGGCTCCTTGAAGAAACAACGGTAACAAGCCGTGCCTGGAAGATGGGTGAAGGTCTGCCCCTGGAATCTCAGGATGCCGCCATGCGAGAATGCCTTGCCCAGTCGCACACAGGCATCATTGATGAGGAACTTCACCGGGAAGTTGTCGGTGCAATCAATGACGAAATCCCATGGCTTGATGATTTCCTCGGCATTGTCTGAGGCGAGGAAGGTATGGTAGGTTGTTACCTCCACATCAGGATTGATGGCAATCATCTTCTCCTTGGCGCTTTCCACCTTAGGGGTGTTCAAGTCCTTGGTCTGGTGGATGACCTGTCGTTGCAGGTTGCTGAGGTCAACCACATCGGCATCCACGATACCGATATGTCCCACGCCAGCCGCAGCGAGGTAGAGGGCAACTGGGGACCCCAATCCTCCGGCACCAATGATGAGCACCTTGGCATTGAGGAGCTTTTCCTGCCCCTCGAGGCCTACATCCTGAAGGAGGATGTGGCGGCTGTATCTTTCTATCTGTTCTTCTGTTAAATCTATCATTTTATAGTACTTTATGTCTTTTTTCTTTAGTAAAAAATTACTTTGTATAGCAGTTTATGCTCATACAGCAGTATAGAAAAAGGTCGCAAACAATTAACAGCTTGCGACCTTTTATATTCTTTATAAGAACCCGAATTATAATCCCGAATCTGGAAGTATAATTCTCTAATTCTCAAATTCTTGATTTACTCGATAACTACGAGTGCATCCTCTTCGAGCACAGCCTGACCAGGCTTAACGCAGATAGCAGTAACCTTACCATCCTTCTCAGCCTCGATGTTGTTCTGCATCTTCATAGCTTCGAGAACGACAACAGTATCACCTGCCTTTACCTCCTGACCAACAGCTACCTCGATGCTGGTGATAGTACCAGGGAGAGGAGCCTTTACAGCGTTGGCTGTATTTACGTTGGCAGCTGGAGTAGCCTCAGCATCATCAGATGCAGCAGCTGGCTGACCAAGCACAACCTTCTTCTTCTCTGGCTCAGCCTCCTGTTCCATCTCAACCTTGTAAGCTTCGCCATTCACGTTCACGCTTGCGATGTTACCCTCAACAGCGTCAATCTGAACCTTGTATTCTTTTCCGTCAATTGTATATTTAAACTCTTTCATTTCTATTACATTATGGTTTAGCTGTTAAACTCAAGAACTTGGCGTTCCACATCGTCTGACGTGGCTTGATAGTGATGATGCCAGGCTCCTTGTCGTGTACGTTATTGCCCTGATACTCATAGAGTGCCATGGCAATTGCAGCATAAATATTCTTATCCATTTATTCTAATGTTTAATTATATCATTACATTGGCATACAGCCATGCTTCTTAGCTGGCAAGCTCTGACGCTTGGTAGCGAGCTGAGCCAAACCACGGCAGATGCGGAAACGGGTGTTACGTGGCTCGATGACATCATCGATGTAACCATACTGAGCTGCCTGATATGGATTAGCAAACTTGTCAGTATACTCCTGCTCCTTCTCAGCCAGGAATGCCTTAACATCCTCGCCAGCTTCCTTCTTAGCCTTAGCTTCCTTACCACAGAGAACGGCAACGGCACCGCTGGCACCCATTACAGCAATCTCTGAAGATGGCCAAGCGAAGTTCAAGTCAGCACGCAACTGCTTGCAACCCATCACGATGTGGCTACCACCATAGCTCTTACGCAATGTGATAGTAATCTTTGGCACGGTAGCCTCGCCGTAAGCGTAGAGCAACTGTGCACCGTGGAGGATGACAGCGTTGTACTCCTGACCTGTACCTGGCAAGAATCCTGGTACGTCAACGAGAGAAACAATAGGAATATTGAAGGCATCGCAGAAACGAACGAAGCGGGCTGCCTTGCGGCTAGCGTTTACATCGAGTACACCTGCGTAAGCTGCTGGCTGGTTGGCTACGATACCAACGCTCTGACCATTGAAGCGGGCGAAACCTGTAATGATGTTCTTGGCGAACTTAGGCTGAATTTCGAAGAACTCTCCGTTATCGGTTACAGCACCAATCACCTTGTACATATCGTATGCCTGGTTAGGATCGTCTGGGATAATCTCGTTCAGAGTATCGTCCATGCGGTCGATAGGGTCTGTGCACTCTACGCGTGGAGCTTCTTCTGTATTGTTGCTAGGGATGTAAGAGAGCAGGCTCTTGATCATCTCGATAGCCTCTTCCTCAGTCTTAGCAGCGAAGTGGGTTACACCACTCTTGGTTGCGTGAACAGATGCACCACCGAGGTGCTCTGCATCGATGTCCTCACCAGTTACGGTCTTGACAACCTTAGGACCAGTCAAGAACATATAAGAAGTCTGCTCCTTCATGATGATGAAGTCGGTCAAACCTGGAGAGTAAACGGCACCACCGGCGCAAGGGCCCATGATAGCAGAAATCTGTGGGATGACACCAGAAGCGAGGATGTTGCGCTCGAAAATCTCACCGTAACCAGCGAGGGCGCAGATACCTTCCTGAATACGAGCACCACCTGAGTCGTTCATGCAGATAACAGGTGCACCCATAGTCATAGCCATATCCATTACCTTGCAGATTTTCTGTGCCATAGTCTCAGAGAGTGAACCACCATTTACGGTGAAGTCCTGAGCATATACGTAAACCAGACGGCCGGCTATAGTAGCGCTACCAGCTACAACACCATCACCGAGGTACTGCTTCTTCTCCATGCCAAAGTTAGTGCAACGATGCAATTTGAACATATCATACTCCTCGAAACTGCCGGCATCTACCAACATTTCGATACGCTCACGAGCGGTATATTTGCCACGTGCATGCTGCTTCTCGATGGCCTTCTCGCCACCGCCAAGACGAGCCTGTTCGCGCTTAGCGATCAGCTCCTTAATCTTTTCTACTTGTTTGCTCATAATTGATTATTATGTATTATTTCTTTATTCTTTATAGAATGGTTTCCTGAATCCATGGGATGAGCGGACGAACCGACATCGTATAATTCGGGCGCAAAGATACGAAAAAAACCGCAGATAGCGCACTATCTACGGTTAAATATTTAGAATAATGTGAAAAATCACTATTATTTGGTCCTAAAATTCTAAAAGAATGCGGGCATTGAGCTGTCTGCCGGTAAGATAATTAGGTACGGCGTATTGCTGACCGGTTACATCTGTCACCCAGTAATAGCTGTTTACGTTGTCTATGCCGAAGAGGTTGAGGCAATCTACCCCCAGCATCACATTCTTCAGGAAGGTCTTCTTCTCCCGGTGGCTGTTGTCGAGCAACTGATAGCTCATACCGATATCTGCACGGCGATAGGCAGTGGCACGGAAACTGTTGGTCTCCAGCTCTCTGTGGGGTGCTGCAAAAGGAAGACCATCGGCAAAGGCGAGTTTCAAAGACATGCGCCATTTCTTGCTGCCCGGGAAATAATCGGTGAAGAAGAGGTTTACGGCATAGCGCTGGTCGGTAGGCAAAGGGATGCTCTTGCCACCCAGTTTCATCTTTGTATCCATGAGCGAAAGACTGAGCCAGGAATCGGTACCCGGAACAAATTCTCCGTAGAGCTTGAAGTCGAGTCCTGCTGCATGACCGCTGCATTCGTTCTGTCCGTAATAAACTACTTTCACGTTACTAACCGAATAAGGAACTAGATTGCCCAAAGCCTTATAATAGGCTTCGGCGGAGAATTTATAGCGTTGGTCTCCTAGCTTGAACCTATAGTCGTAGCCGGCGATGAAGTGGATGCTTCGCTGGCTCTTGATTTTCTTGTTCAGCGATGCGATGGTTATGCCGTTCACCGTAGATGTATCTCTCAATTCCTTGAAGAATGGAGCCTGATAATACAGACCTGCCGCAAAACGGAGAGTTGTATTCTCATGGTTGGCTGGTATGATGGCGAGCGACAGACGAGGACTCACGATGGTTTCTCTGTTGAAATTCCAATGACTCATTCTGATACCATAGTTCAGGGTGTAATGTGTCTGTCTGTTCCCAGTACTGTCGGCTCTTCCTCCCGAAAAACGGTAGGTGTCCTGGATGTAAGCTTCCATTCGGTTGGCATTCAGTTCGTTGCGAGCCTTCAGTGAATAAACCATATAGAGGTCTTTGCCATTGTGCGGAATACTGTATCCTGCAGAATCGCGCATCTCATATTCTACTGAATTCTCTTCGATATGTTCACGCTTCAGACTTACTGCGGCTTCCGTCTGATGTTTCTTCACCTTGTGCTTGAGCATCAGTTTGGCACTCATCACGCGGGCTGTAAGATAGTTTCGGGCATGTTCGAAATAGGTACCTACACCCAGGTTTTCTGAGGTCTCGGTTTCGTCGAGCCAGTATTGTCCCTGAATGTCATATTTCTCCTGTTCCTTGGTATAGAAAGCACTGCCCAGAAGCGAGAGACTGGTGTTGGCTGTAAACTGTCGGGTAATGCCGAGTGTACCGAAGTAGGTGAGGAAGCGGTCTTTCTCCTGACCGTCAAAATATACTCTGAAGCTCTTTACGTTTTCCATTGTTCCGAACTTCGTTTCTCGGTCTTCCGGTTCGAAGTTGTAGTGATTATCAGAGATGTAGCCTATGAAGTCAAGCTTCCAGCGTTTGTTGGGCTGGTAACTCAGATAGGTCTGATAGTCCAGATAGTTTGGCTTGTATTCGCCTTTGGTTTCCATCGAACCGAGCAGGTAAGAGGTAGTTTTGTAGCGCACGCTGTTGAGCCATGAAAGTTTCTGGGTTCCCAGACCGATGTATGCGTCAGCACCCAGCAGACTGGCAGCCAGACTGCCTTCAACCACCGGCTTCTTGCTTTTTGCTTTCAGGGTTTTGTAGGTGATGTCGAGAGCCGAACTCATCTTGTCTCCGTATTTGGCAGCATATCCTCCGGTTGAGAAACCGATTTTATCTACCATATAAGGGTTGATGACGGAGAGGCCTTCCTGCTGTCCGCTGCGAACCAGGAATGGGCGGAATACTTCTACGTTGTTAATGTATACTGAGTTCTCATCGAAGGCTCCTCCACGCACATTGTATTGCGAAGAGAGTTCGTTGTGGGTACTCACGCCAGCCTGTTGCTGAACCAGACTTTCCACCCCATTTCCGTTGGCAGATGGCGTCATCTTCATGTCCTTAGTCTTCAGCTCCTGTATCTGGTCCGACTGTATTTTCTCTCCCTTGATATTCACCTCATCGAGGGTGGTGGATGCTTCGCGAAGTACCACCTGCAGGGTTTGTTTTCCTCGCGGTCTTCTCAGCACTTTTGTTTTTGTCTTGAAGCCGATATATGAGAATTTTACAACCACGCTGTCTGCAGAATGCAGTTTGAGGCTATAGTCTCCCTTGAGCGAAGTAACGGCAGTCTTTCCCTGGCTAGCCACCGAAACGATGGCAAACTCCAGTGGCTGGTTGTTCTCGTCTACCACTTTGCCGTGAAGGGTAAACTCCTGCGCCATCATCTTTATAGTTGCGATGAGGCATATTGTGAGTATCAATAATCTATTTTTCATACTTTTATTAACGAGAAAAACTGAAAAATATTGTAGATGGTTGCAAGTTTTGATGAATGTCACTGGTTGTAATGCATTTGCGTCAGCCAGATTTGGCAGTCATGACGAGACCATAACTACATCAACCTTTATGATTGATGTAGCAAAGATACATTCTTTTCTGTTTCATAGCTATGCGATTTGTGACAATTGTGTGGATTCGGGAAATAAAGTTGGCAAAAATTATATTTTTATGCCTTATCTTGAAATTCGAAGAAATATTTCCGAAGAATAGAAAATTATCTCCGAAGGATAAAATAATATCTCCGATAAATAGGAAAATATCTCCGAAGGATAAAATGATATCTCCGAAAGAGAATTGTCTCCTGATTATATATCCCGGCACAGATTGCTGCAGATGATTTTCTGTTGCATGCAGAACAGAATTTTGGATGTGATTTTTGGGAGGTGAAGGTGAAGGGTGTATTTTTACTCTTTATATTATATTCTTTTTTTTAGGGTTTTTCCGATTTTTGACCCTAGGGTCTTTTTCGGTTTTTACCCTAATCCTTCACGCGTATATATAAAAAAAGAGTTTTCAAACCTTCACCCTTCACCTTTTTGGCGATTCTTTTGATGATCAGAGAGTTACGGGTGAAGGGTGGTGAAGGCACTTCTTTGCTTTCTTTAAACACTTTTTTGCATTTGGGCATTCTAAGGAGAGTTTGGTTGGGAAAGGAGAAATATGAACTTGTTTAGGAAAAGAGAAAGGAGATTATAAAAAAAGCCCGATAAAAGTCACTTTTATCGGGCTGGAATTGTTATGATTATTTACTTGTTAAATGCATAGAACAAACCATCATTCATAGCCATGCGGACCTGGTATAAACCATTGGCATCTGCTGGGACGTTGATCTTCTCGCCACTTGGCAAGCAAGCCTGGATGCTGCCATCCTCGTTGAAGCTGAAAAGCTCACGGATATCGCCATCCTTGCTGTATGACCAACTCTTGTGCTTCTTGTCGAACACAAAGTATGATTTCTCACCATCTGGGTCGGTAATCTCGTAGCCATTCTTCAATGTCTTGATGGCATACATGCGACCATCCTTACCCATTACGTCCTTAGTAGTTCCTACCTGGCCAATCACCTTGTTGCCTGTCCAGAACTCGATAGAGTTGAGAACGAGAAGGTCTGCAACTGAACATACTGCGTAAGCTGGAGAGATAAGCACGAAGATAATCTCGTTTACAAACTTGTTGTCTGTTGCTCTCTTGTTCCAGTTAAGTACGGAATTTGTCAGACTAAATGAGCCGATGCAAGAACTGAAAGTCAAGGCGCCCAACAGGACTGCGATGACAGGTTTAGTTAAATTTTTCTTCATAGTCATAAATTAATTTATATGTTGAGTATCTTTTACTTCGCAGACTCAAACTCGCGCAAGAAACGAGTATCGTTCTCAGAGAAGAGACGAAGGTCGCTCACGCGATATTTCAAGTTGGTGATACGCTCAACACCCATACCGAAGGCATAACCCGTATAGACATTGCTGTCGATACCGCAAGCCTCAAGATCATGAGGGTCAACCATACCGCAACCTAAAATCTCAACCCATCCGGTATGCTTGCAGAAGTTGCAACCCTTACCGCCACAGATGTTGCAGGAGATATCCATCTCGGCACTGGGCTCTGTGAATGGGAAGTAGCTAGGACGGAGACGAATCTTGGTATCTGCACCAAACATCTCACGGGCAAAGGTAAGGAGCACCTGCTTGAGGTCGGTGAAACTTACGTTCTTATCTACATAGAGACCTTCTACCTGATGGAAGAAACAGTGAGCGCGGGCGCTGATAGCTTCGTTACGGTAAACGCGGCCTGGGCAGAGCACACGGATAGGTGGCTCATGGGTTTCCATATAGTGAGCCTCGTCGCCTGAAGTATGGCTGCGGAGGAGCACATTCTTGGTAACATCGTCAGAGTTGGTCTTCTCTATAAAGAAGGTGTCCTGCATATCGCGGGCTGGGTGGTCGGCAGCAAAGTTGAGCATCGTAAATACGTGCTTGTCGTCATCTACCTCAGGACCCTGGAAAAGGGTAAAGCCCATGCGAGCGAAAATGTCGATAATCTGATTCTTCACTACGGTGAGTGGATGGCGGGTACCGAGTGCTACAGGGTAGGCGGTACGGGTCAAGTCGATATCATCGCTTGATGCCTCGGCTTCTTCCATCTGCTCCTTCAGTCCGTTGATCTTCTCAAGGGCTGCGTTCTTCAGTTCGTTGATTTTTACTCCAACCTCTTTCTTCTGGTTGGCTGGCACTGTGCGGAAGTCGGCCATAAGGGCGTTAATCTCGCCCTTTTTGCTCAGATACTTGATTCGAAGCTGCTCTACTTCTTCTGCGTTTTGGGCAGTCAAAGTGCTCACTTCTTTCAAGAGTTCGTCTATTTTTTCTAATAACATATCTATATTTTTATCTTTTTTGACTGCAAAGATAACATTTTTTGGTTAAAAGATGAAATAATTCAAAAGAAAGTTGTACTTTTGCATGGAAAATTTGAGAAATTTAATAGGTTTATGAAAAAACTCTGTTTATTAACGGTGTTAATGGCGGTGCTTACCATCGTTTGTTTCACGTCTGTGGGATGTACAGACAAGAAGCCTGCGCCTGCCATTGATTCGGCTTCATCCGACTCGGTGATTGCCGACACCCAAGCGATGGACTCTACAGAAGAGCTGATAGAGGAGACTCCGATGCCAAAGGCGGCTGACGAGCTTTTTGATGATTTTGTGTTTAATTTTGCAGCTAACAGAAAGTTGCAGAAAAGTCGTATTGTCTTCCCGCTGCCGGTATATCACGGTAAGAAACTGACCAAGAAGATAGAAAAAAAACATTGGAAGATGGAGCATTTCTTCATGCGCCAGGATTATTACACGCTGATTTTTGATAATCAGAAACAGATGAAACTGATGAAGGATACTACTATCGATCATGTAGTAATAGAAAAGGTGTTCTATAGTAGAAAGACAGTTCAGCAGTTTGTGTTTAATCGCATCAATGGTCAGTGGATGATGACTAGCATCTGCTACGTGCCTATGTATCAGAATAATAATGCCAGTTTCCTGAAGTTTTACGGACATTTTGCTACTGATACCGCTTTCCAGGCTCGCCATATCCATAATCCGGTGAAGTTTACCGGTCCTGATCCTGATGATGATTTCAGTACGATGACAGGCGATATAGACCCGGAAACATGGCCTGCCTTTGCGCCTCAACTGCCTCACGGCGTGATTTACAATATAATCTATGGTCAGAAATATACCGAGAGCAACCGGAAAATCTTCGTGATTCGTGGTATTGCCAATGGTATGGAAACCTCTCTTACTTTCAAAAAGATTGGAGGAAAATGGGAACTGATCAAACTGAATATGTAGCTTTTTAGTTAGTAGTAATAGTTTAACCAGATATGAAGGATATTCGTAACTATGGCCTTTTGGCTCACAATACATTCGGGATTGATGCTAAATGCAGCAGATTTCTGGAGTATGAATCGGTAGAGGAAGCCCGACAGATAGTGGGCTTGCTGACAGAGGCAGATCAGCCACTGCTCATTTTGGGCGGTGGTAGCAATCTCTTGCTGACCGGTGATTATGCTGGTACAGTGCTCCATTCGGCTATTATGGGTATTGAGGTTCTTGACAACAAGACTTTGGCAGCTGCAGAGGGGGATGATGCTTTGTGCAATCCGGATTGGGTATTCCTTTCCTGTGGTAGTGGTGAGGTGTTTGATGATGTGGTAGCTTATGCCGTAGAGCATGGCTATCATGGAGCTGAAAATCTGAGTATTATTCCGGGTGAAGTAGGTGCCAGTGCGGTTCAGAATATTGGTGCCTATGGTGTGGAAGCCAAGGATATTATATATAAGGTGGAAGCGGTTGAGATAGCTACGGGCAGGGTAGTGGTGTTTGATAATGCTGACTGCGAGTATAGTTACCGTCAGAGTAAATTTAAGCATGAGTGGAAGGATAAGTATCTGGTGACGCATGTGATTTACCGTTTGCAGAAAACCTTCCGTCCGGATCTGGATTATGGTAATATCCGTTCTGCGCTCGAGGCTAAGTGTATTGCTGAGCCTACAGCCCAGCAACTTCGTGATGTCATCATAGAAATTAGAGAGGCAAAATTGCCTGATCCTAAGGTGTTGGGTAATGCAGGCAGTTTCTTTATGAATCCTATTGTAGAGAAGGCTAAGTACGAAGAACTGGCTGCTCTTTATCCGGGTATGCCTCATTATACAATCGATGATTCTCATGAAAAGATTCCGGCTGGTTGGATGATTGATCTGTGTGGCTGGAAGGGAAAGAGTCTGGGACGGGCCGGTGTGCATGATAAGCAGGCACTGGTGCTAGTGAATCGTGGCGGCGCTACGGGCGAGGAAATCGTAAAACTCTGTGAGACCATCCAGGAGGATGTGAAGCAGAAGTTTGGCATAGAGATTCATCCGGAAGTGAATGTTAAGTGAAGAATTCTGTTGTTTTCAGAAAAATATTTGATAATTAATGAAGGTAACTTTGTTAGGTACAGGCACATCGGGCGGTGTTCCTTCGTTGGGATGTAACTGTGAAGTGTGCCGAAGTACGGATCCGCATGATAAAAGATTGCGCAGTGCAGCAATGATAGAAACGGAGAATACCCGTATTCTGATAGATGCCGGACCTGATATCCGACAGCAGTTGTTGCGTGTGCCTTTCAGAAAGATAGATGGCGTCCTGATTACGCATATCCATTACGACCATGTTGGTGGTATTGATGATTTGCGCCCTTTCTGTATCTTTGGTGATATTAATATCTATGGCGATGAAATCGTTACTGCGGGGCTGCCTCATACGATGCCTTACTGCTTTCCGAAGAATGCAGAAAAACTCTATCCGGGAGCTCCTAAACTCAAATTGCATACCATTCATCCGCATGAGCATTATCAGATAGGTGACATTGAGTTTCTTCCTATCCGTGTGATGCACGATAAGATGCCTATTCTCGGCTATCGGTTTGGTAAGTTTGCCTATATTACTGATATGAAATCTATGGGTGATGAAGAATATGCTTATTTGGAAGGTGTGGAAACACTCGTAATTAACGCACTCAGATTTGAGAAAACACATCACAGTCATCAGCTTGTATCTGATGCTATTGAGGTGTCGCGCAGGATAGGAGCAAAACATACTTATTTTATCCATGTGACTCATCAGATAGGTTTTCACGATGAGGCGAATAAAAGGCTGTCCGAAGGCTTTGAATTTGGCTTCGATGGAATGGAAGTATATGTAGGAAATAGATGAATTTTTATTGAAAAAGGTTTAAAAATAGGTTAGTAAAAGTTAATTAAATTGAACTGGTAAGTCTTTTACTAAGAAAAATTTGCGAGTATCATAGATTATTTCTATATTTGCATGTGTGTTTTTCATAGTATTAGATTTAAGGTTAACAAGGTATTGGGGTCGCAGCGGCGACCCTTTTTTTGTTTTTATCCCCTTTTGGATGACTGAAAAATACCTTTTTCTAAGGCATCTTTCCTTTCCCCAAAACGGTATATGATTCATCTCTTCCGAGGTCTGAATCTCCGGTAAAGTTTCCAAGCCAACAGTGCACCGTCGAATGCTCCTGCTCCCACCTGCAGCAAACTCTGCAGTCGCTTGCTAGGACTCGCATTGCGTGACAGGATTTCAGGTTTTGTGAAAAGCGAGTTCCATAAAGTCTGAATCTTGGCATCATCGGCATCAATTTTCTTGCGTATCGCCTCTTTTTTGAGTCGGATATCGTTTAAGGAATTATATTTTGTGATTTCTGAATGATTTGTCATGTTGCGAAAAGGAGGTTATTTTTCCATTAAGAGGCTGGCCAGAAATCTGACCAATGGTCTCTCGATCCACTTATGGCGGAAAATTACAAATAATATTAATATAAATAGGTATACTGCAGCAACAATGCAGAATCCGAAAGTCAGACTACCTATTAAGTCTGCCAATGCAAAAGCAGCGCCAAAGGATAGGTAAATGAGGGTAAGCGTAAGTAAGCCCAGGAGTACCACCGTCATGGTGATGACTGTAAGCAGGCGTACCACCTTATCCACAATATCGAGCTTCAGAAATTCGCTCTGAAGCCCGATGTAATGTTTAAGCACCTCAATGAGCTGCCCGATAGTTTCTACATTTTTATCGTTAGAGAACATCATGATAGGTGATGATTAAACCTCAGGAGCTGCGTCCTTGATATCGTCAACCAGATCATCAACGTCCTTACGGCTCAACTTGATGTCGTGCTTCTTGCAGAAATCGTCTACTGCACCTGCAATCTTACTACGTGTATCCTCACCCTTCTCAGGAGCGAAAATCAAACCGAGTGCTGTACCAGCGATAGCACCGCCGAGGAAAGCACCAATGTAACCTAATGTTTTCATATGCTATAAATTTTAAACGTTAAACGATTATATTCTTGTCATTTTCATTTGACAATGCAAATATACTAAATTCTCTTTAAAAAACAAGTCTTTTAGCCTTAATTTTTCATTAAAAATGTTTTTATAGCCTTATTTAACAAACTTTAGGCGGCATATTCTTCGTTTTTCGGGCATTTTTTTGTATTTTCGCAGAGTAAAAAACGCATAATGCGAAATTTATATTGAATGAACAACAATAATAAACAATAAAACGAATAAGAATTATGAAGAAAATTACAGTATTAAGCATGGGAATGTGCGCAGTTTTGGCGCTCGCAAGTTGTGGTACATCTAAGGAAAGTGCATACAAGAAGGCATATGAGAAGGCTCAGCAGCAGGAACAGCAGGCAGCTCAGGCTCCTGTTGCTCAGGAACCAGTTGTAGCTCCTCTCGAGACTCAGGCTCCTTCTGATGAGCAGACTGAGGTTGATAATGCTACTGTTCGTTCTGAGGATGTTTCTCTCATCTCAGGTTCTGGCTTGTCAAGCTATAGCGTAGTAGTTGGTTCTTTCTCTCTCAAGGCTAACGCTGAGGGATTGGCTAGTACATTGAAGAGCGCTGGCTACGATGCTCAGATCGCCCTGAACACAGAGCGTAACATGTATCGCGTGGTAGCTTCTACATTTGCTGATAAGGCTGCTGCTGTCAAGAGCCGCAATCAGCTTCGCGCTGGTGAGTATCCTGATGCTTGGTTACTCCTTAAGAAGTAATCTGATATTATATAAGGATAAGATATCCGTAGATTAATGCGAATTTTATCTATAGATTACGGTAAAAAACGTACCGGACTGGCTGTGACCGACCCATTGCAGATTATTGCCAATGGGTTGGCCACAGTTTCTACACATGAACTTTTCACTTATATCGAAACTTATATTCAGAAAGAACAGGTGGAGCGCATTGTTATCGGAAAACCGATGCAACCTAACGGGCAGCCAAGTGAAAACCTGGCAAGAGTAGAAAACTTCTACAACCGTTGGCGAAAGGCTCATCCTGAAATTCCAATTGAATATTATGACGAGAGATTTACATCAGTTCTGGCACATAGAGCCATGATAGATGGAGGTGTAAAGAAGAAGGTGAGAAAAGAAAATAAAGGATTGGTAGACGAGATAAGTGCTACCATCATATTACAGGATTATTTGCAATCAAGAAGATAATGATTTTACCGATTTATATTTATGGTCAGCCAGTGCTGAGAAAAGTGGCTGAAGATATTACACCTGATTATCCAGATCTCAAGGTGTTGATTAATAATATGTATGAAACCCTTGATTCCAGCAACGGCATTGGACTGGCTGCACCCCAGATTGGCTTGCCTATCCGCCTCGTTGTTATCGACCTGGATGTGCTCAGCGAGGATTTCCCTGAGTATAAAGGATTCCGTCATGCTTTCATCAATGCCCATATCCTAGAGCTCGATGAGGAAAATACCGACTCTTCTGAAGAGGGATGTCTTTCTATTCCTGGTATCAATGAGAAGGTGGTTCGTCCTACACGCATCCATGTAAAGTATATGGATGAGGATTTTAATGAACATGATGAGTGGATAGGGGGATATCTGGCTCGCGTGATGCAGCATGAATTCGACCATTTGGAGGGTACAATGTTTGTTGACCGTGTGTCTCCTCTTCGCAAGAACATGATAGCAGGTAAGCTCAAGAGTATCATCAAGGGCAATTTCCGTGCTGCCTATCGTACTAAGATACGTCGATAGTTCTTCCGAAAATATAGTAAGCTTCATGGTAATCGTGACGATTGGGCTTACTATATTTTTTATTCTACATTCAATAGGTTTTATTTCAGAGAGTTACGAACAGATGAAGAAGATTCTCTTGGTTCTTTTTATGGTAATGGGCACCATGTCGACTTCTGCCCAATATCGTGTAGACCGACTTGTTACGGCCGGTCGGAGTGCATTGTATTATGAGGATTTCGTCCTTTCAATCAAGTATTTTAATCTGGCTATCGGTGCCAAGCCTTATCTGTATGAGCCTTGGTATTACCGCAGTGTGGCAAAATTTAATCTGGATGACTTTACGGGTGCCGAAAGTGATGCCACCGAGGCGTTGCATCTCAATCCCTATATCAATGATATTTATGACTTGAGAGCCATCTGTCGCATCAGACAAAACAGGTTTGATGATGCGATAGCTGACTATAATGAGGCTATCAGACTAGAACCGCGCAACCGAAATTACTGGTTCAACCGGGCTATCTGCCAGATGGAAAACAAAAAGTATGAGGCGGCGCAGCAGGAACTGGATACCATCGTGGAAAAATGGAAAGACTGGTCGAATGCTTATTCGCTCAAGGCTGAAGTGTATCTGCATCAGAAAGATACCGTGCAGGCTGAGAAATGGCTAGACAAGAGTCTGCAGCTCAATCCGTATGATGGGGATGCCTGGACTACGCGTGCCTATATGGCGCTGGCTAGAAAGGAATGGAAAACGGCTGATGAGGCGCTGACCAAGAGTCTGCATTTCAAACCTAACAATGTCAACAGTTACATTAACCGTGCTTTGGCGCGTATCAATCTGAATAACCTCAGAGGGGCGATGAGCGATTATGACAATGCCCTTGATCTGGATCCGAACAATTTCCTGGCTCATTATAATAGAGGACTGATGCGTGTACAGTTGGGTGATGATAACCGTGCTATCACCGATTTCGACTTCATTATCAAGATGGAACCCCAGAACTTCATGGCTATCTTCAACCGAGCTCTATTGCATGACAAGACCGGTAATCTGAGAGCTGCCATCAAGGATTATACTAAGGTTATCAACCAGTTCCCTAACTTCTGGACCGGTTTGTCTAACCGTGCCAGCTGTTACCGGCGCCTGGGCATGACAGCCAAGGCAGAGATGGATGAATTCCGTATCTTCAAGGCGCAGATGAACAAGCATATCGGAATCCAGCCGAGATGGAGCGCAAAGACCAAGAAGGAGATGCGTAAGCGCTCTGAGGTTGACCCGAATAAGTTTGCTTCGCTGGTAGTAGATGACGAACCGAAGTATGAACACAACTATAAGAGCGAGTATCGTGGTAAGGTTCAGAACCGTCAGGTAGAAACCGCCTTCCTGCCGATGTATCAGCTCTCTTATTTCCCAAACAATCAGAATGTAAATGGAGTTCAGGCTTATGACAAGGAGGTTGATGCGCTCAATCAGCATACCAAGGCAGACAAGGTTTATATCGTTTGCAGTAAGGAACAGCTCGATGAGAATGGTTCTATGAAGATATTCTCGATGATTGATAAACTTTCGGCAGAGTTGAGTGTGGCGAGCGATAATGAAACCAAAAAACGTCTCCTGATGCGCAGGGCCATCGCTCATAGTGTACTTCGTGATTTTGAGGCTGCCATCAGTGATTTCACCTATTATATCTCGCTCGATGACAAGAATTCTTTGGCTTACTGGCAGCGTGCTGTCTGCCAGGCTGAGATGGATGAATTTAGCAAGGCTGAGGGCAAGGGTGTTCTGAACATCCATTCTGCCGAGGCTGATTTCAGTGATGCCATCCGCCAGAACAGTAACAATGCTTACATCTATTATAATAGAGGTAATCTTCATGCAGGCAGAAACGAACTTTCAAAGGCAATAGATGATTATACCATTGCCTTGAGAATTGATAACCGCCTTGCAGAGGCTTATTATAATAGAGGTATAGCACGAGCCAAGAGTGGCAATAAGCAGACTGCCATCCAGGATCTTTCAAAGGCAGGAGAACTTGGTTTGTATGATGCCTATTCTGTGATCAAGCGCTTGAATAAGTCGAAATAAAAAAATCCCGCAGATTTTCTCTGCGGGATTTTTTTATGTATTCCGGTTTTATATTCTCGTTACCTGCTTAACGCCCTTCACGGCGCTCAGTTTCTTGATGAGTGCATCGGTCTTGCCAGCATCATCAATCATTACGGTAACATTGCCAGAGAAGAGACCATCCTTGGAAGAGATGTTGATGCCTCGCATGATGAGTTTGTCTTCCTTGGAAATGATGTTGGTGATGTTGCTCACGATACCGATATCGTCGTTTCCGATGATGCGGAGCGTGATGGCATACTTGGATGTTCCCTTGCCGCTCCATTTCGCCTTCACGATGCGGTAACCGAAACGGCGGCGCAGTTCCTTGGCGTTAGGACAATCCATGCGATGTACCTTGATACCCTTGCTGATGGTAACGAATCCGAAGATTGGGTCGCCGTAGATAGGGTGGCAGCAATGAGCCAGTTCGAAATCGATGCCCTTGAGGTGCTCATCGATAACCAGCACATCGTCGCTCTGTTTCATCAGTTCCTCGGTAGGATTCTCAAACTCAAAATTCTCTGCACTTTCTGCAGGCTTGTTGGTATTGGCGAGGTTCAGGTCGTGGTCGCGCTCCTCTATGTATCTCTCGATGATGCTGTTCACGTCGATTTTCTCTTCGGCTACATCCTTATAGAAGTCTGAGTTCTCCTTATATCCCATTTTCTTGATGATGCGCGCCATGATGCTCTCATCAATTTCCAGTTTCCTGTTCTTGAATCGGCGCTCCAGAAGTTCCTTGGCATAGAGACCGTCCTTCTTCTGGGTTTCCTTCAGCGCTAGACGAATCTTGGCTTTAGCCTTGGATGTCTGCACGATGTTGAGCCATTCGCGGCGTGGCTTCTGGTTGCTCTGTGTGAGGATTTCTACCTGATCTCCCGAATGGAGTTCCTGTCGGAAGGTGACGGCTCTTCCGTTAATCTTTCCGCCCACACAGGTATTGCCGATGCGGGAGTGGATATAGTAGGCAAAGTCGAGTACCGTAGCTCCCTTCTGGAAGTTCAGCAGGTCGCCCTTTGGAGTGAACACGTATACTTCGTCTTCCTTCAGGTCGGTGGTAAACTGGTCCATCAGCTGCAGATCATCGTTGTTTTCGAGGGCAGCACGGATATTGGCAAGCCATTCGTCGATACCGCCTTCTCCCTGCTTAATACCCTTGTAGCGCCAGTGGGCAGCGAGTCCGTGCTCTGCAATATCGTCCATGCGCTCGGTTCTGATCTGTACCTCTACCCATTTGTTTTCAGGACCCAGTACAGTGGTATGCAGACTTTCATAACCGTTGCTCTTAGGCACGCTGAGCCAGTCGCGCATACGCTTTGGGTTTGGCTGATACATGTCGGTGATGAGGGCAAAGGCCTGCCAGCACTGCATATACTCTTTCTCTCTTGGTGCATCGAGGATAATACGGATGGCAAAGAGATCGTATACACCCTCAAAGGCGCACTTCTGCTTCTTCATCTTCTGCCAGATAGAGTGGATACTCTTGGTGCGGCCCTTCATGTGATATTTCAGACCGGCAGCATCGAGCTTTTCCTGGATTGGCTGGATGAAGCGGGCGATATAGGCATCGCGCGAAGCCTTGGTGGCGTTCAGTTTGTCCTTTATCATATAGTAGGCGTCGTGCTCGAGATACTTCAGACTAAGGTCTTCCAGTTCGCTCTTCAGTTTGTAGAGTCCCAGTTTGTGGGCGAGTGGGGCATAGAGGTAGCTTGCCTCTTCGCTTACTTCATGCTTTGCCTCTTTCTGTTCGGTATCGCGAATCTGTCGCATCACGTTCACGCGGTCGGCAATCATGATGAGGATGACGCGCATATCCTCAGAGAATGAGATAAGCAGATTTCTGAAGTTCTCACTCTCGATGATAGGGTTGCGCTTATATAAATCGTGGATGCGAAGCAGACCACTGATAATGTGGGCTACGCTATCTCCGTATTTCTTCTGTATCTCTTCGATGGTCTGATAGCCATCGATGACGCTGGTCTGCATCAGGATGGCGATGATGCCATCTCGTTTCAGACCGATTTCGTTTACTGCGATTTCTGCGGTTTGCAGGGCAGCAAGTATTGGATTCATTCCGAAGACATTGCGCTTAATCTGATGGTTGATGAAGGCATGCTGTATGTCTTCACGCAGATGCTGCTCATCGCCTGGCTTGAATGTGTCGCCCACGGCGGTTCTCAGGCGCTCTAGTATCTGGAGTGTCTGTTCCTTTTCTTCGGATGTGAATTTAAAAGGTGTTTCGTTCATTGTCGTTCCCTCCTGCTGATGATATATTTATTGAGTCATTATAGCTCATCTATCCATTTCTGACCAGATTTGGTGTTGAGCCAGATGGCAAAGCTGCTGCTAATAATTAGCCCCAGCGAAAAAATAAACATTAATCCATCCATAATAATATTATTTATCGTTATACTTCATAATTCTATTAGCGCAATATGCAATGATAATTGCAGATAGCGTTCCAATGAACAAACAAAGTAAATTGTATATGTTCAATTCTTGGTTTGTTACTAATGGCGATAAACCGCCAATTCCTACACCACTTAAAAATAATGTAGATACCCCATAGAGGTAATGTGATAGCCCCGACCTTCTGTCGTGCTCTTTTGATAATTTACTAACCATGTTGCAATATTCTATTTTAAATTTGACAAACAATGGCGATTCGGCGTTAAAAAACGCCTACTTCGTTAAATTTTCAATGCAAAGGTACAAAAAAAAGCGGAAATATTTCTGATTATCAGAAAAAACTATTATCTTTGTAGCACATATAGTGTAAATTTAACATAAATATGGTATTATGAATCAGCAAGATCTAAACCAAATCTCTGCTCGCGGTATCTCCGAGCAGCAGATTGAACACCAGTTGGAACAAATCAAGAATGGTTTCCCATTCCTCAAACTCGAGGGTGCGGCTGCCATCGGTAAGGGTATCATGGCTCCTACAGCTCAGGAAGTAGAGGACTACGAGAAGGCGTGGAACGACTACAAGGCTGAGGGGCACAAGATTGTGAAGTTCGTACCTGCTTCAGGTGCGGCTAGCCGTATGTTCAAGAACATGTTCGCGTTCCTGGATGCTCCATACGATGTTCCTACTACTGACTTCGAAAAACAATTCTTCGAGAATATCAAGAAGTTTGCTTTCCGCAAGGCACTCTGCGATAAGTGCCATGTAAACAACGAGAAGGGCATTATGTGCCTTATCAAGAAGGGCGATTACAAGGCTATCGTGGCTAATCTCCTCAAGCCAGAGGGATTGAACTACGGACAGTTGCCTAAGGGATTGCTCCAGTTCCACGAGTATGAGGACGAGGTTCGCACCCCAATGGAGGAGCACCTGGTTGAGGCTGCGCTCTATGCTAGCAGCAACGGCGAGGCAAACGTTCATTTCACCGTTTCTCACGACCACCTGGAACTCTTCAAGCAGATGGTAGCCGAGAAGGTAGATAAGTATGCACAGCGTTACGGCATCAAGTATAACATCTCATTCTCAGAGCAGAAGCCTAGCACCGATACCATCGCTGCCAATCCTGACAATACTCCTTTCCGTAACGAGGATGGCTCATTGCTGTTCCGTCCGGGCGGTCATGGCGCACTCATCGAGAACCTCAACGAGATAGATGCTGATGTGGTATTCATCAAGAATATTGACAATGTGGTTCCTGATCGCCTGAAGGCTGAGACTGTTACCTGGAAGCAGGTGATTGCAGGTGTATTGGTTACTTTGCAGAAGCAGGCTTTCGATTATCTGAAAGTTTTGGATTCTGGTCAGTACAACCATGAGAAGCTGGAGGAGATTATCCGCTTCGTTCAGCGCGACCTCTGCTGTCGTAAGGCTGATATCAAGGAGCTGGAGGATGCCGAACTGGTTATCTATCTGCGTAAGAAGTTGAACCGTCCTATGCGTGTCTGCGGTGTCGTTAAGAACGTGGGCGAGCCTGGTGGTGGTCCATTCCTTACCTATAATCAGGATGGCACGGTAAGCCTTCAGATTTTGGAGAGCTCTCAGATTGACAAGAATAACGAGGAGTATATGAAGATGTTCACCGAGGGTACTCACTTCAACCCGGTAGATCTCGTCTGCGCGACCAAGGATTACCAGGGCAATGCCTTCGATCTTCCTAAGTTCGTTGATCCATCTACCGGTTTCATCTCCAGCAAGAGTAAGAATGGTAAGGATTTGAAGGCACTCGAGTTGCCAGGTCTCTGGAATGGTGCGATGAGTGACTGGAATACAGTATTTGTAGAGGTTCCTCTCGGTACATTCAACCCAGTGAAGACCGTGAACGATCTGCTCCGCGACCAGCATCAGGCTGTAGAGGGTGGTATCAAGCACGAGCATCATCACGAACACGGAGAGGGCGGCTGCTGTGGTAAGCACTAATATCCGATTCCGTATATCTCGATGGTAAGATATAAACACAATAAAGGCTCAGTTCCCGATTTTATTCGAGGATTGAGCCTTTATCATAGAGCTAATAATGTGTCTGCTAAAAATTATAAGATGTTCTGAATCAAATAAAAATAGCCTCTTGTTTCAAGTCTGCTAAAGGAAAAACTATCGGTTACAAAGGATAGGAATCCTTAGCAGGAAGTTCTTAGTTGTACCAAATTTCTCCGCCTAATACTGTTGGATACTCTTCAGCTGTTGTTCTTTCTACAGGAGCCGCAATTTCTACGAACTCACCATACTCCTTTACCTTGTTAATGTTCATAATTTGTTGGTTTTGTTGATTTATTAATTTATATTACGGATTGGTATCTAATAAGGATACTGATCTTTTACTTTTTTTCTACGCTGCAAAGTTACACAAAAAATGATATGCAACAAGTTTTTTGGCAAAAAAACTGTCAATATTTAACCTTCGTTAAATGTTTTCTGCATATTTCCTGTAATACTATTCGGTTTTGTAGGGTAATTTTCTTTGTTTCGCTAAATGACTCATAATGAGCAAGTAAATGACAGTTTGCCAATCTGTAGTTTAATCGTATACACTATCGGGAGACTGTCATTTACTTCATTGCTTCATTATATGGATGAAGATTTCACCTTATACTATATAGAGATTTCGCCCGCCAGGGATTCGGTCAGTTTTTCTCTTACCTTTTGGTTATCTGCATATCTTCCCTGCAGATACATCATCTTGGTGACCATAGCCTCTACCGTAGAATCGTATCCGCTTATCACATGAGCTGCTTTCAACTGGAAGCCGGCTCCGTAGCGTTCCATCTCTACACTGCCCGTAAGACATTGGCTGATATTCACGATGTTTACTCCGCGATGGGCAGCCTGATCCAGAAGACGCATGATCCATGGCGTGTGAGGAGCATTGCCTGAACCGAAAGTACGCATCACGATGCCGCGGAGGTCTGGTGATTCCATCACGTGGCGCACAATGTTATCCTGGATACCCGGGAAGAGACTGAACACGATGACGTTCGGATCGAGCTTCAGGTGTGGAACCATTGGCTTTCTGTAATCCGGCGTAAGAATGTGATGGTCGTGATATTGGAAATTGATTCCTACATCGCAGAGGTGAGGGTAGTTGAATGATTCGAAAGCATGAAATCCCTCGGCATTGATCTTGATGGCACGGTTACCGCGAATCAGCTTGCCGTTGAAAAAGATGCATACCTCGGGCACCATAGGGCGTCCTTCAGCATTCTTGGCAGAAGCAATCTCTATGGCTGTCATCAGATTCTCCTTGCCGTCGGTTCGCAATTCACCGATAGGCAGCTGGCTACCTGTCAATATTACAGGCTTGGTCAGATTCTCAAGCATGAAAGATAGGGCAGACGAAGTGTAAGCCATAGTATCAGTGCCATGAAGGATTACGAATCCGTCATAGTCGTTGTAGTTGTTGGATATCATGCTTACGATTTCTGCCCAGCGCATTGGATCCATGTCGCTGGAATCGATAGGTGGGTCGAATTTTCGCACATCGATTTCTGCCTGAATGAGCTTGAATTCGGGCATGGAAGAAACGAGGTGATTGAAATCAAGAGGTTCCAGTACACCTGTCATCGGGTCCTTTCCCATACCGATGGTACCACCGGTATAGATGATGAGAATCTTTGGTTTTGCCATTTTCTATGTTTCTTTACATTTTGTCACGTTATCGGATGCAAAGATAATGAAAATATTTGTTTCTCCAAAACTTATTGGCTAAAAATGTATCTGAATTTTACAAAGTGTTACGAAATATTGGTAGAAAAGCAGATGAAAACTTCAATATCTCAGCATTTTCGGTCTTAAAAGCCCTTAATATAAAGAGGTGTTAGCAAAGTTTAGCAAAATAAATGCATTTTTATTCGCTTGTTACAAAAAGAAATCGTACTTTTGCAGACGATTTAATAAAAATACTAAGTTGTTATGGTAAAAATCACATTCCCAGACGGATCTGTTCGTGAGTATGAACAGGGCGTAACTGGCTTACAAATCGCCGAGAGCATCTCACCGGCTCTCGCTCGCAACGTTGTATCTTGCGGTGTTAATGGTGAGACAGTAGAGTTGAACCGTCCTATCAATGAGGATGCAAATGTAGAACTCTACAAGTTTGAGGATGAGCAGGGTAAGCACACATTCTGGCATACATCTGCCCACTTGTTGGCTGAGGCTCTTCAGGAGCTTTACCCAGGCATCCAGTTCGGTTTCGGTCCAGCCGTAGAGAGTGGTTTCTTCTACGACGTGATGCCAGCCGAGGGTCAGGTGATCTCAGAGAATGATTTCGCCAAGATTGAGGCTAAGATGATGGAACTTGCCAAAAAGAACGAACCTGTGGTTCGCAAGGAGGTGGCTAAGGCTGATGCTCTCGCTGAGTTCAAGGCTGACGGTCAGACTTACAAGTGCGAGCATATTGAGCAGGACTTGGAGGATGGTACCATCACCACATATACCCAGGGCAATTTCACCGACCTTTGCCGTGGTCCTCACTTGATGAACACTGGCCTTATCAAGGCTGTGAAGATTACAAGTGTGGCTGGTGCATTCTGGCGCGGTGATGCCAAGCGCGAGCAGATGACCCGTATCTACGGTATCAGCTTCCCTAAGAAGAAGATGCTCGATGAGTACTTGGTAATTCTCGAAGAGGCTAAGAAGCGTGACCACCGTAAGATCGGTAAGGAGATGGAACTCTTCATGTTCTCAGAGCGTGTAGGTAAGGGCCTTCCTATCTGGTTGCCAAAGGGTACACAGCTCCGCCTGCGTCTGCAGGAGTTGCTTCGTTCTCTCCTGAAGCCTTACAACTACCAGGAGGTTATCTGCCCAGGTATCGGTGGCAAGAGTCTCTATGTAACATCTGGTCACTATGCTCACTATGGCAAGGATGCATTCCAGCCTATCCAGACACCGGAGGAGGATGAGGAGTATATGCTCAAGCCAATGAACTGTCCTCACCACTGCGAGGTCTACGCTCGCAAGCCTCGTTCTTACAAGGATCTTCCTTTGCGTATTGCTGAGTTCGGTACCGTATTCCGCTATGAGAAGAGCGGTGAGCTCCACGGTTTGACTCGTGTTCGTACATTTACACAGGATGATGCCCACATTTTCGTTCGTCCAGAGCAGGTAAAGGCTGAGTTCGAGAATGTAATCGACGTAATTCTGAAGGTATTCAAGATCTTCGGTTTTGAGAACTACGAGGCACAGATTTCTCTCCGCGATCCTAAGGATACAGAGAAGTATATCGGTTCTGATGAGATTTGGGAAGAGAGCGAGAACGCTATCCGCGAGGCTTGCAAGGAGAAGGGCCTTGAGACACGCGAGGAGGTTGGCGAGGCTGCCTTCTATGGTCCTAAGCTCGACTTCATGGTAAAGGATGCCATCGGTCGTCGTTGGCAGTTGGGTACCATCCAGGTGGATTACAACTTGCCAGAGCGTTTCAAGTTGGAGTATACAGCCGAGGATAACTCTAAGAAGACTCCTGTGATGATTCACCGTGCACCATTCGGTTCATTGGAGCGATTCACAGCCGTTCTCATCGAGCATACCGCCGGTCACTTCCCATTGTGGTTGACTCCAGACCAGGTTGCAATTCTTCCTATCTCTGAGAAGTTTAACGATTATGCTCAGAAGGTACGTCAGTATCTTGACAAGCAGGGCGTTCGTGCTTTGGTTGATGACCGTAACGAGAAGATTGGCCGCAAGATTCGCGACAACGAGTTGAAGCGTGTTCCTTACATGGTCATCGTTGGTGAGAAGGAGAGTGCCGAGGGCTTGGTATCTATGCGTAAGCAGGGTGGTGGCGAACAGGCTACCATGAGCATGGAAGAGTTCGCTCAGCGCATCAATGCCGAGGTTGCAGAGCAATTGAAGGCAGCTGAGGAGTAATCCCGCAGATTGATATTTTCTAATCTCCCGCAGATTTCACAGATTAACACAGATTTTTTCTGTTGAGGGCTCTGTCCCACAGATTTTTTGTGTTGAGGGTTTAGTCCCACAGATTTCACAGATTTACACAGATTTTTGTGTGTTCTGTTGAATATCTGTAACAACTGTGATGTCTGTGGGAGATTTTTTTGTTAAGGAGGATTTTAAAATCGTTTGGTTATGACAGAAAATGAGATATCTTATAAGATCATTGGAGCTATTTATAAGGTTTATAATGAATTGGGACCAGGTTTACTTGAGTCGGTTTATGAAGCAGCTCTGTGCTATCAGTTGCGCAAAGATGGACTTAGGGTAGAGAATCAGGTAAAGTTGGATGTCATGTATGATGGTAAGGTTTTGCCTGTAGATTTCCGTCTGGATATTCTTGTAGAAGATAAAGTCATAGTCGAACTGAAGTCTGTGGCAGAAATGAAAGATGTCTTTCATAAGCAATTGCTTACGTATTTGCGTGTGGCGAAGAAGCATCTTGGAATATTGGTCAATTTTTCCACCACAGATATACGAAAATCAATCTTCCGTAAAGTCAATGGATATACTCCCATGGATTGAAAGCTTTTCTTAGTCCCCACTGATTTATTGTTTTCTTAAGTCCCACAGATTTCACAGATTTTTACAGATTTAGTTTCTTTATCATAAAGATCTGTGTTAATCTGTGAAATCTGTGGGACTAAAATATATCAATTTGCGGGATTAAATATATCAATTTACGGGATTAAATATATCAATCTGTGGGGTTAAAACATTAAATCCATTAGAAAAACAAAGAATCTGCGGGCAAAAATGAAAATAACCCACTGAAAATTTGGTGGTTTCACAAAATAATCGTAACTTTGCAGCCGTTTAATCAAAAAGACAAAAAAGAATATATCGAATAGTTAATGAAAAATGACAAAATGAAAAATCAGTACCGCGTAAACGAACAGATTCGTGCACGCGACGTGAGAGTAGTGAGTGATGGTGGAGCAGAAGTGATGCCAGCACGTAAGGCGTTGGAGTTGGCACGTCAGCAAGAGCTTGACTTAGTCGAGATATCTCCTAATGCGCAACCACCAGTTTGCCGTATAGTTGACTATTCTAAATTCCTTTACCAGCAGAAGAAGCATGCAAAGGAAATGAAGCAGAAGCAGGTAAAGGTGGAGACCAAGGAAATCCGTTTCGGACCTCAGACTGATGAGCACGACTATCAGTTCAAGCTCAAGCACGCTAAGGAGTTCCTCAACGAGGGTAACAAGGTTCGTGCATACGTTTTCTTCCGTGGTCGCTCTATTCTCTTCAAGGAGCAGGGTGAGGTTCTTCTTCTCCGTTTCGCCAATGATTTGGAAGAGTACGGAAAGGTGGAGCAGATGCCAAAGCTTGAAGGTAAGAAGATGTTCCTCTACATGAGTCCTAAGAAGGCTGGTACTGCAAAGAAGAGCCAGCAGAAGATGGACCGTGAGAAGCGAGAGGCTGAAGCTAAGGCTGCTGCAGATGCTGAGCGCGCTGCTAATGCTGAGAAGAATGGCTTGCTCGCCAATGCTAAAGGCGGCGATGCTCTGAAGAAACTTGCAGAAGGAACAGAGGATTAAGAAAAAAAAGATGCGTAACGCCCTGGTATATGCGTTGCCATCGCTATAATAAATAACAATTTAAAATTAAAAGTAAAAATGCCAAAAGTAAAGACTAATTCCGGCGCAAAGAAGAGATTCCGTTTCACCGGTACAGGTAAGATTAAGCGTCATCACGCTTTTCACAGTCACATCTTGACTAAGAAGACAAAGAAGCAGAAGAGAAATCTCCTTGGTGAGACTCTCGTAGACCGTTCAAACTTGAAGCAGGTTCGCGACTTGCTCTGCCTCCGTTAATTATTAACTTTTTAGTCGAACTTTTAAAGAAAAAAAATTATGCCAAGATCAGTAAATCACGTTGCATCAAAAGCAAAAAGAACAAGAATCTTGAAGCTCACTAAGGGTTACTATGGAGCTCGCAAGAATGTATGGACAGTAGCTAAGAACACTTGGGAGAAGGGTCTTACCTACGCTTATCGCGATCGTCGTAACAAGAAGCGCACATTCCGCGCATTGTGGATTCAGCGTATCAACGCTGCTGCTCGCCTCGATGGTATGAGCTACAGCCAGTTGATGGGTGCTCTTCACAAGGCTGGTATCGAGATTAACCGTAAGGTTCTCGCTGACCTCGCTGTAAACAACCCTGAGGCTTTCAAGGCTATCGTTGCAAAGGTGAAGTAAATCCGACGCTAGGCTCTTTTCTTCCGTGAATTTTTCTCGTAAGAAAGTGTTTAGCCTCTAGATTAAAGAAAACTGAAGATTGCATTGGTTGGAAGTATTTCCGCTGATGCAATCTTTTTTTGTGCCATTATAATCCAAATGTTCTCGCTTGTAAGACTGTCTAAAGCGCTACCATATTAGGACTTGAATAGGCAAGATAATACGACTGAGCAAGCAAAATGAGACTACTGAGCAAACGAAATGAGACTACTGAGCAAGCTAAACGAGATTACTGTGTAAGCGAATTAAGTCGTTTGGCTAGGTTCAAAGATATAGAATATGAGGTGAAAGGAGATTGGTTCTAAGGTATAAGAAGACTGCTTCTAGAAGATTCTCACTAGGCTCGGCAGAGCTGCTGAGCCTAGTCAGCAGCTCTGCTGACTGCAGTCGGCAGGTCTGCCGAGCCTAGTGACAACATCTTTAGTTGTACGACTATACATCCTTTAGTTGTGCGACAATAAGCCGATTAATAAAATAAGGGTGTGTCATGTTCCATTATTATGGACTTATGACACACCCTCAGCTTGATGATTTATAGTTCTTTCTCTTTACTTGATCAACTCAATACCTGCCTCAAACTTGGTGGTCTTTTCCATGATGGCAGGAAGCTGATTGACAACTGACTTCAAAATCATGAATTGTGCCAAATCATCCTTGTCCATACCTGTAGTAGGAATCTTGTTAACCTGAGCATAAAGCATGGTGATGATAGGAGCTACGAAATCCTTGTCAACATAGAAATATACCTTGTCGGCTGCTGGATAAGATACGTGTACTGGAATACCGGTCTTAAACTGATCCAACATGTTAGTAATCATTGCCTTCTCCTGAGCATCGTCGATGTCTTCTGTAATCTTGGTTGTATTCAGGAACAAGGTAATCTTATTCTCGTTGACTACCTGGTATGAAGCGTAATCGTTAGCAACCTTCCAGTCCTTGTCATCAGACTCTTCCTTATAGGTTGCAGAAATCTGTCCCTTCTCATTGAAGGTTACATCCTGCAAAACGCTTCTGAGTTGGGTGTTGAGTAACATTGGAGCCATTTTGATGGCATCCTTTACAGGATATGGGTCATCTATAAAGCCTGGGATAGTAATGGTTGCATCATCAGAACCTTCCCAGTTTAATACAACTGAACCTGTAGGATTGCCATTTGCATCAAAACCTACTTCCTGTACCTTCCAGGTTCCTTCAATCTTCTCGTTGCGCACGAAGTTGTCTTTTTCATTGTCATCATCATCGCTGCTACAAGCAGTGAAGAAGCCAAGGGTGCAGACCATGGCCATTAAATAAATAAACTTTTTCATTTTTCTTTTCTTTTTTGTGTATTAATAAAAAATTATTGTATTGTTTCTATTTATTTATAGAATAATGTACGCGTACATTATATTATATATTACTTCAGCTGATACGTGATGCCGATGCTGCCGTAGATAGGATACATCGTCTGCTCGATGGTTTCGAAATCCTTCTTGAAGATGCCGTTCAGACCCCAGATCAGGTCGGCGCAGCTGCCCCAGCGGTTGTTCAAGCGCCAGTCTATTCCGAAATCTACGCCCACATGCCAGTTGCGCATGTCATCGCTGAAATCGTAATCACCACGCTCGCCTTCGTCATGACCCAACTTTATCTTCTGTCCAGTAGGATCGCCCTTAGGATGACCTTCCTCCTGGCGGCGGAGGTAACCATCGTATGCCCAGCCTTCAAACTTCTTTGATGTTACATAGCTAACATACGGACCCAACTTGAAACGGAGGTTGTCGCAAATATCGTATGTTGCCTGCAATGGTACTGTGATAAGACTCATGTCTACCTTCGTAACCACGTTGCCTGTAAATATACCTTTCAGCTCATCGCCTCCACGAACTATCCTCATATAATAGTTTTTTACGCCTGCATCAATCTTCATGCCCTTGTTTTCAAAGTGCAGACCTCCAACGAATCCCCATTTGCCTGAAAGTGGGTGATAAGCATCGATACCCAGACTGAAGTTAGGTTGCAGGGTATAGCTGTGTAGTGTACGGATGGTAGCAGGAAGACCGATAGGGGCTGTGCCTCCGATATTATACGCCACGCGAGCCTGATACTGGTAGCCGTGAAGATATTTGTTCCACGAGGTACGCTTGCTTTCTTCTACCTGCTTGTGCTCCTCAGTCTTCTGATTCTCATTTTCTTCTGCCCATGTAGCAGTGCCCCATGCCAGCAGGAGAGCTAATATTGTTATCTTCTTCATTATATAGTTTCCTCCTTAGCTTATTCGCAAATCAACTTGAAACTGTCTATCCAAAGTGTACTACCTACGGCACCCATGAAGTTAGCTCCATCTGAACTGGATGAACTGACAATAGTGAGACTGTAGCCACCATTCTTCAACTTGATTGGGTCTATGGCTTTCTCATACTTGAAATCTACGCTGAAGTGATGCCATTCCTTTGTGTTTCCAATAGCAACTTTTCCGTTGTCATCATGGGTTTCACCTACCAGAGCAAGTGCTACTATCTGTTTGCTGGTCTGTACATTATCTCCGTAGAGCAATACGGCATTTCCCTTTTCATCGATGTTCTCATAGAGTACAGCATAAATGGTTCCGTAGTCATGGCGGTCAAGTTCTTGCATATTCTTGTCGGTGAATTTTTCGCCAGCCTGATACTTATACCAGCCTTCCAACTTTACCGGTTTGGCACTAAAACTGAATGGGCGACCGAATTTTGTTGCCTTCATTGCATCGGTAAGGGCATCGGTAGCATTAAACTGTCCGATAAAGAGGTTGCCGGCAGCGATAGGTTTTTTCACTACATCGGCAAACCCACCTGTGCGTCGGGTTGTGAGTTGCACTCCCTTTCTCCTGTGTCCATCTTCTATCATCACGGTAGGATATTCCTTTGGTTTAGCTGATGGGTTGCTGATATTGAATCCTGAGTTTCCGGTTGCCCAGATGCCGAGAATATCTCCATTCCAATTTTCCTGCCAGTTGTAGTATCCCTTGCTGAGGTATGCGTCTTCAAATTCGAATTCTTTCTCTTTTGGCATAGTAGTCTGTCCCTTCTTGATGCTTACCTGATAGGTGCGACTCCATTGCTTGTTTTCCGATGTAACCACGTATGTAACTGGACCTTTGGAGAAATCGTGTACGCTTCCGCTTTCCGGCTGGATTGTGGCTCCTTGAGTAAGTCGAAACATAGGCGCCTGCTTTTTGAGGTTTGCGAATTGCGTCATCGTGAACTCGATTTTTGTCGTATCACTCTGCACATTGACCAATGTATCAGATGGATTAGTAAACAATAAGTTCAATAAAATCTTGTTGTCTGCATGTATGTATGCCTGCTCGATGTCGCATTCGGCATTGAGTGGTTCTTCCTTAAAGCAGGAGGAGAGGGTAGTGATACAACTCATTGATAGAGCAGCTACTATAAATCTTGACTGTTTCATATCTTGAACTTTCTTTTCCTTTTGTAATCTGGAGAATCGCTTCTCTTTCTTTGCTGATAATTCTTGAGAGAATGATTTCTCTAGCTTATATAATTAATTACTTTTATCTTTTGCAAAGATAATGCAAATGAGCGCAATGAAAGCTTGCTTTCAAATTGCCGAGTGCAGCTTATCTTCTGCAAAGATAAACAGAAAACTCGAAACTGCCAAAGTTTTTTGTGATTTTCGACATGTTTTGATAGAAAAATACCATGAATTAGTGGTTTTAGAACGTGAATTAGTCGAGATGAGTTTACTGAAGTTGGCAAATAGTGCCCGATAGTTTGTTTTTTTTTATACACATAATAAAAAAGGGAACTGATATCTCATTACTGAAATTTCAGTCCCCTGAATGTTATTTAGCTAATGAATAGCAAATGCCTGATCTGTTTAAGATTAAGCCTTGCCCTCCATCTGAGCCTTCAACTTAGCGAGTGCATCGATATCACCGAGTGAGGTGCTAGCAGCAACGTTGTTGATCATAGCTGTCTCGTTGTTGTTCTTGCGACCGCCGTTTGCACGCTTGTGAGCTGGCTTAGCAACTGGCTCGTTACCCTCCTCGAATGTACGAGAGTGAGAGAGGATGATGCGTTTTGTCTCCTTAACGAACTCGATAACCTTGAAGTCGAGAGTTTCGCCCTTCTTAGCCACTGTGCCGTCCTCCTTAGTGAGGTGCTTAGGAGTAGCGAAACCTTCACCACCTTCAGCGAGAGCTACAACAGCACCCTTGTCCATCAACTCAGTGATAGTACCCTGGTGAACAGAACCTGGAGTGTAGATTGCCTCATACTCATCCCATGGGTTCTTCTCCAACTGCTTGTGGCCGAGGCTCAAGCGACGGTTCTCCTTATCGATTTCGAGAACTACTACGTCGATAGAAGCGCCTACAGAAGTGAACTCAGATGGGTGCTTAACCTTCTTAGTCCAAGAGAGGTCAGAGATGTGGATCAAACCATCAACACCTTCCTCGAGCTCTACGAAGATACCGAAGTTAGTGAAGTTGCGAACCTTAGCTGTGTGCTTGCTACCAACAGGATACTTAGTCTCGATAGCCTCCCATGGATCTTCCTTGAGCTGCTTGATACCAAGGCTCATCTTGCGCTCAGCGCGGTCGAGAGTCAGGATAACTGCCTCTACCTCGTCACCTACCTTCATGAAGTCCTGAGCAGAACGCAAGTGCTGGCTCCAAGACATCTCAGATACGTGGATCAAGCCCTCTACACCTGGAGCAATCTCAACGAATGCACCATAGTCAGCCATAACCACTACCTTACCCTTCACGTGATCACCTACCTTGAGGTTCTCGTCGAGGGCATCCCATGGATGTGGAGTGAGCTGCTTCAAACCGAGAGCGATACGCTTCTTCTCCTCATCGAAGTCGAGGATAACAACGTTGATCTTCTGGTCGAGAGATACAACCTCGTGTGGATCGCTTACGCGGCCCCAAGAGAGGTCTGTGATGTGGATCAAACCGTCAACACCGCCGAGGTCAACGAATACACCGTAAGTAGTGATGTTCTTAACGGTACCTTCGAGGATCTGACCCTTCTCGAGCTTGCCGATGATCTCCTTACGCTGCTGCTCGAGCTCCTGCTCGATGAGAGCCTTGTGAGATACAACGACATTGCGGAACTCCTGATTGATCTTTACAACCTTGAACTCCATTGTCTTGCCTACGAATACGTCGTAGTCGCGTATAGGGTGAACGTCGATCTGGCTTCCTGGCAAGAAAGCTTCGATACCGAAAACGTCAACAATCATACCGCCCTTAGTGCGGCACTTGATGTAACCCTGGATAACTTCCTCGTTCTCGAGAGCTGCATTCACACGCTCCCAAGACTTGCTGAGGCGAGCCTTCTTGTGAGAGAGTACCAACTGGCCCTTTACGTCCTCCTGGTTCTCTACATAAACCTCAACCTTGTCGCCTACCTTGAGGTCTGGGTTGTAACGGAATTCAGAAGCAGGGATAATACCATCGCTCTTGTAACCGATGTTTACGATAACCTCTTTCTTGTCTACAGAGATTACTGTACCCTCTACAACCTGGTGTTCTGTTACCTTGTTAAGAGTTTCGTCATAGGCCTTCTCGAGGTCTGTTTTGCTGACGTTTGCGCTTGTGCCATTCTCAAACTCATCCCAATTGAAGTCGTCCAATGGCTTTACGTTCTTTAAATCTGACATAAAAAATAATTAAAAAATTAAAATTAATAAAGTTTGACTTTATGTGAATTGTATAAATCGGGCGCAAAATTACTCATTTTCTTTGAGTTACAGGCATTTACTCTTGATTTTCTTCTTTTTGTTAGTAATATTTAACTAAAATCACTGTTTTTGGTGGGTTCCTTCGGGGAAATACATAATATATATACGCATAACCTTTTAAATGTTCTGGTAACTTCCTCCTCGATATTTTTTCCTGTGATGTTCTTCTCTGTTATCCGTGTTTTCATCTGATTCTATGATGAAAATGAAGAGGGAAGAAAAATAATGGCGAAAGAAAAAACCGGGCGAAATTCTCATTTGTATGAAAATGAGTTAAATTCATTAAAAAAAGACACCGAAATGTTGGTGATAACAAAATAATTGTTACCTTTGCGTTCAAAATGTAATGAATATAATAAAATAAATGATATGACACTAGTCATCCTTGCCATACTGATACTGGCATATATTCTCATTGCAACCGAGAATATTACCAAGGTGAACCGTGCTGCCGTAGCCATCTTTGCTGGAACGGTAGGATGGGTTCTCTATATTTGTTTCGGTATGGACTTCGTGACCAGTGAACACTCTTCTGATTATTCACGCTATCTGAATCTCGGAATGTGGAACGAGATAGAATCCACCAGTACAACGGTGAAGTATTTTATTGCCCGTAACATCTTCCTTCCTTATGTGGGTAGAGCAGCAGAAATCGTACTTTTCCTGCTTGCTACTATGACGATAGTTGAAATTCTCAATAACAATGGTTGCTTCGATTTCATACGCCAGTTGTTACGTACCCGAAGCGCCAAGAAAATGCTATGGATTCTCGCTGCCGTGACCTTTGTTATCTCGGCAAATCTCGATAATCTTACTACAACAGTGATGATGCTTACGATGATGCATGGGGTAATTCCAAACCGTCGTCAGCGCATGGTGTATGGAGGTGCCATTCTTCTTTCTGCCAACTGTGGCGGAGCTCTTACCGTTATCGGAAATCCGGAAGGACTGGTGATGTGGAATATGGGTGCTGTAACGGCTACTCATTATTTTCTGTCGCTTCTGCTGCCATGTCTTGCAGCCTGGCTCATTCCGTTGTTGATGATGCAGCGCATGCTGCCTGAAAGAGTAGAGACAGAATGGATTGCTATGCCATACCGCGGGGATGATACCCGTCTCAATGTATGGCAGCGCTTGCTGATGCTCTTTGTGGGCATCGGTGGATTGTGGTTTATCCCTACCTTCCATAATATTACGAAATTAAGTCCTTTCCTCGGTGCGCTCTGCGTATTGGGCGTACTTTGGATTGTGAACGAGATATTCAACCGTAAACTCATGAATATGGATGCGATGGCTGACCGTCGTACTCCTAGAGTGTTCCAATACGGAGTCGTCCAGATGATTCTCTTCGTGATGGGTATCATGCTTGCCATCGGAGTGGTGAAGGAGACCGGCGCTTTTGACGATTTTGCTACTCTTCTCAACTCTGTCGGTATGGATGATAAGCGTTTTGGCGTGCTGTTGCATGGCGTCTTGGCTGGTATCATCAGTACTGTACTTGACAACTTTGCTACAGCCATGAACTTTTTCTCCCTTCATGATCTGGCAAATGTGAATGATCCTTCATTCAGTATGCTTACTGATTATCATACCAATGGTATCTACTGGCAGATGATTGCATATTGCGTAATGGCTGGTGGTAACGTTCTTGGTATCGGTACAATCAGCGGTCTTGCCCTGATGAAGATGGAACGTATGCACATGGGATGGTATTTCCGCAATATTGGCTGGAAAGCTTTGATGGGTGGCGTCATCGGACTTGCTATCCTTTGGCTCTCCCATATCCTGGTGGCTGGTGCCGCAAACCTAATTATTTAAATCGATAAACCAAAACAAAGCAAGGGGTATACCCTTGGATACCTACTGTATATGTAGGGGTAATGGATGAAAAACATCATCCTGAGAGGATAATAAACTAACATTAAAAAAATATATATAATATAATCAAGGTATAGTTATGGCAAAGATTAAGACTATTGGAATTTTAACATCTGGAGGAGATGCTCCAGGTATGAATGCTGCTATCCGTGCGGTTACCCGTTCGGCTATCTACAACGGTTTCACTGTGAAAGGTATCTATCGTGGTTACGATGGTCTCATCAATGATGAAATTAAAACCTTTTCTACAGAGAATGTAAGCGGTATCATCGGCACAGGTGGTACGATGCTGAAGACAGCCCGTTCTAAGGAATTCATGACCGAAGAAGGTCGTCAGAAGGCATTTGAAACGATTCAGAAAGAGGAAATAGATGCGCTTGTCGTGATTGGCGGTAACGGTTCGCTGACAGGTGCGATGAATTTCGCACGTGAGTTTGATGTATGCTGCATCGGATTGCCAGGAACAATTGATAATGACCTTTATGGTACAGACAATACAATCGGTTATGATACTACGATGAATACCATTGTAGAATGTGTAGACCGCATCCGTGATACTGCGCAGAGCCACGAGCGTATCTTCTTTATCGAGGTGATGGGCCGTGATGCCGGTTTCCTGGCGCAGAATTCAGCTATCGCCAGTGGAGCAGAGGCAGCTATCATTCCAGAGGATTCTACCGACGTAGACCAGTTGGCTCAATTCATGGAGCGTGGTATCCGTAAGTCTAAGAAAAGTTGTATCGTCATCGTGTCAGAGAGTCCTAAGTGCGGTGCTCTTTATTATGCCGACCGTGTGCGCAAGGAGTTCCCTGAGTTTGATGTACGTGTATCTATCCTGGGTCACTTGCAGCGTGGCGGCCGTCCGTCAGCCCGTGATCGTATTCTTGCGAGCCGTACCGGTTGTGGTGCCATCGAGGCTATCATGCAGGGACAGCGCAATGTGATGATTGGTGTACGCAATAACGAGGTAGTATACGTTCCGCTTTCTGAAGCTATCCGCTCAGATAAGCCATTCGACCGTAAACTGATCAAGGTTTTGGACGAGTTGAGTATCTAATTTATAGAGATAAGGGTAAGAAGAGAGGAGTTTGAACTCCTGACTTCTTGCTTTTGCATAGGAAAATGGTTTAAAGGGAACTAAAAATGTTTTAATAAGGTATAAAAGCCGAATAAAACTTTAAATTAATTTGTAGTTTTCATAAATTGTTGTTACTTTTGCAGTCAAGAATAATATAAATATATATAACTTTTAAACTAATAAGCTTATGTCACAAATTAACGGACGTATCTCTCAGATTATCGGTCCTGTTATCGATGTTTACTTCGATACAAAGGGCGAGAATCCAGAGAAGGTGCTTCCTAAAATTTATGAAGCTCTGAAGGTAAAACGTCCAGACGGACGCGAACTTGTCATCGAGGTGCAGCAGCACATCGGTGAGGATACAGTTCGCTGTGTCGCTATGGATAATACTGACGGTTTGCAGCGCGGCTTGGAGGTTATCCCAACAGGTAACCCAATCCAGATGCCAGCCGGAGAGCAAATCAAGGGTCGTATGATGAATGTCATCGGACAGCCTATTGATGGTATGAATGAATTGGACATGAAGGGTGCTTATCCTATCCACCGTGAGGCTCCGAAGTTTGACGAACTTTCTACTCACAAGGAGATGCTTGCTACCGGTATTAAGGTGATTGACCTGCTCGAACCTTACATGAAGGGTGGTAAGATTGGTCTTTTCGGTGGTGCCGGTGTAGGTAAGACGGTGCTTATCATGGAGTTGATCAACAACATTGCCAAGGGACACAACGGCTACTCTGTATTTGCCGGAGTAGGTGAGCGTACCCGTGAGGGTAACGACTTGATTCGAGACATGCTCGAGTCTGGCGTTATCAAGTATGGCGAGAAGTTCCGTAAAGCGATGGAAGAAGGTAAGTGGGATCTCTCACTTGTCGATCCTGAGGAACTTGCCAAGAGTCAGGCTACCTTGGTATATGGTCAGATGAATGAGCCACCTGGGGCACGTGCTTCTGTAGCTCTCTCTGGTTTGACCGTAGCTGAGGAGTTCCGTGATCACGGAGGTAAGAATGGTGAGGCAGCGGATATCATGTTCTTTATCGATAACATCTTCCGTTTCACCCAGGCAGGTTCTGAGGTATCTGCGCTGTTGGGTCGTATGCCATCAGCCGTAGGTTATCAGCCAACGCTGGCTTCTGAGATGGGTGCCATGCAGGAGCGAATCACTTCTACCAAGAATGGTTCCATCACCTCTGTACAGGCCGTTTATGTGCCTGCCGATGACTTGACTGACCCTGCTCCAGCTACCACCTTTACTCACCTGGATGCTACCACTGAGCTTTCCCGTAAGATTGCATCTCTCGGTATCTATCCTGCCGTAGACCCGCTGGGTTCTACCTCTCGTATCCTCGACCCGCTGATTGTGGGCAAGGCGCACTACGATTGTGCACAGCGAGTAAAGCAGTTGTTGCAGCGTTATAACGAGTTGCAGGATATCATCGCCATCCTCGGTATGGATGAGCTCTCTGATGAGGATAAGTTGACCGTGAACCGTGCACGCCGTGTACAGCGTTTCCTGAGCCAGCCATTCACCGTAGCAGAGCAGTTTACCGGTTTGAAGGGTGTGATGGTTCCTATCGAAGAGACTATCAAGGGCTTCAACGCCATCCTCGACGGTGAGGTAGATGACCTGCCAGAGCAGGCATTCCTCAACGTAGGTACTATCGAGGATGCCAAGGAGAAGGCTAAGCAGTTGCTCGCAGCAGCACAGGCGTAATCTTTAAATCCACGGCTTATGTTACAGCTAAAGATAGTATCTCCTGAGAAAGTAGTCTTCCAGGGTGAGGTAGAGAGCGTACTGGTTCCGGGAACCCTCGGCTCGTTCGAGATTCTCAAGGATCATGCGCCTATCATCTCTTCGCTCGAAGTGGGCAAGGTGGAATACACTACCAAGGAAGGCAAGCAGGTAATGAACATCAAGGGCGGATTCGTGGAATGTAAGAAAAACGAAGTAAGCCTTTGCGTAGAAGTTTAGATAAGTGATTAATTATTAGATAATGGAAAAAGACGAAAAGTTGCGCTTGCAGACTATCAGACAGGCGAGTATCAGGTATAAGCAGATTTCTTTGTGGCTTACAGCAGCAGTGGCTCTTGCCGTGCTCTTTGCCTGCAGATTGTCTGCTCAATGCGATGATATGATAGCCCAGGTTGTTAACCCGTTGGTAGTGAGTGCGATATTCTCACTCGTTGCAAGTACTGCTTATGGTGAAGCATGGAAGGCTGTTGCAAAGTCATCGCCAGCCAATCTCGCCAAGTTCTATCTGGCGGCATTGGTCTTGAAACTGATGGCCGGTACATTGGTATTCCTCATCTATGTGCTGGTATGCGACAGGCAGAACATTCTGGGTTTTACCGCAATCTTTGCCCTTTTCTATGTCGTACTTCTCGTGTTCGACTGCATCTACTTCGCTCGGGTAGAGAAAAAGAACCGTCTTTCATAAGCGGTTCTGAAACAAATAATTAATAAACAAAAGTAAGAATTAAAGAATATGAAACATCTCAAGCAATTCCTCTTGATGGCGATGCTGCTCTTCACGCTGGCACCTCTGCAGGTATCGGCTAAGGAGAACATCGATGTGAAAGAGATATTGTGGGGTCATATCAAGGATTCTTATGAATGGCATATCACAAAGGTGGGAGACCATCCCGTAGTGATTCATCTGCCTGTCATCGTGAAAACCTCGACAGGCTGGCACGTGTTCTGCAGCAGCGAATTCTCGGAAGAGAAGGATGCCAATGGAGACCGTCCGGGCCCTTATAATCTGGTGATCAAGAACGCTGATGCGCAGGCGAATCCCAACAAGATAGTAGAGAAGGTGGGAGACCAGGAGGTTCGTCCGCTTGACATCTCCATCACGAAGACCGTTTGCGTGCTCTTCATCGATGCTATCATCCTGTTGCTCTGTGTCCTGATACCAGCCCGCTGGTGCAGGAAGCACAAGGTGGATGATCCTGCACCAAAGGGTTTTGTGGGACTGATGCACATGTTCATCATGTCGGTATATACTGATGTAATAGAGGCCACCCTGGGTAAGGAAGCCCCAAAGTACGCACCATGGTTGCTTACTTGCTTCTTCTTTATCTTCGTGGCGAACATCATGGGTATCGTACCATTCCCTCCAGGTGGTGGTAACCTGACGGGTAATATCGCCTGCACCGTATTCTTCGGTGTAACGACATTCCTGATCACCAACTTCACCGGTACCAAGGAATACTGGAAGGAAATCTTCTGGCCGGAGGTACCAACGTGGTTGAAGGTGCCAGTGCCACTGATGCCATTCATCGAGCTCTTCGGAATCTTTACGAAACCGCTGGCTCTGATTATCCGACTCTTCGCCAACATGATGGCGGGTCACGCCATCGCACTTTCGTTTGCGGCTATCATTTTCATCATGTTCAACATCAGTGAGAATGCTATCGCCAACTATGTGGCAGGTACGGGTATGACAATAGTAAGTGTTGCGATGAGCGCCTTTATGATGCTCCTCGAAGTATTGGTAAGCTACATTCAGGCATTGGTATTCACCATGCTGAGTGCAGTATTCATCTCGCTGGCTCATGTAAAGTCTCATGAGGCTGAGCCAGAGGTAGTGAAGTAGTTTATAGATTATAGATTACGGATCTAATTTCATTCAGATAATAAACAAAGAAAATATAAACAACTTAAATTATTAAGATTATGTTATCACTTTTATTAGCAGCAGAGATTGCAAAGTTGGGTGCCGCAGTAGGTGCAGGTTTGGCCGCTATTGGCGCAGGTATTGGTATCGGTCGCATTGGTGGCCAGGCTATGGACGCTATGGCTCGTCAGCCAGAGAAGATGGGCGACCTCCGTTCTTCTATGATTATCGCAGCTGCGTTGGTTGAGGGTGTTGCGTTCTTCGCTGTCATCATCGCCATTCTGGCAATCGTTATGTAATCATCTCATCTGTCACTATCATCTGCCCCGATAAAAGGAAGTCTCAGGCATCAGCCTGATGTCTTTCCGGGGCATGATAGGGATGATTCTAGAGTTAGTTAAAACAAAACGTTTAAGTAAAACTTTAACCAGTATATATGGATTTATTAATTCCTGATAGCGGTTTGCTCTTCTGGATGACGCTGGTCTTCATCATCGTCTTCATCATTCTTTGGAAGGCTGGATTCCCAGCCATCATTAAGATGGTGAACGAGCGCAAGGCTTTCATTGATGATAGTCTGAAGAAGGCTCACGAAGCCAACGAGAAGCTTGCCAATATCCAAAAAGAAGGTGAATCCATCTTGCAGGAAGCTCGCGAGAAGCAGGCTGCCCTCCTCAAGGAGGCTGCCGAAACCCGCGATGCCATTGTAGAGAAAGCACAGGATAAAGCACGCGAAGAAGGCGCACGTCTCCTCTCTGATGCCAAGAAGCAGATTGAGACCGAGAAGCAGAACGCCATTCGTGAAATCCGAGGCCAGGTAGCCGAACTCTCTGTTCAGATTGCAGAGAAGGTGCTCAAGGCTAAGCTCTCTGATGACAAGGCACAGATGGATATGATAAATCGACTGCTGGACGAGGTTTCTTCTGACAACAAATAGTAAAGCTTATGGATATAGGTGTAATATCGGTGCGTTATGCCCGTGCCCTCATCAAGGCTGCACTCGGCATGAAGCTCGAAGATCAGGTCTACCAGGAGATGCAGACGCTCTTTAAGAGCTACATCGACGTGCCTGAACTGAGATTTACGATAGACAACCCTATGCTTTCCAAAGACAAGAAAGAGGCACTTCTCATCACAGCCCTGGGCAAAGAGCCTACGGAACTGAGCAAGAAGTTTATCGCTCTCGTCTTGAAAGAGGATAGGGAGAGCACCCTGCAATTCATGGCTGCTTCGTATATCACTCTTTACAGGAAACAGAAGAACATCATCCGCGGTAAGCTGATCACCGCCACTGCCGTTGACGCCTCTACTGAGGATAAGATGCGCAAGATGGTGGAGCAGAGAACGAAAGGTACTGTGGAGTTCAAGACCGAGGTGAACCCTGAACTGATTGGCGGTTTCATCCTTGAGTATGATACTTACAGAATGGATGCGAGCGTAAAGACTAAGCTCAACAACATTCTGACACAGCTCAAAAAGTAAAAATAATTAAAGTAAATAAACAATGTCAGATAAAATTAAACCAAGTGAGGTGTCTGAGGTTCTTCAGCAGCAGCTCCAGGAGGTTAATGGCTCTCAGCAGTTTGACGAGGTGGGTACCGTGCTTACCGTCAGCGATGGCGTGGCTCGTATCTATGGTCTGCGTAATGCCGAGGCTAATGAACTTCTTGAGTTTGAGAACGGAACCATGGCTATCGTCATGAACTTGGAGGAAGACAATGTAGGTTGTGTCCTCTTAGGTCCTACAGCTGGCATCAAGGAGGGACAGAGCGTGAAGCGTACACACCGTATCGCTTCTATCCGTGTAAACGACAACTTCCTCGGACGTGTCGTAAACCCTCTGGGTCAGGCTATTGATGGTCTTGGTGACATCGACCTCACCGATTCTTTCGAGATGCCTTTGGATCGTAAGGCACCTGGTGTAATCTATCGTCAGCCAGTAAAGGAACCTCTTCAGACTGGTTTGAAGGCGGTAGACTCTATGATTCCTATCGGTCGTGGACAGCGTGAGTTGATCATCGGTGACCGTCAGACCGGTAAGACTGCCATCGCAGTGGATACCATCATCAACCAGAAGAGTTTCTATGAGGCTGGCAAGCCAGTATATTGTATCTATGTAGCTATCGGTCAGAAAGCATCTACCGTTGCAGCATTGGTACAGAACCTCAAGGAGCATGGCGCCCTGCCATATACTATCATCGTAAGTGCTACCGCTGCCGATCCTGCAGCCATGCAGTATTACGCACCATTTGCCGGTGCAGCTATCGGTGAGTACTTCCGCGACCGCGGTTACTCAGCTCTCGTCGTATACGATGACTTGAGTAAGCAGGCTGTGGCTTACCGTGAGGTATCTCTGATCCTCCGCCGTCCATCCGGACGTGAGGCTTACCCTGGTGATGTGTTCTATCTCCACTCTCGTCTGTTGGAGCGTGCCGCTCGTATCAACGACCAGCAGGAGGTAGCCGAGCAGATGAACGACCTTCCAGAGTGCATGAAGGGTCACGTAAAGGGTGGTGGTTCTTTGACAGCCCTTCCTATCATCGAAACACAGGCTGGTGACGTATCAGCATACATCCCAACCAACGTGATTTCTATCACCGACGGTCAGATCTTCCTTGAGACCGACCTCTTCAACCAGGGCTTCCGTCCAGCTATCAACGTAGGTATCTCCGTATCTCGTGTAGGTGGTTCTGCCCAGATCAAGAGTATGAAGAAGGTGGCTGGTACACTGAAGATTGATATGGCTCAGTATCGTGAGCTGGAGGCCTTCTCTAAGTTCTCTAGCGATATGGATGCCGTAACAGCGATGACTCTAGACCGTGGCCGTAAGAACGACCAGTTGCTGGTTCAGCCTCAGTACCGCCCAATGCCGGTAGGCGAGCAGGTAGCTATTCTCTATTGTGGTGTTCACGGATTGATGCACGACGTGCCAATGGATAAGGTTCGCGACTGTCAGGATCTGTTCCTCGATGCAATGCGCAGCCAGCACGCTGATGTGATTGAAACTTTGGGCGATGGTAAACTCACCGATGATGCCATTAAGGCAGTCGAGGAGACCATGGCTAATGTTGCAGGACAATATAAAGCGTAATAGCCTATGCCGTCATTAAAAGAGATTAAAACTCGCATAGCCAGCGTTAACAGTACCCGTAAGATTACGAGTGCAATGAAGATGGTGGCTTCCAGTAAGTTGCATCATGCTCAGGTAGCTATCCAGAATATGCTGCCTTATGGAAATATGTTGGAACATATCCTCAAGAGTTTCCTGGTAAGTACTCCGAATGTCGACCATCCGTTGCAGTTGGAGCACAAGGAAACCAAGCGTGTAGCTCTTGTGGTATACAGTTCTAACAGCAGCTTGTGTGGTGGATTCAATTCCAACGTTATCAAGATGATGATGCATGCGGTGGACGAGTATAAGGCTCAAGGCATTGACGACATCACGGTATATCCTATCGGACGAAAAGTGGCAGAGAAGGCACAGAAACTGGGTTTGAAGATTGGCGGTAACTTTAATGATCTTGCCGATCATCCTCGTGCCAGCGCCTGTGCAGATATCGCCTATTCACTTGCCAGGCAGTATGCTGCTGGTGAGCTCGATAAGGTGGAAATGATTTATCATCACTTTAAGAGTGCCGGTTCCCAGATTCTGACCCGCAAGACTTTCTTGCCTATTGACCTCAGCACTGAGTCGATAGGAGTGGACAACGATCGTGACCTTACCTCTAATGTGGTTACAGCAAAGGCTCAGGAATATCTGCGCCAAAAGCAGGCTGAAGCTGACGGACGCCAGAGTTCTGAGGCAAAACCTCTGAATGATGACTTCATTGTAGAGCCAGACTTGGAGACTGTTTTGGGAGTCTTGATTCCTAAGCAGCTTCGTCTGATGATTTATATAGCGTTGCTGGATAGCCAGGCGAGTGAGCATGCTGCCAGAATGGTGGCCATGCAGACCGCTACGGATAATGCCGATGAACTCTTGCGCGAACTCAACTTGCAGTACAACAAGAGTCGTCAACAGGCCATTACCAATGAATTGCTTGATATTGTGGGAGGTAGCGTAAACAACTAAGTTTCCTTCCATCTGTATAATGTTTAATCGGGGTAAATCACTTATTGAAAGAGATTTACCCCGATTTTATGTTTTGTATGCAAATAAACAGTAGAATTAACAAATATTAAGAAAATGGCTTAAAAAACTAATTTTATTTAAAGTTGCGCTAACATTCTTTCGTTTTTTTTTTTTTGTTAACTTTGCGGCGCATTTGAGAACTAAACCAGAAAATATGAGGCTTAGTTACCCAAATGGGATTGCGGGTACAGCATCGCCTGGATCAGGGTTGCTCCGAACGACAGAAGCTTTATGAGAAGTATACTGTCTCAATCTCCTTGCTGCTTGTGACGACTCGTTTCGACATAAGGGGGAAGAGAAAATGTGTCTGTATAAGAATACTTAAAATGAAAGAATGGACAATTCAATAAAAGATATCAATCATTCTCTAAGCATACAAGCCGAGACTCTTGGCGAACCAGCTGAGACAGAGGCATCATGGTATGCCATGCGCGTGTTCATGAACAAAGTGGCGCTTTGCCGAGACTTGTTCAACCTGTTCAACAACGCGCTTAAGGATCCTGACCAGATGAAAAACACATTCCCCGAAGACATGATGGGCGATGTGATGGAATATTACGCCCCTTTCGTAAAAGAGAGACATGTAAACAGCCAAGGCAAGAAGATTGTGGTGGAGCGCCCACTCATACCCTCGCTTTTCTTCATGCGCAGCAACAAGCGACAGGCGCTATGCCTGGAGCGGGAACTGTGTGGCAAGGCAAGGCTATATCGCCAGCTGGTGGACTTCGACCCACAGCCCATCGCCATTCCCAAGCGACAGATGCAGATGTTCATGATGGTATCGTCGGGCGATCAGGAGGGGCTGGAATATTTCGAGGATGGAGCCTTCAACTGGAAGAAAGGTGAACGTGTCAGGGTCATCGACGGCAGGTTCAAAGGTCTGGAGGGCGAAATCAAGCGCATCAATGGCGACCATCGCCTCATCGTGTCGATAGACGGGGTCTGTGCTGTCGCCACCACCTATATACCAAGATGTTTTCTAGAAAAAATATAAAATCATATGAAATATCGTAATTCATTGCTTTCTGGAGCTTTTTGTACGGGACTTCTTGTCCTGTCAGCTTGTGGAGCCCCACAACAAATAGCTTATTTCCAGGATTTTAACCAAAATCCTGACACGCTAATCAATCTGAAAAGTGCGGTGATCACCGCCAAGCCAACAGATAAACTCTACATCGGCGTGAAGAGCAAGGATCCACAGATCTCACAGCTCTTCAACCTTACGGGAACCGCCACCACGTCGACCGTCGCCAAGGATGCCTATTATTATACGGTAGACAGCAAGGGCAATATCGATTTCCCTGTGTTGGGAACCGTTCATGTGGCAAACCTGTCGCGTGAGCAGGTGGCTGAGAAAATCAAGAAAGCGTTGATAGACGCAAGCCTGGTCAAGGACCCTGTGGTTACCGTGGGCTTGAGCAATCTCCATTACTCCGTGATGGGAGAGGTAAACCATCCTGGACAGTTTGCCATCGAAGACGAGAAGGTTACCATCCTCGATGCCATCAGCAATGCCGGCGACCTGACCATCACCGGTGTGCGCGACGACGTGATGGTGCTTCGTCAGGAAAACGGCCATCAGAAGATTTATAAGATCAACCTCTGCTCGGGCAAGGATGTGTTCAGCTCGCCTGTATATTACCTGCAGCAGAACGACGTGGTGTATGTTTCGCCTAACGATACCAAGAAGCGTACTTCTACCGTCAATGGAAACACCATCCAGTCTACGGGCTTCTGGCTGAGCGTATCTTCACTCGCCGTTGCCATCCTCACCTTCCTCAAGGTTAATTAATAATTGATAATTAATAGTTTATAGTTTATAAATTATAGATGATACAGAATTCAAATCCGGCGAATAATCAGGGTGCTCCAAATCCGATGCTTCGCCGCAACCAGGGGGATGATTTCCTCCGCCTGCAAGACCTCTTTTATCTCTGTTTAGCCAGATGGAAATGGTTCGTGCTCTCCCTGTTCGTTACGATGGGAGCAGCCGGCTATTATCTGCTCTCTACACCGAATGTATACCAGCGCACGGCTTCCCTGCTTATCAAGGATGAAAGCAAAGGTAGTTCCATCAATAATGATGTGGAGTCGATGTTCTCTGATATGGGATTGGGAGGCACCAAGTCGAACGTTAATAACGAACTCATTGCCATCAAGTCGCCTTCCGTTCTTCTGGAAGTAGGAAAGCAGCTGAAACTCAATGTAGATTACGCTGTTGACGGACGATTCCACCGCAATGTGCTCTATGGCAACGACCTCCCTGTCACCGTGCAGTTCCTCACCATCGGCGAAGAACACTATGGTTCGATGACCGTTTACCTGAAGGGCGGAGATAAGTTTGAACTCACTGATTTCAAGGGTACCTCTTCTAATGGAACTCCTGTGGAGACCAACAAGACCGTCACAGGTAAGTTGGGCAAACTGGTTCAGACTCCATTGGGTAAGGTGAAGCTGGAGGCTGCACCGTCATACGCTGCCTTTATCAAGGGTGGCGATGCACCGGCACTCTACGTAAGCCATACCGACCTCTATTCCATGACCAATCGCATCTTGGGCTCGCTCACGGTGGGATTGAACGAGGAGAAGACTACCATCGTAAATCTTACCTATACGGATGTACAGACCAAGCGTGCCGAGGATATCCTCAACACCATCATCGCCGTATACCGCAAGAACTGGCTCGACGACAAGAACCAGATGACCGTTTCCACCTCCCGTTTCATCACCGAGCGCCTCGGCGTTATCGAGCATGAGCTGGGCGATGTGGATAAGGATATCTCTTCCTTCAAGAGTGCCAACCTGTTGCCTGATGTAGAGACTGCAGCTCAGCAGTATATGCAGAAGAGCAGCGATTTGAGCAAGCAGATCATGGATCTCAACTCACGCCTCTCCATCGCACAGTATATCCGCAGCAGTCTCGTAGGCAGAGTGAGCAAGAACCAGGTGTTACCATCCAATACCGGTATCGACAGTCCGGGCATCGAGCAGCAGATTGCTGAATACAATAAGACCCTGTTGGAGCGCAACAACATTGTGGCAAACTCCAGCGAACAGAACCCATTGGTTGCCGATTACGACCAGAACCTGAATGCCATGCGCAGAAGTATTACGGCAAGTATCGACAACTTCGTGGTAACCCTCCGCACCCAGCTGGGCACCCTGCAGGCTAACGAGGCGCATACCACCTCGCAGATTGCCAGCAACCCTAACCAGGCTAAGTATCTGCAGACCGTAGGCCGTCAGCAGAAGGTAAAGGAGGCGCTCTATCTCTTCCTCCTCCAGAAGCGTGAGGAAAACGAGCTCTCCAAGGCTTTTACCGCCTATAACACCCGTGTTATCACTCCTCCTACAGGCAGCAACCTGCCTGTGGCTCCTGTGCGCCGCAACATCCTGCTGGTGGCATTCGCACTGGGCTTCCTCATCCCTGTGGTCATCATCTTCGTGCGTGAAAACATGAACACCACCGTGCGTGGCCGCAAGGATCTGAAGAACGTAACCATCCCATTCCTGGGCGAGATTCCGTTCTATATCAGCCGCAAGAATCGTCCAACCCTGAAGCAGCTCATTCTGTTCTGGAAGAAGCCGAAGGAGGTGCGTCAGATTGTGGTGAAGGCTGGCAAGCGCGACATCGTGAACGAGGCATTCCGCGTATTGCGTACCAACTTCGAGTTCACCATCGGAGCGCATCCTGAAAAGAACGTCATCGTCATCACTTCCTTTAATCCGGGTTCCGGCAAGAGCTATCTGGCTACCAACATCGCCATGTCGCTCGCTATCAAGGAGAAGAAGGTGCTCGTCATCGACGGTGACCTCCGCCATGGTTCCACCTCTATGCTCGTAGGCAATCCTGCCGAGGGCTTGAGTGATTACCTCAATGGCAGAACCGACGACCTGAAGGGCATCATCTGCCATGGTGAGGAGAACGGACTGGTGAAGGATTTCGACATCCTGCCTATCGGTACCATGCCTCCAAACCCAACGGAGCTTCTCTTCAGCGAACGTTTGGAATCGCTTATCAATCAGCTCCGTAAGGAGTATGACTATATCTTCATCGACTGTCCTCCTGTAGAGATTGTAGCCGATACCCAGATTATCGAGAAATATGCCGACCGCACCATCTTCGTGGTTCGCAGCGGCTTGATGGAGCGCAGCATGCTGGGCGACATCGAGCAGTTCTACAAGGACAAGAAATTCAAGAATATGTCGCTCATTCTGAACGGAACCAAGGCTCAGGGCGGCCGCTACGGCCACTACTATCGCTATGGCTACCACTATGGCTATGGCTACGGCTACCACTACGGCTCCGACAAGAATGGGGGTGCAAAAATAGGAAAGTAGAAAATTGGATGAAAGAATAGAAAAATATGTATATATTCCGTGAGGCGTTCCGTTGGATTTGCAATCCGACGGCAAGCAAGAAAGCACCATCAGAGAGACTCCCCGGCGGCATCGACTGGCACTGCCACATCCTGCCCGGCGTGGACGACGGATTTCAAGAGGTAAAGAAGTCGTTGGAAATGTTGTGCTTTTACGAAGGCGCAGGCATGAGGGATGTCTGGCTTACGCCTCATATTATGGAAGACGTACCCAACGAGACCACCTATTTGCGCCAAGTATTTGCCGACTTCCAGAAACAATATCAGCAGGACTTCGCCGAGCGAAACCCTGCTGACAGAAAAATGCTCCGGCTGCATCTCGCAGCCGAAAATATGCTAGATGCGCTCTTCGAAAAGCGCCTGAAGGCAAACGACCTGTTGCCGCTGGGCGAGGATGGCAAGCTCCTGTTGGTGGAGACGAGCATCTTCTCTGCCCCGATGAATTTTCATGCCCTCCTGGAGCGCATCAAGAACAAGGGCTACACGCCCGTGCTTGCCCATCCTGAACGCTACCTCTATATGGAGAAGCGCGATTACGAGAAGCTCAAGTTGATGGGCATCAAGTTCCAGCGAAATGCGTTCTCGATAGATGGGCAGTATGGCAAGAAGGTGCAGAAACGATGCAAGTGGCTCATGAAGCACGACATGTACGACATGGTGGGTTCCGACATGCACCGCCTCGGCATCTTCAGGCAATACTGGTAGAATTAGAACTTAAGGTTAAGGTTTGATTACTGGGAATTTACTGGCAGCTCTGTACGCAGAATGCGCTAGCTACGGCGGTAAGTACGGTGATGATGAAATTGATCACCTTCTTGATGGTTTCTTTCTTCATAGTTCAAATTAAAAATTCAACATTCAACATTCAACATTAAGCATTAAAGTGGAAATTTTTTCGCTGCATCGAAGCAAGGGCATGCCTTCGGGGTGGTGCCCGGCAAGTCACGATGACCCACTATCTTAGCCTGTGGGAACGTGATTTTGAGCTTGCGCAGCAGATTCCACATTGCGTCATACTGGGCCCGGGTAAGGGTGTCGGCAGGACGCCCCTCGTCATCCAGCCCGCCCTCGTAGCAGATGCCGATGGAGCAGCGGTTGTATGGGCGGGCATGTGAGCCCACCTCCAGCAGCTTTCTGAACTGCGTGATGCTTCCGTCCTTGTGGACATAGAAGTGGTAGCCCACGGTGCGGAATCCACGCTTCTTGTGGTCGCGCATCAGTTGCTTGTCGGTGTAGTTACGGTCGGCACGTGTTGCCGAGCAATGGATTACGAGAAAACGGACGCTCAGAGGTGAGTCCATCATCTCGCCGTTCTCTGTGTAGGCGAGCAGGTGATGCTCATTGAGCACCTCCTCGCCGCCAATCGTCATCGGAAATCGATCTTGTGTCATTTTCGGTCAATATATTTAAAAAAACATGTTAAGGGGATTTGCAATCCCCGTTGAGAGATAACGGGGATATGCTATCCCGGTTACTCAAGTCCATCGCCTTCCGAACCGCTGCCTGGGTTAGTGGTAGAGCCAGATTCGCTCTTGCCTGTATCTCCCGATGGCGTAGTTGTTTCGGTGTCGGTGGTGGTCGAAGACTTCTTTTTCTTAGCACCATACTTCTTCAAGTTGGCGTCGAGGTTGAGATTCACAGAGCGGAAGTCGCCCGTGGCGCGGGCTTTCATTCTTACTCCTTCGATGTTCTTAGATACGGTGAAGTCGTCGGCGTTCTCTGCACCCATCTTGTTCTTGATGCTGATGTAGAAGATGGCGAGGTTGTCGAGCTTTACATTCTTGCCCATGAGCAGGAGCTCCTTGATGTGGGTCACGGCATCGATGAGGATGCCCTTGATGGTCCCGGCTGAGAATGGAGAGTTGTGACCATGCATGTGGTCGGCGAGCTCATCGAGATCTACAGTTTCACTAATGTGGGGCTTGGCGTAGTATTTGCCGTAAGCCTTCACGTTCTTCTTGTTGTTGTTCTTCTTTAAATCGTACTCAATCATAAGGCTAATAAATTGTTTTATGGTTCGTGTTTCATGTATTAAAGCGCTGCGCAGTGCTTGTTTCTTGTTTACGGTTGCAAAGATACGACTTTCAGAAGAGGCTTCTGTACGATAGGGGTGAGATAGGGATACGATGGGGCATAAAACTGGAAAACTCAGTATTATGGCTCGCCCAGATACTCATAGATGAGCAGCGTCTGGCGCATGGTGAAGGTCTTCGCCAACCGTTCGTAGCCCTCTCTTCGCAAGGCTTCAAGCAGAGGCGGGCAGTGGTTTACCATTCGCATCAGGTGGTTTAGTGCCACGTGTTTCGACTGCTCCGGAAAGTAGAGCTTGGCAAGCTCGAATTTTTTGTATATCTTGATTTTCATATAGTTTTGACTTTTATGAATCGCGGTAATAATACTTAGCGTTTCTCTTGATGATACTTAGCGTTGCTGGCAATGCTGGTTAGCACTTGCCAGAATGCAGTTTACTGTTGGTCAGAACCATTCTGGCTATCCGTAGCTACGGCTCTGTACGGTTTCAGGTACGTTTCTGCGCATTCGTATGGACTGCAGATTGCCTCGGTGTTGATTTCTCCCGGATTCTTCTCTATCACGAGCCATCCGTTGCCTTTGGCGCGGTGTACCTTCTTGAATCCCAGTCGCTGCATCACGGCGCTCAGATTCTGGTGACTCATGTTGCGGCTCAGGGCGGGACTTCCGCCTATGCGCTCCATGATTTCCGATGAATAGCGGAACTTTACATATTGAGGGGCGGTGTCTGATTTCGGCACCTTGTAGAAGCGCAGTATCTGGTCTTCCATGAAGTTGGAAACCATGAACATGCTGTTGTGCTCCCTCATCACATCGATGTCGACGGTAGTGAGCCAGTATACCCATCCCTCTTCCTGGTTCTTCACCCGATTGGTTACCTCTTGTCCCAGAGCTACAGCCTGGGCATAGACGTGCTGGTAGTCGATGGGTGTCTCCCTAGGACTCTCGATGTTGTCTACGAACCATGGTGAGTAGCGGCGGTTCTCCTCGTCGGTGATGATCTGTATGCTGTTGCTGGTGCCACAGAGGGCACCACGGTGCAGCAGTTCCGAGCGATACTTGTCGTAGGGGCGGCGGATGGAGAACACCAGCTTGGTGACGTTGCTCTTGAGGGCGCTCAGCCCCTTGCCGAAGGTAGACTCCAGCTCGTCGAGGCATATCAGTGCCTTGCTTGAGAAAGCCTCCATGAAGTCCTTGTCGGTATAGTTGGCGGTTGACTCGTTGATGAAGTACTGGCGCAGGCATGGTGGCAGGATATAATAGAAGAATGTGGTTTTGTTGATGCCACCCCTCCCGATGAATATCAGGATGGTCTGGCTCACCACTCTCGGTGATACCCATGCCACCACCATCGATACGAGCCATTTCTTGAAGAAGTATCTGAACTCTTCCTGCGAGTGGTGGTAGCCAGGGCAATAGTTGATGGTTACCCGGTTGGCAAGCTCGTCGATGTAGTCGGTCTTTCCGTCCCATTTTGGCAGACTCCTGAGATATTCGTCGAAGGGGTCCCAAGGTTCGCTGAAGTCGCTGTTGATGATGGCGTGCAGCTTGATGGCGCTCACTTCGAGTCCCATCTCGTCCATCTGGGTCCAGATGGTGTTCTCTATGTTGTCGTCGATGCGGGTCCACTTATGGTATTTGCCTTTGATTATATCGCGACTCAGCACCTCGTGAAATCCCGTCACCTCATTGTGGTGGAACTCGTATCTCATCGAGAGCCACTGCTTGATTACCTTGACGGTCGGCTTACCCGAGAAGCCCTCGCCTTTGCGGTAGAAGTGCCAGGTGCCTAGTTTCTCGGTGTGCTTATAGCATGATTTCATCACGCTGTCAGCATCGGGATAGTCGGAGCTGAAGTTGCTCTTGGCGTAGGTCATTGCCTCTTCCTTGTCTATGCCATAGTGCACGCACACCTTGCCGAAGTGGAGCACATACTCGTTGTGGGCACCGCTCTCAAACTTGTAGCCCCACGTGTCGAGTAGGTTCAGTATGTGCTGCGCTGCCTCGTTCATCGAGGGAACCCCCTTGCCCAGTGCCACCATCTTCTGGCTATTTCGCTTGCGCTTGCTGGCACGTTTGGCATATTTCGCCTCGTTGGCCTTCTTGGTGTAGAGCGCCTTCAGGTCGTGGGTGTCCAGGCCGAAAGCCTCTGCGTCCCAATGGAAGTAGGCGGTAGGGTCGTGTGCGAGTCCGCACATCCGGGTGATGTCTACGCATTGCTCGTCGGCAGGCACGCCTAGCAACTTACTGTAATAGCTCATCGCCTTGCGTATGATCACATCGAACAGTTCAAGTGCGGTCACCTCGTCGTCATCTATGGGCAGGTATCTGGAGATGATGCGCAGGCCCCGTTGGCTCACGGTGATGAACCTCATCATGGTATGAGGGTCGGCGTCCGCCTTCTGTACGACCTCCTTCATCTTTTCTGCAGGAATCTTGTCGATGTCCACGGCGATCATCTGGGTGGTCTTCACCACGTTGCGCAGTTCCTTGCCCCGTCCGTCCATGAGCACGGAGGTAGTGATGCCTGGCATCATCACCTTGGTTTGATGAGCGAGCTCGCTGCTGATGCGCATGTTCTTGCGGTAGTCTTCGGTACGAGCCTGGGTCATGGCGTCGAGGGTGATGATTCGCTGCAGTTCATCAAGACTGATGAGTTGTCTGCTTTCGCTGGAGGCGATGGCATAGAAGAAAGATGGTAATACCATTTCTTGTTTTTGTTTTTGTTCTGTTGTTGTCATTTTTAAGCAAATAATTATAAGTTGTTTTAAAATTAATCATATAGATTCCGCTGCAAAGCTAAGCATAAAATTTGGCATTGAAATCAAAAAGTTCCGATTTTGGAACATAACATAAATTTATTTAAAATGTTTTTCAAAAAAATCAAAAGTGAAGTCATGGGAATCAAGGATTCCTACGACTACAGACGGGCATGATTTCTGTCCACAAGTGTTTTAATCTTTTAGTCCACAACGTGTTCTGGGCTATGCGTGAAGAACTGAAGGAAGACCGCTTTGAGGGTGGTCTTACTGAGGAGGAGAAGCATTGGGCTTCCACCAAGTCAGCCATCCGCAAGGAGTTCCGGCTGTCTGATGCGTACACCAAGAGTCTGGAGGCGATGGACCGTGATGTTTCCATCGACGATTACTGGGGCGCGATACGTTGGATGGAGTCGTTGGTTGGCGAGGCTCACAGAGACGAGCTGCTTCGTCTGATTGACGGGTTGCTGGAACCATTGTCGCCGAAATGAGCGATTTTTAGATTAGCAAACAAAGCGTGAAGTGTGAAGGGGGTAAATGAACTTTAGCGTGAAAAGTGTGTTAAAAAGAAGGCATAACTATCTGATACCCTTTCTCTTTATCTTTTGCGCACGATGTATATACAAAAGTTCTTATACACCCCCTTCACACCCAAACATACAAACAAGAAGAAGTGATTGTAAAAGTCTGTGAAAATCTGACCGAATAGGTCAAAAAATCTGTGTTCATCTGTGAATTGAAAATCGGCGGCCGAAGGGAAAGCCAAATCTGCGTGACCCTCTTAAATCCCCCGCCGCCCAGGCCGCAAAGAAATCTGTGTTCATCTGTGAAATCTGTGGGACATCGATGTGTTAAAAACCGGAAATACCTTGGCTATTTCAGATATTTCCCTTATATTTGCACCATGTAAGGTACTAAATATTAGAATTATGAGAACGTTCAATTATAATGAAATACAAAATACTCCGATTTGGAACGAAGTAAAGAATTGGAGTGATGATCGGAAAAATGCCCTTATAACATTGCTGTATTCAACGATGAAAGGTATTAATCCATATGAAGTTCCAGAAGACAAAGTACAGGCTTTCGTAAATGATATGCCTCATGAAGTTTTAGAAATGGCTTCAGAGTACGCCATTAAGGAAAGTCGTTCGGGAAGAGGTCTTTCTCATTCTCAGGCAATGGAAAAGATTAAAGAGCAAAGAGGATGGAAATAATTTGGTCTGATATGGCTCTCCATCAACTTGATGGAATTTTGGACTATGTAGAAGAACATTTTGGTGCTTCTGTATCTCGCAAAACCTTAGATGACATAGATTCTAAGGTAGGGCGTTTATTGCTGTTTCCTGAATCTGGAACTCCAGACTATAGCTATTCTTCTAAGCTGTTAAATAATAAGGTTTTAATTCGACATTTGAACATAGGACCAAATGTTGTTTATTATAATATTGATGGTGAAATCATTAATATAATGGTGATAGCTCATTATAAGCAGTCAACTGTCACTGTTACAAGAATGATTAATCGTTTCATCGAGCATCATACGAAATAAAGTCTTCCTCTAGGCGACAAACACTCGCAACTCTGTTGCGTCTAATAATCGCAATTTTATTGCGTAAGCACTCTCAGCCAGCCCTTTAGGGCACAGGCTCCGCTGGCTGACCAAAAACTCTGGCAGAGCTATAGCGCCGCCAGCTACATCCCTTGCCCTTATGCTAAGGGTTTCTGTCCCCTACAAGGGGAACCGAAGGGGTCGTAAAGACTATTGAAGGGCTTGGGAGTGGGATAAGGACCCCCTCTTCGCAGAGGGGGACAGGGGAGTCGAAAAATCTGCGTTCATCTGTGCAATCTGTGGGACAATGTTAAAAATCAGAAATTCTTTGGCAATATCATATATTTCCCTTATATTTGCACCATGTAAACAATAAAGAAAGGAACAGAATTATGGAAGATGTCGTGAAAATAGCATCCTATATCTGCCAGCGCTATGAGCATCAATATGGTACTCGCATTGATGAGATGAAGCTACATAAGTTGCTTTATTTCACTCAGCGTGAATGCTTGGTTCAGTTAGGAGAACCCATGTTCGGAGCAAAATTCAAGGCATGGAAATATGGTCCTGTTATACTTGAAATTCGTCAGCACTATAAAGATAACTCATTGAGTTTTTCTCTATCCCGAGAAAGTCTCCAAAAATATCAAGGTGTTTTTGATAAGGTCTTTGAGCAGTATGCTCCCAAGCAGTCATGGAGTCTCAGTACTTTGAGTCATGGCGAATATTCTTGGAAGAAGGCGCGTGAGGGCTATTCACCATACGATACATGTGATGTTGATATAGATTTGTCGGATATTCGCAAGGATGCAGAAAGAATCAATATCCGTAGATTCTTATTAGCCCAGTATAAGGATTTTCAAATGTCAAGAGCATGAGAATAACTGAAGAACAAGAACGGATATTAGGATCCTTACATTGTGAAAGATTGTCCTCTAATGTTGATAATTTCAGATTGGTGGATGACTTTTATAATGGAAGGAATCCCAGTATTGTCAATACGCTGCAAAATGAGGCCTATGAGGATGATGCAAATCATCGAGTAGCTTATTATGTAGTTAAGAATAATTCAGGTGAAATTTTGTTTTATTTCTCATTGAAGTGTGGCTTGTTGTATGATGAATTTCTGGAAGGTGATCGCCTGTTAGATATGAAAGCCTTCTATGAGCATATTTTTCAGTTGAGCAAAGATCCTTCATTGCAAGGAACAGATAAAGATGCAATCAATGCGATACTTGAAAAAGCAAGAACCAAGAAGGGATTGAAAAAACTGGAGGTAGCAAGAGCTCTTCATCTTTCTTTGGATTCAGAGGAACTTCTTAAAATCTTTGGTGAGAATAACAAGAATGTAGGTACCACTTTTGCAGGAGTAGAGATTGTGCATTTCTGTGCAAATGAAGCATATCGTGATTTTTGGTATCAAACAGGGATACATCAGAAGTTAGGAACAGTTGTGTTTTGGCAATTCATAGTACCTAAGATTCTTGATTTAATGGAAATTGTAGGTTGTGAGTATCTGTTTTTATTTGCAGCTGACTTGTCTGAGGATGCCGACCTGGTAAACTATTATGTTGATAATTTAGAGTTTATTGATGCCAGTGCTGCTACGCCGATGTATGATTTTGCCTGTCGCTTTTTGTGTCAGGAAACAAGTACATTACAAGAGCGAAGAACCAGTTTCTTTGAGCACTTCAATCCAGATGAGGAAGTTTAAATATTTGCAAATCGCCTTTCCACCCCTGGCGGTCCCATCCCGCATAATCTGGCGAGACCTTTGATGGTCCGCCAACCTTATAGCGTAGCGGTTCGAGCACCGAGTAGGGCGGTTTTCCTCTTCTTCCCTGAGGTTTCTGTCCCCCGCAAACGGGGGAACCGAAGGGGGTGTAAAGACCATTGAAGAAGACCGAGATGAGAGGTGGAGCCTTCTTTAATGGTAAAGAAGGACGGGATGATTTTAGAACAAATCTCTTTGCAGGAGAGACGGAGAGGTAGAAAAAACTCTTATAATATCAAATTCAAATTAGTTTTACTCAATCAATATCCAGGTAAGAATACCCTAAAAACGATTCTTATCTGGTAAGGACTCTATGTCCTTCATTTCCGATACGAAACAATTATATTGTTAGAAATAACAAAAAAATATATATAACGAGAAGTAGCTTAGTAGTCTGGGCGCTACATAATCACCCACACCGCATCCTGCAGCTTTCTATCGGAAGACGGTTACCGATAGAGGCTCAGGATGCTATAATATAAGAACTTAATTGAGAATGTGGTTTAATAAGCAAGATTCTGACGAGTTTTATCCTCCAAAAGATGAATATCAGAGAAAATATCGCCAAGCATTTGAAGGCGTTGTAGATAAGTATCTCATTCATCATTGTGATGATGAGAATGCCAAAATACTGATTTACATTGATCCTGAAAATGATATTGATTGGATTATGATGAAAGATTCTTTAAATGGAAAGGATGAATTAATTAAGGAGAGAGATAAATGGCTAGCCAATCTAAATATAGCACAAGCTTCACCATGTTTGAATCTGAGTGAGAAAAACATCATGAAGTTTAAGATAATGCTAGGAGCTGGTTATGAAAGTGCCTTATATGGAAATTTCGATTCAGTCCAGTCATGAATAGACCAAGCTTTGCTTTTTCTAAAAGCCAGAAACAAAGAACAAAGTAGATACCTTATTTTAGGCGTATCAACGATAATAGTTGTTTTGTCTCTAATAGCAGGTTACTTTAGTGCCGTGTTTTCTGATGAACAAATAGTCGGCTTAGAACTGGGTGTTCTTGGTTCTTATGTCTCTATTTGGTCAAGATTTGGAAAAATGAATATGACAGGTTTGGCATCTAAAGATATCCATTATTTAGAGGCTTTTGCCCGTTTGTTTTGTGGAGAAATCTTTGCTTTTGTAGCCATTTTATTTATTGATACCGGATTAGTTCTTAAAGATATCACCGTATCAAATCCGTGGGCATATCATTGTATAGTAGGTTTTATTGCTGGTTTTAATGAGCGATTTGTACCTTCTATTATAGAGTCATTTACGTCAAACGTAACAGAAGAAAAAAAGTAATGATTATGAGACCAAACTATACTTAATTATAAGTGATGGTGGAGGAAATGCTCCTCTTCGTGGTGTTCACATAGATAAAGAAAATTTTCTGAATTTCTTCAAGTCTCCAGAAGGTGGAGCCTGGAAGGATGACGAGATAAGTGTATTTGATAAAAATAATTTTTATTTAGAAGCTCTAAAGATTAATGATCTTACGGCAAGAGTAAATAAACACCCGATAGATTTTTATCTGATAGTATTCTGTGGTCATGGATTTACAGATCAAAATCATCAAATTTTCTTTGAGGTTCGCCAGGATTTTAAATTAAATCTTGATGATTTGCTCGGAGCAGTTGCTAGAAGTCGCTGTTTAGTGATTGCAGATAGTGGCGAGCAAAACTCATAATGGACAGCATCCTGATATATATCTAAATTGCAGGTTGAAAGCGCGCTTTCCTTTTGTTGTTGTTCCACATTGGCAATTGTAATCAGGACTAAGTTTATAAATTGTTGAAATAAAAAATGGTATGTCTGAAAATATATCTAATAATAAACGTATAGCGAAGAATACAATATTGCTTTACATAAGGATGCTTTTTCTTATGTTGATAGGAGTTTATACATCAAGAGTACTTTTGCAAGCTCTGGGAATAGAGAATTATGGAATCTATAATGTGGTTGCAGGTTTTCTTACAATGTTTAGTATTATTACTAGTTCCATGTGTGCTGCAATCAGTCGATTTATAACAGTAGAACTTGGTAAAGGAGATTCCAATAGATTAAAAATAGTTTTTTCAACCTCTGTATCAGTGCAATTATTTATGAGTTTGTTGATTGTACTGTTGATAGAGTCTTTTGGCGTATGGTTTCTAAATAATGAAATGAATATACCTGTTGGTAGGGAAGTAGCTGCACAGTGGTGTCTCCATTGCGCAGCATTAACTACTTTTATAGGGCTGCTTAATATTCCATTTAATTCAGCAATTATTGCGCATGAAAAAATGTCAGCTTTTGCCTATATGACTATTTTTGATGCGTTTTGGAAGTTGTTGGTCTGTTATGTAATTATGATTTCACCTATTGACAAGTTGATAACTTGTTCTTTGCTTGGTGTTGTTGTTTCTATTATAACTACGAGCATATATTGGATATATAGTATAAGATGTTTTGCAGAATGTAGCCTTCGATTATCTTTTCATAAAGGGCTATTCCGAGAAATGTGTGGGTTCGCAGGATGGAATTTCTTTGGTAATACTACGTGGTTACTTAACACCCAAGGAGTTAATATGCTAATGAATATTTTCTTTGGTGTTGTTACAAATGCAGCACGTGGCGTAGCAGTGCAAGTAAATGGTATTATCCAACAGTTTGTTGATAATTTCATGACTGCTTTAAGACCGCAGATTACTAAACTTTATGCGAGTGGAGAAAAAAATGAAGCTTTTGTTTTGGCATGTAGAGGTACAAGATTTTCTTTCTATATTATGTATATCATATCTTTACCCTTGATGATAGAATCTCACCAGATATTAAACTTATGGCTTGGTACTCCGCCAGAAGGTGCTTATTTGTTTGTTGTTTGGACCATATTATCTTCTTTTACCACACTTCTAGGAAATACTTTGGTGACACTTCAGATGGCTCATGGTAATATCAAGCATTATCAGATATGGATTACAGTTTTTGGTTGTTTACCTTTTCCACTTACATGGTTAGCTTTTAAATTAGGAGCATCTTCTATTGTAGCATATTACATTTTCGTAATTGTGTATTGGGGATTAATATTTGTTAGGTACTATTTGGTTCATGGAATGACAGGAATTCCTGCACGATTGTATCTATTGGGTGTTGTTGCCAAAACACACATAGTAGGAATAATGTCTGCAATTTTACCTATGGTAATTTATTTTCAAATGTCTGAAAACATTTGGCGTTTGATAGTTGTTCTTATATCAAGCTTAATATCTTCAGGTGTGATAATCTATTTGTTTGGCTTAGATGCAGCTGAGAAGTCATTTTTTAATAAGAAAATCTTTAGCAAATTCAAAACGTTTAGTAATGGGAATTAAATTAAAAATAAAACAAGCAATTTCATTTTTACTTCACGGTGAACCTGATATCGTTCAAGTAAATTTAGCAACTTTAGCCCCAAATGAGTTGTTAAAAGGACGATGTGCATTGATAACTGGAGGTACAAGTGGTATTGGCTTTGCTATTGCACAAACTTTTTTAAATGCAGGAGCGGCTGTGATTCTAACAGGTCGTAATCAGGAAAAGCTTGATAGCGCAATACAAAAACTTGAGTCTAAGGGCAGAGTTTGGGGATATACAATGAATAATTTGAATATTGAAACTTTTGAGCCTACTTTTAATCAGATGTTAACTGATATAAAGTTTCAAGGTCTAAAACATATCGATATTTTAGTTAATAATGCAGGCGTTTTAGGTGCTGTGCTTCCAAATGCTACGGAGAAGCAATATGACAAAGTGCTGGATACAAATTTAAAGGCAGTTTTTTTTCTTTCTCAAATGTTTGGAAAATATATGGTTAAGAATAAAATTAAAGGAAATATTCTTAATATTGCTTCTTCTTCTAGCCTTCGTCCTGCAATATCTGCTTACATTATCAGTAAGTGGGGAATTAAAGGTTTTACAATGGGATTAGCTAAAAGTCTTATTCCTTATGGTATTACAGTTAATGGAATAGCACCTGGACGAACTGCTACTCCAATGTTGGGAAAAAGGGAAGACTCTAATATGTTGGATACTCATAGTCCTTTAGGAAGATGGATAATGCCAGAAGAAATTGCCAATGGAGCATTGTTCCTAGTTAGTAATCTTGGTAAGGCTATCGTTGGTGATATAATATATATGACTGGCGGTTCAGCATTATTGAGTTATGATGATATGAACTATAATGTCTTTTGATTGTTAATAACTTATTTTGTAAAAGGAGTAAAAAATGGAAAAAAAATATTATACTAATGAGCGTAATGCTCAAATTTTGATATCTTTACTTAAACAATATAACATTAAGAAAATTATTGCATCTCCTGGAAGTTCTAATAAGGGCTTTGTTGGTAGTGTTCAACAGGATCTGTGGTTTGAAATGTATTCTTGTGTTGATGAACGTAGTGCTGCTTATTTGGCTTGTGGTCTTTCTGCAGAAACAAAAGAACCAGTGGTGTTGACTTGTACGGGAGCAACAGCTTCACGTAATTATCTTCCAGGATTAACAGAGGCTTATTATCGAAAGTTGCCAGTTTTGGCTGTAACTTCTCATAGAGGAGATTTTTCTATAGGGCATCTTATTGATCAGACGATTGATAGACGACAGCGTCCTAATGATATTGCAGTTGAGGGCGTAACCTTACCTTTCGTGAATTCTGATGATGATGAATATTATTGCATGATAGAGGCTAATAAGGCTTTAGCTGCACTTACCTTGAATGGTGGTGGTCCTGTACATATAAATTTGTTTACTGCATATAGTACAGATTTTTCGGTAAAAGTTTTGCCGTTAGCAAAAAAAATTAAGAGATATACTATATTTGATAAACTTCCTGAATTATCTGAAAAAGGCAGAATTGCGATATTTGTAGGTTCGCATAATGATTTTTCAGAAAGGGAAATAAATGCAATAGAGAACTTTTGTTCATCTAACAATGCAGTTGTCTTTTGTGATCATACTAGTGGCTATAGAGGAAAATATTCCATTAATCTAGAGTTGGTATGCTGTCAGAAACATTATAAGTCCATAAATACGGATATTAATCTTCTGATTCATATCGGTGAAGTGACTGGTTGCTATCATCCAAATGGTAAGAAAGTATGGCGTGTTAGTGAAGATGGAGCTTTTCGTGATCCTTTTCGTGCATTAGACAGTGTATTTATGATGCCAGAATTTGCTTTCTTTGAGCATTATTCACGTATAGGTGAAAATAATGATCAATATTTGAATTCTTGTAAGGAGGAGTATGAGTATGCTGTATCTCAATTGCCTGAATTGCCATTTGGAAATGCGTGGATTGCCCAAAAATATATATCAAAGCTACCAAAGGGTACTCAATTACATCTCGGAATATATAATAGTTTGCGTTCTTGGAATTTTTTCAGGCTGCCAGAAAATGTTTTTGGTAAATGTAATGTAGGAGGATTTGGTATTGATGGAGGAGTTTCTACTTTGATTGGGGCTTCTTTTGCAAATCCTACGAAACTCTATTTTGGAGTGTTTGGTGATTTAGCATTCTTCTATGATATGAATGTGTTGGGTAACAGACATGTTGGCAAAAATATCAGACTTATGATCATCAATAATGGTCGTGGTACAGAATTTAGACTTTATGGTCATCCATGTGCTATCTTTGGAGATGCTGCCGATCCATATATGGCTGCTGCAGGACATTATGGTCAGCAATCACCTGATTTACTTCGTCATTTCTCAAAAGATTTAGGTTTTGAGTATCTCTCAGCTTCATCAAAAGAAGAATTTCATGTTGCTGCAGAAAAGTTTTATTCTTCTGAAATCTTTGATAAACCTATTTTGTTAGAGGTCTTCACTAATTCGAAAGACGAAAGTGATGCTTTGGAAATAATACAGAACGCTCTTACTGATAAAAAAATGGTTTTGAAAGAGCAATGTAAAGATGTTGTTAGAAAGGCTGTGCCTTCTTCTATTTTAAAGGCAGTACATCAGTTTATACATTAATAATGAAAATAGGTGTTCTAACATTTTGGCATGGAAATGCCAACTATGGTATGATGCTTCAGTGCTGGGCGATGCAGGAAAAGCTAAAGCAGATGGGGCATCAGCCATTTGTAATCCGTTTTGCTACAGAACGTGCTAAAGGCTTACCAAGGCGTATCCTTGAAAAGTTGAAAATATATAAATTATTTTTATACTTTGTATCTCCGCAGGAGTATTGTCTATTAAAGAGTAAGGAGAAACATGATAAACTTCGAAAGTTCGATTATTTTCGACAGACAAATTTAGCCTTGTCTGAAAGGATGTATAAGACTTTGAAGGAACTACAAGACAATCCTCCCAAAGCAGATTGTTACATTGTTGGTAGTGATCAAGTATGGTCCCAAATTCTAAATAATGCAGATAATGAAGCATATTTTTTAAATTTTGGAAGTCCTGAAATAAAAAGAATAGCCTATGCTCCAAGTTTCGGGTTTAATGCAGCTGATTATCCTAAAGATGTGTATTCAGTTTTAAAGAAAGCTTTAAGTAGAATGGATGCAATATCTTGTAGAGAGCAGTCTGGAGTTACTCTATGCGAAGAATTAGGTTTTACTGCTATAAAGGTTCTTGATCCTACTTTTCTTTTGAGCAAAGAGTCTTATATGAATCTTTGTCCTAAATGTAAGCCTCTAACGAGCCAACCTTATGTCTTCATTTACAGTTTGAATATTCAAAGTTGTGATGACATTCGCTTTGAAGAATTGAATTCTTATATTCAATGCCAACATTTGGATTTGGTTGTTACGCCTGCGGATGGCTATACCCAAGGTCAAGAACTGTTTGGTAAGCAGGCTTTATATTCATATGCTACTGTTGAACAATGGCTTTCTAATATAGTAAATTCATTACTTGTTGTTACTGCTTCATTTCATGGTGTAGTGTTGTCTATAATATTAGAACGACCATTCATTTATGTACCCCTTTCTGGTTCTCATTCCGGCAGCAATGGTAGAATCTTGGAAGTCTTGAATTTTCTAGGATTGACAGATAGAATTCTTACTGCTGATAAAACCTACAAGGAGATAGCGCAAGCAAATATAAATTGGAAGGTCGTGAATGATAAATTATCTCAATCAAAACAAGAATCTATCGAGTACTTGAATAAACTTTTAGGCGTGGTAGTATGCAAGCTGTAAATAGAAATGGCTCAATTGATGTTTTAAGAGCTGTAATGGCATTTGTTGTAATTGTAAATCATACTTGCATTTTTGGAATGAAAATGCAAGATTTACTGGATTGTGCAGTTCCTGTTTTTCTCATTATAAGTGGCTATTATTTTCATTCTACGTCAATGGAAGAAGAAAAAAGAAAATTACGTAAAGCCATTTCAAAAATATCATATTTATTTGTTGGCTCAGTCTTCCTCTATGTGACATGGGGGGGTATTAAGTTTTTATTTTGGAGAGAATTAACTGAATATGATCTTTCTATCTTATGGACGTGTACGAATCTTTTCTGCCCTCCTTTGTGGTATATTCAATCATATTTATATTTAATGGTAATTTTGTACTTTGTGTTAAATACAATACAACGAATAAAGAAAAAGTTCTGCTTTAGCCATTTACGTTTGCGTATCATGTTACTAATTTCGATATTATCTTGGATATTTTTGCAAATCTACGCCAATGATAACTTTCATACACATGGTACTATTATTTGCTTGATATATTGGCTTATAGGATTAGCTCTTTCAAAAATTAATTTGTGTTTATCTAAATTTCATCTAGCTATAGGATGTTTGTTGCTTGCAATCAGTAGTATAATATTAAGGAGATATGGCTTTTATGATGGGGTAGGAATGCATAGAGCATATTATTTTACAACAGCATTATTAGCTGTTTCTATCTTTTGTTTTTTTCTACATGTTAATATTAATAACTCGAATATTATTAGTAGGATTGGCAGGGTAAATTCGATTCACATTTATATTGTTCATTGGGTACTTATTGAGATTCTTTTTAGAATTGGAAATGATGTTTCTCCTTATTTGTATTTCTTATCTCCGTTAATCATCTTCTTTGTATCGTATGTTCTATCAGAAACATACTTGAAAATATTAGTTAATCGTTTTCCAACAAAATGCAAAAAGTAATTTATTATATCAATTTTCTAAGATTTTGGCTATTATATAAATATATGAAATGTAGCCAATTTAAGTCTCTTTTTGATGCAGATTTATATAGATGGCAACATGAAATGAATTTAGCTACTTCTGGATATTATGCCCAATTTGTTTTTCTGTTAACAAAAAGAAAAGACTTTCGAAACATCTACTATCTGCGATGTCCAAATTTTCCAAAATCTTTAAAATTCCTATGTAGAGAAAATGTTCAGCTAGAACTGGCTTCCCATAATGAAGATAATTATATTGAAGGTGGAGCATTATATTTTGAGCATAGTTTTAGTACAATCATACGTGCAAAATATGTAGGAAAAGGTTGTATCTTTCGGCAAAATAGTACGATTGGTACGAAGGCTACAGACAAGCCGCTTGATGCCCCAGTCATAAAGGAATACGTTGATTTTGGAGCAAATGTTGTATGTATAGGCAGTATCACTATAGGTGCAAATGCTGTTATTGGTGCTGGATCTGTTGTTGTGAAAAATGTTCCTGACAATGCAATTGTTGTTGGAAATCCTGCACGTATTATTGGATATAATGATAAAAAGAGACACAATGAAAATTATTATAACAGTTAATTCACTGACTAAAGGTAGTGGATTGAGTAAATATGTTTATAACCTTTGTAATGTTCTTAAAGGTGATGATAATGAGCTTCATATTATTACCACACATGCAGAACAACCAGAATTTGAACATCAACTTTTTGAAAGGGACAAGAATATTAGGGTACATCAGCTTCATCAATTTTCAAAAATCAGCAGATATGTTAAATTGTTTTTTTTAATTTGGCGACTGAAAGCTGATTTGTTAATCAATAATTATAATGCTCCAACCCAATTTGTGTTGCCATACTGTAAGCGAATATCCAAAGTGGTTCATATAATTCATAATGATACATCAGATTTTTATCGAATAGCGGCGATCAATGGCAAATATGTAGATGGATGGGTAGCACCAACACCAGGAGTTAGGGATAATTTCAATTCTTATTCGCATGGAATGTATGCGGATAAAATTGTCGCAATTTCTCATGGAGTAGAATTGCCTTCAAAATATAGTGTGGTTTCAAATAGAGGCAACAGATTGGAATTGGTATTTGTTGGTGTACTTTATGAACATAAGGGTGTACTTACATTGCCTGGAATTGTTAAGATACTTAGAAATCACGGACTTGATTTCCATTTAACCATTATAGGCAAGGGAATTCTGCAAGAGCAACTTCGTCGAGAAATGGCTCAGGATATAAAAGATGGTATTGTTGATTTTACAGGAGTAATTCCAGCAAGTGGGGTTTATCAGTATATGGCAAATGCTCACGTTTTTTTATATCCAACTCAGTTGGATTCTTTTGGACTTGTGATTGCGGAAGCGATGATAAATGGTGCTGTTCCTGTTGTGTCACATCTTCAAGGTATCACGGATGCTCTTGTTGATGAGGGAGTGAATGGATTTTTGATAGAGAATCCGAAGGATGCGAAGTCTTTTGTTTCTAGGATAGAACAACTTGCGGTAAATCGAGTCTTACTGGAGAGAATGAGTTTAGAGGCTAGAAAGAAAGCAGAAACATCTTTTAGTTTGAAGAAATTTTATGAAAACTATGAACGTTATTTTGAAAAATTAATGAAATAGTGATGGAGAAAATAAAGATTGCCTATTTAGACTGGAGTTATATTTTTGCTGGAGCCGAAAGGGTTTTATATACGATTATAGATAATCTTGATCGATGTCAGTTTGAGCCTTATCTGATATTCCCCTTTCCCCGTGATTATCAAAAAGAATATGAGAAACTTGATTGTCATAAAGTTTTTCTTGCTTCTAAATTAACGTGGTGGCATGGTAGTGATTATTGGCATCATCCATTGCGTGGTACCGATATGCTGAAACGAATGCTTTTTGGTTTGAAATTAGCTCGTTATCTTCAAAAAAATGGGATTAAAATACTCCATGTTAATCTTCTTCGCCCTGATTGCTATTGGTGGTTAAAGCCAAGTCATGATGCTGGTATAAAGATTATCGGGCATTTTAGGAGTCAAGCAGAAGAATGGATTCCTGGTAAAAAAGTTCAGGAGTGTTGTTCTTTGGTATTGTGTGTGTCGAAGTATTCTCAGTCTCGTTTTACAAGTAAGGGTAAGTTCGTAGAGAGTCGTGCTTTATATGATTCTATTGATATTCATTCTTTGTTTACTCCTCTAACTAAAGATAAGGCTAAAGAGAAGTTGGGATTTGATTCGCAAGTAAAGTTGATGGCGTCTGTAGGACAGTTATCACCGCATAAAGGGCATGATCATGCAATTAAAGCTTTTGCAAAAATATCATCAAAGTATCCTTCTCTAAGATTGTTGATTGCTGGTGGTGGTAAGGAAAATGATTTGTATAATCTTAAACAATTGGCTAAGTCTGAAGGTGTAAGTGATAAAGTTGTATTTACAGGTGAACAAATATCAAATATTCAGGAGGTTTATAGAGCTGCAGATTTGATATTATCGCTTACCAAAGTAGGAGAAGCTTTCGGGTTAGTTCCGTTTGAAGCTTGTTATATGGGAACGCCTTTTATTGCCCCATGTTTTGGAGCGGTTACAGAGTTCGTACGAAATAAAGATAATGGGTTGCTTGTTGACACAAATAACATCCTACAAATTGCAGAAGCAATAGACTGGGTATTCTCTCATGAAGAAGAAACATCATTGATGGTTGGTAAATTGCAAAATGTTATAGAGACGAGAATAACTCCTTCAGTAATGATATCTAACTTGGAGAAAGTATATCTGGAAATGAATAAATCAGGTTTGTAGATTTTGATAAAATAATTTGGTATGGTCAAAGATGTAATAAGGCGATTCCGTATATATATAATTCGTATGAAAACAAGGCATTACTCTGCTTTGTCTTTATCTAATCTTTCTGTCATAGTTGCCCCACATCCTGATGATGAGGTGTTCGGATGTTGTGGCTTGATGCAGCGTTTGATAGCGCAGGGAAAGCAAGTTGAATTGATTATCATGACGGGTGGAGGTAAAAGTCATGCTGGCTGTTGTGACATTGATGAAAGCGAGTTGATCCGTCAGCGCCGACAGTTGACTATTCGTGCAGCGAAAGAATATGGGTTGTCTCAAGAATATATTCATTTCTTGGATTATCCAGATGGTGGAGTTCTAGAGAGTGATTCTCAAACAGATAAACTTTCTAGTCTTATACACAAAATAGTGGATGGTCAGAATGATGTATCTGTGTTCTATCCTCATAAAAATGGAGAAGGTTGGTCGGATCATGTAACTACGAGCAATATTGTATCTCATTTATTTGATAAGATTTGCCCCAACGCCAAGCAGTATGAATACTGTGTATGGTTCTGGTTCTATAACTGTTGGAAGATTGATTGGAAACAAGCTTGTCTTGTTAGAATGAATAAGAAAGAGCATGCCGTAAAATTGAAAGCAATTGATGTTTATATTGAACCAAAGGCTCCTTGTGGCAAGCCATGGAGTGGAGTATTGCCTCCGGTGTTTCTTTGGGCAAATAAATGGGATAAGGAATTATATTTTAGAGTGAAATGAATCAGGTAATTATTATAGGTGATTCTACGCATAATACGCTTAGTGCTGTCAGAAGTTTCGGAGAAGCTCACATTGCGCAAGTACTGATTTTAGTATGCCATGAGGATACATGCTATGTAAAATATAGCAAGTATCTGAAAGCTAATAACCTATATGTTGTATCGGAGCTAGATGAATGTATGTCTCTGTTAGAACAGTTATCTCATGTTAAAGGTCAGTATCTGATGACAACCTTTGATGCTGCAGCAGAATGGGTTGATGCTCGTGAGGCAAAACTTTCTGAACGGTTTCTGACTCCTTGCCGAGGTAAGCAGATTGGTAATTTGTTTAATAAGGCTGCACAATGTGAGTTGGCAAAGCAATGTGGCTTGGATGTTCCTCAATCTGTTGTTTATGATAGGGAGACTTCTTTGGATGGAATATCTTTGGTATTTCCTTTACTTACCAAGCCTTTGGTAAGCAGCAAGGGCGCAAAAGAGGATATTCATATTTGTAAAAATATAGAAGAGCTAAAGATAGCATTGCTGGAAAATAGCCATTGCCAAAAGTATCTCTTGCAGCAATTCATAGAGAAGGAATACGAGATAGACGCTGTAGGTGTAAGTACCAATCAAGGTGTTGTAATGGGTGGTGGTATTCATAAGTATCGCCATTGGCCAAGATTAGTTGGTGCTGGTGCCTTTGGTGTCTTTGAGAATATGGATAGCTTTAATGTTGATGTGCAAAAGATAGAGCATTTCCTTCATGCATCTGGCTATCACGGACCGTTTAGTGTGGAGTTCTTGCATACAAAAGAAGGTAAGAACTATTTTATGGAGGTTAATTTCAGAAATGAAGGTTTAGCATACGCATCAACATGTGCCGGTGCGAATCTTCATGCATATTATGTGGATGCTTCCAAGAAGATAAATTGGAAGAAGTTCCGTAAGACTTATATGATGAACTATAGTATCGATTTACTTTACGTAAAAGAGGGCGATATCACTATTTGGCATTGGCTGAAAGATTTCCTTCGTACTAGATGTTTTATCAATATCTGCTTCTCTGATTTAGGTCCTGTATTGGCTTACTATAAGCATAAAATATCAGAAAAACGATAGAAGTGATATCCTCTTATTTTTCAATTTATGAAAGTATTAATAGCAATTCCATGCCTCTTGACTGGAGGTACGGAAATACAAACCCTGAATCTCGTGCGTGCATTGATACAGGGTGGGCATCAAGTGACAACTGCCTGTTATTTCGAGCATACCGAAAATATGGTGAAGCTGTATGAAGATGCGGGTAGTAAAGTGGTACTCTTTTCAAAAGAAGGAGTACGATTGGGAGGAGTGAAGGGAATCTTGTTCCTCTTGAAGAATTTATGGAAGATAAAATTATCTTTTAAACCTGATGTAGTGCATGTACAGTATATGGCACCTGGTGCCATTCCCATCATCCTGTTAAAACTGATGGTGCAGAAGAATATCGTTGCAACAGCTCATACCAATGCTGATGTATATGGAGTAAAAGCAATGAAACTATTAAAGTTTTTGCAGAGTCATGTATTGAGAGCTTTTACCTGTATTACACTTAGAGCAGAGAAAAACTTCTTTGGGAGTTGTTCTTTATTTGATTCTTCTATCTGTCGTATTCCTGCTCATGCTCATTATACCATATATAATGCCTTGCCTGGTTATATTCAGATTACTGATAAAAAAAGAGAAAATAAGAATTTTATAACCATTGGTGTGGTGAGTCGTTTGGAGCATATCAAGGGTATGGATCTTGTTGTTCCTGCTTTTGTCAAAGTATATGACAAGCATAAGAATGTTCGTTTGTTGGTGGTAGGGGATGGTTCCTTGCTGAAACAAATGGAGGAAGATGCTAATAGGTTGCATCTTAAAAATATAATAAAGTTTGTTGGAAGGCAAGAACAAGCAGCCTTGCAATCATATTATGATAAAATAGACGTGTTATTAATGCCATCTAGAAGCGAAGGCTTCGGCCTGACGGCAATAGAAGGTATGGCTCGTGGTTGTGTGTTGGTAGCCAGCAATACCGGAGGTTTACCTGAGGTAGTCAAAGAAGGGTATGTTGGGTTACTTCATCAACCGGAATCGGTGGATGATTTGGCTAATAAAATTTGTAGTCTTATAGAAAATCCAAAACTCTTAGAGCAAATGCGTACTCATTTACAGGATTATGTACAGCAGTTTACCTTTGAAAGGTATGCTGATTTGTTTAATGATTTATATTCTAAATTGAAATAAGTAGTAATTATGTCATTAATTATAAACTTGATAGTTGGTTTGATTGCTTTCTATTTTGCTTATATGTATGCCACGAGAAAGCCGATGTTGGTAAAAGTGCCATGGTATGAGGGATGGAAATATGAGTGCAATCAACCATTAAGCTTTTTGATATACAGTATATTGACAGCAATGTTATTCCTTGGTCCACTTTCTTTGGTGAAATACGGAGTATGGATAGTTATATTGCTGTTGATGATGTATAGAGGGGCTTTCCGATATCGTTTTAATATGGTACTTGGAGCATATACCTTGTTTGTGCTATGGAATCTTTATACAATGACTTATACTCCATATCCAGAACAGGGATGGATGATGATCTTGAAGTTTTGTCTTCCGTATCTTTATTTTTGGTTAGGATATAATGCCATTCAATGTGAAGATGATTTCTATGTATTCTTAGAGAAAACTTGCTGGATATGCTGTGGGTATGCATTGATTATTGGTGGAGTTTCTGCTAAGTTCATTAGTCCTCTATATGTTTTCCTTAATTTTACATCAGGTGGTCTCTTTGTGTCGTATGCTTCATTAGCTGATTTTTTTGCTGTTTTGATAACTGTTCCTATTACAATGTATTTTGCAACCAATAAGCGAAAATATTTATGGATGGCGGCATGGATGTTTTTGTCAACAATTCTCGAAAGTGTTAGAACTGGTATAGGTGCATCAGTCTTAGGTTTGTCATTTTTTTATATGATATATAAAAAAGGTAAATCCATCCCATATATTGGATTGATGGTACTACTTTTTATCACTTCTATTTTTACTGTACCTGAAGTTAGAGAAAAGATGTTTGGATCTAAAGCTAATACTGTGTCTGTTGGATCGGCATCTATGGATCAAGTCGAAATGAATGGTCGTAACTTTATGTGGGAGAGAATTTTGAACCATGCTTATTATGGACATGAAACGATGGGAAGCGGTTGTGGTGCAGCTTTAGGTTGGTTAAAGGAGCAGGCTGATAAGGATAATGGATTGCGTTTAATACACTCTGACTGGGTACAAATGTTGTCTGAGTCGGGAAATATTGGACTTGGCATATTTATCTTTTTTGTTATAGTTATGCTTTTTGTTGTGTTATCTGAAACCTGGAAATTCAAAGGTTGTGAAATTGTAACTTTCGCAGGAGCCATAGTAGTAGCTTCTTTTGTGGCTTGTTTTTTTGCAATGGGATTTGATAATGTTATCACTTATGCTCAGCAAGGATATGTAATACCGTTTATTTTTCTTGGAATTTTCTATAAAATTAAAGATTTAAACAATGATTTCTGTTGTAATACCTTTATATAATAAAGAAAAGCAGATTGCTAAAACGCTTCAAACTGTCTTGAATCAGACTTACCAGAATTTCGAGATAGTAATAGTTAATGATGGTTCTACTGATGGCAGCGTAGAAGAAGTTTTGCGAATTTCTGATTCTCGAATTCGATTGGTTAATCAAGAGAATGGGGGAGTTAGTGCTGCTCGTAATCGTGGTATAGATGAAGCTAAAGGAGAATATATAGCTTTTTTAGATGCTGATGATATATGGGCGAAAGATCATTTAGAGAGTTTGGATATTCTTATCAAGCATTTTCCATCATCGAAAGCAAGAGCTACTAATTATAATATCTTGCATAAAGGAAAATACAAGGATATAATATTGAATGGCTTGTCTTTTGATGGGGGCGAAGGAGTACTTGATAACTATTTTATAGTGGCAAGTAATTCTAATCCTCCTATTTGGTCTAGTGCAGTATGTGTTGATAAAGAATTGTTAAAGCAGATAGGAGGCTTTCCTGTAGGAATAACCTCTGGAGAAGACTTACTTACATGGGTTCGAATCGTTTTATCTACAGATTTTGCTTTTACTAAAAAGGTTACAGCAACATTTAATCTTGGTGATGAGAGTTCTGCTGTTGCAAGACGAAAAAATGATAGAAGTGATTTCGTTGGTGATGAATTGCAAAAGCTATATCTGTCACATAAAAACATAAAGGGGTTAAAGAGTTATCTAAGTTTATGGTATAAAATGAAAGCTATGAATTCTTTGCAATTGAATGATAGGCTTGATTTGTTATATTTTAGTTTCAAATCCCTAAAATATAATATGTTTGCTTATAAAGTATATGTATATATAGTTATGGCATTTTTACCTCATACAATAAATCGTTTTTTGCTTAATCGTCTGCAAGGATAATGCATATAAATATATTGATGTTAATTATTGTACTTTATTTATGAAAAAGAATCTTTTAGTATTTCATCCAGTTATAGCACCATATCGCATTGATTTATTCAATGCATTATCCCGTCTTTACAATACTCAAGTCTGTTTATTTTGGCATAATCTAAAAGACCAAACTTTTGATTATGCAAAGATAGAAAAGCAATTTGACTATAAGCCTAGTTATATAGTGAAAGAAGAAATGGGCTTATTAAAATGGATGAAGGCTATTTGGAAAAAGTTAGATACTTCCCGCCCTGATATAGTTTTAGGAGCTGAATTTGGAATTTCTACTATTATAATTATCTTACATAAATTTATCACTAGAAGGCATTATAAAATCGTTATAATCAATGATGATAGTTATGATATGTTGGTAAATAACAACCCATTTACTAAGCGACATGCTAGGGCTGTAAAGGCTATGATGCCTTTTGTTGATGATGTAATTAATGTAGAACCTAGAGTTGCTGCTTATAATCAGGAAAAATATCAAAAGGGAATATATTTCCCGATTATCTGTGATGATGTGAATGCCAAGAAAAGATTAGAGCGTGTGCTTCCGATTAGCCAAAACTATGTGAGTAAATATCAGCTTGAAGGCAAAAAGGTTTTGTTATTTGTTGGTCGATTGGTGGCTTTAAAAAATGTGGAGTTTGCTCTTCGGGCATTTATCAAGGCTAACTTGGAAAATACAGTATTTGTGATTGTTGGTGATGGACCAGAAAAGGAAAAACTTGTGAAAATTGCAGCAGGTAATCCTGCTGTTTTTTTTACGGGGCGTTTAGAAGGCGATGAGTTATATGCTTGGTATAATGTTGCTCAAGTCTTTACATTGCCAAGTTATAAAGAAGCTTTTGGCGCTGTTACCAATGAAGCTTTAGTTGCTGGATGCAAAGTGTTGATCAGCAAGGATGCAGGAAGTAACTGCCTTGTAAAGGATGGGAAAAATGGTTTTATAATTGATTCACGTTATGAAATGAATTTTATAGAAAAATTAAAGCTTGCTTTTTATAGTATGAAGCCTTTGAAAATGCCATTGGAAGTTAAGGGAAATATGATGATTAGCAGCTTTGAAGAGAATATTAAAAAATTATATTCTTGTATTAGCAATTCATAAGCTTTGGCATTAAAAGAATAATAAGAAAAAACTTTCATCTCAAAAAAAAATGAGAAGAGCGATAAAAATTTTATTGTCTATACCGAAGACAATATACTTCAATTTCCGATACCTTCCAATCAGGCAGGCTCTTAAGTTGCCTATTTGGTTGGCTCCTAATGTACGTGTAAAAAGCATGTATAAGGGAGGCATTGATGGTGATTTAAATAAAATGGGTATGATACATATTGGCTATCATGAAGCTGATGCGGTTGATGTGTATTCTGCTCATACTATTTTAGATGTACATAAAGGTTGCAAATTGGTATTTGATGGGGATGCACATATAGGTCATGGTGCTCTTCTTTGTGTCAAGAAAAAGGGCTCCCTAAAATTGGGAAAGCATTTTGCTATCTCTGGCACAACAAAGATTGTCTGTTCTAAAAACATTGAAATTGGAAATGATGTACAGTTTAGTTGGGATACATTAGTAATGGATAGTGATGCTCATCATATAATAGGTACAAATGGTGTTCCGATGGAGAATACTTCTCCTATAAAAATTGGCAATCATGTTTGGATTGCTGCTAATTGTATGATATTAAAAGGTGCTGTTATATCTGATAATTGCGTAGTTGGAGCTTGTAGCTTGGTTACAAAAGGAAAATTCTCAGAGAATCAGATTATTGTAGGTTCTCCTGCAAAATGCATAAAAAGTATAGATGGCTGGGTATTATAAAATGTATCTTGCATAATATTTTGTCTATGAATAAACAAAGAATTCTTTTTGTCCTACACCTGCCGCCACCCGTACATGGTGCGGCTATGATGGGAAAGTATATTCATGATAGCCGTGTTATCAATGAGGCATTCGAGTGTAAGTATATCAATCTTACTTCTGCCAAGACCTTGCAGGATATTGGTAAGGGAGGAGTGATAAAGTATATCAAGTATCTGATGCTCTTATGTAAGGTGATTCTGAAAGTGATTACCTTTAGACCACAGCTTGTATATGTTACCCCTACGGCTTGTGGCGTTGCCTTCTATAAGGACTTTCTCGTGGTACAGCTTCTAAAACTGATGGGAAGAAAGGTGGTGGTACATTATCATAATAAGGGTGTCGTAACCCGACAGGATAAGAAACTGGATGACTGGATGTATCGTAGATTCTTCAAGGGCATAAAAGTTATCTTGTTGTCAGATGCTTTATATGAAGATGTGAAGAAATATGTGAAACGTGAAGACGTATTAATTTGTGAAAATGGTATTCCGGATACTTCTGATAGGTCTGAGAAAATCATCAGAAATAATCCTACACCAAGAATCTTATTCTTATCAAATCTCTTAATCACAAAGGGAGTTATCGTACTTCTTGATGCCTTGAAGTTGCTCAAAGATAAGAATATTGGTTTTGTGTGCAATTTTGTGGGAGCAGAGACCAATGAGATTGATGCTCAGCATTTCCTTGGGGAGGTTCAGAAAAGAGGATTGCAACAAGAGGTGAAATATCTGGGAAAGAAATATGGAAAGGAGAAGGAAGAACTCTATCGTACTTCTGATATCTTCGTTTTTCCTACCTATTATTATAATGAATGTTTCCCGCTGGTTTTGCTGGAAGCCATGCAAATGCATCTTCCTTGCATCTCGACAACAGAAGGTGGTATCAGTAGCATCATCAATGATGGTGAAAACGGCTATCTGGTGGAGATGAATAATCCAATAGCTCTTGCTGATAGCATTGAAAAACTATTGAAAGATGCTGATTTAAGAAAGAATATGGGAGAGAATGGATGGAAGAGATTCAAAAGTGATTTTACTTTGGAGGCTTTTGAAAAACGAATGGAATTCTGCTTGAAAAAGGCTTTGAAGTAAAAAAATACGGAGCGATATATAGAGAAAGAAAGTAATATTTTATGGAGAAATACTTTAATATCAACTATGAATTCTCGCCTCGGGAAGTAGGGCGAAGAATCGACGAACAATTATCAAAAAACGAGTCTGACTATATATGCGTGGCGGATGGAGTAATCCTAAACAACGCTAATAGAAAGCCGGACTACTTAAAGATTGTAAATGGCGGTATGTTTGCTATCTGCGACAGCGGATATGTGCCGCTCTACATCAAATGGCTGTATGGTAAAAGGTATCCGCAATACTGCGGTAGCCAGATTTTCAAGGACTTGGTCAGTTCGCAGAAATACCGGATGTTCTTTATGGGTACCAACCAGAGAACACTCGACGGGTTAAGAGAGAACCTGAAGGCGATGAACCCGAAGGTGGAGAACATGAGCTTCTATGAACTGCCCTTCAAGGCTGTGGATGAGTTTGACTATCCTGCCATCGCAAAGATGGTGAACGAGGATGGGGCGGATATCATCTGGGTGGCGCTGGGCGCTCCGAAACAGGAAATCTTTATGAGCAAACTGAAACCTTATCTGAAAAGAGGGGTGATGATTGCCGTGGGGGCTGCCTTTAAGTTCTACAGCGGACAGGATGAGAAGCGTGCGCCGAAATGGATGCTCGATGCTCATCTGGAATTTGTTTACCGCATCTTCTGCGACCCGAAAAAACAGTTGAAGAGATGTGGCTGGATAGTGGTTACCCTGCCTATGCTGCTTTATCAGGAGTGGAAGCGTAAACGTTTCATGCAACTATAGATAATGCAGCTATAGATAATACATTATAGAAAATGCAATAAAAAGTAACAATTTAGACTATTTACTTTTATGATTCAACCAATTTATATTTTCCTGCTGGTAGCACTTATTGTGTCTGTCACCATCGCCATGCTGGTGTTGCCTAACATCCTCCTTATCTCGCATAAGAAGAAACTCTTTGATATGCCGGATAAGAGAAAGGTGCATCATGCGCCGGTTCCCCGTCTGGGCGGGCTCTCGTTCTTCCCTGTGATGCTTATTACCATGGGCGGCCTGGTGCTGATATATCATCTGATGGGACTGAGCAGCGGGTCGATGCACGGGGAGGTGCCTTATGAGTTCCTGGCGCTGCTGGTGGGTAGCATGATGCTCTTCCTGGTGGGACTTGCCGACGACCTGATTGGAGTGGGGTACAAGAAGAAGTTCCTGGTGCAGATAGTGGCGGCATCACTGCTCGTGGCTTCGGGCGTGTGGATTAAGTCGCTCGACGGACTCTTCGGAATCTATCAGTTGTCGCCATGGGTGGGCATGCCTTTCACCGTGCTCATCGTGGTGTATGTAACCAATGCCATCAACCTGATTGACGGCATCGACGGACTGGCTTCCGGACTCTGCGGCATCTCGCTGGTGGCTTTGGCGGGGCAGCACATCTGGCTGCATCTGTTTTCCTTTGCCCTGCTCTGCATTGCGGCGCTGGGTGTGATTATCCCTTTCTGGTTCTACAACGTGTTTGGAAATGCCATGAGGGGCAGGAAGCTCTTTATGGGCGATTCGGGTTCGCTGTCGCTGGGCTACATCATCAGTTTTCTGATGATTCACCTGAGCACGGTGGATGTGAGCCCGCATGTGGTGTCTGACTACAACATGGTGTTTGCCTTTACCACGATGCTGGTGCCGCTGCTCGACGTGGTGAGAGTGGTGGGTCACAGACTGAGAAACAGGCAGAATCCGTTCTTGCCTGACAAGAGCCACATCCACCATAAACTGCTGAGATGCGGACTGAGGGTGAGACAGGTGATGGTGGCTATCTGCCTGCTCTCGCTGATGTTCATCCTGCTCAATTTCCTGATGATCGGCCACGTAAACATCACGTATATCCTGGGCATCGACATCGCTGTATGGATAGTGTTCCACCTGGTGCTGGATGTCATCCTACACACCAGGAGGGCGGAAATGGATATTTAATCCTCTCTCTCTATAAATACAAGATATTCCCGGCTCGGAGATTCAATGGAATCTCTGGGTCGGGATTTTTGCGTTTGTGGGGGTGGTGGATGGAGTGGTGACTTGATGGGGGAAAGGTTATATGGGTGTAATGTGTAAAAATATATAAAAAGATAAAGTAAGAAGTGCATTTTTGAGTTTTATTGCGTAACTTTGCATTTGAACATTCATTATTATAGATATGCCTAAGGTAAGAATTAAAAATATAGGCCCAATTGTTGATACGGGAGACATCGCTTTGTCTGCCGTAATGCTTATTGTGGGTAAACAATCTTCGGGAAAGAGTACCTTTATGAAAATATTGTGCTTCTGTAGATGGATAGAAAAGCGAATCATGCTTGATGGCGAGAATCTGCTGAAGAAATATACCCATTATGGCCGATTCCTGAAAGAGCTGAAGAAGTTTCATCGTTTCGATGATGCTTTCTTTGCTGCTGATTCTTATATCTTTTATGATGGTGATTGCCTTACCATCGAGATGGATGGCGTGAAGGCGAATGTGAAAATCAGAAAGAAAGCGAATTTCAAAACTGAGCGCTATAATGCAAAACTGAGTTTTATTCCTTCGGAACGCAATCTGGTTTCGGCTATTCAGAACATTGATAAGGTTTATCGCTCATCTGACTATGATTCGATATTTAATTATCTTCTGGAATATCAGGAGGCGAAGAAGGAATATGATATCAAGCATCCGCTGAGAATTCCATTTGATGATAATATGAAATATTATTATGATAAGGTTACGGATTCTGACAGAATCGTGCTTGAGAAGGTGGGTAGAACGATAGCGCCTGTTTATGCTTCAAGCGGTATACAGTCGGCGTTGCCGTTGGCTGTGCTTGTGGATTATATTACCGGACAGGTGGGGAAGATTCCGAAGTCGAGCCTTACTGATTTAACGAGTTTGGTGGCAAAGATTATGCTGGATGATGAGAATAAAGAAATCAGTGCGGATGATGTGATTAAGGGAACTAAGATGTATAGATATAAATTCGCCCAGCTGTATATTGAGGAGCTGGAAGAAAATCTGTTTCCGAAGTCGCAGTTTGCGATGGTGAAGGAGATTGTGAAGAATATCAAGAAGGCCTATGAGCAGTCGGGGGCAAATAGCTATGTGGTTATGACCACCCATAGTCCGTATGTGCTGACTTCTCTGAATGTGCTGATGAAGGTGGCACTGGCTAAGGAAAAGAAGCTTGATGAGAAAATGAAAGAAATGCTGGAATATGCAATCCCGATTTCATGGTATTCGGCATACTGCATGACAGATGAAGGAAAAATGGAGAATATCGTGGATGATGAATACCATTTTATCATGGGTGATTATCTTGATTCTCTTTCTGATGAAATATCTGAATTATCTTCTGAACTTGATGAGATGATATATGGGAATGAATAATAGTTTTTTGGCAGGTTATCTGGCTGAAAAGGAAGTTAGAAAATGTTCGAAAATCAGTCTGAAGGAGCGTTCGACAGTTTATTTGCTGAACTTCGTTCCTCCGATGGACTGTGTGGCTTATCAAGTAGATGGTAACATTATAAAAGGTGCTGACAAGGACAAGTGTGACAAGCTTGTTGTAGCAACAACCTGCACGGATGAAAAAGTATGTGTATTTGTTGAACTGAAAGGTTCTGATGTGGCTCATGCCGTGAAACAACTTGATGCAACATTGTCCTATCCCTTGTTTTCTCAGAACAGAGCGAAATGGACGAAAGCTAGGATTGTTGCAAATAAAATTCCTGCAAACACAGGAAGGTCTGTGGTTGAAAGAGCGAAAGTTGATTTCCGTAGAAAGTATAATTGTGAATTAATCTGTTTGAAGTCTGGTCAGCCTGACTTTTTGAGGCAAGACAAACTGAAATAGATTTCATTAGATAGCATTTGGTTATGGCAAGAAAATTATATCCTATAGGAATTCAGACATTTGAACGGATCCGCAAGGAGGATATGTTCTATGTAGATAAGACGGAATACATCTATCGTATGACACATACCGATGGAAAGTTTTTCTTCTTGAGCCGACCTCGCCGTTTCGGCAAGTCGCTGCTGGTTTCCACCTTCCAAAGTTATTTCGAAGGCAAGAAGGAACTCTTCGAGGGGCTTGCCATCGAGAAGCTGGAGAAGGAATGGAACGAGTATCCCGTGCTGCACTTCAGCCTGGCTGGAGGCAAACACATGGAGAAGGAACAGTTGGATCAATACCTCTTATATATATTGAAGGAAAATGAGGATAGGTTTGGAGTGGATTATGATTCTCCAGCCCCAAACGTTCGTTTGCTCAACTTGATAAGAACAGTTACTGCAAAGACTGGCAAGCAGGCTGTGGTGCTCATCGATGAATATGACGCTCCGCTGCTGGATGTAGCTCACGAGAAGGAAAAACTCGAAGTTTTGCGTAATACGATGCGCAATTTCTACAGTCCCTTGAAAGATTGCGAGCCATTACTCCGTTTCGTCTTCCTGACGGGTATCACGAAGTTCTCGCAGTTGAGCATCTTCAGCGAGCTGAACAATATCAAGAATGTGAGCATGGACGAGCCTTATGCCGGCATCTGCGGTATCACCAAGGAGGAAATGCTTACACAGATGAGCGATGATATCGACGCTCTTGCCGAGCAACTGGAACTTGGTAGGGAGGAAACCATCGAGGAACTCAAAGACCATTATGATGGTTATCACTTCACTTGGCCATCGCCTGATGTCTTCAATCCTTACAGTCTGCTCAATTGCTTTGCTGATGGCAGAGTGGATGATTACTGGTTCGGATCGGGTACTCCTACCTATCTCATCAATATGATGAGAAAGTATGATTTCTTGCCTGCAGACCTTGGCGAGACCATAGAGGTGGGCAAGAAGGACTTTGATGCCGCCACCGAAACGATGACCACCATCATACCTTTGCTTTATCAGAGTGGATACGTCACCATCAAGGGATATGACAAGCCTACAAAATTGTATCAGTTAGCATTGCCTAACCAGGAGATAAGGGTGGGGCTGTATGGTAGTCTCTTGCCTCATTATCTGACGGACAAGTCTGCGAAGGCTAACACGACCATCGCCAAGATGTCGGTATTGGTAAAGAAGGGGGATATGGATGCTGCCTTCTGCCTGCTGAACGACTTTTTGGAGACGGTGCCTTACTGTGACAATACTAACTACGAGGGGCATTGGCAGCAGACGCTCTACATCATGTTTGCCCTGCTCACCAACTATAGCATCCATGTGGAACCGCATACGGCAAAGGGCAGAATCGATATCACGATGGAAACGGCAGATACCATCTACGTGATGGAACTGAAGTTCAACAAGAGTGCCGAGGAGGCTCTCGCCCAGATTGAGGCAAAGCACTATGTCGACGCCTTCAAAATGAGCGGCAAGAAGGTGGTGAAGATAGGCTTGAACTTCTCGGTGAAGGACGAGGTGAACTGTCTGGAATGGAAGATAGGATGACAAGATCTTATAGTCCTGTATATTTCCTGATAGCCTTGATGAAGGTATCGCCATATTTATTGAGCTTGAATTCTCCGATACCACTGATCAGGCTCATGGCATTCTTGGTGGTAGGTTTCATTCTTGCGAGTTCATGAAGGCTCTTGTCGCTGAGTACGATATATGGAGGATAACCCTGTTCGTCGGCAAGGTTCTTGCGTATCTTTCTGAGGTGTTCAAAGAGCCTTTTGTCTTCCACGCCTTTCGAGTCTTCCTGGAAGATGACACGTTCGGCATGCACCTCAGGAATGAGATTTCCCGGCTGGGCGATGGCGCCCTTCCTGTTGCGTACCGTTTTCTGTGGACGGGTGGCTTTATCATCTTCTTCGATATAAGCCAGCGAAACATGATGTTCTCCCTTCAGTACCTTCCAGCCTAAATCGGTAACCTTCATGTAGTTGTGGTTGTTGTAGGCAATCTCGAAGAATCCCATCTGCAGCATCTGCAGCAGATAAGCATTCCAGTCTTTAGATGTTGTATCCCTGCCCACACCGAAGGTTTTCATCTCGTTGTATTTGTTTTTCACAACTGCAGAAGAATGCATGCCTCTCAGAATTTCGATGCAGGTACCTACTGCTATATGCTCACCCGAACGGACCACGGCACTCAGGGCTTTCTGGGCTCTGATGGTGCCGTCGAAGGTGCGTGGAGGATTCTTGCAAACATCACAGTTGCCGCAGTTGCAGGATGATGTCTCGCCAAAATAATTCAGCAGAATGCGTCGTCGGCATACTCTCGATTCGGCATATTCCTCCATGCGGCGCAGCTTTTCCATGTTCACATCACGCTGTCCGCTTTCTTCACAGAAAGAACGGAGGGTGATGATGTCGGCCATCGAATAGAACAGCACGGTATCTGATGGTGCTCCATCTCTACCGGCTCTACCTATTTCCTGATAGAAACTCTCTATGCTTTTAGGCATATTATAGTGGATTACCCAGCGCACATTACTCTTGTCGATGCCCATTCCGAAAGCGATGGTAGCACATACCACCTGAATCTGGTCCATCTTGAACCGCTCCTGTACTGATGCTCTGGTCTGGGCAGTCATTCCGGCGTGATAGGCTGCGGCATTGATACCCAGATCGATAAGTTCCTGAGCTACCATTTCGGTGTTCTTGCGGGAGAGACAGTAGATGATGCCTGCTTCTTCCGGATGATTACTGATGAAGCGGGTGATGTATTGGAGCTTTGCCTTTTTGGTGCTCTCCTGTCTTACGGTGAGGGAGAGGTTGGGGCGGTCGAAACTGCTTACGAACGTCTGCCCATTGAGATGAAGCTGGCGTATGATATCTTCGCGCGTTATCTTGTCGGCTGTGGCTGTGAGCGCCATCACCGGGACATTGCGGAAATTCTCGTGCAGCATACCGAGTTGCGAATACTCCGGACGGAAATCGTGTCCCCACTGGCTGATGCAGTGGGCCTCGTCAACGGCAAAGAGCGAAATCTTGATGTTGCTGAATAAATAAGGTATCTCGCTGATGAGTTTTTCGGGCGAAACATAAAGGAGTTTCAGTTCTCCCTTCTCGCATCGGCGTCGGATGATGAGTTCATCGGTCGTGTCGTTTCCGCTGTTCAGTGCTTCTGCCGGGATACCGTTTGCCTTGAGCGCCTCCACCTGGTCGTGCATCAGACTGATGAGCGGTGAAATGACCACAGCGGTACCTTCCATTGCTAATGCGGGAACCTGGTAGCACAGACTCTTACCACCACCAGTCGGCATGAGAACCAGACAGTCGTGTCCCTGCATTACCTCTTTGATAATCGTTTCCTGGTTGGGGCGGAAGGAATCGTATCCAAAATAGCTTTTTAATATCTCGTTTATCTGCATGATTGCCGTTTTATGTTTTCTGCCTTTACCGGCATGTTTTTGTCTTGATTTTCATGCAAAGGTAATGAATAATCTGCATAAATAAAAGTTTTCTCCAAGAAAAAGTGCATATTTCAAGTAAAAAACTTTGCAAAGAGCGAAAAACAGGAGGAAAAGTTTGGTATGTGGAAAAAATGTATTACTTTTGCATGGTAAATACAGATAAAAATGGCAAAATGTAATGTAAACACTCAAGAGCGATTTGCCGATATCCAGATGCTCCGTTATGAGCTGAAGGGTTTCGAAAACCTGTCGCTCACACAGAAAATTTATATTTATTGCTTGTCGAAGGCAACCCTCTTGGGACGTGATATCACCTTCGACCAGCAGGGCAAATACAACCTGCGCATCCGTAAAACCCTGGAGGCTGTATACCTTCATTACGAGGGTAATCGCGAAAGCGAAGATTTCAAGGCTTTCGAAGTTTATCTGAAGCGTGTCTGGTTTGCCAGCGGCATCCATCATCACTATGGATGTGAAAAGTTTGTGCCAGGATTTTCAGAGGAATCTTTCTATGAGATGGTTGAGGCTGTAGCCGATGAATATCTGCCTCTTTCCAAGGGACAGAGCAAGGAAGACCTGTTGGGCATTCTGGTGCCTGTCATCTTCAATCCGGAAGTTATGCCTAAGCGCGTGAATCAGACGGATGGCGAGGATCTGGTACAGACTTCAGCCTGCAATTTCTATGAGAATGTTTCTCAGGCAGAAGTAGAACGTTTCTATGCCAGGATGAAGGAAGATGGCAACGAACAGGCACCTTCGTATGGACTGAACTCTAAACTGACCAAGCGTAATGGTGAACTGGTGGAGCTGAAATGGACAGAAGACGGACTCTATGGCGCAGCTATCAAGGAGATTGTTTCCTGGTTGCTCCGTGCTCAGAAATATGCAGAAAATGAGGAACAGAAACATCTCATCGATCTCCTGGTGAAGTATTACCGTACAGGCGATCTGAAGGATTTCGACCGTTACAGCATTGCCTGGGTGCAGCAGCACGAGGGAATGATTGATTTCATCAACGGATTTATCGAAGTGTATGGCGATCCGCTCGGACTGAAAGGTACTTGGGAAGGCATCGTAGAATATAAGGATCTTGAAGCAACGAAGCGCACCCAGACCATCAGTCAGAATGCCCAGTGGTTTGAGGACCATTCACCTGTAGACCCACGTTTCCGCAAGCCGGAGGTGAAGGGTGTTACAGCCAATGTCATTTGTGCTGCGATGTTGGGTGGCGAGGAATATCCAGCTTCTGCCATCGGCATCAATCTTCCGAATGCCAACTGGATCCGTCAGGAATATGGTTCAAAGAGTGTGACCATCGGTAACCTGACCGAGGCATATAACAAGGCAGCTCAAGGCAATGGATTCCGCGATGAATTCGTTATCGACGAGGATACCATCAGTCTGATGAATCAGTACGAGGATATTACCGATGATCTGCATACCGACCTGCATGAGTGTCTGGGGCATGGTAGTGGACAGCTCTTGCCTGGTACCGACCCCGATGCACTGAAGGCGTATGGCAGTACGATAGAAGAGGCGAGAGCCGATCTTTTCGGACTCTATTATGTAGCCGACCATAAATTGGTAGAACTGGGTCTGACTCCGAATGATGAGGCATACAAGGCTCAGTATTACGGTTATCTGATGAACGGTCTGCTCACCCAGGCCATCCGCATCAAGGAAGGCGACAAGATAGAGGAAGCCCACATGCGCAACCGTGCGCTGATAGCCTGGTGGGTGATGGAACATGCCGAGGGTGCTGTGGAACTGGTGAAGATGGATATGAACTATGCTTCTGCCGAGGATGCTTTGAAGGACAGTGAGGGCAATATCATTACGACGAAGACTTATGTGAAGATTAATGATTATGCCAAGCTCCGCCATCTCTTCGGTGAGTTGCTTGCTGAAATTCAGCGCATCAAGAGTGAGGGTGATTTCGAGGCTGCCCGCCTGTTGGTAGAGAAGTATGCCGTGAATATCAATCCGGAATTGCATCGCGAGATACTGGCAAGATACAAGAAACTGAATCTCGCTCCATACAAGGGATTCATCAATCCGAAGATGACGCTGGAGATGGATGAAGAAGGCGAAATTACAGACGTGGTATTGGATTATGAGGAGAGCTATGTCGACCAGATGTTGCGCTACTCTGATGAATACGGAACGCTTTAGAAAGTTAATAGTTAAGAGTTGATAGTTTATAGGGCAATCTTGCTATACGGCAACCCTGCTATACGGCGAAGCCGCTATAAACTGTTAACTATAAACTTTTAAAATGATGATAGATAATAAGAACGAGGAATTTCCGATAGTAGATGAAATGGGCAACATCCTGGGCGCTGTTACCCGCGGTCATGCCCATGACGGAAGCAAGATATTGCATCCGGTAGTTCATCTGCATGTATTCAACAGCCGGGGTGACCTGTATCTGCAGCATCGTCCAGCCTGGAAGGATATCCAGCCGGATAAATGGGATACAGCCTGCGGCGGTCATGTTGATTTAGGCGAAAGTGTGAGTCAGGCATTGCATCGCGAGGTAAGGGAAGAATTGGGTATCACTGATTTTGAACCGGAATCTCTTGGACATTATGTCTTTGAGAGTCAGCGGGAAAAGGAACTGGTTTATGTACATCGCTGTGTATATGATGGCGAAGTGAAACCGAGCCAGGAAGAATTGGCCGGTGGCAGATTCTGGACCAAGGATGAAATCAGCGAAAACATCGGCAAGGGTGTTTTCACTCCGAACTTCGAAAACGAATACCAGAAGTATTTCATGTAATGGCGAAATTAGCCATAAAAATACGTCCCGACGTAGCATTTGCTGCATCGGGACGTATTTTTTTGTATGTCGGGACGCAGCAAATGCTACGTCGGGACGTATTTTCAGCAGGGTTGTGGCCTGTTTCTGACCGCATCTGCAGAAGCGTTAAATCTCGTAGATACCCTTGAGTGCGCCTCTTGCAATTTTCTCGAAATCTTCACCGAAGTCGCAGAAACGGAGAACCGCATTAGAGACAGCATGTTTTATTCCCATGTTGTCACCCTGCAATGCTGTGGCAGCCTGATCCAGGAATTCGTTGATGCCACGCTCGTTAGGCTCTTTCCCATTGGCAAAAAGACGGGCAAGGAGCTGGAAACCGGCAATCTCATAGAGCGGCTTATCACTTGCTATCCACTGGTAGGCGATGACAGGCGCATAATCTACGTGCTGCAAAAGGTTGAAGGCAAGCATCTCTGCCATCTCCTGACTCTGTACCTGTTCCATCCATAAATCTGTGATTTCCGGAAGCATCTTATCGGCAGGCATAATGAGTGTAGCCAGAATCTTGCACTCCCGGATATCTTCCTTCCACAGTTCGATGGCGAGGTCATAGTCTTTGCCATATTCCTCAGCCATCTTTTTCAGTTCATAGAATGGTACGCCCCAATTCAGTTTATATCCCAGTCCCTTATCGCGCATAGATTGCGATCCCGGACCGTTCATCAGCAAGCGGAAGCTTCGCTTGATAGTCATCAGTTTCTGATGTGTTTCTTCGTTCATTATATTTAGAGTAAATTATTAACAAAATTAAAGTTTCATTATTTTACAGAACATTCCTTCGAACTGTTCCTCTATATTTGCAGGTTTATGCTTGAAGATACCGAAGATGGCACTTCCGCTACCACTCATCGCTGCATATACGGCACCCAGTTTGTACAGCTTCTGTTTGATTTCAGGCAGTTCCGGGTGCATCTTGAAGATAGGTGCCTCAAAATCGTTGACAAGTTCCTCTTTCCAAGTCTCGATAGGCTGGCGTACAATGTCGCGGCAACATTTGGCTGGTGCCTGTGGGGTGATGGCTGCATAAGCCTCTTTGGTGCTGACGGCAATGTCATCGCGCTTCACCACAACCAGATGATAGCCCCTCAGATTATCGCCAGGACCACTTACCGGCATCAGTTCTTCGCCGATACCTTCTGCATAGCATGCAGTGTCACCATCTTCGGGGTCAGCAGAAATGAAGTAGGCACAGTCTGCGCCCAGTTTGGCAGCATATTTTTCCATCTCCGCATTACCGATGTTGAGGCGGAAACGCTCGTCCAACAAACGGATCATGAAGGCTGCATCGGCAGAACCGCCACCCAAACCTGCCTGCGAAGGAATACGCTTCACCAGGTGAGCATGGATGCGTGGAATCCTGAAGTCGGCAGCCAGGAGATTATAAGCTTTTACAACGAGATTGTTCTGTTCATCGCAGTCTACTGCGTTACCTGTAATCTTCAGATCACAAGGAACATCGCTAGGGAATTCATCGCCCATGAGCTTGATTTCAAGTGCATCGGTCAGCGGAATAGGGTAGAACACCGTTTCAAGATTGTGGTATCCATCTTTCCGCTTGCTAACTATATTTAAACCAAGATTGATCTTGGCGCAAGGAAATGTAATCATAACTTTTCAGTTTAAAGGGTTCGTTACTATTTCTTTTTTTTGCAAAGATACGGAAAAATATCTAACATGGTGCATCTTTTACAGGATTATTTTTATCAGTAGCATTAAAAATATTAAAATAAGCCCTGTTTTGCAATATCTTTTGTATCTTTGCAATTACAAATTATTAATAGATTATGAAAAAAGGAGATAAAGTCAGATTCTTGAGCGAAGTGGGTGGCGGAAAGGTTGCCGGCTTCCAAGGTAAAAATATTGTGCTCGTTGAGGATGAGGATGGTTTTGAGATTCCGATGCCTATCAACGAGGTGGTTGTGGTGGAGCAGGATGAATACTCCATGGGCAAGATGATTTCGGCTAAGATGGATGCGCAGCAGAAGGCTGAGGAGCATGCCAATACCGAACTGCATCAGGACAGCCGGAGTATCAAGGCTATCTTGAATGATCACGATGACGTGGATATGGATGTAGAGGAATATGATGCTGCCGACCGTGAGATAACCTTTGTGAAACCGGTTCAGGAACGTACGGGTGGCAACAAACTCAGTGCTTATCTCGCCTTTGTACCTATCAACATCAAGGACGTAACCAATACCCGTTTCGAGACCTATATGGTGAATGACAGCAACTACTATCTCCACTATACCTATCTTGTGGCTGAGGGAAATGCATGGACTCTGAAAGCAGAGGGAGAAATAGAACCGAATACCAAACTCTTCATCGAGGAATTCGGTCGTGAGGCTCTGAACGAGATGGAGCATATCGCCATCCAGATGATAGCTTACAAGAAGGACAAGCCATTTCTCCTGAAGCCGGCAACAGATGTTCAGTTCCGTCTCGATCCCGTGAAATTCTACAAACTTCATCTTTTCGAAGAGAACGATTTCTTCGAGACTCCAGCCTATCTCTTTACGATTGTAGAGAACGATGAAATATCCCGTCCGCTGGTTATCGATTCCAAGCGTCTGAAAGAGCAGATGTATAAGGATGAGAAGGTTGTCGCCAACACCAGCAAGAAGAAAAGCAAGAAGGATGATGGTACCCTTGTGATAGATCTTCATGCGGATGAAGTGCTTGAAACAACTGCTGGAATGAATTCTGCAGATATTCTTCATTATCAGATGGATATCTTTAAGAAGACCATGGAGGAATATAAGAAAAAGAAGGGACAGAAAATTATCTTTATTCATGGAAAGGGCGAAGGTGTGTTGCGCCAGACTCTCATTCATGAGTTGAACTATCGCTATAAGAGTTGCACCTATCAGGATGCTTCTTTCCAGGAGTATGGCTATGGTGCTACACAGGTAACAATAAAGTAATTTATTATGAAGTACGGATTTATTAAGGTAGCTAGTGCCATCCCTGCCGTAAAGGTGGGGGATGTCATTTTCAATACCCAGCAGATAGAGGAACAGATAGCGCTGGCTGAGGGAAAGGGTGTAGAGATCATTACATTTCCGGAACTCTCTGTTACGGGCTATTCCTGTCAGGATCTCTTCCGTCAGCAGATGCTTCTTGAATCATCTGAGCAGGCAGTGATGATGTTGCTCGATTTCACACGCAAACTCGATATCATCTCTATCGTGGGTGCGCCGGTGATAGCGGGCGACTTGTTGCTCAATTGTGGTATCGTTATCCAGCATGGACAGATTCTCGGTATTGTACCGAAGACATATCTTCCAAACTACAGCGAGTTTTATGAGAAACGCTGGTTTGCTTCGGCTCAGGACCTGAGAGATTGCGAAGTCCGTTATGCCGGACATAAGGTGAAACTGACGCCTGATGTTCAGATTTTTCAAACTTTCGATGGCGTACAGTTTGGTGTGGAAATCTGCGAAGATGTATGGGCTCCGGCTCCTCCTAGCAACAAACTGGCGCTAGCAGGAGCAGACCTGATTTTCAATCTTTCTGCAAGCGACGAACTCATCGGAAAACATCATTATCTGAAGAGTCTGCTCAGCCAGCAGAGTGCCCGTACCATGACCGGATATATCTACAGTTCCTGCGGATTCGGTGAGAGTACGCAGGATGTGGTTTATGGCGGAAATGCCCTGATTTATGAGAATGGAGTTTTACTTTCACAGAGTGAACGTTTCTCTATTGAACCGCAGATGGTTATCTCACAGATAGATGTAGAGAAACTCCGCTCTGAGCGTCGTACGAATTCTACTTATGTAAATGCCCAGCGCAATATTAAGTATTCTGTTCTCGGCGGTCAGTTCAATATCCGTAATATCGAAGCCGATCCTACCGAAAATGAACGCGATTTTGTGTTGGAACGTGAGGTGAATCCTCATCCGTTTATTCCTACCAGCAGCGATATGAATGCCTCTTGCGAGGAAATTTTCAATATCCAACTCATGGGACTAGCCAAGCGTATCGTTCATACCCATGCCAAGACCGTAGTAATCGGTATTAGCGGCGGTTTGGATTCTACGCTGGCCTTACTCGTTTGTGTAAAAGCTTTTGATAAACTCAAAATGAACCGAAAGGGTATCGTAGGTGTCACTATGCCGGGATTCGGAACCACAGACAGAACCTACAATAATGCTATCTCGCTGATGCAGAGTCTTGGTATTACCATTAAGGAAATCAGCATCGCCAAGGCTGTAACCCAGCACTTTGAGGACATCGGTCAGGATGCCAGTGTGCATGATGTGACTTACGAGAATTCCCAGGCTCGTGAACGTACCCAGATTCTGATGGATTTAGCCAATAAGATGGGTGGTATGGTTATCGGTACCGGCGACCTTTCAGAGTTGGCATTAGGATGGGCTACCTATAATGGTGACCACATGAGCATGTATGGCGTGAATGCCAGCATTCCTAAGACCCTGATCCGACATCTCGTAAATCATGTAGCAGAGAGTGGGGTAGATGAACAGAGCCGCATCACTCTTCGTGATATCATCGATACTCCTATCAGTCCAGAGTTGATTCCGGCAGATGAGAATGGAAATATCAAGCAGAAGACGGAAGATTTGGTGGGACCATACGAACTGCATGATTTCTTCCTCTACTATTTCCTGCGTTTTGGTTTCCGTCCTTCCAAGATTTACATGTTGGCAAAGAAGGCATTTATTGATTCCGAACTGGAGCGTGTAAAGATCAGTGATAATGATCCTGACAGCTATGATGAGGAGACTATCAAAAAGTGGCTGAAGACCTTCGTGCGCCGATTCTTCAATCAGCAGTTCAAGCGCAGCTGTCTGCCAGACGGCCCGAAAGTCGGTAGCGTAAGCCTCAGTCCTCGTGGCGACTGGCGTATGCCTAGTGATGCTGCATCTGCCATCTGGCTGCAAGAGGCTGAAAATTTATAATACATGGCAGCGAAGTTTTAATAAAACGGGAAATAAAAAGTTAGGAGTCGGGGCACTGTTCCAACTCCTAACTTTTTCGTTTATAATAAAATAATTATATAAAAAGTCTTTCTATTTTTGGGTAAAACATATTTTTTTTGTAACTTTGCGCCCAAAAGTAAAAACATTATAAAAATATAAGATAATATGGCTAAGAAATTTGCCGAGCACAACGGTCTGAATTTGACTCAGACAAACAATGACGTACTAGCAGCGTGGGAGAAAAATGATATCTTCCACAAGTCTATCGACGAGCGTGAAGGCTGCCCTCAGTTTATCTTCTTCGAGGGACCTCCATCAGCTAATGGCCACCCGGGTATTCACCACGTGTTGGCACGTAGTATCAAGGATACATTCAACAGATACAAGACCATGAAGGGTTTCCAGGTTCACCGTAAGGCGGGATGGGATACCCACGGACTCCCTGTTGAACTCGGTGTCGAGAAGGAACTCGGCATCACCAAGAAGGATATCGACAACAAGGCTTCAGAGAAGTATATCTCTACTGAGGATTACAACCACAAGTGCCGCGAGAACGTGATGAAGTTCACCGCTGAGTGGCGCGAGTTGACTGAGAAGATGGGTTACTTCGTAGATCTTGATCATCCTTATATCACCTACGATAACAAGTATATCGAGACTCTCTGGTGGCTCCTCAAGCAGCTCTACAACAAGGGGATGCTCTACAAGGGTTACACCATCCAGCCATACTCTCCAGGTGCAGGTACAGGCTTGAGCTCTCACGAGTTGAACCAGCCTGGCTGCTATCGCGATGTTAAGGACCTCACCACCACAGCCCAGTTCCTCATCAAGGATCCTAAGGCTGAGTGGACCAAGTGGGGCAAGCCATACTTCATCGCATGGACCACTACACCTTGGACTTTGCCATCAAACGTGGCTCTCTGTGTGGGTCCTAAGATTGACTATGTAGCCATCGAGACCTACAACCTCTACAATGGCGAGCCTATGACACTCGTGATGGCTGAGGCTCTGGTTGGTTCATATCTGAAGGCAGACCAGGAGTGCAAGGAAGGCGATCTCCTGCCATTCGACAAGGAGAAGAAGCAGTGCCCTTGGCGCATTGTCGACCACATGAAGGGTACCGACCTCGAAGGCATGCACTACGAGCAGCTCCTGCCATGGGTAAAGCCATGCGAGAAGGTTGATCTCTTCGCACCGGCTTTCGTAACAGAATATGCTGCTGCTCATCCTGAGAAGGTGTTCGCTTCTGAGGATGGTCGCGATCAGTTCGTCGAGATGGAGAGTGAGGCTTTCCGCGTAATCCTCGGCGACTACGTTACTACCGATGACGGTACAGGTATCGTTCACATCGCTCCTACATTCGGTGCCGATGATGCCAAGGTGGCTAAGGATGCCAACATCCCAGCTCTCTACCTTATTAATAAGAAGGGCGAGACCCGCCCAATGGTTGACCTCCAGGGTAAGTTCTATCTCATCGAAGACCTCGATGCCAACTTCGTGAACGCTTGCGTCAACAAGGAGGCATATGCTCATCACGCAGGCGGCTACGTGAAGAATGCCTACGACCCACAGTTTAATGTGGATGGCGTCTGGGACAAGAAGGCTTCTGATAAGGCTGAAGACCTGAACATCGTACTCTGCTACGAGTTGAAGCAGGAGGGCAAGGCTTTCAAGAGCGAGAAGCACGTGCACAACTATCCTCACTGTTGGCGTACCGACAAGCCTATCCTCTATTATCCATTGGATAGCTGGTTTATCAAGGATACAGCCCGCAAGGAGCGCATGGTAGAACTCAACAAGACCATCAACTGGCAGCCTGAGAGCACCGGTACAGGCCGTTTCGGCAACTGGCTTGAGAACCTGAACGACTGGAACCTTTCACGCTCCCGCTTTTGGGGTACTCCATTGCCAATCTGGCGTGACGAGAACCGTGGCGAGAAGTGCATCGGCAGCCTTGAGGAACTCTATGCTGAAATCGAGAAGTCTGTGGCTGCCGGTATCATGCAGAGCAACCCATTGAAGGAGAATGGTTTCGTTCCTGGCGACTACAGTCAGGAGAACTATGATAAGATTGACCTCCACCGTCCATACGTTGACAAGATTGTATTGGTTAACGAGGAGGGCAAGCCAATGTATCGTGAGAGCGACCTCATCGACGTTTGGTTCGATTCAGGTTCAATGCCTTACGCCCAGCTCCACTACCCATTCGAGGGTGAGATGGCCCGTGGCACAGAGGCAGACCGCGATGCACTCATCCACAGCACCTACGAGGGATATGCTATTCCTCCTAAGTTCTATCCAGCCGACTTCATCAACGAGGGCGTGGATCAGACCCGTGGATGGTTCTTCACTCTGCACGCCATCGCTACCATGGTATTCGATAGCGTAGCCTTCAAGAACGTAATCTCTTCTGGTCTCGTTCTCGATGCCAAGGGTAACAAGATGAGTAAGCACGTGGGTAACGTAACCAACCCATTCGAGATGATTGACAAGTATGGTGCCGATCCTGTTCGTTTCTATATGATGACCAACAGCGAGCCTTGGGACAACCTCAAGTTCGACCCTAATGGTGTGGACGAGACCCGTCGCAAGTTCTTCGGTACCTTATATAATACCTACAGCTTCTTCGCCCTCTATGCTAATGTAGATGGTTTCGATGCAGAGGCTGCTCAGGTGCCATTCGAGAAGCGCCCAGAGATTGACCGCTGGATTCTCTCTTCACTCAATACCCTCATCAAGGGCGTTGACAGAGAGTTGGCTGGCTATGATCCAACCCGCGCAGGCCGTCTCATCGATGCTTTCGTCAACGATGACCTCTCTAACTGGTACGTTCGTCTGAACCGTAAACGTTTCTGGGGTAAGGAGATGAGCGAGGATAAGCTGAGTGCTTACCAGACTCTCTATACCTGCCTGATGACAGTGGCTAAGCTGCTGGCACCATTCGCTCCATTCTATGCAGACGAGTTGTATCACGACTTGGGCGGCGAGTTGGAGAGCGTACATCTCGATAAGTTCCCTGTAGCTGATGAGGCTGCTATCGATGCCGACCTGGAGGAGCGTATGGCCATCGCCCAGAAGATTACTTCTATGGTATTGGCTTTGCGCCGCAAGGTGAACATCAAGGTGCGTCAGCCACTCCAGCAGATTATGATTCCTGCAGTAGATGATGTACAGAAGGCACACATCGAGGCAGTAGCAGGACTGTTGAAGAACGAGGTGAACGTGAAGGAGGTTAACTTCATTGAGGGTCAGGGTATTCTCGTAAAGAAGGTGAAGTGTAACTTTAGAGTGATGGGTAAGAAGTTCGGCAAGCTGATGAAGGGTGTTGCTGCCCAGATGTCAGCGCTCGATCAGGACCAGATTGCAGCTTTTGAGAAGGCAGGCAACATCACATTGAATATCGACGGACAGGAAGCCGTGGTAGAGGTAGCCGACGTGGAGATTATCTCTGAGGATATTCCAGGATGGCTCGTATCTAACGAGGGCAATCTGACCGTAGCGCTTGAGGTAGAGTTGACCCCAGAATTGAAGAAGGAGGGTATGGCTCGTGAGTTGATCAACCGTATCCAGAACCTCCGCAAGGAGACAGGTCTGGAGATTACCGACCGCATCAACGTAACTGTGGCTCCTAATGAGGAGACCAACGCAGCCATCGAGTCATTCGCCGACTACATCAAGGGTCAGGTATTAGCAGACAGCATCGAAATCGGTGACAACGCAGGTGTTGAGACCGAGTTTGATGACTTTAAGTTGAACATTCTCATAGAGAAGAATTAAATAGTTAGGAGTTAGGAGTTAGAAGTTAGGAGCATTTCCAAACTGCTTGCTTCTAACTTTCTAGCCCTTATTTCCTAAAAACATTAACAAATAACATAATAGATAACATCTATGGCTAACGAAAAACTACGTTATAGCGATCAGGAGCTCGAGGAGTTCCGCGCTATTATTGATGAGAAATTGAAGGTGGCAAAGCAGACTTATCATGATTGCATGGCTCAGCTGAACCACTCAGACAGTAATGATGTGGTAGATACATCACCAACCTACAAGGCTCTTGAGGAGGGTAGTGAAGCACAAAGCAAGGAAGAAATCATCCAGATGGCCCAGCGTCAGCAGAAGTTCATCAAGGGATTGGAAGCAGCTTTGGTTCGTATCCAGAACAAGACCTATGGTATTGACCGCGAAACAGGTGAGTTGATTCCTAAGGAGCGTTTGCGTGCTGTACCTCATGCCACTTTGAGTGTAGCTTCTAAGGAGGCTAGAAAAAAGTAATAAATGGAGAAAACAAGTAAAATTAAATACGGATGGCTCGTCACGGCAATGGTGGTTGTGCTTCTTGTTATCGATCAGATTATCAAGGTGTACATCAAGACCCATTTTTGCCTTGGCGAGTCTGTTCGTGTTACTGATTGGTTTTATATCGAATTTGTTGAGAACAACGGAATGGCTTGGGGTATGTCGTTTATCGGCAAGTTCTGGCTAAGTCTGTTGCGCCTGGTAGCCATCTGTGCTTTGAGCATTTATCTGCATCGCATCATTAAGCGTGGTACCTATCGCTTGTTATACATCATTTTGGTGGCGCTGGTTCTGACAGGTGCAATCGGCAATATGATTGATTCCATCTTCTACGGACTTATCTTCACCGGTGCCTCACCTTATTATGTATCTTATCTTGTGCCTTTCGGCGAGGGGTATGCACCCGTGCTCATGGGCAAGGTGGTTGATATGTTCCGTTTTCCGTTCTTCACCTATACATGGCCTGAATGGTTCCCTTTCTGGGGTGGACAGCATGGTACATTCTTCGATCCTGTATTCAATTTTGCAGATTCCTGTGTATCAGTCGGCATCATTTCTCTCTTGCTTTTCTGTAGAAAAGAACTGGAAGCTCTCGGAGGTGATGATAAGGAGAAGAAGGTTAAAGATTCTTCTTTTATTGAAACTGCTGAAGAAAAGATAAAGTCTCAATCTCAAGAAAATAAGGAGGACAAGTAATCATGAAGAAAGCTTTTCTTTATCTCTGTTGGATAGTAACCTTTTGTGCAGCCTTTGCTTCTTGCAAGCCTTCGCTGCCAAGAGATGTGCTCTCTAAAGGAAAGATGACGGATATTCTCTTCGATTATCACATCGCTCTTGCTATGGCGCAGAACGAAGACGGTGGTAGTGAGAAGAATAGTCTGGCTTATCGCGAGGCTGTACTGAAGAAACATGATGTCACCTCGGCAGACTTCGACAGTTCGATGGTTTATTATATGCGCCATACAGAATTGCTGCATGATGTGTATAAGGATTTGGCTGAAAGATTGGATAAAGAGGTGGTTGCATTGGGTGGAAACAGTACAGGAAATAGTGATTTTGACAATCTTACTGCTGTTGGCGATACTGCCAATATCTGGAAGGATGCTACTTCGATGGTATTCTCGCCTGATGAGGGCTTCAACAGTCGCAGTTTTAAAATTGAAGCTGATACTGCTTTCCATAAGGGTGATCGGTTCCGTCTTGATTTCGAATCGCAGTTTATCTTCCAGGATGGTATGCGTGATGGCATCGCTTTGCTGGCTGTTCAGTTCAAGAACGATAGTGTGGCACAGACTGTAATTCATATTCAGAGTGCTCAGCACTATAGTGTAGAACTCGCTGATAATGATAGCCTTGGAATCAAATGTATAAAGGGGTACTTTATGTTGAATGAGGGTGGCTTCAGTTCTGATGCCGGTTCTTTGACGACTCTTAAACTGATGTTTGTCAATAAGATTCGTCTCATCCGTATGCATCCTAAAAAGGTGGCACCGGTTTCTTCTTCTGCAGCATCTTCTGATTCGGCAAAAGTAGATACAGCTCGTAAGACCCGTATACCAGGTCCGAGTGTTCCAGCGCGTCCGGATGGAGCTTTGGCGCCTCCGACCAGTGCACCGGTTTCTATGCCTGATAAACCTATTCAGATGACGAGTAATTAGTCTGGATGTTTAAGATATGGCTGAAATGAGGAGATGCGGAGCCCATCAGGTGATATTGCCGGATGGCTCGATATTGCAGCAGGCTGTGGTAGAAATACAAGAGGGCAGGGTGGTGAACTACTTCGAGTTTCGCGAGGAGTTGCCGATGACCGAATGGTTAGGCGGCGAAATCCGGGTGGAACGCGATGAGGAAGGCATCCTTCGTGCCCTGTGGAACGGAAAAGTAATCAATAAACATTAAACATAAACATTAATAATATGTTAAGCGTAGATCAATTAGAAGACAAGTTGATAGACTTGGCATTTGCTGAGGATATCGGTGATGGCGACCACACAACTTTGTGTTGTATCCCAGAAGACGCCATGGGTAAGAGCCACTTGCTTATCAAGGAAGGTGGTGTGTTGGCAGGTGTTGAAATGGCAAAGAAGGTATTTGCCCGTTTCGATCCTACCATGAAGGTAGAAGTGTTGCTTCAGGATGGAACCCATGTTAAGAAGGGTGACATTGCAATGATTGTAGAGGGTAAGACCCGTTCTTTGCTCCAGACAGAGCGTTTGATGCTCAATATCATGCAGCGTATGAGTGGCATTGCTACCATGACTGCTAAGTATGTAAAGCGTCTTGAGGGTACAAAGACTCATATCCTTGACACCCGTAAGACTACTCCAGGTCTCCGTATGTTGGAGAAGCAGGCTGTGAAGATTGGTGGTGGTATGAACCATCGCATTGGTCTTTTTGATATGATTCTCTTGAAAGATAACCATATCGATTTTGCTGGTGGTATCGATAACGCAATCGACCGTTGCCATGCTTATCTGAAGGAGAAGGGCCTCGACCTAAAGATTGAAATCGAGGTTCGCAGTTTCGATGAACTTGACCAGGTATTGAAGCATGGTGGTGTAAATCGTATCATGCTCGATAACTTCTCTGTGCCTGATACTAAGAAGGCAGTAGACATCATCGCAGGTAAGTATGAGACTGAGTCTTCTGGCGGTATCACTTACGATACCATCCGCGATTATGCAGAGCAGGGAGTTGATTTCATCTCAGTTGGTGCCTTGACACATAGTGTGAAGGGCTTGGATATGAGTTTCAAGGCTTGCGAATAAGTGAAGAATGAAGAGGGAAGAGTGAAGAATTCAAATGCTCTTCTCTTTTTGTATATATAAATTAAGGTATATTTTATGAATAAGATTTTTGCTTCTGCCTTGATGGCTGTGGCTATGTTGGGCAGTGTCTCTGAGGCTGAGGCATGTACCAACTTTATAGTAGGGAAAAAAGCATCGGTTGATGGATCTGTGATGTGTTCATATAGTGCCGATGACTATGGTATGTTCCAAAATCTCTGTCATTTTCCTGCCGGTAAGCATGCTAAGGGCGAGATGCGTAAGATTTACGATTGGGATACCAATAAATATCATGGTGAGATTCCGGAGGCTGCCGAGACTTATAATGTGATTGGCAATATCAATGAATGGCAGGTCACCATCGGTGAAACTACTTATGGTGGACGTGAGGAGATGGCTGATTCTACAGGTATCATGGACTATGGTTCACTCATTTATGTTGCCCTGCAGCGTAGTAAGACTGCCCGTGAGGCTATCAAAGTGATGACAACCATCGCCAATACTTACGGCTATAATTCAGAAGGCGAGACCTTTACCATCTGTGATCCGAACGAAGCTTGGATTATGGAGATGATGGGCAAGGGACCAGGTTCTAAGGGCGTGGTTTGGGTAGCTCTCCGTATTCCTGATAATGCAGTTTGTGCACATGCTAACCAGAGTCGCATCGGCAAGTTCAATATGAAGGACAAGAAAAACGTGATGTATGCCAAGGATGTCGTTTCTTTTGCTCGTAGTAAGGGATGGTATCAGGGCAAGGATGCTGATTTCTCATGGAAAATGGCATATGCTAAGCCTGATTTCTCAGGACGTCGTTTCTGCGATGCTCGTGCTTGGGCTCTTTTGAATCATTTCTATGATATGAGTCCTTATCTTGATTGGGCTTTGGGCAAGGATCCTAATGCGAAGGATATGCCTCTCTGGGTGGTTCCAAACAAGAAGGTGAGTGTTGCTGATGTTGAGGCTTGCATGCGTGACCATTATGAGGGTACACCTCTTTCTGTTGCTGATGGCACTGATATCGGGGGTGGTATCTGGCAGATGCCTTACAGGCCAACTCCATTGATGTTTAAGGTGGATGGAAAGCAGTGCTTCAACGAACGACCGGTCAGCACCCAGCAGAGTGGTTTTGTTTTTGTTAGCCAGATGCGTTCATGGATGCCTAGAGAGATTGGCGGTGTTCTTTGGTTTGGTAATGATGATGCCAATATGGTAGCGTTCACACCAATCTACTGTTCTTCTACAGTTCGTCCTGAGTGTTATAACACACCGGGAGCAGATGCAGTGAATTTCAGTTTCAAGAATGCTTACTGGGTGTGCAATATGACCAGCAATATGGTTTATCCTCGTTACAGCCAGATGTTCCCAACTTTGAAGGAGGTTCGTGACAGTCTGGATAACAGCTATTTTGCTGCACAGCCAGGTGTTGAGGCTAAGGCTCAGGAACTGTATGCACAGAATCCACAGGCTGCAGTCAAGTATCTCAATGATTATGGTATTGAGAAGGCACAGCAGATGTTGGCGCGTTGGCAACAGCTCTTCCAGTTTATGGTAGTGAAGTATAATGACATGATTATCAAGCCAACCAAAAAAGATGGCAGTTTCGAGAAGACTCCTTATGGATTAGGTGCAACCCCAGTTCGTCCTGGGTATCCTGAGAAATATGCCAAGGAACTTATTAAGCAAACAGGAGACAAGTTCCTGGTTCCTGAAACAAAGTAACCATATTTATCATCACATAAAGAAAGCCGATTCAAGTATATTACTATACAAGAATCGGCTTTCCTGTTTTCTTGACTTACAATACTAAATAATCGTATTATAATTTTTAAAGTTACGTCTTTTAAAATCTATTACTTGAAGTATCTCTTGTAGAGACCTGCAAAACCTGCACAGTGGCGGGCTTCATCCTTAGCCATCTCATGAACGGTATCGTGGATAGCATCTGAACCCTGCTCCTTAGCAAGCTTGGCAATGCGGAACTTATCCTCACAAGCACCCTTCTCTGCTGCAATACGAGCCTCAAGATTGCTCTTGGTATCACCCAAAACCTCACCGAGAAGTTCTGCAAAACGAGAAGCGTGATCAGCCTCCTCATAGGCATAACGTTTGTAAGCCTCTGCAATTTCAGGATAGCCTTCACGATCTGCCTGGCGTGCCATAGCAAGATACATACCTACCTCGCCACACTCACCATTGAAATGGTCCTTCAAACCCTTGATAACGTCTTCATTAACGCCATCCTTATATGCCTGACCGAGAACGTGAACGGTAGCAAATGTTATATCGTCATCTACTGCATCTTCCATCTCTTTGAACTTGCTGGCTGGAGCCTTGCAGATAGGGCACTTCTCTGGTGCTTCTGTACCTTCGTAAATGTAACCGCAAACGGTGCAAATAAATTTTTTCTTCATAATGCTTTTGTTTTAAATGTTGTTGTATAATTATTGTTTTTTGAATTAGTGAACAGTCTCTGTGAGAGGTGACTTTACGCCTTTTTTAGCGCATTCTGCACAGATTCCTCTGTAGTAGAGCTGTTCTTCCAATACGATGTTTCCTTCAATTTCCTTTCCTGGTTCCACTTTTGGAGCAGGTTCGCCGAAAAAGTCAATTACCTTGCCACAATTTCTGCAATAGAAATGAACGTGGCTATTAATATTTCCATCATAACATACGCGATGTTCATCGATTGTGATCATCTGAGCCGCATTGTGCTCACTCAACATTCTGAGTGTGTTGTAAACGGTTGTCTTGCTCAATGTTGGGATACTCTCGGCTAATCCTTTGTACACATCCTCGATAGTTGGATGAGTGGGATGCTTGATGAGCCAATCCATGATGGCAATACGCTGGAGTGATGGTCGGATGCCTTTCTCCACGAGTCTTTGATAGGCTTCTGTCTGCTTCATAATTACTTGTTTTTATATTTTGACGATGCAAAGATAAGCAATTCTTTTGTATCTGCCAAATGTTTTTGCAAAAATTCCAAAGTATTTTTGAATATTTTACAATTGCATAGTTGTTTTAAGATTTGTTGTACTAAAAAGAGAGAGTCTATGATTCGCTTTTGGAAATTATTGATACTAAAACCCTTTTGAAAAAAGTAATTCCCCGTCACACTACCGGAGTGTTGTGGCGGGGAATCTATTTGAAAATAAACTTTATACGATATTTCAGGCGATTATCTCAGGTCGATGACTTCAGCTCCTGGACATTCCTTGCTGTTGAAATTGAATGTGCTGTTAGAAACGCTCTTGGCTCTGAAGTTACTTACTGTGATGGTACTCCAGGTATTGCCCTGTCGCATCTTGACAACTGATGGAATATGTGTCTTTTTGTTGATGGTGATATACATTTCGGCTACAGAACGTTTCTGGTTATTGGCAACGAGATGTACTACATAGTTACTGCCTGCAGCCTTGAGCGTTGACTTATAACCAGTCTTATATATATTAATAAAGGTATAAGGGTTCATGGACATCTGCTGAGCCTGTGTAGGGTTGCTGACATTCACCTCGTTAGTTTTCTTTAGATAAGTCCACTGGGTCTTGCCGTTGAACCAGACGATGGCTTGCGGGGTACGGGCGTTAAACTTGTTGCCTTTGATGGCAATACTGCCGCTTGCTGATCCATACTTAGAGCTGCTCATCTTGAAGTTGGCGCTAGCTCCACCTTTGTTGCCAATAACGGCAGCGGTCTTATCAAGTACCTGTTGCGCAGTCTGCGCCATGGCTCCGATGCTCATCATTGCAACGAAAGCCAATGCTAAAATCTTTTTCATTTTTATCTTTTCCTTTCTTTTAAAATTCTATGTTATATCTTCTAAAATTTCATACTCTATCATAAAGCCGTAAAAACGTCTTTTCTCTCTTAGACGTTTTCACGGCTTCAGGGTTTAATAATTTAACCTTTTCCAATATTATCTTCTTTCATACCCTTAGTTATTTACTAAAATTAAGAGTTTCGAAGTGCCATTAACAGATTATTAAGCTGGCTTTCATCCTGTATCAGTACCTCACGAGGCTTGCTGCCCTGTGCTGCACCTACGATGCCTGCAGCTTCCATCTGGTCCATTAATCGTCCTGCACGGTTATAGCCGATACTGAACCGGCGCTGGATCATGCTGGTAGAACCCTGCTGTGAAAGAACAATCGCATGGGCTGCCTCTTCGAAGAACGGATCCAGTTCGCGGGCACTGATGCTGCCGCTTCCACCTGCGCTTCCTTCATCATTAGCTGGTTCTGGCAACTCCATAGGTTCGATAGGGCCAGGCTGTTCGCAGATATACTCGTTGATGCGCTCGATTTCAGGTGTATCAACAAAGGCACACTGTACACGTACAGGTTCGTTGCCGCAGAGATAGAGCATATCACCACGACCAATCAGCTGGTTGGCTCCTGTACGGTCAAGAATGGTCTTTGAGTCGATGGCAGATGTAACCTTAAAGGCGATACGGCCAGGGAAGTTAGCCTTGATATTACCCGTGATGATGCTGGTTGTAGGACGCTGGGTGGCAATAATCATGTGGATACCCACGGCACGTGCCAGCTGGGCGATACGGGCAATAGGAAGTTCTACTTCTTTGCCGGCTGTCATGATCAGATCACCGAACTCATCTATAATCACCACGATGTATGGCATATACTCATGTCCATCTGTCAACTTCAACTTGTGGTTGATATACTTCTGGTTGTATTCTTTGATGTTACGTGCTCCTGCCTTTTTGAGCAAGTCGTAACGGCTATCCATCAGTACACACAGACTGTTCAGGGTTCTAACCACCTTGGTTACGTCGGTTATGATAGGTTCTTCCTCATCAGGAACCGCAGCCATAAACTTATTGGCAATACGGGAGTAGACGCTAAACTCCACCTTCTTAGGGTCGATGAGAACCAGTTTGAGTTCGTTTGGATGTTTCTTGTATAATAAAGAGGTGATGATGGCATTCAACCCTACAGATTTACCCTGTCCGGTAGCACCCGCAACAAGCAGGTGAGGAATCTTTGCCAAATCAACCATAAACACTTCGTTGGTAATGGTCTTACCCAAAGCGATAGGTAACTCCATCTTGGTTTCCTGGAATTTCTTTGAGTTTAAAGTACTTTCCATACTAACGATGTTCGCCTTTGCGTTAGGTACCTCAATACCGATGGTTCCCTTACCTGGAATAGGAGCGATGATACGGATGCCGAGAGCTGCCAGACTCAAGGCGATGTCATCTTCCAGATTCTTGATCTTAGAGATACGTACGCCTTCTGCAGGCTGGATTTCGTAGAGTGTGATGGTAGGACCAACCGTAGCACGGATGGTTTTGATCTGTACGCCAAAGTTGCCCAGCACCTCGATGATGCGGTTTTTGTTGGCGCGCTGCTCTTCCTCATCGATGGATACGCCGTCATCCTCATACTTCTTCAGAAGGTTGAGTACCGGATATTTATATCTGGTGAACGGCTCCTTCGGATTGATCGGAGTATTCAGTACTTCTGCATTGCTCAAGGTGTTGCCTGTAGCCTTCTCGTCGGCTGTGGCTACAGAGATGTCCATACCTATATGCTCAGAAGCTGCAGCAGCCTCGGCAGCTTGCTTTTCCAATGCTTCCTGTTCAGCCCGTTTTGTACGGAGTTCGCGCTGACGTGCAATGAATGACATATTTTCGTTCTGCGTGCCGTTGGCTATAGCGATGGTTTCATCTTTGTCTGTATCACCTTCTGTTCCTGTAGCTTCCTGTCCGTCTGCCTCTGACTCAACAGACGTAGAAGGTGTGTCCGGGTTTGCGAAAGTCTGGTCCGGATCCAGATTCAGGTCGATGACTTTGGCAGGTTCTTCTTCCTTATATTCTTCTTTCTCATCCTCTGTGCCAGGACCATATGCTGCGTTGGCGTATACCTCGTCGATAGCTTCCGTATCTTTCCTGTTCTTTCCATGGTTAGTAATCTCAAATTTCACCTTATTTGATATATAACCGATAGGGTTGAGTGCTTTTCTGATAACCGTAATAGTTTCAGTGGTGAGATAGGTGAGGAATGCTACCGCCACGAAGAAAAGAATGGCAGTAAGTCCTGGAGGACCCATGATGTTCTCCAGATTCTGCACGACATAGAGTCCGTGCTTTCCGCCCGGATTGAAGATGAGGCTTGGCATGATAGGTGCGATGAACTTGGCAAAGGTTACCGACATCCATAGTATGATCACAATCATGCAGAAGAACCATTTCCACAGGTTCAGCTTGTAGGCATGCATCATCTGCAATCCCACCATAATGACAAAGAATGGGAGCAAGAAGGCTGGAAATCCGAAATTGATGACAATGAGCCAATAGGATACAATGGCTCCCCAGGATCCGCAGTAGTTCTGAAACTGTTTTTCCGTGTTGGTCCATTCGCCCGGCTTCAGATTTTCGAGCAAACTCTGGTCATTGGCTCCTGTGTTGAGAAAGGAGATCATAGCGATGATGATAACCACAGCAATGACTACCAAGGCTAATCCTATGAAAAAGTCAGTGATAGTATTGTTGAAAATATACTGTAAACCAATAGCTTCGCTAAAGGTTTTGGTCTTTTTTTCAGTTCTTTTTTTAGCCATTTTATATATTTTTGAATAATTTATCTGCAAAATTAGCGAAAATAATTGAGAAAACAATTCTTTTTCTCATCTTTTTTTTCTAATTTTGCAACTTGTAAAGAATAAAAAGCATAATGAAGATTATTTTCACTAGTTTCGACAAGGCGGCAATCACGAATTTGCCAAGAGCTTTGTTTCCTGGCAAAATCGTAGTCGTTGACAAGCCTGAAGATACAGAAGCGGCTGTTAATGACCTACTTAGCCATTATATACTGGGCGTGGATACTGAAACGCGCCCATCATTCAAGCGTGGTCAGGCTTACCATGTTTCGTTGTTGCAGGTGAGTACACATGATACATGTTATCTCTTCCGCCTGCATCATACGGGCATGACTCCTGCCATCATTCGCTTGCTCGAAGATACCACCGTGCCAAAAGTAGGACTTTCCTGGCACGATGACTTGCTGCAGCTCCATAAGCGAGCTGCTTTTAAGGCTGGTTACTTTATCGAGTTGCAGGATGTTGCTAAGAACTTTGGTATCGCAGACATGAGTCTGCAGAAACTATATGCTAACCTGTTTCACCAGAAAATCAGCAAGGCGCAACGGTTGAGCAATTGGGAGGCTAGCGATTTGAAGGAATCGCAGGCTCTCTATGCAGCTACAGATGCCTGGTGCTGCATTAATCTGTATGAGGAATTTAAGCGTTTGTCTGCTACAGGCGATTACGAGCTCGATGAACTCAGGGTATGATATAAGGTGGTAAGGAATAGAAATTGATAATCGTAAGAAACTTCATATATAAATATGTATAAAAGCGTATATTTAAAGAAAGGTAAGGAAGAATCGCTCAAGCGTTTTCATCCATGGATCTTCTCGGGTGCTATCCAAACAATGGATGAGGGCATAGAGGAGGGCGACATTGTGAGAGTGTTTACCCGTAGTGGTGAATTCATTGCTATAGGTCATTATCAGATCGGTTCTATCGCTGTACGTGTTCTTTCTTTTAGGGATATTGAGATTGATGAGGAGTACTGGTGTGCCAGATTGGATTCGGCATATAAGATGAGACTCGCTTTGGGTATTGCCGGTAATTCATCCAATACTACTTATCGCTTGGTCCATGGTGAGGGCGATAACTTGCCGGGACTTGTTATCGACTGCTATGGTCCTACTGCTGTCATGCAGGCTCACAGTGTGGGTATGCATGTTTGCCGCATGGAGATAGCCAAAGCTTTGAAGAAGGTGATGGGCGAAGCACTGGAGAATATCTACTATAAGAGTGAGACAACCTTACCATATAAGGCTGACCTCAGACAGGAAAATGGCTTTATACTGGGAGGTGATGCTGACGATGTTGCTGTAGAGAATGGACTGAAATTCCATATCGACTGGTTGCGTGGTCAGAAAACGGGTTTCTTCGTAGATCAGCGTGAGAACCGTTCGCTGCTCGAGCATTATGCCAAGGGTAAGAGCGTGCTCAACATGTTCTGCTATACCGGCGGTTTTTCTGTTTATGCGATGAGAGGCGAGGCTAAGGCTGTTCACTCCGTAGACAGCAGTGCCAAGGCGATAGAATTGACCAATGAGAATATTGCGCTCAATTTCCCTGAAGATGCACGCCATGAGGCTATCTGCGAAGATGCCTTCAAGTATCTTGATGAACATGACCAGCAGTATGATCTGATAGTTCTTGATCCTCCTGCTTTTGCCAAGCACCGTGCGGCTTTACGCAATGCGTTGAAGGGCTATACCCGCCTGAACGTAAAGGGCTTGCAGCGTATTAAGAAGGGCGGCATCCTTTTTACCTTCAGTTGCTCTCAGGTGGTTACGAAGGATCAGTTCCGCAATGCTGTGTTTACTGCTGCAGCGCAGGCTGGAAGAAAGGTTCGCATCTTGCACCAGTTGCACCAGCCTGCCGACCATCCTATCAATATTTATCATCCGGAAGGTGAATATTTGAAGGGATTGGTTCTCTATGTAGAATAACAAATGATTAAAGGATAGATAATGAATAAGTTCAAAACGTTTACAGCCTTGATGCTCTTGCTGACTATAGGATTTGCAGGATGTGGCAAGTCGGAAGCAGAACGTCATCGCTTGAGCAAGAAGGAAAAGGCTAGATTGGATAGCCTAGACCGTGCTGCGCTGAAGATAGCGGTGATGCCAACAATGGACTGCCTGCCAATCTTTCTGGCATGTGATGACAGTATCTTCCAGCAGCAAGGTGTAGACGTACATTTGCGTAGATATACTGCACAAATGGATTGTGATACTGCTATCGAGCGCAAGCGCGTAGAGGGAGCCGTGACCGATCTGATTCGTGCTCATCATATAGAGAAACGGGGTACTGCTTTGACGTACCCTATTTCTACCAATCTTTATTGGCAGTTTATCACCAATAAGCGTTCGCGTATATCCGAACTGAAACAACTGTCAGATAAGATGGTGGCAATGACCCGCTACTCTGCAACTGATTATCTGGCTACTTTAGCAATCGATAACGGTAAGCCTAAATATGATGCTTATAAGGTTCAAATCAATGATTTGAACATCCGTCTGCGTATGTTGCTTAACAACGAGATGGATGCCATGTTGCTGCCAGAACCTCAAGCTACCAAAGCCCGACTTGAACAGCATGTAAAACTCTTTGACAGCAGAGATAAGAACTTGCAGTTGGGTGTTGTGGCTTTCCGCAAGAAAATACTTTCAGAGCCGCGCCGTAAAGACCAAGTTGCCAAGTTTATCAAGGCGTATAATATTGCTGTTGATAGCATAAACAGTCGTGGGGTACAGCATTATGCAAGTATCATCACAAAGTATACGGGTGCCGATGCTAAAACCATCAGTAATCTTCCAAAACTTAAATATGAACATGCTATGGAACCAAGACGTCGTGACCTGGCTGTAGCACAAAAATAAGCGGCTTATGAAAAGAGAAGATTTTAGCTGGATAAAGTTTTCGCATGAAAATGTCACTATGATATCCAGAATAGAGGCAATTCGCAAGATAATTGACCAGGAAGTGGGTTTGGAACCATGTCTGCCTGAAATAGCGGAAATTGAACAAAGATATGATGCTTTATATCATGATTATATAGATGGCAAACTTAAACATCGGGAACTTTATGATCTTGCTTCAAATTTGGATATGGATATAGACACGCTCTATAGTAAAATGCGCCACGAATGGATTTTGGCTAATGAGTCTACATTTGTTGCACTTTGCAAAAGAGCTCAGAATCTGACAAGTTTTGATGAGGTACAGGAAACCTTTGAGAAATTTGCTACAGATGAAGCTATGCTAAATTTGAGGGTAGACTTGTCTGAAGAACAGATAGACGAGGAAAGACAAAAGATACAAGAGCAGCTTAATGCCTATCGCAATATGGTGTTTTCTTATATTTTGACAACTGATGAATGGAATGATGATTTTGTCAAGAATATTCTTGATATCATCGCTTCCGATTTGGTAGATCCATACACCATCAATATGATAGTTTCGGCTGTTTCATTGTCATGCTCTGTATTCTTTGATGCCCCTAGACTTGCAGTCTTGATGCGCTTAATCAAGTCTGACGACAGTACTTGTAGTGTTCGCCAGCGAGCTTTGGTGGGTTTCGTTTTCTGTGCAATAACCAATTCGGGTGAAAAACAGAAATATTGGGATTCTGCTGCTGGCTTGATCATGGATGATGAATTTTTGGCAGCCTGTGTTGATCTCCAACGCCAGATGCGTCTATGTCTTACAAGTAAAAAGGATAGCAAGGAGATGATGCATTCCGTGGTGAAGACCATGCTCACTTCTTTTACTCAGGATTTGGCCGAAAAGATAGACCAAACGGGTGAATTGGGACTTAATTGCTTCTCTGCAGATGGGGAGAATCCTGATGATGCCCTTAAGGGAGCATTCGACTATATGTTGAATTCAGAAGATATAGGAGTTGATGTCTATTATCATCAGTTTGCCAACCAGAAGAGCTTCGGTCATTTCCATTCACTCTATAATTGGTTTGTTCCTTTCTATGTCCGTAATTCTACGCTCAAGAATGTTCGGGCTACGATGAAACAGCATCGCAATTTCATCAACAATCTCTTGAGAGGTGCCTCTATGTGTGATACCGATCTGTATAGCATCATTCTTTCATTGAATAATGCATCTAAGGAATTTATTGAATCATTGGATGTTGCTCCGGAAAATATGGTGTCTGGTCCTGTTTTTTATGACGAAGAAGATGAGGTGGAAAAAGAGCAGAATACCGAAGAGCCAGTAGAGGATGAGACTGATTCTACAGAAGCAAAGGATTCTGAAAATGTCACACTGCTTGATTCGGTAATGGAACATGAAGAGAATCTCTCTGAAGAGGAAAAGAAGAAACGTGCAATCAGGGTTCGTCATCGCTATGTGCAGGACCTCTACCGCTTCTATACTCTCTCTCCAATGAGGAAGGCATTTGATAATCCTTTCGAAGTGCAGAAGGAAATTCCTTTCTTTACTACGGGACTGTTTGCCAAACCGGAATATGACAAGTATCGCCTGTCGCTGGCCCGTTTCTCTGCTAAAAGAGGTGACTATGCCTTTGTTAGCAAGATTTTGCGTAATCTGGAAAAATATACCGACGAAGAGCATATGATGCTTGCATTGGCATACAAATCGGAGGAAAAATATGATGAAGCGCTTGAACATCTCTATGTGATTAAGAAAACAAGCCCAACTTATAAGGCTGCCACGGAGTTGAAATTAGAAATAGAAGAAGAAATAAAAGACCCGGCGGCTTTAATAACATTGAATTGCTTGATTAAAGAAGAATCAGATGAGAGTAAGCAGTTTAAGCTCAAGCTGAAAAAGACCGATCTCTTATTGAAACTCCATCATTATAAAGAGGCTTTGGAATGGGCTTTCCAGATGGATGAACAGTATCCTAAGGAAGAACAGGTTGAATGCAGACTGGCTTTCTCTTTGCTCTTTTCAGAATCGGAAGGCGATAAAAACATTGACCATGCAATGGCTTTAATAGAACCTTATCTGCAAAATAGTGATGATAATGAAATCAGGGAAATATTGAATTCTGACATGACAGATATGGATAAGGATGATAAGGAACGCATGTTCATGAAAATGTTATCTGCGATGGTGAGCAAAGTTTCCAAGCCACAAGACCACAGATGGGAGTCTATGAAATTTTTCTATTATGGACTCTGCGTTCTCGTGAAAAAGGGAGGAACTGCAGCTATCAGATTTTTGAATGAAGCATCTGGTCATGCAGCTTTTTCCCCTAAGGAAGATATAGATGCATTCGGCCTGCTCGAGATGGGAGATTGGCTCGATAATCGTGGTATTGCGCCTATAGAATTGGAATTTATAACAAAAAAAGTTTTCGAGGAAAGGAAAAAACAATAACGATGGCGGAGAATAATAAAAATAAGAATAAGGTACAGATAGATCCAACCTACGCCCATTTGCAGCCGCAGGCTGTGAATGTGGAGCAGGCGGTACTCGGTGCCTTGATGATAGATTCTGATGCCTTTTCGGTGGTGTCGGAGTTGCTCAAGCCGGATACTTTTTATGACCCGCGTCATAAGAGAATATATCAGGCTATCCAGGTGATGAACATGGAGGAACGGCCTGTGGATATCATGACTCTTGCCGATCAGTTAGCCAAGACTGGCGAACTGGATAAGGTGGGAGGAGCACAATATCTCATGGATATTTCTGCAGGCATGGCTTCGGCTGCCCATGTAGAGTCGCATGCCCGTATCCTGGCGCAGAAATATATGCAGCGCCAGCTGATTCATTATGCCGGCGACATCGAGACGATGGCGTATGAAGAAGGTGTGGATGTGGATGAACTGATGCAGAAAGCTGAAGGTGAACTCTTCCAGCTTTCGCAGAACAATATGAAGCAGGATTATACACAGATTGATCCGGTTGTAAAGGAGGCCGTTGCCATCTTGCAGCGTGCTGCTCAGAACTCGGGTGGTCTTACCGGTATTCCTACGGGTTATCGTGGGTTGGATGATATGACATCAGGTTGGCAACCGTCCGACCTTGTGATTATCGCCGGTCGTCCTGCCATGGGTAAGACTTCCTTTGCATTGAGTATTGCCAAGAATGTGGCGGTAGATTATGATGTGCCTATCGGATTCTTCTCTCTGGAAATGAATAACGTTCAGTTGGTGAACCGACTCATCTCGAATGTTTGCGAGATTTCGGGTAAAAAAATACTGAACGGACAATTGGAACAGCCAGAATGGGAACGGTTGGATAAAAAACTGAGAAAACTGACAGGTGCACCTATTTATATTGATGATACGCCTGGTCTTTCTGTTTTCGAACTCCGTACCAAGGCGCGCCGACTGGTAAGGGAAAAGGGTGTTAAACTGTTGATGATCGACTATCTCCAGCTGATGAATGCCAATGGTATGAAGTTTGGTAGCCGTCAGGAGGAGGTATCTACCATCTCCCGTTCGCTCAAAGGTATTGCCAAAGAGCTGAATATTCCTGTGCTTGCTCTTTCGCAGCTCTCCCGTAATGTAGAGAACCGTGAAGGTTTGGAAGGAAAGCGACCTCAGTTGAGTGACCTCCGTGAATCCGGTGCAATCGAGCAGGATGCCGATATGGTGCTTTTCGTTCACCGCCCGGAATATTATCATATCTATCAGGATGAAAAGGGTAATGACCTTCATGGTATGGCACAGATTATCATTGCCAAGCACCGTAAGGGCTCTGTTGGAGATGTTCTCCTGAACTTCCGTGGAGAATTTACCCGATTCCAGGATCCGCAGGATGCTGCAGCAGCACCTGTTGAGGAAGGTGGTGAGATTGTAGGCTCAAGGATGAATGGCGGAGGGCAGGATGGTAGTCCGCTACCACCACCGCCTGCAGAGAATCTGCCTTTCTAAGGTTAGAGTTTGTCATTTTTTTCACTCAAAAACTGGCTTTTTCGCCAAATTCTTGCACAGGATTAACGTTTTTGGGTAAAAAAACAATAAGATTGTAGGAATTTGTTATCATTTCTATTAAAAAAGTTATAAATTGTTTGCTAGTATCAAATAAAAGTGTTATCTTTGCATGCGAATTTAAGAATATAACATAATATGATAGATATGAGAACAACATTGTTGAACATTACAAGCATTATTATTCGACTTCGACTGCAGTTTGTGGGCGGAAGTGATAAGGTGTGCGTATAGTTCATCGCTTAAGATATTAAAAGCCTTTCTACACTTCCGTCTATGGAGTGGGGGAAGGCTTTTTACTTTATCTGATGCTTCTGCACGGATTGCTATATAAACGTAGTGCGTTCTGAATGTGTAGCTCTTATATATATAATAAGGTGTAAATTTAAAATTTTAATGATATGAGTGACAGATTATACATTTTCGACACGACCCTCCGCGATGGCGAACAGGTTCCGGGATGTCAGTTGAACACAGTTGAGAAGATTCAGGTGGCAAAGCAACTGGAGCAGTTGGGCGTGGATGTAATTGAGGCTGGATTTCCTATATCAAGTCCGGGCGACTTCAATTCAGTGGTAGAAATCTCTAAGGCTGTAACCTGGCCTACTATTTGTGCACTTACCCGTGCCGTAGAAAAAGATATTGATTGTGCTGCTGAGGCTTTGCAGTATGCCAAGCATAAGAGAATCCATACCGGTATCGGTACCAGCGACAGTCATATCAAGTATAAGTTCAATTCTACCCGCGAGGAAATCATCGAACGTGCTGTAGCTGCTGTCAAGTATGCTAAAAAGTATGTTGAGGACGTTGAGTTCTATGCTGAGGATGCAGGCCGTACCGATAATGAGTATCTGGCTCGTGTCGTAGAGGCTGTTGTCAAGGCGGGTGCTACTGTAGTGAACATTCCTGATACTACAGGTTATTGTCTGCCTGATGAATATGGTGACAAAATCAAGTATCTCATGGAGCATGTTGATGGTATTGACAAGGCACGCCTTTCTACCCACTGTCATAATGACCTCGGTATGGCTACTGCCAATACCCTGCAGGGTGTTTTGAATGGTGCACGCCAGGTTGAGGTTACCATCAATGGTATCGGTGAGCGTGCAGGTAATACTTCGCTCGAAGAGATTGCCATGATTCTGAAGTGTCACAAGCATATCGATATTGATACCAACATCAATACCACCAAGATTATTCCTACCTCACGCATGGTGAGCAGCCTGATGAATATGCCTGTCCAGCCAAACAAGGCTATCGTGGGTCGCAATGCATTTGCTCATTCTTCCGGTATCCATCAGGATGGTGTCTTGAAGAATGTTCAGACTTACGAAATCATTGATCCTAAGGATGTGGGATTGGATGACAATGCTATCGTATTGACAGCCCGTTCTGGTCGTGCTGCATTGAAGTACCGTCTCCATGTCAATGGCGTAGAGATTAATGATGAGGAGAAGCTCGACAAGATTTACAAGAAGTTCCTCCAGTTGGCTGATAAGAAGAAGGAAGTTACCGATGAGGATGTTTTGATGCTTGCCGGTGCTGATTCTGCTGATAAGCATGGTGTTCAGCTCGACTGGTTGCAGGTTACTACAGGTAAGGGCGTGAAGAGCGTGGCAAGTATCGGTCTTGATATTGCAGGTCAGAAGTTTGAGGCTGCATCATCTGGTAATGGTCCGGTAGATGCTGCTATCAATGCTCTCAAGAAGGTCATCACCAAGGAGATGAACCTCAAGGAGTTCACCATCCAGGCTATCGACAAGGGCTCTGATGATGTGGGCAAGGTTCACATGCAGGTAGAATACGATGGTCATGTATATTATGGCTTCGGTGCAGATACCGACATCGTTACGGCTTCTGTTGAGGCTTACATCGATTGCATCAACAAGTTCAAGGTAAGATAAAGTATAATTCAGATAAATATATAATAAATAGAATATTATGAATACATTATTCGACAAGATTTGGGACAAGCACGTTGTCCAGATTGTTCCGGACGGTCCTACACAGCTTTACATCGACCGTCTCTACTGTCACGAAGTAACATCACCTCAGGCATTCGCTGGTATGCGAGCACGCGGACTCAAGATGTTCCGTCCAGACCAGATTTTTTGTATGCCTGACCACAATACTCCTACTCACGATCAGGATAAACCAATCGAGGATCCTATCTCAAAGAAGCAAGTAGATACCTTGGCAAAGAATACCGCTGATTTCGGTGTTACTCACTTTGCCATGAACACAAAGGATAATGGTATCATCCACGTAGTAGGTCCTGAGAAGGGTCTTTCTCTGCCTGGTATGACCATCGTTTGCGGCGACTCTCATACTTCTACTCATGGTGCAATGGGTGCCGTTGCTTTCGGTATCGGTACTTCTGAGGTGGAGATGGTGATGGCTTCACAATGTATTCTCCAGAGCAAGCCAAAGTCTATGCGTATCAGCATCAACGGTAAGCTCAGCAAGGGCGTTACTGCCAAGGACGTTGCTCTCTATCTGATGAGCCAGCTCACTACTTCAGGTGCTACCGGTTACTTCGTTGAGTACAGTGGCGATGTAGTGAAGGATATGTCTATGGAAGGCCGTCTTACCCTCTGTAACCTCTCTATCGAGATGGGTGCCCGTGGTGGTTTCGTAGCTCCTGATGAGACAACATTCGAGTACATCAAGGGTCGTGAATATGCACCTAAGGGTGAAGAGTGGGACAAGGCTGTGGCTTACTGGAAAACCTTGAAGAGTGGTGATGATGCTGTCTTCGACAAGGAGTTGACTTTCGACGCCAAGGATATCGAACCACGTATCACCTATGGTACCAACCCAGGTATGGGTATCGGCATTACCGGGAATATCCCAACTCTCGATGAGATTCCTGAGGAAGAGCAGGCTGGTTTCAAGAAGAGCCTCAACTACATGGGTTTCCAGCCAGGCGAGAAACTCGAGGGTCATCCTATCGATTATGTATTCTTGGGCGCATGTACCAATGGTCGTATTGAAGACTTCCGTGCTTTCGCTTCTCTTGTTAAAGGAAAGAAAAAGGCAGATGGCGTAACTGCTTGGCTTGTACCAGGTTCATGGTTGGTTGATAAACAAATACGTGAAGAGGGTATTGATAAGATTGTTGAGGCTGCCGGCTTCGAAATCCGTCAGCCTGGATGCTCTGCCTGCCTGGCAATGAACGATGATAAGATTCCGGCAGGCAAGTACTCTGTAAGTACATCCAACCGTAACTTCGAGGGTCGTCAGGGACCAGGTTCCCGCACCATCCTTGCCAGTCCATACGTAGCAGCAGCTGCCGCTATTACAGGTAAGATTACCGACCCAAGAGAGTTTATGTAAATAGTGATTAATGATTAGTGATTAGTGATTAGTTGGGCTTCGCCTTATAACTGTCAATCACGATCCAATCAAGTAAACACTAAACATTAAAAATTAAACATTACAACAACGATGAAACAGAAATTCAATGTAATTACATCAAGCTGCATTCCTCTTCCTTTGGAGAATGTAGATACAGACCAGATCATCCCAGCCCGTTTCCTCAAGGCCATCGATAAAGAGGGCATGGGCGACAACCTCTTCCGCGACTGGCGCTACAATGCCGACGGAACTCCAAAGCCAGACTTCGTGATGAACGACCCATCTTACAGTGGTGTCATCCTCGTAGCTGGCAAGAACTTCGGTTCCGGTTCTTCCCGTGAGCATGCTGCCTGGGCTATCGCAGGTGCAGGCTTCCGTGTAGTCATCAGCTCTTTCTTTGCTGATATCCACAAGAACAACGAGTTGAACAACCTCGTATTGCCAGTAGTAGTAAGCGAGGAATTCCTGAAGGAACTCTTCGAGAGCATCGACAAGGATCACAAGACAGAGGTGAAGGTAGATCTTCCTAACCAGACCGTGACCAATCTTGCTACCGGCAAGAGCGAGCACTTCGAAATCAACGGCTACAAGAAACACTGTTTGGAGAATGGTTTGGACGATGTAGACTTCCTCGTTCAGAACCGCGACAAGGTTGAGGCTTGGGAAGCTAAAAACAAGTAATTATGAACGTTAACGCAAAGAGAGATAATTCCCGCATCAAGGAGATTGAGATCATGGACTGCACGCTGCGCGACGGCGAGCAGACCAATGGTGTCAGTTTCCTTCCTCACGAGAAGTTGATGATAGCAAAAATGCTGTTGCACGACATCAATGTAGATCGTATTGAGGTGGCTTCAGCGCGTGTGTCAGAAGGTGAAAAGGATGCTGTCGCTCGAATTTGCCGTTATGCTAAGACTATAGGTAAACTGGATTCCGTTGAGGTATTGGGATTCGTGGATAACAACAAGAGTGTGGATTGGATTGCTGAATGCGGCGGTCATGTCATCAACCTCTTGGCTAAGGGTAGCTACAAGCACTGCACCCAGCAACTCAAGATGTCGCCTGAGGAGCATCTCGCTCATATTAAGCAGACCATCGACTATGCTTTGAGCAAGGGATTCATCGTGAATCTCTACTTGGAGGACTGGTCGAGTGGTATGCGTGACAGCCGTGACTATCTCTTCATGATGATGGATGAGTTGGTAAAACTGCCTATCAAGCGCTTCCTTCTTCCTGATACGTTGGGTATTCTGAACCCATTGCAGTGTGTGGAGTATATGCGCCAGATGGTGCGCCGTTATCCGAATTCTCACTTCGACTTCCATGCCCATAACGACTACGATCTGGCTGTGAGCAACTCGCTGGCTGCCGTATTGAGCGGCGCCAAGGGTCTTCACGTTACCGTGAATGGTCTGGGTGAGCGTTGTGGCAATGCACCATTGGCAAGTGTTCAGGTGATTCTGAAAGACATGTTCGAGGCAAAGACCAATATTAAGGAAGACCGTCTGAACGATATTTCCCGATTGGTTGAAGGATATAGTGGCATTGCCGTGGCTCCGAATACTCCGGTAGTAGGAGACAACGTCTTTACCCAGGTAGCTGGTGTGCATGCCGATGGTGACAACAAGGACAAGCTTTATTGCAACGACCTGGTACCTGAGCGTTTTGGCAGACATCGTGAGTATGCGTTGGGTAAGAACTCTGGTAAGGCGAATATCGTGCAGAACCTCAATGAACTGGGATTGGAACTGACGCCTGAGCAGACCAAGGCGGTGACCAAGCGAATCACAGAACTCGGCGACCGCAAGGAACTGGTAACCCAGGACGACCTGCCATACATCGTGAGCGATGTATTGAAGCATGGAGCTCCAGAGGATAAGGTGAAACTGGTAAGTTACATGGTATCAACCTCATACGGTTTGAAGCCTATAGCCAGTGTGAAGGTAGAAATCGATGGCAAGGAGTATGAAGACCAGAGCTCCGGTGATGGTCAGTATGATGCTTTCGTGAAAGCCCTCCGCAATATCTACAAGGTGAAGCTCGGCAAAACCTTCCCTAAGCTCGACAACTATCAGGTAACCATCCCACCTGGTGGCCGTACCGATGCCCTCGTTCAGACCGTCATTACCTGGCGTGAAGGTGACCGTATCTGGCGCACCCGAGGCTTGGATGCTGACCAGACAGAAGCAGCTATCAAGGCAACGCTGAAAATGATTAATATGTACGAGGCAGATAAGAGCGACGAACAGGCTGTATCGCCTCGAAATCTGGATATGGAATAATATCTCCGAAGATTACGAAATTATCTCCGAAGATTATGAAAATATCTCCGAAGATTACAGAATTATCTCCGAAGGTTATAAACGATAAAACAATTAAAAAATCAAATAAGATGAAATTAAACATTGCAGTTCTCGCCGGTGATGGTATCGGACCAGAGATTATGAAGCAGGGCGTAGCAGTTATGCAGGCCATTGCAGAGAAGTTCAACCACGAGTTTACTTACAACGAGGCTATCTGCGGCGCTCACGCTATCGACGAGGTAGGTGATCCATTCCCAGAGGAGACCTTCAAAACTTGTATGGATGCTGATGCTGTACTCTTCGCAGCCGTTGGCGACCCACGTTTCGACAACAACCCTACAGCCAAGGTTCGTCCTGAGCAGGGCTTGCTCGCTATGCGTAAGAAGTTGGGCCTCTTCGCCAATGTTCGCCCAGTAGCTACATTCGATTGTCTGCTCCACAAGTCACCATTGAAGGATGAACTCCTGAAGGGTGCTGACTTCGTAGTTATCCGCGAGTTGACTGGCGGTATGTACTTCGGTGAGAAGTATCAGGATAACGATAAGGCATACGATACAGATATCTATACCCGTCCTGAGATTGAGCGCATCCTGAAGGTAGCTTTCGAGTTTGCCATGAAGCGCAACAAGCACTTGACAGTAGTAGATAAGGCAAACGTATTGGCATCTTCTCGTCTCTGGCGTCAGATTGCCAAGGAGATGGAGCCACAGTATCCTGAGGTAAACACCGATTATATGTTCATCGACAACGCTTCTATGCGCGTATTGACTGAGCCTACATTCTTCGATGTTATCGTTACAGAGAATACCTTCGGTGATATCCTGACCGATGAGACTTCTTGCATCACCGGTTCTATGGGCTTGCAGCCATCTAGCTCTCTCGGTGAGCACACACCATTGTTCGAGCCTGTTCATGGTTCATGGCCACAGGCAGCGGGCAAGAACCTGGCTAACCCGGTAGCTCAGATTCTTTCTGCAGCTATGTTGTTAGAGCACTTCGGCTTGAACGAGGAGGGGGCCTTGATCCGCAAGGCTGTAGATGCTTCTCTCGATGCCAATGTCCGCACACCTGAAATTCAGGTTGAGGGTGGTGCTCAGTATGGCACAACTGAGGTTGGCGCATGGATCGTTAACTGGATTAAGAATGCTTAATCTGTAAATGGATTTTTCGGCGCTGGGTGAATTTTCTATCCAGATGCTTTTTTGATAAAAGCCTTAAGAGGAGTGTTTCTTTCTCTTAAGGCTTTTCTTGTTGATTGTCCTGTCTTTCTGAATTTTAGTTCTTTTTGTAAGCTCAAATAAGTTTTATAGTTTTTTATTTGGCAGTTTGCAAAAGTCTTCTTAACTTTGCACCATGAAAAGTTTTTATACATTATTATTGGCATCGGTGGTTTCTTTGTCTGTATCTGCGCAGAACGTAGATGCCGACAAGGCACGTGCTGCTCAGAATAAAGCCTTGCGCGATTCACTCTCCAAGGCTACAGAAGTGCTTGCATATCATCCCGACAGTATCAATCTGCGACTGAAAAAGGCTGCTTGGAATATCCAGTTGGAGCAATGGCAATATGCCAAGGATGATCTTGATAAGGTACTCTTTCTGAACAATACCAATATCGCCGGTTTGTTCTATCGTGCCTTTGTCAATGAGAAGTTGCTCCGTTATAACTTTGCGCGTCTCGATTATCAGAATCTTCTGGTACTTGTTCCTGGCAACTTCCAGGCGCAACTCGGTCTGGCTTTGCTCAATGAGAAAGATAAGCATTATACCGAGGCTTACGATGGCATTAACAGTCTGATAGAGCAGTACCCTGACAGTGCGATGGCTTATGCTGCAAGAGGTGGCATGGAGAAGGAGAGGGGTATGCTTGAGCTGGCAGAGTTTGATTACGCCAAGGCGATGGAGTTGGATGCCGGTAATGAGGATTTTGCTTTCAATCATGTAGACATCCTGATTCTGCTTGGAAGAAAAGACGAAGCCTATCGTGATTTGAAGAAACTGCTCGATGCCGGTTGTCAGCCTGGCAGGTTGCAAGGTTTCTATGCAAGGTTGAAAAAGAAGAAAAAGTAGTATTTGAGAGTTATAAAAAAGAGTTTTTAAAGATAATAAGACAAGAATGCATAAAATTATTCCCTATATCCTGGCTGCCTGTTGTCTCTGTATGGTGGCATCCTGCAATACCGTCTTCGATGTTCATCCGTATGATGTGCAAATCGACGGCGATAGAAATCTGAATGTTACCAATATTCAGAAGATTGAGGCTGCAGTAAAGTCGAAAGATACAATCCGTTTTGCTATGATCAGCGATTCACACCAGTGGTTGGATGATTTGAAGAGTGAGGTTAATGATATCAATCGCCGGAGTGATTCCCTCGATTTCGTGATTCATTGTGGAGACCTTACCGACTTCGGTGCTACCCGTGAGTTTCAGTGTACCCGTGACCATCTTCAGAAGTTGAAGATACCTTTCGTGGCTCTGCTGGGTAATCATGACTGTTTGGGAACAGGTAACCAGTCTTATCAGAAAATCTTTGGTAATCCGGATTTCAGTTTCATTGCCGGTAAGGTAAAGTTTGTCTGTCTCAATACCAATGCCATAGAGTTCGACTATTCCCGCCCTGTACCTAATTTCGATTTCATGGAAGAGCAGGTTAAGGCAGATGCAGATGACTTTTCGCGTACCGTTGTCTGTATGCATGCTGCCCCTTATTCAGAGCAGTTTAATAATAATGTAGCTAAGGTCTTCAATTTTTATACGCATCAGTTCCCAGGTTTGATGTGCTGTCTTTACGGTCATGGTCATCATACCAAGCAAGAAGATATTTATGGCGATGGTATCATCTATTATCAGGTGGCCAATGCCGCTAAGCATCAGTACTATATATTCACCATTACTCCAACAGATTATCGTTATGAAATTATTGAGTTTTAAGCATATATTCATTCTGGGAGCCTTGCTTGCTGCAGGTTCTGTACAGGTTCATGCTGCCGATGAGGTTACCGGGAAAAGTGAGGAGTTGGAACTGAAGGATAGTATCGTTCATGATACTCTGGTGTTGGCGGATGGCAAACTGACCCGATATGACCGCCGCATTATGCGCTACCGTAAGCATTGGGATTTGCTGATACCTACTAGTGGCATCATTCAGACCTGTGGCAATATGGGTATCATTTCGCTGGGTATCGGATGGGAATATGGTAAGCGCCGCCAGTGGGAAACGCAGCTCTTGTTTGGCTACATCCCGAAGTTCAGTTCTGACGATGAGAAGTTTACCATGACGCTCAAGGAGAATTTCATTCCTTGGCGTCGCAATATCGGTAAGGGCTGGTGGTTTGAACCGCTGGAGTGCAGCCTGTATTTCAATACGGTGTTCGGACATGATTTCTGGACGAAGCAGCCTACCAAGTATGAAAGCGGCTACTATCCGTTCTCTACCAGAGTCCGTCCAAATATCGCCTTGGGTGAACGTTTTAAGTATGATATTCCGCACAATAAACGTAAGCGTATCAAGAGTATTACGTTCTTCTATGAGTTGGGTACAACGGATATTTACTTTATGCGTTTCTACCGTAACGGCAATGCCGGTTTCTGGGATGTCTTCGGCCTCTCTATCGGTGCCAAAGTGCAGTACCTTTAAACCAAGAACTGGTTGATGAGTTTGCTTACTCTGATGATATCTTCATCGTTGAGCGATGAGTTGCAAGGCAGACTCAGTTCTTCGTCAGCTATTCTCTTGGCTACCGGAAATTCCAGATGATTCATTTCCGGATAACATGGCTGTAGATAGGGTGGGCGGAAGTAATGAATCTTTGTGCCGACCCCATTCTCTGCCAGAAATGCTTTCAGTTGGTCTCGTTTCCGGGTAAGGAAAGGGAAGACGTGGAAAACATTTTCATGAGCAGGAGAGATGAGTTTCGCAGCGATGCATCTGTCCTTGATATCGTCATCCAGATGTTCCAGGTATAGCTGTATCTGTCTGTGTCTCGCTTTCTGTTCGTTCTCAGGATATTGCAGTTTCACATTCAGTACCGCAGCCTGAATCTCATCCATGCGCGAGTTGACGCCCTGATATCTGAAGATGCCGTCTTCTATCTTTCCATATTCGTGTAGTGACATGATGGCTTCCGCCAATTCCCTGTTATTGGTAGTTACAGCTCCCGCATCTCCCAATGCTCCCAGATTCTTGCTAGGATAAAAGCTGTGGGCGGCAGCATCCGAAAGATTTCCGGTATATCTTCTTTTCGATGGTTTTTCAGAAGAATCAGATAGAGTAGTGGAGCATCCGAATCCCTGCGCATTGTCTTCGAAAAGCAAGAGATGATGCTTCTTGCAGATTTCAGCAATCTTCGGAGTCCATGCCAGTTTGCCATAGAGATGAACAATCATGATGGCTTTGGTCTTCGGTGTAATTCGGGCTTCTATCAGTTGGTCATCTATCTGTAATGTATCGATATTGGCATCCACCAATACAGGTGTCAGTCCTACGCTGCTGATGGCAAGTACGGTAGCGAAATAAGTGTTGGCAGGCACGATTACCTCATCACCTTTCTGCAACATTCCGATAGCCAGTTCCCCCATCAGCATCAGTTTGAGCGCATCCGTCCCGTTAGCGCAGCTGATGCAGTATTCAGTACCGATAAACTGTGCATACGATTTCTCAAACCTTTTTACGGCTTCACCTTGCAGATACCATCCGCTGTTGACCACCTTGTTGATAGCATCCTTTATCTCTTTCTCGTAAGGCTCATTGATAGCCTTCAGGTTGAGATAAGGAATCTTCTTAACTTCTGTTTCCATTGTTTCTTCTGTGATGATTTATACAAGTGATAAGACTTGTTTCTATAAATAAAAACGGATGTTTTGCGGTATTTATTATATGGGGAGCTATAAAAAAGACAAGAGCAGCTATCTTCTCAGACAACTGCTCTACATTCAATAGGTATTAGTTTTCTTTAAGGTAAAAAGATTGTATTCAGGATAACGTTTGCAAAGGTACTAAAAAAAACTGAAATAAAAAAATAAAATGGCAACAAATTTACCATCAACTTAAAAAAAAGTTTTAAAACCCTTTGCGGAGTCTTTTCTATTTGTACGTGAAAACAGATTTTTATATAAATAATGCCAAAATAAAAAGCTGTGAAATGGAAAAACTGTCACGAAACCGTCTTTTTTACCTTTCACAGCGTTCGATGTCTAAAATATTTTGCCAAACAGGATGTTCATCATTGTTTTGATTCGATTTGCTCTCTATACAAATGGTTACCATCAATATATAGTCAATATGTTATGTTGGGTATGATTCTTCCCAACAGTTAGATAAGGTGTCTTCTAACTCCAAATTCTTCTGCAACTTGCTAGTACCGGATATATTTTTTAGCCTTTATCGTTTAAAAAATTTTAAAAAGCAGTAATTATCGTTTACGAGTTCCCACTGTGGGAACTCTCATTTATTTTATTTTTTGTATCTTTGCACCGTGTGACACAGATTAGAACCTTATTACCTACTTTGGAGGCGTCGCGACAAAAACAGTAATTTGTGGATCTCTACTTCCGAAAGCCAACGGAGGCGGAGACAGGAGAGTTTATGCCCATAGCAAGAGAGCTATACAGCGCATTCTCTGCTCAGTGTTCACGGTGACAGGGTGACAGGGTGACACGAGTTTTTCAACATTTCGCCTCGCACGCGGGCAGGCAGGAAAAATCAGGCCGAAAGTTCCTGCCTGCCCGCGCGAGAGTAAATCTTCTGAATTCCCTGTCACCAGTGTCACCCTGTCACCCAGAAGTCGGTTGTTTTCGAGACGGAAATCAAAGACTTACGATGCAAAAGTCAGTTACTTACGGTATGAAAGTCAGTAACTTGCGATGCAAAAGTCAGGGACTTACGCCCCGTAATCCACTGGCTTACGAAGTGAATAACAGCGATACCTGTAACCACGCTAACATGGTGGTATCATTTGGGTGCTCTAATCACTATATGGCTGCGGTAATTAAGAAAAGTTGAAAATGTTTGGCTGTTTCATATAAAAGGCGTATATTTGCAGAAAAAAGAGGCAAGATGACGCAACAGAATAGAAAATTGCCTTTAGGCATACAGGATTTTGAAGAGATGCGTAGAGATCATTATATCTATGCTGATAAGACTGATATGGTTTGGAAACTGGCTAATGGTACTAAATACAATTACCTGAGCCGTCCACGCCGTTTCGGTAAGTCTCTTTTGTGTTCTGCACTTAAGTGTTATTTTGAGGGTAGAAAGGAACTCTTTGAAGGTCTCAAAATGATGGAACTTGAATCGGAGTGGGTAAAACGTCCTGTTATCTATTTCAGTATGAGTTTGGGTGGTTCTTCTGCACAGGCGCTTACAGAATATTTGAACAATGTATTGTCTTCATACGAGAAGATATATGGCAGAAATCCGGATGAGCAGTCTTTAGGTAATCGTTTAAATGGTATCATTCAGAGAGCATACGAACAGGCGGGAGTACAGATAGCTATTATCATTGATGAGTATGATGCTCCTTTGCTGCATACCTATGAAACCGTTCATCATGATGCGTGTCGTGAGATATACCGCAATTTCTTTACAGGATTGAAGGACTATGGTTACTGCATCAAGTGCGTCTTTATTACTGGCATTACCAAGTTTACCCAAATCAGTATGTTTGGTATGCTTAATACGTTAGTCAATATCAGTTTTCGTAATGAGTACGCTGCGATATGCGGTTTCACCAAAGATGAAGTTATTTGTAATTTCTCAGAACATCTATCAGAATTGGCAGATAACAATGCTATCGTGAAGAGTGCCCTTATGGATACAATGAGCTCTATCTATGGTGGCTATCATTTCTCACGTGGTCTTATTGGTGTTTGCAATCCTTTTAGTGTATGTAACGCATTGGCTAATCTGCGTCTAAATTCTTATTGGATAGCTTCTGGTTCCAACGAAATGT